>Ga0209023_10005153_pt1 | contig 14432 bp, 15 predicted proteins | sample LakOneMetagenome_FD_187468 | JGI IMG/M metagenome (GOLD analysis project Ga0209023, IMG submission 187468) | Freshwater and sediment microbial communities from Lake Erie, Canada (SPAdes) (version 2) | ecosystem: Environmental > Aquatic > Freshwater > Lentic | place: Lake Erie, Canada...
TGCCCAGCCGAAGTGACTGGCGGCAAACCAGAGCCCCGCGAGCGCGACCAGCGTGCTCAAGCTGATGACGATCGTGCCTTCGGCAACCGGCCTGGCGGCGCGACGTCTTGGCAGGCCTCTGAGCGCAGGAGCAAGCTCGATCGGCGCGTCGGCTGTGATGGTCATTGCAATGCTCCGCGTTCATAGGCTGGAGAGTGATGGATCAGCGTGCGGATCTCCTCGCGCAGCTCGACGAAGCGAGGATCCGAGGCGATCGGCCCGATTTCGCCGGTCCGCGCGAAATCGCGCACGAAGTCGGCGTCGAAACGCGCCACGATGCGGCCGGGCCGCGGCGACATGACGACGATGGTCGTGCCGAGCAACAGGGCTTCCTCGATCGAATGCGTGATGAAGAGGACCTGCTTTCCGGTCTGCGCCCAGATCGAGGCCAGCAATTGCTGCATGGTCTCGCGCGTCAGGCTGTCGAGCGCGCCGAAAGGTTCATCCATGAGCAGGATCTTCGGGTCGGTCGCCAGCGCCCTGGCAATGCCCACCCTTTGCCGCATGCCGCCCGACAGCTCGTAAGGGGGCTTGCCCTCGAAGTCCGACAGACCAACCAGCCCGAGCAGCTCTCGAGCCCGCTGCTGGCGTTCCCGCTTCGGCAATCCCCTGTATTTGAGGCCGAGCGCGACATTGTCGAGAACGGTCGCCCAAGGCAGCAGCGTATCCTTCTGGAAGACGACGCCACGGTCGCCGCCGGGCCCGGCTATCGGCGCGCCGTCGAGCCGGATGGATCCGTCGGTCAGCGGCAGGAATCCGGCGATCGCGTTGAGCAGCGTCGACTTCCCGCAGCCGGAGGCGCCGACAGCGACCACGATCGAATCCGCCGGCATTTCCAGCGACACGCGGTCGAGCGCATGGACGCTTTCTCCGTCGGATGTCGGGAAGACGACGCTGGCATCACGAACCTGAAGCATGATGGACTCCGGGATTGGAGGGACGGGCGGCGAAGGCGCCGCCCCTGCTGCTTTCGCAAGGCGGATCAGTTGGAGAGCGTCTTGGCGGCTTCCGCGTATTGCGGATCGACGGCCGATGCGTAGCTGTCCTTGACGGCGGTGATCTTCTTCTGGTCCTTGAGGAAATCGGCGGTGTCCTTGAGGATTTTGACCACGCCGCCCTTGTCGCCGCCGCCGAGCCATTTGTCGGATGCCTGCTCGTCGAGCGACGGGACACCCTCCGCGGCCTTGAGCTGTGCGGCGTTTTCGGCCGGCGTGCCGCCCTGCAGCTTCGCGATCAGCTTGGCGTTCTCGGAATCCGGCCCCCATGCAGCCTTGTCGTTGGCGTAGGAGGTAAAATAGCCGTCGACCAGGTGAGCGTACTGGGTCACGAAGTCAGGATGTTCCTTGGCGAATTCGCCGGTCGCGACCAAGGCGCTGAAGGTCGGGGCACCGCGCTTGGCGACCTCTCCCGCGGTGAGCAGGACCTTGCCGTCCTTTTTCAGTTCGGCCAAGGCAGGATCCCACACGAACGCGCCGTCGATATCGCCCCGCTTCCAGGCCGCGACGATCTCTGGCTGCGGGATCGCGATGACCTGGGCATCCTTGCTGGAAATGCCTTCCTGCTTCAGCACGGCAAGCAACTGGTAGTGGTCGGTCGAAACCGGTGCCGCCGCAAGCTTCTTGCCCTTGAGATCCGCCGGCGTCTTGATATCGGGACGCACGACAAGCGCCTCGCCGTCACCGGCAACGGCTGAAATGTAAAATCCCTTCACGTCGAGGCCACGGCTCACGGCGGCCGCGAAGGGGCTCGATCCGACGTCGCCGATCTGGACATCGCCCGAGGCAATGGCGGCAAAAATGTCGGCGCCGGAATCGAAGCGGCGGAACTCGACATTCCAGCCCGTCTTCTTGGCGATATCGCCATTGGCGATGCCGACGAAATACGGCACCGCGCCCGTCTGGTAGGCGATGACGACCTTCTTGTCGTCCGCGGCGTGTGCGGCGACTGAGAAGGCGGCGAAGGTTAGCCCGGCAAGGGCGGAGATAAGCTTACGCATGCTCGTTGATCCTTTCCCCGGTGACCGGTCCTGCGATCCCCCGGACCGCACCGCACCTTGGATCAAAGTCTACTCATTCTATAAACTTTACAGAGAAAGGATATTTCGAACATCAGGGATCGCGAAAACAAATCCACTACGGTGGCCGTCGATCATGCCAATCAAATCGCGCGGCCTCGCGGTTGGAAATGGCTCCGGCGGCTCTGCAAGCCTTCAGCCGGCCGGCGGAACTGGATCCGGCCCGCCACGTTTCCGGTAGCGGCTGAAGGATCACTGGCATGGACGGGCGTGCTGTCACACCATCGACACGCGGGATTTGGGCTCTGCAATTGCTGAATTTCTTCATGGCCGATGCCCAGGCCGGCATCGGGCCGTTTCTTGGCGTATTCCTTTTAGCGCACGGTTGGGAAAGCGGCGCCATCGGCACCGTTATGACAATCGGCGGCATCGCCGGCATGGTGATGACGACGCCAGCCGGGGCGCTGGTCGACGCCACCTTGCGCAAGCGTCTCTATGTCGTCATCCCCGGAATATGCGTCATCCTGGCCTCGGCGATCATCCTTCTGTCGCAGCAATTCTGGCTGGTCGCCGCCTCGCAGGTCGCGACGGCAATCGCCGGCGCCGCGATCGGCCCGGCGATCACCGGCATCACGCTTGGCATGGTCAACCAGCGCGGCTTCAACCGGCAGAACGGCCGCAACCAGGCCTTCAATCACGCCGGCAACGTGCTCGGCGCCGGCCTCTCGGGCTATCTCGGCTGGCAGTTCGGATTTACCGCCGTGTTCTGGCTGGCGGCGGCCTTTGGCGTGCTCTCGATCATCTCGGTCCTGGCCATCCCACGCGACGCCATCGACCATCGCGTCGCGCGCGGCCTCAAGGAGGACGGGCCGGAAGGCGATCGCGTCAGCGGGCTCCAGGTGCTCGTCGAATGCCGCCCGTTGCTGGTTCTCGCGGCCGCACTGGCGCTTTTCCATCTGGGCAACGGCGCCATGCTTCCGCTCTATGGCCTGGCGGTCGTCGACAAGGCCGAAGCCAATCCGGCCGGCTTCGTTGCAATCACGATCGTTGTGGCGCAGGCGGTGATGATCGTCGTCTCGCTCTTTGCCATCCGCTTGGCCGAGACGCGCGGTTACTGGCTTGTGCTGCTCGTCTCTTTTCTCGCCCTGCCCATTCGCGGGCTCATCGCCGCTCATTTCATATCGGTGTGGGGTGTCTATCCGGTCCAGGCGCTCGACGGCATCGGCGCTGGCCTGCAGGGCGTTGCGGTTCCCGGCCTCGTCGCCAGGATTCTCAACGGCACCGGCCGCATCAACGTCGGTCAAGGCGCGGTGATGACTGTGCAAGGGCTCGGTGCCTCGCTAAGCCCGGCGCTTGGCGGCTGGATCGCGCAGGAAATCGGCTACGGCGCGGCGTTCCTGATTCTCGGCGGCTTCGCGCTCGGCTCGATCGCGATGTGGCTGCTGTTTGCGCCGCTGCTTGGCCCCGCCTGCGCCCCAATACCCGCCGGCGACAGCGCGGCCGGACGAGCGCTGCCGGTTAGCGGATAAAAGTCGTCGACCGTCATCGCAAAGACGCGTCAACGCGTCTCGCTTTCGAAGGTCTTCCACCAATTTTCCTGAAAAAATTTGGTGGGTGCGCACAGGATCGAACTGTGGACCCGCTGATTAAGAGTCAGCTGCTCTACCAACTGAGCTACGCACCCACTCAACCGGTAAAACCGGTGTCGGCGGGCATATAGCCGCCGCTTTCGGCGATGTCCAGCCCCGCCGGAATCATTTCCCGACAAATCGCACCAAGGGTCTCCGATCCCCAACGAAACCGGGCACATCAGACGACCAGCTTACCTTCCGCCACCTTGATGGCGTGGCCGCCGATGCGTGCCGAGGCCAGCTTGCCGCCATTGACATTGAACTCCAGCCGGATGCGCGACGGCCGGCCCATTTCTAGCCCCTGCTCGATCCAGAGCTGCGATATTCCGTCGGTTGGGCCGTCGAAATGCATGACGGCACCGGCAAACGCCGCCGCTGCGGAGCCGGTCGCCGGATCCTCGTAGGAAGGGGTGCCCGGCACGATCATGCGCACATGGAAGGCGCTGTCGTGGTGCACCGTCTCGCGGCAATAGACATAAGGGCTGGCAGAGGCCCATTCGCTCTTGCGCGGCGCGAGTTCCGACCACGCCTGATTGTCCAGCCTGACCTTTGCCGCCGCTTCGAGGCCGGCGACGGGAATGGTGACGTAGGGCACGCCGGCCGACCAGAAGGCGACGCGGTGATTCTCGAAGCCTATCTCGTGCGGGCCAAGTCCAAGCGCCGCGCCGATCATGTCGGGGTCGACGCTGAGTTCCAGCGGTTCCGGCAGCTTGGCCAGGTCGAACTCGGCGAAGGTGGCGCCATCATGGCTGCTCACCGCGCAACGCACCGGGCCGATATTCTCCTCCAGCACGAAGATGCCCGTCGCCTCGCCGGCAAGTTCGGCAAGCGCGATCGCCGAGCCGACGGTCGGGTGCCCCGCGAAAGGCATCTCATAGTCGGGCGTGAAGATGCGGATGCGATTGCGATGCTTGGGGTTGTCGGGCGGCAGCACGAACACCGTCTCGGAGAGGTTGAATTCGCGCGCGAGCGCCTGCATGGCGTCGGTGTCGAGCCCTTCGCTGTCGAGCACGACCGCGAGCGGGTTTCCAGCGAGCCGCTCGGTCGTGAACACATCGTAGAGCAGGTAGTTACGCGCCATGGAAAACCTTTCCACTTGAACCCCGGAATTCCGCCCCCGATGCCAACATGAGCGAAATTTAATTTGAAATTCGAACCCTAAGACCTGATTTGTGCACGGATAGGGACATCGATTTTCATTATAGGGGTCCGGGGTGGACCAGCTTGTCAATCCGCAAAAGGCGGAATCCGATCCGTCCATAGAGACTGCGCTCGGGCTCGACCGCGCTGGAGTGAGCCGCAAGCGCCGACGCTGGTGGCTCTATGCGCTGCTGGCGTTGGCGGCCGTCGCGGCCGGCATCGGCGGCTACCAGTGGTATGCCGCCTCCCCGTCCAAGATCGAGTACACGACCATGCCAGCGGCGATCGCCGACCTTACCGTCGAAGTTTCGGCAACCGGCACGCTTCAGCCGCTGACGCAGGTCGATATCTCCAGCGAGTTGTCCGGCATCATCCGTTCGGTCGCGGTCAACGAGAACCAGCAGGTGAAGAAGGGCGACGTGCTGGCGACGCTCGACACCGCCAAGCTCGAGGTCCAGATAGAGCGCGCCCAGGCCTCGGCCAAGGCTGCCGCGGCCGCGGTCGAAGACGCCACCGTCACGCTGAAGGAGAACGAGAACGGGCTCGCCCGCGCCGACGCGCTGACCAAACGCGGCATGGCGACGGACCAGTCGCTCGAGGCGGCCACGGCAACGCGCGACCGCTCCAAAGCGGCGCTCGACAGTGCCCAAGCCAACCTCGCCATCGCCAATGCGGACCTCAAGGCGCAGCAGACCGACCTTGCCAAGAGCACCATCTACGCGCCCATCGACGGCATCGTGCTGACACGCTCGGTCGACCCCGGCCAGACCGTCGCCTCCTCGCTGCAGGCGCCGGTGCTCTTCGTCATCGCCGCCGACCTCAGGAACATGGAACTGCAGGCGGCGGTCGACGAGGCCGATATCGGCCAGGTCAAACCCGGCCAGCATGCCCGCTTCACCGTCGACGCTTTTCCGGACCGGCCCTTTGACGCCGAAATCCGCGACATTTCCTACGCCTCGGTCACCACCGACGGCGTCGTCACCTACAATGCCCGGCTCGAGGTCGACAACTCGGAGCTTCTGCTCAGGCCCGGCATGACGGCAACGGTCTCGGTCGTGACCCGGCAAGCGAAAGGCGTGCTTGCCGTCCCCTCGACCGCCTTCCGCTACAAGCCCGCGCAACAGACGGCGCGCGGCTGGAGCTTCAGCGACCTGTTCACCGGCCGCATGGGCCGACCGAGCCGGCAGCGCGAAGCGACGAAAGCGCCGACCGACGGCTCGCGCACGCTCTATGTACTGGAAAACGGACGACCACTTCCGGTCAATGTCAGGATCGGCTCGACCGACGGCGAGCTGACCGAGATAATTTCCGGCCTCGACGCTGGTGCCGAGGTCGTCACCGGCTCGCAGCAGCGGAACTGACCGTGAAGGCGCCGCTGCTCATAGACTTCGACAGGGTCTGGAAGAGCTATGGCGAGGGCGAGGCGCGCGTGCATGCGCTTGCCGGCGTCGATCTCGCCATACGCAGCGGTGAATTCGTCGCCATCATGGGTCCGTCCGGCTCGGGCAAGTCGACCGCCATGAACATCATCGGCTGCCTCGACACGCCGAGCGCCGGAACCTACCGCTTCAAGGGCGTCGACGCCGGCAGGCTCGACCGCAACCGCCGCGCCCTGCTGCGCAACCTCTATGTCGGCTTCGTCTTCCAGGGCTACAATCTGTTGCCGCGCACAACCGCTGCGGAAAACGTCGAATTGCCGCTGATCTATCGCGGCGTTTCCGCCCGCGAACGCCGCGATCTCGCCATGCAGGCGCTGGCCCAGGTGGGGCTTGTCGGGCGCGAGCATCACACGCCGGCCGAGCTCTCGGGCGGTCAGCAGCAGCGCGTCGCGATCGCGCGCGCCATCGTCACCAAGCCCACGCTGCTCGTCGCCGACGAGCCGACCGGCAATCTCGACACCGCGCGCACGCATGAGATCATGGAACTGCTGACCAATCTCAACGCCGAGCTCGGCCTCACCATCGTCATGGTCACGCATGAGGCGGACGTCGCCGGCTATGCCGACCGTACCGTGCGCTTCCTTGACGGCCATGTCGCCTCCGACACGGCGAACGCGGAGGCCGCATGATCTGGGAGACCGTGCGCCTTTCGCTGATTTCCATCCGCAGGAACGTGCTGCGCTCGTTCCTGACCCTGCTCGGCATCGTCATCGGCGTTGCCGCGGTCATCGCCATGCTTACCATCGGTTCCGGCACCACGGCGAAGGTCAAGGCCGACATCTCCAAGCTCGGCAGCAACCTTTTGGTCGTCCGCTCCGGCCGCCCGGCCGGCCCCGGTGGGCCGGGCGGGCTCGACCAGGTCACCCGACCGCTGGCCGCCAAGGATCTTGCCGCCCTTGTGGCGCACCTCAACGGCGCGCGCGCTATCGCGCCGGCCTCGCAAAAACAAGTGCGCGTCATCTTCGGCACCGAAAGCCTGACTTCGGGTGCCACCGGCACCGACAGCGCCTATCTCGACGCGCGCGACTGGAAGCTTGTCTCCGGCCGCCCATTCAGCGATTCCGAAACGCGCGCCGGCGCCGGCGTCTGCCTGATCGGCGAGACGGTGCGCCAGCAGTTCTTCGGCGCCGGCGATCCCGAGGGTGAGATCATCCGCGTCAACCGCACCTCCTGCAAGATCATCGGCCTGCTGGAGTCGAAGGGCTACACCGGCTTCGGCCAGGACCAGGACAATGTCGTGCTGATGCCGCTGGCCGCCTACCAGCGGCGCATCGCCGGCAACCGCGATATCGACAACATCTACATCGCAGCCGACGACCGCACGCCGACCAGCGAACTGCAGCCGCGCGTCGAGGACATATTGCGCGACACGCGCCGCATCACGCCGGACCGCGATCCCGATTTCTCGATCCGCGACATGACCCAGATCGCCGACGCCATGGCCAGCGCGACCACCACAATGACCGGGATGCTAGGCGCTGTCGCCGGCGTCAGCCTTCTGGTCGGCGGGATCGGCATCATGAACATCATGCTGGTATCGGTGACCGAACGCACGCGCGAGATAGGAATCAGGCTGGCGATCGGAGCGCATGAGAAGCACATCCTCATCCAGTTCCTGGTCGAGGCGACGGTGCTGTCGCTGCTCGGCGGCATCATCGGCATCCTGATCGGGCTTTCGCTGGCCGGCCTCGCCTCGATGGCACTGACGATACCCTTCGCGCCGAGCGCCGCCGTCGTCCTACTCGCCGTCGGCTTCTCGGCGCTGATCGGCATGGTGTTTGGCTTCTTCCCGGCGCTGCGCGGCGCAAGGCTCGATCCGATCGACGCGCTGCGGCATGAATAGCGCACGGCTTTTGCCGCGCGTTCGGTCGAAAGTCAAAACGGAAGCCGCGCATTCTCCTTGACTTCCTTCATGACGAAGAACGTCCGGGTCTGCCGAACGCCCGGCAGCGCGATCAGCTTCTGTCCATGGAGCTTGTTGAAATCCGCCATGTCGCGAACGCGAATCTTCAAGAGATAGTCGAAGTCGCCCGCCACGAGATTGCAGTCCAGGACCTCCTTGAGCCTGAGCACGGCCTCCTCGAAGGCGCCGAAACTCTCAGGTGTCGAGCGGTCGAGCACGACGCCGACCATCACCAGCGCCCCGAGCCCAACTGCGGCGGGCGCGATTTCCGCCCTGACCCCGGTGATGTATCCCTCCTCGAACAGGCGTTGCGTGCGCCGGTGGCAGGTGGCGGCGCTGACATTCACGCGGGCAGCCATCTCCGCGTTGGTCAGCCGTCCTTCGGCCTGAAGGGCCCGCAGGATCCTGACATCGACGCGGTCGAGAGTCTGGCCGGAAGATTCTTCCATTGTTTGAACGCCTATTGATTATCTGGATCGATAGTAGATCGTTCTCGTAGAAATTACGCAAGATTTGAAAGGAAAGTTCGGGAGCACCTTTCTCCTATGTCCGCCTATGATCTGCCTCTCGAACATGGCCGTAACGGAGACAGATCAATGTCGCTTCTCGAAAAATTTGAACGCTACCCGCTGACCTTCGGCCCGACGCCGATCGAGCATCTGCCGCGGCTGAGCGCGGCGTTGGGCGGCAAGGTGCGGGTTTACGCCAAACGCGACGATTGCAATTCCGGGCTCGCCATGGGCGGAAACAAGCTGCGGAAGCTCGAATACATCGTGCCGGACGCTCTTCGAACCGGCGCCGACACGCTGGTGTCGATCGGCGGCGTCCAGTCGAACCATACGCGCATGGTGGCCGCCACGGCGGCCAAGATCGGCATGAAGTGCGTGGTGATCCAGGAGAGGTGGGTGCCCCACTATGATGCCGTCTACGACAGGGTCGGAAACATCCTGCTGACGCGTCTGATGGGCGCCGACAGCCGGCTTGTCGACGACGGGTTCGACATCGGCATCCGCAAAAGCTGGGAAGACGCGATCCAGTCGGTGAAGGACGCTGGCGGCAAGCCGTACCCGATTCCTGCCGGCGCCTCGGTGCATAAGTTCGGCGGTTTGGGTTATGTCGGCTTCGCCGAGGAGGTAGCAAGACAGGAAGCCGAACTCGGCTTCGCTTTCGACTATGTCGTCGTGTGCGTCGTCACCGGGTCGACGCAAGCCGGCATGATCGTCGGCTTCGCCGCGCAGGACCGCGCCGACCGGGTGATCGGGATCGACGCCTCGGGGACCCCCGATCAGACCCGGGCACAGGTTCGCCGCATCGTCGACGGCACCGCCGCCCTCGTCGGATTGGGCCGCGCGATCCGCGACGACGAAATCGTGATCAATCCCGACTATGCCTATCCGGCCTATGGCGTTCCATCTAAGGAGACGAACGACGCGATCCGGCTGGCTGCCCGCACGGAGGCCATGATCACCGATCCGGTCTATGAGGGAAAATCGATGCAGGGCCTGATTGACCTGGCCAGGAAAGGCTTCTTCCCCGAAGGCTCGAGAATTCTCTACGCGCATCTCGGCGGCGCGCCGGCCCTCAACGGCTACAGCTATTATTACAAGGACGATGGAGCAGCGCCTATCGTCGCACGCAAGCCGGATCGGGCTGGCTCACCAGCCGAAGCTCAACCTCCGATCTTCCCATAGCGCGGGTTCATAAGAACCCAAAGTGAGCCTCTCACTCGCTGTCCGCAAAATGCCATTCGATGAGCGGCTTCATGTGCGGCATCAGACCATCGGGCAGGTCCGTTGCACTGCGGATAACCACCGGCCCCTCGATCTCCGGGTCGGTCTCGGCGGCGACGAAGGCGCTGATGCGGCGCGCGATCTCTTCAGCCGGCTCGGTGATCTTGTAGCGGCGGAAGATCACCGTGCCGCTCGATGTCGAGAGCGCGTGGTAGTGCGACCCTCGTTCGGCCAGCGACAGGTCGATCCCGGTTTCCTCGCCCACCTCGCGGATCATGTTGAAATCGACGTCGACCAGACCGTCGCGGAAATCGGCCGGCTCGAAGGAGCCGGCGGCGAAGTAGACGCGGCCGGCATTGACCGTGTGCGAGCCCATGCGGATCGCCACCAGCGCATTGTCGCCGGCGACCAGCATGGCGTGCGCGTAGGCGTGCTCGGCGCCGGAGGCCCCAGGGTTCTTCCGCCACAGCATGAAGGTCGAATATTTCACAGCGTGGCAGCGGCCGACGAGTCGTCTGTCGCCGTAGCTCAGCGCCGAAAGCAGAACCACAATCCCGTTATGAAGCGCCGGTTTCAGCCTTTTCTCGCCGCGCCAGTTCTCGGTGATCGCCCTTTGGTTGTCGCGTTCGAACGGATGCTGCTGGGCGACGAGCCGCACGTCGACTTCATCGACCGGCAGGATGACGTTGCGGGGCAGGTCGAAACTCACGGGATCAGGCCATGTCCAGGTTGATCACCACCGGGCAGTGGTCGGACGCTTTCGGCCTGTCCCAGCCGGCTCGCGGGAAACGCTCGACGTCCTGGCCCGCCGGGAAGATGGTTCGCCAGGGCTGGCCGTTGCGGATGATCTCGGGAACCGCGGTGGCGTTCTTCGCCGCCAGCGCCTTCGACAGCAGGATATAGTCGAGCTGACAGAGGTGACGCTCCTGCGGTCCGCGCGTGTGGTAGAAGCTCCAGCGGTCCATTTCCGGCCGCCGTTCGACGACATTCTCGCAGAAGCCGCCGGCGGTCAGCACATTGATCGAGGATTGGGCCTCGTCGACGATCGCGAAGCGGTAGCCGTCGAAACTGTCGCCTTCGATCTTCACGCGCTGGCGGTAGTCATTCATGTCGCCGCAGATTGCCCAACGCTTCTCGGCGGCATGGTCCTTGCCGAAACGCTCCTCGATGATGCGGCGCACGGCCTGCGCCTCGGCGATGCGCAGCGGCATCGTCGCCTCGCGGCCGTCGAGTCCGTTGCGCGGCGGTCCCATCGATTTGAAGTGCACCAGATAAAGCGTCAGCGGAACGCCGCCGACGGTGAGATCGATCTCCAGGCAGTCGCGCCGGAAGATGCGGTCGCCTGCCAGATGCCCAAATGCCGCAAGCTCCGGCGTGAACAGGCCGAATTGCTCGAAAGTGACATAGGCGTGGCTGGTCATGCGCACGAATTCGATCGGCTGGCCCTGCGCCGTTTCGCTGCGCATCATCACCGCGACGTCGATGCCGCGCGAGTCGTTGCCGGCGGTGGTGTATTTCTGGCGATAACCCTGCCCGATCATCTTGAACAGATAGCCGTACTCGAAGGCCTTCAGCGCCTCGATGTTGTCGACTTCCTGCATGCAGATGATGTCGGCGCGGGTTGCCGCGATCGCGAGCGCGGTCAACTGGCGGGTGTCGTCGGATTGGGCGATGGCGCGCGCCTGCTCGAGCATCCGGTACTCGGCCTCGCTCTGGATATCGAACAGCGCCAGCGTGCGATCCTCGTTGAGCTGGTTGCGATAGCCGGAGAAATCGAACCTGTTCATCAGGTTCTCGACATTGAAGGTGGCGAGGCGCAGCGACATGGCCGAGACCTTTGCCCGCATGCAAGGGCGAAGACAAGGGCCATGCGCGTGGGCGCTACGGTTCGCGCTATGGTTGATGGAACCTTTCCGTTCATCCTCCGTTCAGACGAAAAGTTCCATCAATAGCCCTCTTCCCGGGGTGCTCTGGGCGCGGGGCCTTTACTCCTTGGAGAGTGAAATGAAACCGCTTTTTTACTCCTTCAAATCCGGGCTGATGGCTCTGGGCCTTGTCGCCGGCATGACGGCGCCATCCCTCGCCGGCCCGATCGTGCAGCCCGACCTCTCAACCGCGATCGATTCGGCAGCGCCGCGGATCGTTCCTGTCCGCGATAGCTGGGCAGGCAATGGCGGACAGGCGTTCCAGGACTGGCGCTGGCGCAAATACGGTAACTGGCGTTCCGGCAATCTCGGGAATCGCAACATCGCCCGCGACTGGAACGGTGGCAATTGGAACGGCGACCGGCGCTGGCGCCATCACCGGCACCACCGGTATTTCAACGGCGGTGACGCGGCCATTCTGGGGCTGGGTCTAGGCCTCGGCCTGGGCAGCCTGCCCTATGACAACTATTACGATCCCTATTATTACGATCCGTATCCGCGCTATTACCAGCCGCGGCGCATTTACCGTACGGAGCGGCTGTCCAACGCCCATGTCCGCTGGTGCCACAATCGCTACCGGTCGTATCGTGCCTGGGACAATACTTTCCAACCCAATTACGGGCCGCGCAAGCAATGCTGGTCGCCCTATAGCTGAGGGCGCCTCTAGGTTCGACAATGGAAACGGCGCCGCAAGCGGCGCCGTTTCCACTTGCCGATACCTATGCTTAAGACCCGCGATAACCCTAAATTTATCAAGGGCATCTATTCATCTGCCCCGGGGGCCTCGCATAGGACGATCGCCACATTGCGAATCGCAGGAAGGTGCCGCCATGACCGAGAGCGAATCGAGAGGCAAACACAGGCAGCGTGTGCTGAAAGGCGCAGCGATCCTGACCGGCATCGCCAATTCCGAGGTCAAGTGCACCGTGCGCAACATGCATCCCGGCGGCGCCGAGTTGAAGGTGCCGATCGAGGCGCGCGTGCCCGACGAATTCCTGCTCTACGTGCCAACCGACGGCATCGGCTACAAGGCCGTGGTGCGCTGGCGCCGCGAGGACCGCATCGGCGTCGAATTCACCGGTACCGAGCCGAAGCCGCATTGGCACTACGGCTGATGCCGGTCAGTCCCGGTTCATTCCATGAACTGGATCCCGACCTGCGTCTGCGAGCGCCAGCGCACCCGAGCCGCGCGTACACGCCCGCCTCCATTGATTGCCAGGTCGAAGCCCGATGGAACACCGGTCGCATCGCCGAAACTGAGCTGGGCGCCGTGCTCTGACTCGTTGCGTATCGCACCTTCCAGGACGCCGAAGCCGCCGTTGAAACGCAGCGTTGCCCCTTTGAGCACGCGCTGGCGCCGTTCCGCCCGCCGATCGGCCGCGGACGCATCACCTTCGATCATGACCATCGCTGCAGGTTCCCTTTCATCCCGGAACAGCCAAGCGAATTGCGTGCCAGTGTTTTCGTGCCGAAATGAAACAACAATGACGCGGCAGGGCCGGCGGATCGCTCCGCCGGCCCTGTTTCAGACATCTAAGAAACGTGGCGCGCCTTAGTTCTTTGCCTTGTCGACCAGCTTGTTCTTGGAAATCCACGGCATCATCGCGCGCAGCTTGGAGCCGACTTCCTCGATCTGGTGGCTGTCGTTGTTGCGGCGGATGCCCTTGAAGCGCGACAGGCCGGCGCGGTACTCCTGCATCCATTCCGAGGTGAACTTGCCGGTCTGGATGTCCTTCAGGATGCGCTTCATCTCGGCCTTGGTGTCGGCGGTGATGATGCGCGGGCCCGAGACATATTCGCCCCATTCGGCAGTGTTCGAGATCGAATAGTTCATGTTGGCGATGCCGCCCTCATAGATCAGGTCGACGATCAGCTTGACCTCGTGCAGGCACTCGAAATAGGCCATTTCCGGCGCGTAGCCGGCTTCCCCCAGCGTCTCGAAGCCGGCGCGGATCAGCTCGACCAGGCCGCCGCACAGCACCACCTGCTCGCCGAACAGGTCGGTCTCGCATTCCTCGCGGAAATTGGTCTCGATGATGCCCGAGCGGCCACCGCCGACGCCGCACGCATAGGAGAGCGCGAGATCGAGCGCGTTGCCCGAGGCGTCCTGGTTGACGGCGACCAGGCACGGCACGCCGCCGCCCTTCTGATACTCGCCGCGCACCGTGTGACCCGGGCCCTTCGGCGCGATCATGACGACGTCGACCGAGGCCTTCGGCTCGATCAGGCCGAAATGCACGTTGAGGCCGTGCGCGAAGGCGATCGCCGCGCCGTCGCGGATGTTCGGCGCGATCTCGTTCTTGTAGATGTCGGCCTGCAATTCGTCGGGCGTCGCCATCATCATCAGGTCGGCCCATTTGGCGGCGTCGGCAACGCTCATCACCTTGAGCCCGTCGGCCTCGACCTTCTTGGCGGTCGCCGAACCCGCCTTGAGACCGATGGCGATCTCCTTGACGCCGGAATCCTTGAGGTTGAGCGCATGCGCCCGGCCCTGGCTGCCATAGCCGATGATGGCGACCTTCTTGCCCTTGATCAGATTGAGATCGGCGTCACGATCGTAATAGACACGCATTTTGGTTTTCCTTCCCGTTTGAAGATCAATGGCCTTGCG
>Ga0209023_10005154_pt1 | contig 14430 bp, 12 predicted proteins | sample LakOneMetagenome_FD_187468 | JGI IMG/M metagenome (GOLD analysis project Ga0209023, IMG submission 187468) | Freshwater and sediment microbial communities from Lake Erie, Canada (SPAdes) (version 2) | ecosystem: Environmental > Aquatic > Freshwater > Lentic | place: Lake Erie, Canada...
AACAACGAGTGCTGCCACGCCGAGCATGACGCACATGGTCGCCATGGCCGTTCGCCAGCCATAGAGATCCGTCAGGTGGGCGAGGATAGGCAGGAAGACCAACTGGCCGGTCGCAACGCTGGCGGCGAGAATTCCGACGACCAGACCACGCCGCGCCACGAACCAGCGTGTCGCGACGGTTGCGCCGAGCACCATGGCGGTGAGGCCGGTGCCGAAGCCGACGACGAAACCCCAGAGCCCGATGAGGTGCCAGGCCTGCGTCATGGTCAGCGACGCGACCAGCCCGGCCATGATGATCGTCAGCGCGGACAGGACGACATTGCGCAAGCCGAACCGGACCATCAGCGCGGCGGCGAAGGGAGCCATCAGCCCGAACAGCAGAAGCCTGATCGACAGCGCGGAAGAAATTTGCGTCGTGCTCCAGCCGAATTCTTTCTGAAGCGGAAGGATGAACACGCCCGGCGCGCCGACCGATGCGGAACTAATGAGGGACGTCAGAAACGTCACGCCCACCATCACCCAGCCGTAGTGAATATCCCGCGCCGCAAGGCGTGCTGAAACCCAGGAAGAGATCATTTTGCGTTCCCGACGAGAAACAACGATATCCAATTTGTAGCATTACATAGATCATACTATCAAGGCAGATCGTGCGTCTTGTGGACGGATTAGCAGGGCAGGGTTGTGTTATCGGCGGGTCAGCAGACTGATCCGCCCATAGGCACCGGACCGGTGGCTGTTGTCTTCTACGTAACCCGCGCCGAGCGACCATTCGAACATCGCGGTTTTGAACGATGTGATGTGCGCTCCGACACGATACTGGCGATATACCTGATCGCCGGATGTCTCGATTTCTGGTCCGGCCCAGAACCGGTCCAATACGCGCCATCCCGCAGCGCCGCGGACGCCGTAACTGGTGCCGATGGTCGATCCGGAAAACGACGACGCCAGCATAAGGGTAGCCGTTGGCTCCCACCACAATTCCGCATTGACGCGCAGGCCGGTATGAGTGCCGAGCAGACTGTTGGCTGGATCGATCGGCGCGAGGCGATGGTTTTGCAGGTCAAGACCGGCAAACACCTTGATCTCGAGATTGTCGCGCTTGATCCGCCATCCCGGCATAACCGATCCGAGCAAACCCGTGCCTTGAATGTTTGTCGTGCCTGCGCGGTAGCGATAGCTGCCTTCAGCGAGCAGCAATTTCAGCGTAAAGCCATCCTCGTTGAGCCCGCCCGGCGACCATTGCACGCCGCCATATACTGAACCTCCGCTGCGCCAGAGATCGAAACCGCTGAAATAGAGGAAAGTGTCGGCACGCGCACCACCGCTCAGTCCGGCGCTAGGCGTCGGCCAAAGATCATCCAGAATATCCGCATGCGCTGGCGCACGACCGCAAAGCAAAATGGCGGTGGCGCAAAGCGCGTGTGTAAAAACGCTTCGCATGGAGCCCGAGCCCCGGGAAAAAAATTACGTAAAAATACGTATCTATTAGAGCGTCGCGGGGCTGGTCCGTCTAGCGAACGGAATAGAACGCGTCATGAACACCGTAAAAGAATTTGGAGCGGTCCGGGGAGAGTTCAAAGCTGCGCAGGCATGAGATTTTCGATTTTTGCGCCGTTACGCTCCTCGATAATCTCGGCGATGAACTTGCGATGACAGGCATTGTGGTCTCGCTCATAACAGAGAATGCAGACCGGCCCGGCCTTTTTCACAAGTGCTTGCAATTCATCCATCTCGGTCTGCGCCTGCGGCGTCTTGAGGTGGGCGTGATAAATCTTTGACAACGCCTTCATGTCGCCGCCGCGTGCGGCTTCGCGGCCGTCTTTCGGCGTGCCGAGGCCGCGAAGGTGGACATAGCCAATGCCGCGTTCATCGAGGCCGGCCGCAAGCTGCGTTTTCGAGAAACCCGGACGGCGCGAGGAAGCCACCGCGCGGACATCGACCAGTAGTTTCACGCCTGCGTGCTGCAATTCATCCAGAACGGCTTTCGGCGGCGTCTGCTCGTAGCCAATAGTGAAGAGCTTTTTAGCCTTTGCCATGATGATCCCCGATCATTTCACTCGTGCGATCAATTCCATCGCACCGGCCGGCGCGCGGATTTTCCCCTCATGAATGACATAGGCGAATACGTCGCGTGGCTGCTTTTTGGCGGACGTATCGCCGGAGCGCGGCAAGTCATCCGGTTCGCCTCCCGCCGACCAAATTTTCAGGCGCTCGGCCCACGCGTCGAGTGCCTTCGGCGGATAGGCGGTCTTGACCGTATCCTTGCCGGTTTGAAGCCGCGCATACACGAAATCCGACGTGACATCCGCGATAGCCGGGTACTTCGCGTGATCGGCATAGACTACGGCGACATTGAATTTACGGAGCAGAGCGATGAACGACGGCGTGCAAAAACTATCGTTACGCACTTCGACGACGTGACGCAGCGTCACGCTGTCGAACGTGCGCGGCAGCAGTTCCAGAAACTTCCCGAAATCGGCTTCGTCGAATTGTTTGGTTGGCGCGAATTGCCACAGCACCGGGCCGAGCCGGTCGCCCATCTCCGTAACGCCGGAATCGTAAAACCGCTGAATGGAGTCGCCGGCTTCCGCCAGCACGCGGCGGTTGGTCGCAAAGCGCGGCCCTTTCACTGAAAAGATAAAGCCATCCGGCACCTCGCTTGCCCATTTGCGGAAGCTCTCGGGCTTCTGTGAGCCATAATAGGTGCCGTTGATCTCGATGGAGGTCAGCTTGGACGCAGCGTAGGACAACTCCTTCGCCTGCGTGAGTTTCTCCGGATAGAACACCCCGCGCCACGGCGCGAAGGTCCAGCCGCCGATGCCGATGTAAATCTGACCGGATTTCTTTGTCATTTATGGTCTCTTGCGTGATCCCTGAACGATTTTCAGTCGCGTCTTGAAAAAGACTCGAAGCATTCCTATCTAGTTTCTAACGGCAATGTTGCAGCACTGCTCCATCGCCGGAACGACCACGAGAAGACACCGTGAGATGTTGGGCGCGCCGGATGTACGCGCAGCCCTGATTCCCTCACCGGTTTCCCTCCGTGGTCGTTGGCATTTTGGGGCCTGGAAAGGCTCTTTGGCCACCCGATTTCCTTATCTTTGTGGACTAATCGAGCGGTTTAAGCCCTTTGTTCCGGGGCGTCTTGGCATCGTCCGGTCGCCTCGATATACGCTGGCGCATGACAGAGGCTATCTCATCCGGGACTGTGCCAGCGCGTCAATTGTGCGTCGTGGTGCCGACTTTCAAGGAGCGCGACAACGTCCCCAGGCTTCTTGAGAAGCTGGACGCCGCGCTGACCGGCATCGCTTGGGAAGTCATTTTCGTCGATGACAACTCGCCGGACGGAACTTGGGACGTGGCGCGTCAACTCGCCGCGACCGATCCCCGCGTGCGCTGCATTCGCCGCATCGGGAGGCGCGGTCTTTCGGGCGCGTGTATCGAGGGCATTCTCGCGTCCTCCACGCCCTATGTGGCGGTGATGGATGCCGATCTTCAGCATGACGAAACCCAGCTGCCGAAGATGCTCGGACTGCTGCAATCGAATGAGGCAGAACTCGTTGTTGGCTCTCGGTATGTGAGCGGCGGCGATACCGGCAATTTTGGCAGCACACGTCTCGGCGGCAGTGTTCTGGCGACCAATCTTGCGAAGAAATTGCTGCACATCGAGGTCGCCGATCCGATGAGCGGCTTCTTTATGATCCGCCGCGATCGTTTCGAGCAGCTTGCGCCGTCGCTGTCGGTGCAGGGGTTTAAGATCCTGCTCGATATCATTGCGACCGCGGGCGGGAAGCTGCGCATTGTCGAGGTGCCGTTTTCGTTCGGCGCGCGATTGCACGGCGAGAGCAAGCTCGACTCACTTGTGGTGCTGGATTTCCTCGGCCTGATTTTGGCAAAGCTGACGAACGATCTCGTCTCGCTGCGCTTCCTGCTGTTCGCGCTGGTCGGTGGGATTGGCCTCTTTGTCCATCTCGCGACGCTCTACACAGCGATTGAATTCCGCGCGCCGTTTGCGGAAGCGCAGGGTATCGCGGCCTTCGTTGCGATGACCGGCAATTTTTTGCTCAATAACCAACTGACATATCGCGACCAGCGCCTGAAGGGTTTCGGCCTCGTTCGTGGTCTGCTGTTGTTTTATCTGGTCTGCAGCGTCGGACTGCTGGCCAATGTCGGCGTTGCCGCCACCGTGTTCGATCAGGAGCCGATCTGGTGGCTTGCAGGTGCTGCGGGCGCGCTGATGGGCGTGGTCTGGAATTACGGCGTCTCAAGTCTCTTCGTCTGGCGCGCAAAATGATACCGGACGAAGCGAGGCGCGCGCGCGGCACAGCATGGACTGTCGCCGCGCTGGTGCTGCTTCGCCTGATCGCAGGCGCGTTCACGCCACTGACCTTCGACGAAGCCTATTACTGGACATGGTCGAAGCATCTCGCCGGCGGCTATTACGATCATCCGCCGATGGTCGCGATGGTGATCCGCCTCGGCACCCTGATCGCGGGCGATACCGAAATCGGCGTGCGGCTGATTTCGATTTTGCTCGGGTTGCCGATGAGCTGGGCCGTCTGGCGCACGGCGCGGATTCTGTTCGACGACGCGCGTATCGCGGCATCGGCCACGATATTTCTCAATGCGACGCTGATGGTATCGGTTGGGACGATCATCATCACACCCGATGCACCGCTGATGGTGGCGTCGAGCTTCGTTCTCTTTTTTCTCGCGAAAGTTCTGGAGACCGGACGCGGTGTGTGGTGGCTTGCAGTTGGCACTGCCGTCGGTTGCGCGCTGCTCTCGAAATACACCGCGCTGTTTTTCGGCGCTGAAATCCTGCTGTGGCTGCTGCTGGTGAAGGATCAGCGGCGCTGGCTGGCATCGCCATGGCCTTATCTCGGCGGCATTGTTGCCTTTGCGATTTTCCTGCCTGTGGTGTTGTGGAACGCCGACCATCAATGGGTGTCGTTTATCAAGCAACTCGGTCGCGCGCGGGTCGATGGTTTAACGCTGAAATATCTGGTTGAGATCGTTCCGGCACAAATCGGATTTGCGACGCCGTTCGTGTTTATCCTCGGCGCGTTCGGTCTTTACGCATTGGCGCGGCGCCCTTCGGTCAATCCGGCGAATGCGGCGCTCATCAATGTCAGCGTCTGGGTCATCTTCGTTTATTTCCTGTGGCATTCGCTGCATGGCCGCGCCGAGGCGAACTGGTTTGGACCGATCTATCCTGCTTTCGCGATTGCCGGTGCTTTCGCCGCGTGGGGCACGACATGGAGCGCGCTCAATCAGCGAACGGTGAATTTTTCGAAGCGCTGGGCGCTGCCTGTTGGGATCGCACTATTCGCTGCGCTGATCATTCAAGCCAATACGGGAATCTTCACCGGCTTTCGCCGCGACGCCACCGTGCGCCCGGTTGGAATCGGCTGGCCGCAACTCGCAAGCGAGATCGAGACGATACGCATTGCGCAAAAGGCAAGCTGTGTGCTGGCCGGTGATTACGGCACGACCTCATGGCTGATGTTCTATCTCCCCAAAGGCACCTGCGTCGCGCAGCGCACGGACCGATATCGCTGGATCAATGTCGCGGAGCCGGACGCACGGCTTCTAAAAGGCAAAATGCTGATGGTCGGTGAGGCAGGGGGCGACGTGATTTTCCGCGACGCATACGCGCGGACCGAAAAAATCGCGGACCTCACACGCAAACGCAGCGGCGTTCCAATCGAAACAATCGAGATCGATTTGCTCGAGGGCGCGAAGGGCGACGCACTTGATCGCTCACCGCCGCCGGAACTCAAAAAATCGCGCTGATTTTTCTTCCGCGAAACACGCTCCGTCTCAAAAATTCCACTTTTGTTCCGCGCGCAATGCGTTGCCTTCAATTGGCCCGCACTTAATCCGCATTTAACTAAAAGTCGCCTTAATGCCGCTCCGCACCTTTGCGAGATGTCGCGTGGGGAACTTCATGCTCCGCACGACAGACCGACGCTGGCCCGCTTACGCATGCGCATGTTCGCGCATGAAACCGCGGAATCACAGGGACAAGGTGGGATTGTTCTGGATGCAAGGCGTATGAGTACCAGTTCTGTTTCGCGTTACGGCCAGAAGGCCGACCCTCGTGGACGTTCCTCGCGAGCATCCAATTCCTTAACTATAATTGGCGGAACAGCGCTCACATTCGTGACGCTCGCCTGTGCCTGGACGCTCTACAGCAACGTGTTGGCGGAAGTTGATCCCGAAGCGAATGCGCCGAACGTCGTGTTCGTGTCGGCCAATCCCGGTCTCGACCAAATTGCATTCAACGACCGCTTCGAGGCGGTGAGGGCGCCTGCACCCGCCGCGGACGAATCGCCCGCGCCCGAACTGTCCGAGACGCAGAGAAATTACGCAGCGCTGCTCGACGTCACATATTCGCTCGGCGCGCCGCCCGTCACATTCAAGGCGAACCAAGCCGCGCGTCCCGCGCCATCCAAAGCCGAAATCGCGAGCGCGCCGGATGTGGCGCTGCCGCCCGCGCCGCCGGTGCGTATCGCCAAGATAACGCCCGTTCCGATGCCCTCGTCGCGTCCTTCCGACATCAAGACGGGTGACGTGAAGCTCGCAGCCCAGCCGCGCACCGCGCCGAACCACACGGCCATGGTTGAGCGCGCGAAGAACGCCGCACTCGCCGCGATGGCCGAGAAAACGCCGAGCCTGTTCGACAAACTGTTCGGCCGCACGCCCGCGCCGGGGCCTGTGCTCGCCTATGCCGGCTCCGATGGCGGCGTGACGAGCGACGGCTCGTCGATCGCGGCAAGCGCATCGTCCGAGGACGACAAGCTGACGGCGATCTACGATATTTCCGCGCGCATGGTCTATCTGCCGAACGGCAAGAAGCTCGAGGCGCATTCCGGCCTCGGCGACAAGCTCGACGATCCGCGTTACGCGCATGTGCGCATGCACGGCGTGACGCCGCCGCATATCTACGATCTCAAGCCGCGCGAGGCGCTGTTTCACGGCGTGCCTGCGCTGCGGCTGACGCCGGTGGGCGGCGAGGGCGCGATCTACGGGCGCACGGGGCTTCTCGCGCACACGTATATGCTCGGGCCGAACGGCGACTCCAACGGCTGCGTGTCGTTCAAGGATTACGACGCGTTCCTGCGCGCCTATCGCAACGGGGAAGTGAAGCGCCTCGTCGTCGTCGCGAAAATGTAGCGCGCGCATACTTTCCTCCAGCCACACCTCTGCGATCTCGCGGCACAACGTGCCCGAGTTTTGCGTGACCGGGGTTTGGGGCTTGCCCCATTCCCGGCAGACTAACGTCACGCCCTCGAAAAATTGAGGGCGTGCGGAACGGCTCGCTTCGCGAAAACCCCCGGTGATCGACCCTTAGGTAATCACCGCTGGAGAGGACTTCCGCTCCGCCTCCCTCCCTCTGTACGAGGAAAGACCATTGGCGCTGCTCCATGGCGCAAGGACTTTGCGCCGGGATACCGTGCCTTGGGCCGTCCGTGCTCGGTGTGGTCGTCAACAGGGCAGGACAAAAATGGCGCGGCTTCTTGCGAAGCGCGCGCCCGATCATCTAGCCCACGTTCGAACACCGCGCGCGGCCACCGCATCCCGCCCCGCGTCTTGTGACGATCGCGAGCCGCCCCTCAATGGTGAGGCGGGGTATAGCGAAAGATAGGAAAATAGACCAAAATTGACCATTTCGAGATTGGGGTTTGAAATGGATTTCGTTGTTGGCCACACGTACACGCGGGCGTCTGTCCAAGACGCAGTGGGTGTTCCTGAAGGTAAGCGTGGTGGTGATTGGGCTACTGGCTACACAAAGTTCAAAGATGAGATCTTTATCTTCTGCAATATCGATACAGCAGGTCGAACAGGTCACGACTACCCGAATCGATGGGTTGGAAAAGAGTTGGTCTGGTCAGCGAAGTCCCGCACCACCATAAATCAGCCTCTAATCAAACTGATGGCATCGGGCTCGGCTCGAATTCATCTGTTTTATCGTAACGCTGACCGCGCCCCATTCAAATATGCAGGATTAGCCGTCCCGGTCGAAGTTATTGACAGCAAGCCAGTTACATTTCGGTGGCGATTTGAGAGCGGTGCTAGTCAACGGGGTTTTCTGCTGACATGGAAAGAGGCGGGCTGGCCCCATTCAAATTTGGTGCGAATGGAAAAGTCTTTTTTGAAAAATGGCTATGTGGAAGAAGCATGGCGGCTGCGTGCATCAAATACTGCGCAAATTGGTGATCTGGTTTGGCTGCTACGTCAAGGTCCGGGTGAAAAGGGCATCTTTGGATTCGGTCAACTCGTAGGGTCGCCAAAGCGAGGCATTGCAAGTGACGGAAAAACGAAAATGCAAGCGTTAGTCCGCTTTTCTAAGTTTTCAGATCCCCGTAACCGTTTTTTAATTCCAGAAACTCAAGTTCGTGAAGTGCTTTCTGAATCTCAAATAAAAGCTCAGGCAAGTGGCGATCCCTTACGCGCTGCCCAGGTCGCAAGTCTCAGCGCGCTACTTCCGACGGTTTCAAAAATAATAGAGCCCGACGAAAGTGACGACGACAATTTTGATCCGAAGGACGATAAGGACGCTCGAAAGAAAATCGCACGCCTTATCGCGCAGAGGCGAGGGCAAAGAAAGTTTCGCAACTCACTACTTGCTGCCTATGATCAACGATGCGCAGTAACTGGAAGCAGTATTTTAGATATTTTGGAGGCGGCACATATACGCCCCTATCGCAATGATGAAACGAACAAGGCTGTTAACGGTCTGCTATTGCGATCTGATATTCATACGTTGTTCGACTGCGGGCTTATTTCAGTTGATGCAAATACTATGAAGGTTATTTTGTCGAAAGGTTTGTTAAACAGTGAGTACAAGCGCTTAGAGGGAAAAAAACTCCGCAAAACAAAATTAAGATCGCAAATGCCTGATCGAACAGCTCTGTCGATGCATAACAAGGAATGGGGTTTCGAGTAGTTTGTTAGGTTTGAATCGTCCTTACCATCCGAGAGTTATTTTACAGCGATCCAGTCACTGGAGAAGATCATGGATTTGGTGGGAGGCTCCGTCAACGATATTGCCGTGCACGAATCCGGTCATGCCGTTGCCCGTGTGATGTCGATAGGCCGCGCAGGCATCACCAACGAAAATGCTATCCGTTGGATAGAGATGGATCAGGGAACTCCCCACTGTTCTGTATTCGAGCTACCGCTAGATATGCCGGGGCTTAAGGAGTTTGGGGAGAGCGAAGGTATCCGCGAAGGAATCTGGCCGACGGTCGAACAATGGCACAAGCTATTTTCTTTTATGGGCATCGATCCACTCGAATGGGCGAGCGTCCGGCTTTTTGAGATTGCTGCCGGAGCAGCGGCGCAAGCAAAGTTTACGGGCATACCATTCGACATGGTTTGGTGGGACGGCGGGTGCAGTGACGACCGTCAGAAAGCCATCGAAACTTGTCAACGGATTGGATTGAACGAAGCAGAAGCAAAAGATTTTTTCGTTGAAAGCTCCAAAGAAGCGTGTGCCGCAATGGATAGGGCCGACGTCTGGCGGGCCATTCTATTTTTAGCGGGACAACTGCCAACCACTGGGCGAATGCCGGGATCCACCGCTATTTCTATTATCCGAAATGCACTGCGGACTGCGTGAGATCGCATCTTGAAAAGACCGCATACGCAGCTGATTCAACGTCAAATGTTCGGCGCTCTAGTCGTGGCCTCGCAAAATATACAATTCACCTGAGCGCTGCCTGGTTGTCGTCAACTTCCAGTGAAAACATGATAGAAACATTGCTAGCTAACCAAAAACTGGACATTGGTCATTTTAAAAAGCTCCTCAAGGGTGTTTGCGGAGAAAGACCTAGAAAGTCAGGCACGAATTTTCCGACCAAAATAAAAGGGTCAGTCTTGTAATTCCTACAATTTCCAAAATTTTTATTTGTCCAATAATCATATGAGCAAGCGTAAAACTTTGGTCTATCGTCAGACTTGAACGTTCTGGGGTATATCTCACACACTGGATCGGGGTTTGTCCCTGCTGCCACAAATACTCGAAAGTTACCTTTAGTAAATTTCGAGTCGTAGTTTTCCACTCTAAGTGTAAGCGAGGAGTTTGATGGTGGATTTTCGTCCATGTTGGCATAGTGAAAATTCGTACAAAGATTTTTCAACTCCTCGGTTGGGCGTAATTTTTTATAATAATCCCACGCGTCATAAATTACGATGTCCCATCGAGCCGCTTCAGAAATAGTCTTTACGAAGAAAGCCTCTGTCGGGCCCTTTTCCAAAATTCGATGAATGAAGCTTTTCTTCAGAAACTCGCCACCAAGTTGCGTTTTCTTTGCTGACAATTCCAAAAGCTTAAGTATTGCGAATCTCATGGCTTGGCTCGCGCCTTCAATATCTTCCTTCGAATAGTTTTGATCTGGGAGATTGATATAGGGCGCATGAAAACCAATAACGCCATTAGCACTTAGTTTTCTCAACGGTGCCACTTGTTCGGGCACAACACCCGCCATAAAGATAAGAGCACAAGCGGAAAAACACCTTGCTCCGCTTTCCACCACAGTGGAAAGGCCGCGACCAAAAATGATCTCTGCAATCTTCAAACCTTCAGAATAAGAGCCCCCGTTGGATGAAAGACAGATTGACCCTGACCGTTCGTTCAGACCGCTGATTTGCGCTGCGCTTGTGGCAACTAGTAACGATAGCCTGCCAGAGTCTCCATCGACGATATTGCCTTCCAGCGCAAAAGCGCAGAATGTTTTTTCCGAAGTTGTAATCGTTGCTGCGTATGATGGTGTACTAAGTAGTGCGAAGAAGAACGAGATCACCGCGAAGCAGCAGAAACGCAATCTCGACTTCGTGCTACAAATCATTATAGGCAATACCGGGCATCGTAAGACGCGTCGTTTTTGTTGCATCGCGTAGAAACATAATTTTCGAATTTGGTTGCAGCCATTCTGCCATCTGAATGATAACCAATCAAATCGATCTTCCCGTCAAAATCTACATCGTGAAATGAAATATCCCATTTGCCGTCGCGATTCCGATCCTGGACTGTTACGTCAATTTTCCCATCGTAGTTAGTATCCAATAATGCCAGAATTGGCCTTGAGCTTTCGTCGGGAGTCACAACCCAAGCATCCGCTTTGCCGTCGCAATTGGTGTCGAACTGAACAAAGCTAGAGGCATTATCCCGCGATCGACCTTCAAATAACTTTTTGAGTTGGCATACCTGGGAAGCCGAGGGTTGAATATTTAGTGGTGCTCCAAGAAACTTTTTGACGCTCACAATCGACACGGCGAAATTCAGCGCCTCACCTGGTGCTTTGAACGAATTCACGCCGATTAATTTGCCATTATCCGCAAGTAGCGGGCCCCCGGAATTTCCTGGATTGATCGGTGTTTGAGTTTGAATGACGGTTGCCTCGTGCGAACCGTCCTCGTATTTCCAATCAAAATCCCTGCGGTACTGACTGATTGTCCCTGCCGTATAAGTCCAAACATCACCCGACGGATGCCCTATTGCGTGGACATCAGCGCCGATCTGAATATCACTTTCATCGCCAAAATTTATGGTCGGAACGCTTGAAACAGTCGATGCTAGTTGGAGCAGTGCCAAATCCGCGACCTCGTCTGTTTTAATAACGTTGGCAATAATCATACTGTCCGTTGGTACTTTCGCGCCTTCAACCTTAGGTTTGAAAATGATTCCTGCAGACTTGCTCCCCTTGACCACATGCCAATTCGTAAGGATTTTGTCGGGACCTACCAAACTTCCTGAACCTAGCCCCTTGTCGGTAATCACAATCACGACCGACGGTGAAATTGTTCGATAGACTGATGCTCCTGTTGCACCGCGAGAATTCGCAGAAGTCCTGTCTCCGTAGGTTGCAGCTAAGGCCCTTTTGACGACCATGCCTGAGAGTGAGGTATTGGACAGGTCGAAGTCTGATGCCGTAGCGTTCGATCCATCAATCATTGCAACGGGTGGATCGACGTTAAAATACTCCGTTCCAAAGGCCAACTGGGAGCTTAGAATACCAAATCCTAGAGCGCTGAATCTCACGAAAGAAAGTACGTTATCCATGCGTTTGTTCTCAAATGTTGGGAAATCGATCGTTGTTGCAATCTACTTCAGCATTGGCGCGGCTGCAGCGCAAACACCCAATGATTTCGAGGCACGTCGTACTGCAGCCTATCAAAAATTCCATGATGGGAAAGCACAAACGGCGGCCACCGAACTCCTGGAATTAGTAAGCGTGTCCTCCGATAAGATCGTCAAAGCCCACCTATTGCGAGACGTCACAGAAATCTGCGCCACGGCACGGGATTTCGACTGCTCGCTAAACGCTGAGCTCGCCGCCTACGAGTTGATCAAGGACGACGAAACACTTAAATTTCTTTTTCCAGAACTGTTTGCATATTTGATCAACGCGCAGGTGTGGTTCGGAAACAAAGATTTTCTTGAAAAGCAAATTGGTCCGGACGGGTTTATCAAAACGACGACTGCTATGACAAACGCGAAAGCCGCGCTTGTTGGCAATATCGCATTACATAATTATTTGGTCAGCAAAGGTGATTTCCGATCGGCTGAGAATGCGTATTCGTCAACATTGCTCAGTCTCTTGATGTTTGATCCGAAAAACAAATATGACATATCGTGTGCGCTTGTGAGGATGATCGGGTTATTAATTTCCGAACAGGATCTAGTCGGTGCGCTTGCGCTTGCCGTAGAGGTTGATCAGTACATTACAAAAAATCTGAATCACAAAAGTATTCCTTGGGCTGAATACAAGCTGAACGTCGCGCAACTCTTCGCATTTCTAAACAGACATCAACAAGCCGCATCCGCCTTAGCTGAATCTTCTGCGCTTATTAAACCGTTGGAGATTTCGGAACACTCCAAGTCTTATTATTTAACTTCAAACAGCAGCCTTCAGGCGCTTGCGCTTATACTCGATGGGAAAACGGATGATGCCGTAAAGGCTCAGCAACAAAATAGAATGCAGACCGAAAGATCCGCAATTATTGAGCGCGGTGAATTTCAATCGCTTCAAGAGATGTATTTTGCTCTATCGGAGCTTATCGTTGGAAGCGCCGTCGATAAATCAAAAGTCGACCCCAAATGGGAGCCGCTCTTTCGCAAGCCAATCAAATGGCAATTAGACGGGATCTTTAGAAACAATATCGAATCGTACCGACTCTTCGGCCTCGCAATTGTTACGGCGTTGAATTCAGAAGTCGAAGCCGTTTCGCTGTTTCGAGCTGCCGCTAAACTGAGAGTCGATAATTTCGAGGAAGTGCAAAAGAGTAAGTTTGAAGGTTTCCAGCTTCCCAGCTCCCTTGATTTAGCTGTCATTTCCTCCGGGATTTCCACAGTCGGTAAACAGGATAGCGAACAACTTAATCTGATCCTTCGTGGAGGCGAAATCCTTTCTAGAACCGTTCGGCAACAGCTTAGCGATTTTGCCATTCTAATAGGTTCGCAGAAAACAGACGCCACACGAAACACTGCAAGATCAACCCTCTTGTTGGTGCGACAAAAGCAAAATTGGGAAATCCAACAGATACGTCGACTGTTGGCTGAAGAGCCTTTAGAGCGCGGCGCAATCTTAGGTCGATACTCAGAGCTCGTCGGGCAAGTTAATAAACTTAAGCACGCATTTTCGATGGATTTGTCATTTTCAAAAACATCTGCTTATCCAACAGTAAAAGAAATGCAAGACGCACTGCGCGTCGATGAAGTTTTTGTCTCATATTTTCCGACATTGCAGGGTCTAGGAAAGCTCTGTGTGAATAAGAGCGGAGCATTTGTTACCGCAAAAAAGTATGATCCTGCACAGGTCACTTTGGAGATCCGACTTTTACGTAATTCGTTGACTGCAGATTATGCTCCTGACCCGAAATTAGACTCTCAGTTTCCGGTAGACGCGGCACTGCACCTAAATGAGGTGCTATTTAGCGGACTAGAGAAATGCATCACGGAGGGCGCGTTAATAAATATTTCGTTGCCCGAGGATGTCTCCGGTATTCCATTAGCAGCCCTGCTAAAATCATCGCCTCCGTTGCGCGAAGAAGGATATGACCTTCGAAAGGCTGATTGGGTTGGAAACCATTTCAGTTTTGCATCGACGGTGTCTGCCAGACACTTTATCGGGACACATCAACCTTACGTGCCTAAGTTGGGTTCGAAACCCTATCTCGGTGTTGGTGATCCCAACCTCAAGCCCTCCGATTTAGCTCTCTTGGCGCGTGGGGTATCGGCAACACCGACGTTAGAAGACGAAGGTCAAATATCAAAATTGTTGCCACTACCGGAGACAAAGTCTGAATTGCAGGCTGACCTGCACCCCTGAAACGCCCTCGATTTTGAGTTAGGATTTCTGTTCTCCAGCCAGGAGACAGACGATGCGTAAGAGCAGGTTTACCGAAGAGCAGATCATCCGG
>Ga0209023_10005155_pt1 | contig 14429 bp, 9 predicted proteins | sample LakOneMetagenome_FD_187468 | JGI IMG/M metagenome (GOLD analysis project Ga0209023, IMG submission 187468) | Freshwater and sediment microbial communities from Lake Erie, Canada (SPAdes) (version 2) | ecosystem: Environmental > Aquatic > Freshwater > Lentic | place: Lake Erie, Canada | collected...
CCGATCTCGCGGCCAGGGCGACGTCCAGGCTCGCTCCACGCGGGGCGAGGCCGGCGGTGCGGCCCCTGACGAGGCGAGGCTGGAAAACGATCTGTACGTCACGTTCAATGGCCAGCTGGGTCAACGCGGGGCCCAGATCCCGGCCGGCTTGCGCATGGGCCTGCGACAGGAGCGACGCCGCTCCAGTCGCCGTGATCGTGAGCAGCACGGTCCGACAATCGATTTTGCGTGGCATGCTGCGCGCGAGGAGCTCCGGTTTCGCCGACACGAACCGATCCTGGCGTGACTAATCAGCTTGGGTGACGGAATGACGACATCCCGCCTGTGCGGGGCTTAGGGCCCGCGCAAAGTGCAGAGACAGGCTTGGCGGCAGAGGCGGGAGCCGAACCCTGACCTTCGTTTAGGAAGGTCAGGCGAACGCGTGCCACGCGACGGCCCTAGGCGCATCGGCTCCCTGGCTGCAGCAGTTTATGGAGCCTAGCTCTTGGGCTTCAGCAGGCCGTGCATGCCCAGCCACCGCACGTAGGCGTCGAACCAGCCGGTGCTGGTGGTGGTCTTCTGATACATGCCAAAGCCATGTCCGCCCTGCTCATACAGGTGGAACTCCACGGGCCGTTTGGCTGACCTCCAGCTCTCGATCAGCCCAAATCCGCTATTGGCGAAGAAGGGATCGTCAGCCGCGAGTGCGACGAACATGGGCGGCGCTTCGGACGGGACCGTCACCGGCGCGAGAGAGCCATAGATCAGGCCGATGAAAGCGGGTTTGGCGTCTTCGCCCGCCAGGGTGGTCGCCATGGTCAGCATGGCGCCGGCCGAAAAGCCGATCATCCCGACACGGTCGGGATCGACCCGCCATTCGCCAGCGCGCTGACGGACAAGCGCGAAGGCCGCGCGAGAGTCCGCGATCTGCGGGGCCAGGCCGGCAAGGGCGGCTTCGGGGCTCGGCCGGGGCGGCCTGCTGGCCGTGGCCGAGAACATCTCGTTCATCGAGCGCTCGAAGCCCGGCCTGTCCGCCGGCGTCGGGTTCAGCCGGTATTTGAGCACGAAGGCGGCGACGCCCTTGTCGGCCAGCGCCTTGGCGACATCCCAGCCCTCGTTTTCCATCGACAGGGTGCGAAACCCGCCGCCGGGCGCGACGATCACGGCAGCGCCCGTCGCCTTGGCCGGATCCGGTAGAAACGGCGTGAGGGTGGCGACGGTGACGTTGCGGGCGAAGGTGCTGTTGTACTGCTCGTGCCAGGACTCCGGCGCCGTGGCGCCGGGCAAGGCGCCTGTGCCAAGCACGATGGCGTTTGGCTGCGCCGGAACGGGTGTCGGCGTCATCCTGTCGTTCTGCGCGTTGGCCGTCGTGGCCAGGACGCAGGCAAGCGCGACGCCCGCCGCTGTCAAATAGGTCCGGATCGGGCCCATTCGCCCGCTGGATTTCGCAAGATCAGGCTGTCTCATGGCGTTCTCCCTTGTTGTTCTGGACCGCGCTGATCTCTCCGGGTCGTGACGACTGACAACGGCGGCCAGAGCGAGGCGTGGGTCGGCGGCGATGGCCGGAAGGTGCTGATCGCTGGCGATCTTTCCGAGACCGTCCAGGGCGACGCGGATGGGCGTCACAGGCAATGCACCGCGACGGGGCGCTCTGGGGCCTGAGCCAGGGCGTTGCGAACGGGATAGTGGAACGGCGAGGCTTCGACCTCGAAGACGTCGCCGATCCGGGTCTGGAAGCCAGCGGAGAACGACAGGGTCGCCGTGCCGAAGAAGTGCACGTGGATGTCGCCCGGGCGGCGGAACAGATCGTACTTGAAGTGATGGTGCTCCAGATTGGCGATCGTGTGCGACATGTTCGCTTCGCCCGACTGGAAGGGCTGCTGCCACACGACCGCGCCATCGCGCAGGATGCGGCTGGTTCCGCGCACGTCGGCGGGCAAAGGGCCTGCCAGCAGTTCAGGCCCCAGCGCGGCCTGGCGAAGCTTCGAATGGGCCAGCCAGAGATAGTTGCCGCGCTCGATGACGTGATCGGAAAATTCGTTGGCCAGGCAGAACCCCAGCCGGTGGGGCGCGCCGTCCGGGCCGATGATATAGACGCCGGCGATTTCAGGTTCCTCGCCGCCGTCCTGCGCGAAGGCGGGCGAGGTCAGGGGCTGCCCCGGACCCACCAGCTGCGAGCCGTCGCCCTTGTAGAACCACTCTGGCTGAACGCCGACCTGGCCGTCGGCGGGCTTGCCGCCCTCGACACCCATCAGGAACATCCGCATCGAGTCGGTCAGTTGCTCGCCATCCTTTTGGGACTGGGCGGCCTTGTGCATCTTGTCGCGTCCCTCGGCCGAGCCGAGGTGGGTCAGGCCGGTGCCGGTCATCAGCAGATGCGCGGGGTCCGGATGGTCGATCGGCGCGAGGACCCGACCTTCGGCCAGGGCTGAGTCGAGATCGACGACCTCGCCCAGCGGCTCGGCGAGCGCGGCCTCGATCAACGTGGCCTGGACCTCCATCGCCCGAAGCGCCAGATCCCGCAGCGTGTCGGCGACGACAACGCGACGGGCGACGCCGTCGGGATCGATGGCCGCCAGGTTGCGGGCGCCATCGCTCTGGCGAAACTGCACAAAACGCATCGGCATGCTCAGGCGCCGATCAGGGGACTGGGAGAGCAGTGGGTTAGAGAGCTGAGCATGGCTTCCTCTGTGAGCGAATAGGGACCAACGCGATCCCTTTTCAACGCTGGCCTATGGACGACGTGATGGAGGGCGGCGCTGGCTACCGCTTTTTCTCGACGCCAAGCTTGAAGACCATGACGTTGCGATAGGTCTGGCCGGGATCCAGCCGCGTCGACGCGAAGGCGGGTTTGTTGGGGGCGTCGGGGAAATGCTGCGGCTCCAGAGCGATGCCGTCGCCCTGACGGTAGATCCGGCCGCTCTTGCCCACCATGGTTCCGTCGATGAAGTTGCCCGCGTAGAACTGGATGCCCGGCTCGTCGCTGAGGATTTCCAGCACCCGCCCGCTCTTGGGGTCGGAGAGGCGCGCGGCGAGGCGCGGTGATTTTCCTGCGGCCTGGGGCGTCAGGACCATGTTGTGGTCGTAGCCGCGGCCAACGACGATCTGGGGGTCACGGGCGTCACGGATCCGCAGGCCCACCGCCGTCGGCTTGCGAAAGTCGAACGGCGTGCCCGCCACCGGCGCGATCTCGCCGGTCGGGATCAGGGCTGAGTCGACCGGCGTGTATCCATCAGCCGGAAGGGTGAGGACATTGCCCATCGCCCCTTCCGCAGCGCCTTCGCCCGCCATGTTGAACAGGGCGTGGTTGGTCATGTTGACCACCGTCGGCTTGTCGGTCGTCGCGCCGTAGGTGATCGTCAGTTGATTGGCTTCATCCAGGGCATAGGTCGCAGTGGCGTTCAGGGCGCCGGGATAGCCTTCCTCGCCATCGGGGCTGGCATGGGTGAAGGTGACCGACGCTACGGGGCCAGACTTGATCTCCCCGACCTTCCAGACAACCTTGTCGAAACCCTTTACCCCGCCATGCAGCGCCGCCAGACCATGGTCGTTCAGCGCCAGCTGATAGGTCTTGCCGTCAAGCGCGAAGCGGCCCGCGCCGATGCGGTTGGCGAACCGGCCAACGGAAGCTCCAAAATAGCTGGCGTTCTTGGCGTAGGCGGCTGCGTCGGCGAACCCCAGCACGATGTCGGCCTTGGCGCCGTCGGCCCCGGGCGCGATCAGGGACTGCAGTGTGGCGCCATAGGTGATCACGGTGGCGCTGACGCCGTGGCTGTTGGTCAGGGTGAAGGCTTCGACGCTTTCACCGGCGGGCGTGTCGCCAAAGCCGCGCCGCGTGATCTCGGTGGCCTGGGCGTTCGGCGCCGCGGCAAGGAAGAGCAGGGCGACAGCCCCGATCGGCGACAGGCTTGCAGCGCGCATATGATGTTCCCCTCCGACGTGCGTCCGCTCCTGACGGGCGGTCTTTGATCGAAATATACTCCGACAAAATCGGCGTGCGCAATCTCTGGTATCCACCGCTGGTCCTCTGGGTGAGCCTATTTTTAGCGCCGTTCGTCGCAGGATCAGCGTCACGGTGGTACCGAGCATGACTTTTTTGGGTCGAGTCCGCTCGCGGCAAGCGATGTTGGGCAGCCGGCCCGATTGACGCCCTATGGGGCAGGTTATAGTCAGACAATTGAGGGCCCGTCTTGGGGCGACCTGACAGGTGTCGATCGAAACACCACGCCGTCGGCGACATCTTCAGGTCAAGTCATCACAGGAATAGCCATGGTTTCGTCCGGCAACACCAAACCCAAGCTACGGTCGCGCGCCTGGTTCGATAATCCCGACAACATCGACATGACCGCGCTCTATCTGGAGCGCTATCTGAACTTTGGTCTATCTCTGGAAGAGCTTCAGTCTGGCAGGCCGATCATCGGCATCGCCCAGACCGGGTCGGACCTGTCGCCCTGCAACCGGCACCATCTGGTTCTGGCCGAGCGCGTGCGCGAGGGGATCCGCAGCGCTGGCGGCATCGTGCTGGAGTTCCCGGTTCACCCGATTCAGGAAACGGGCAAGCGCCCGACGGCGGGGCTGGACCGCAACCTGTCCTATCTGGGCCTGGTCGAGCTGCTGTACGGCTATCCGCTGGACGGGGTGGTGCTGACCATCGGCTGCGACAAGACCACGCCCGCCTGCCTGATGGCGGCCGCGACGGTGAATATTCCGGCCATCGCCCTTTCGGTCGGACCCATGCTGAACGGCTGGCACAAGGGACAGCGCACCGGCTCGGGCACGATCGTCTGGAAGGCCCGCGAGCTGCTGGCCGCGGGCGAGATCGACAACGCCGGCTTCATCAAGCTGGTCGCCAGCTCGGCGCCATCCACGGGCTACTGCAACACCATGGGCACGGCGACGACCATGAACTCGCTGACCGAGGCCCTGGGCATGTCGTTGCCCGGCTCGGCGGCGATCCCCGCGCCGTATCGTGATCGCCAGGAGAACGCCTATCGGACGGGCCTGCGCATCGTCGACATGGTGCGCGAGGACCTCAAGCCTTCCGACATCCTCAGCCGCGAGGCGTTCCTCAACGCCGTCGTCGTCAATTCGGCCATCGGTGGTTCGACCAACGCCCCGATCCACCTCAATGCCCTGGCGCGCCATGTCGGCGTGGAGCTGACAATCGACGATTGGCAGAAGACGGGCGAGGAGGTGCCCCTGCTGGTCAACCTTCAGCCCGCCGGCGAGTATCTGGGCGAGGACTATTATCGTGCGGGCGGCGTGCCGGCGGTATTCGGTCAACTGATCGAGCAGGGCCTGATCCGCGAGGACGCCCGCTGTGTCTCGGGCCTGAGCATCGGTGAGCAGTATCGCGGCGCGCAGATCGAGGACGAAGACGTCATCCGTCCGTTCTCGCGGCCTTTGGTCGAGCGGGCCGGTTTCGTCGTGATGCGCGGCAATCTGTTCAATTCGGCGATCATGAAGACCAGCGTGATTTCGAAGGAGTTCCGCGACCGCTACCTGTCCAATCCCGATGACCCCGACGCCTTCGAAGGCGTCGCCATCGTGTTCGAGGGCCCCGAGGACTACCACCACCGGATCGACGATCCATCGGTCGGCATTACCGCTAACTCGATCCTGTTCATGCGGGGCGCAGGCCCCATCGGCTACCCCGGCGCGGCCGAGGTGGTGAACATGCGCCCGCCCAGCTATCTGATCAAACAGGGTATTCACCAGCTACCCTGCATCGGCGATGGCCGTCAGTCGGGCACATCGGGCTCGCCCTCGATCCTGAACGCCTCGCCCGAGGCGGCGGCGGGCGGGGGCCTAGCGCTGCTGAAGAGCGGCGACAAGGTGCGCTTTGATCTGCGCAAGTCGCGCGTCGACGTGCTGGTCTCGCCCTCCGAGATCGTTGAGCGGCGCAGGGCTCTGGAGGCCGCCGGGGGCTTCGCCTATCCCGAAAGCCAGACGCCGTGGCAGGAAATGCAGCGCGCCGTCGTCGGGCAGATGGACACCGGCGCGGTGCTAGAGCCCGCCGTGAAATATCAGCGCATCGCCCAGACCAAGGGCTTGCCGCGCGACAACCATTGAAGCCCGAGCGCTCGAAGAGACCCCACGGACGGGACAGGACCATGAGCATGTCAATTGGCCGGCTGATGCGCGCGTTCATCGCGGGACTGATGCTCTTGGGCGGGGCGAGCGCCGCTCACGGCCAGGTCTGGCGGGCCGACACGGGTCAGGGAACCTACCGCAATCCGCCGCTCTACGCCGACTATCCCGACCCCGACATCATCCGGGTGGGTCAGGATTTCTACTTCGCCTCGACCACCTTCGTGAACGCGCCCGGGCTGACGATCCTGCACTCCAGGGATCTCGTGAACTGGGACATCGCTGGCCATGTGATGCCGCGCCTGGAAGGCAATCCCAAATACGATCTCAGCCATGGCGGCGACTATCGCCGGGGCGTTTTCGCGCCCAGCCTTCGTCACCGCAATGGCCGTTTCTACATCGTGGTCACGCCTGTGGGGCAAAACACCCGGATCTATTCGACCGCCGACATCCGGGGCGTCTGGCAGGCGCATGAACTTGACCGCGAGGCCTTCGACCCAGGTCTGTTTTTCGACGCGGACGGCAAGGCGTTCATCGCCACATCGATCGGCTCGGACGGGACGGTGCGCCTACTGACCCTGAACGCCGATCTCACCGCGGTCACCGCCGAACAGACCATCCACTACGTGCCTGGCGCGGAAGGCTCCAAACTGATCCGGCGCGGCGACTGGTACTATCTGTTCAACGCCATTCCCAGGCGTCTGGCCCTGACCGTCTCCCGGGCCAGGAGTCTGACGGGGCCCTGGGAGACCCGCGAACAGATCGACGACACCACCGGCGGACACCAGGGCGCCCTGGTCGATCTGCCGGACGGCGGCTGGTACGGCTTTGTCATGCGCGACGCCGGGGCCATTGGTCGGGTGACCAACATCAGCCCGGTGTTCTGGCGCGACGACTGGCCGGTCTGGGGCACGCCCGACGCGCCCGGCCGGGTCCCGGACGTCGCGGCCAAACCGATCCTGGGCCATCCCTTTGTCGAACCACCAGCCTCGGACGACTTCAGTGGCCGGTCGCTGGGCCGGCAATGGCAGTGGAATCATAACCCTGACGACAGCCGTTGGTCGCTCAGTGAGCGGCCGGGATTCCTGCGGCTGAAGGCGACCCCGAGCCCGGATTTCTGGAACGCCCGGAACACCCTGATCCAGAAGGGGCAGGGCCCGAGAAGTCGCGGCGTCGTCAAGTTGGACGTTCGAGGCCTCGCGCCGGGCGACGCCTGCGGCTTTGGGACGTTCGGCAAGTTCTCCAATCAGCTTGTGGTGACCCGCGCGCGAGGCGGGCAGGGGGCCATAGGCGCGCGCGTGGTGGAAAGCACCGAGAGTGGACCAGAGACCACCGAGCGTGGGCCGGCGCGCCCCATCCCGCTGGGCGATCTCTGGCTTTCGGTCGAGATGGACTTCAACACCGACAGGGCCGCTCTGGCCTACAGTCTCGACGGCCTGGCCTGGACCCGGATGAACGGTGACTTTCCATTGGCCTTCGCCTGGCGCACCGGCACCTTCCAGGGGCAGCAGTTCGCCCTCTTCTGCTCGAACCCCGGCGAGGGTTCGGGTCGCCTGGATATCGACAGTTTCACGCTAAGCCGGCCCTAGAATCCTCGATCGCGATCGGAGGGTCACATGGCCGAGCGCGTGTCTTCCAACGCGAGGTCGACAAGCGCGCGCATGGCCGCGCTCGCGCCGGCGGGATCGCTGGCGATGATCGCGTCCAGGACCCTGGCGTGGTCGGGCACTGGATCGCGGGGCAGGGCGCGCGAGCGCTGCTTGAACTCGGTCGTCCAGCTGACGGCCGCGCTGATGCTGGCGCTGAGCGCCATCATCGCCGAGTTGTGGGTCGCGGCCAGCAGCGCGTCGTGAAAGGCCCGGTCCGCGGTTCGACCCGCTTCAGTCGCCAGGGTGTGGCGACGCATCTTCGTCAGGGCCTCCTTCATGGCCTTGATGTCGTCCTTGTCACGACGTTCGGCCGCGAAGCGCGCGGCGGCGGGTTCGACCACGGCGCGGAGCTCGAACAGATCCCGTACGAAGGCGACGTCGGGTTCGGCCGAGAACGCCCAGGCCAGCACCGCCGGATCCAGAATATTCCAGCGACTGCGCGGCAGGACGCGCGTTCCAGCCTTTGGCCGGCTCTCGACCAGACCCTTGGCGGTCAATACCTGGACCGCTTCGCGATAGGCGCTGCGGGAGACGTCCAGCGCTTCGGCGTTGGCGATTTCTCCGGTCAGCTTCTCGCCGGGCGCGATCTGGCCCGAAACGATCGCCGTGCCGAGATAGTGCGCGATGGCGCCCCGAAGACGACGACCAGAGCCTCTCGCCGATCGCGTGATCGGCTTGTCGTCCGGTTCATCCAACGGCATGTGTTTGAGGCTCCTGGGCGCGCGCGCTTTCTATAAGCGGAAGCGCACGCGCCTTGGCAAGTTGGTCGCGCCCGCGCCCGTTCAGGGTTCCAGTTGCACGACCACGATCGACTTGGCGGGAATGTCCAGGCTCAGACCCTTGGCTCCAGCCTTGGCCGCATAGGGCTTGGGCGCCACGGCGTTGGGCGCGGCGAACGTGTTGACAGCGTCCAGGCGCGGCGCGGTCAGCACCTGGCCTCGCGCGCTGGACGCCTTGGCGCCGGCCAGATCGGTCAGGACCGACGCCGATCGGGTCGGATCGAGGTTCGTCACGGCCAGCCAGAGCTTGCCCTGGGTGTCGCGCACGGCGACAGCGTCGATGCGGGGCAGGGTGATATCGCCCTGCGCATAGGTCCCCGCCTCGAACTTGACCGGGACGAAGGTCGCGTCCTGGAACGGAAGGTACATCTTGAAGATGTGATAGGTCGGCGTCAGGACCATCTTGTCTTTGTCGGTCAGGATCATCGCCTGAAGAACATTGACCATCTGGGCGATGTTGGTCATCCGCACCCGGTCGGCGTGCCTGGCGAAGATGTTGATGTTGAGCGCCGCGACGATCGCGTCGCGCAGGCTGTTTTGCTGGACCAGGAAGCCGGGATTGGTGTCGGGCAGCGGCGCTAGCCACAAACCCCATTCATCGACCACAAGCGGCACCTTCTTTTCCGGGTCGTGCTTGTCCATGATCGCCGAATGCGTGGCGATCAGGCCGTCCATGCCAAGGGTCTCCTTGACCAGCTTGGCATAGGCGGTCTCGTCGAAGCTGGTGCTGGAGTACGAGGGCGGCCAGCCGCCGGTCGTATAGGAGTGCAGCGACAGGCCTTCGATATTCCAGGCCCAGTCATGTCCATTTTGCGCGGCCATCACCGCCTCGGTGTAGGCGGTATCCCCCTGGTTGGGGCCGACGGCGATGCGCTGCATCGCTTCGGCGCCGGTCTGCTTTGGGTTGTAGTTGCGCACGAAGCGGGCGTAACGCTTCATCTCGTCGGTGTAGTACTCCGGCCGCATCGCCCCGCCGCAGCTCCAGCTTTCGTTGCCGAGGCCCAGATATTTGACCTTGTAGGGTTCCCGGCGGCCATTGGCGGCGCGCTCCTTGCCCGCGGTCGTTTCGGGATCGGCGGTCATGTATTCCAGCCACTCGGCCGCTTCCTGCACCGTTCCCGAACCGAGATTGACCGAGACATAGGCCTCCGATCCGATCTGATCGACGAAGTCCATGAACTCGTCGGTGCCGAAGGTGTTCGGCTCCACGGCGCCGCCCCAGTTGGAATTGATCGTCTTGCGGCGGGTCTCGGCCGGACCGATCCCGTGGCGCCAGTGATACTCGTCGGCGAAGCACCCGCCGGGCCAGCGGACGTTGGGAACCTTGATCGCGCGAAGGGCCTCGACCACGTCCTTGCGGACGCCGCGCGTATTGGGGATCGGCGAGTCCTTGCCCACCCAGACGCCGCCATAGATCCCCGTTCCCAGGTGTTCGGCGAACTGGCCGAAGATGTTGCGGTCGATCTTTGCGCCGGGCGCGCCGGCATCGATCCGCAGGGCGATGGGCGCGTCGGCCCTGGTCTGGGCCTGAACCAGGGTTGGCGCGGCCAGCGCCAGGGTCATCGCGAGCGCGGAGGAGGCCAGCGGCCGGGTCAGCGTGATCATGTCGTCTTCCCTTGGAGGCAGGCGCACCCCGAAAGGTGCGGTGTTGCTGGATGCGGGTCTGGATGGGTGATGGGTGTGATGACGGCGGGATTGGCGGTGAGGGCTATTGCGGCAGGCTCGCGGCGCCGGTGATCTCGAAAGCCAGCGCCGCGCCTGGAACTGACTGTCCCTGGCGTGGCGTCGAAGGTTGTCCTCCGCCTATCCAGAGATGGGCCTTGCCGGGCGCGATGCGCCGCTCGCCTTGCGCGGTCACCGAGCTCAGGGCCCGATTGTCCACCGTCAAAGACACCTGGCGACTCTCGCCGGCCGCCAGATGGACTCGCTGGACGCCGACAAGGGCGCGGATCGGGGCGTCCGCCAGACCCGGGCGGTCAAGATAGAGCTGGACCACTTCATCGCCCGCGCGTTCGCCGGCATTGGTCACGGTCACGCTGACCTCGATCGATCCGGTCGCGGAAATGCGCCGCCGCGACAGCTTCGGCTGCGTGTAGGCAAAGCGCGTGTACGACAGGCCGTGGCCGAAGGGATAGAGCACCGGTCCTGTGTAGTAGCGGTAGGTGCGGCCCTTCATGGCGTAGTCGGAGAAGGACGGCAGATCGTCCGCCGACCGGTAGAAGGTGACGGGCAAACGGCCCGAAGGATTGACGTCCCCGGCCAGGATGCGCGCCACGGCGTCGCCGCCCTGGCCGCCCGGGTACCAGGTTTCCAGGATCGCCGGGAGGTGCTGGTCGGCCCAGTTGACGGCGAGGGCGCTTCCATTGATCAGCACCAGGACGACCGGCGCGCCAGTGGTGTGCAGGCGCTCAAGTAGAGCCTGCTGCGGCGCGGGCAGATCAAGGCTGGTGCGGTCGCCGCCGGCGAAACCCGGGACCGACATCGGCATCTCCTCGCCTTCGAGCTGCGAGGTCAGGCCGCCCACGAAGAGGGTCAGATCGCTGCCCCGCGCCGCCGCGACGGCGGCCGCGCCGCCCGGATCCGAAGGCGGACTCCAGAGCAGCCGCTCATGGCCCTCTGTCTCCCGCTGGAACGCCTCGACCCGCAGGCGATAGGTCACCCCCGCTTTCAGGCGGACCGCGCCCGTGGCGATGGACGGGCGCCAGTCGACGTTCCAGGCGTCGACCACCGATTGGTCGTCGACAAAGATCCGGTAGCCGCCATTGGCGTCATAGCGGAAGACGTACTCGCCATCCTCGGGCGCCTTCAGGAAGCCGGAATAGCGGACGGCGCCGCTCTTCAATTCGCCCGACCAGTCCAGTTGGGCAGTCATGGAGTCGGTTGTCGAGCGAGGTAGTCCCGTCAGCGTGCGATCGGCGAAGTGGTCGATCCTGAGTCCAGCCTCGCGGCAATCGGCGTCCTTGCACAGGACCGCGCCGGGAACGGCCTCTAGCGCCCGATTGATCAGCCCCGATCCCTCGACATAGGTCACCTGGGCTTGCGGGAAACGGCGCCGGATACCCTCGAGGATGGTGACGGGATGCGAGGGCTCTCCGTTGTAGTTCCCCACCAGCGCGGCCTTGCTGTCGGCGTTCGGACCGATCACCGCGATCCGGCGCGGCGCGGTCTTCAGGGGCAGCAAGCCGTCGTTTTTCAGCAGCACCAGCGCCTTTTCGGCCGATCTCAGCGCCAGCCCACGGTGAGCCTCGGTGTCGAAATCGCGCGCGGTGATGCTCGGGAAAACCCTCGCGCCATCGTCGAACTGCCCAAGCTGAACGCGCGCGGTGAACAGCCGCACCAGGGACTGATCGATCGCGGCCTGGCTGAGCACGCCGCTGCGCACGGCCGAGACGATGTGTTCGCTCTCGACCGCGCCACCGCAGATCAGGTCCATTCCCGCATTGAACGCCGCCGCGACGCCCTTTTCCGGCGTGGCGGAGTAGCCATGGTGGTCCGGCTTGTAGATGTCGGCGACCGCCTCGCAGTCGGACACCACATAGCCGTCGAATTTCCAGGCATCGCGAAGGTATTGGGTGAGTAGCATCGGGCTGGCGCAGGCGGGCGCGCCATTGACGGCGTTGTAGGCGCACATGATCGATCGGGCGCCGCTCTCCATCACCGTGGCGCGAAAGGCGGGGAGGTAGGTGTCAGCCAGGTCGTGCGGGCTGGGGTGGATGTCGTCGCGATGCCGGCTCGCTTCGGGTCCCGAATGCACCGCGAAGTGCTTGGGCGTGGCGACCGTGCGCAGATAGGTGGGATCATTCCCCTGCAGTCCGCGCACGAAGGCGACGCCCAGCCGCGAGGTCAGGTAGGGGTCTTCGCCATAGGTTTCCTGCCCGCGACCCCAGCGCGGATCGCGGAAGATGTTGATGTTGGGCGACCAGACCGTCAGCCCGGCGAACCAGTCCGAGCCACCAAATCTGTGACGCTGGTCCAGGTGTTTGGCGCGAAATTCGGTGCTGATGACGTCGGCAACCTGACCGACATGGGCTTCGTCAAAAGTCGCCGCCAGGCCGATCGCCTGCGGGAAGACGGTGGCGTAGCCTGCGGCCGCGACGCCATGCAGTCCCTCATTCCACCAGTTGTATTCACGAATGCCAAGGCGCGGAATGGCCGGTGCGTCGTTGACCAGCTGCGAAGCCTTTTCCTCAAGCGTCATGCGCGACACGAGGTCCGCGGCGCGCTTCGCGGCGGGGGGCGCACGATCGTGAACGATGGGCTCAGCGGAGCCGGGCAGTTGGGCGCTTACTGGCTCCGCCATCCCCGCAATGATCGCGGCGAGCAGTAGACAGCGCTTGATTGGTTTCATTCCGCCCCACCTTGGCCTTAGGCCCCAAGAGTGCGCAGCCGTCACCGGCCGTCGCCAATTGTCGGAGTATTGTGACTCGGAGCATGGTCGAAATCTAGGCTCAAACGCCCGTGGCGATCGGGTGACCCCCATCAGGAAGAATCGGCTAGGCGCCTGGCCCACGGCAAGGTTCAACCGGCTTGAGCCTGGAGAGCGGAGGCCGGGCCGTATGCATCGGCCGTGCGTAGCTGACCGCGCGCAGTTTTGCGGTCTCTTTTTCGACCGCCGTCACCGTCAAGGCTGGGGCGGCGGCCCAGCCTTCTCCGGCGCGGATATCATGATGATGCTCCCGCTCAACGCGATCACTGCAAAATCCAGGTGCGTCCGACCTACAGGCGCGTGCTCGTCAAGGCCCGCCCCGACGGCATGATCGGTAGTTTGCCGCGCTTGTCGCAACATGCACTGCCTGGTCCGCGAGAGGCGCCGACCGCGCCGAAAAAGGCGCTGGCGCTCATCGCGTCCCGCGGGTGGTGATCAGCTCGAACTGGATCGGGTCGAGCGCCAGCAATGTGCAGATCCGCAACAGGGCGTCGCGCTCCTCTGCGTCGAGCCCGCCATCCGCCACAGCCACCGCGCAGGCAGAGTTGACGACAACCCGAGCCGCGTCGTCGCGTCCGCGCAGGCGGCGCACCGCGATTTCAGCTTCGGTCCGGGCGGCTTCGGGATCTTGCTCAAAGCGTCGGTCGAGAGCTTCAAAGACCTCCAGAGCATCCTCGACGCCAAAGACGGCAAAGACCGCCAGTCCCCGCATCCTCTCCAGCATGCGCCCGCGCTCTTCAGCGGTGACCCGACCATCGGCATGGGACACCAGCGCGCAGGCGGCGACCAGAGCGTCCAGGTGCTCCATCTGCGCCGGTGTCCAGGCGTCGATAATCAGCGGACGCGAAGCATGAATAGGGTTCAAGGACATCGATGCCTCTCCTCTGGTGGGAGGGCGCGCCCGATGTCGGGCTTGCTGGGCTCTCGGGGGAACAACCCTCTGGATCCGGCATCGAGCGCACCCGATGCGGTCCGACATCACGATCGCGCCGGTCGGCGTCGCGTTTCGTCAGAGGGGCCCGGCCCGCTTTTGATAGATTGGACTCAAGCTCCGCCGACACAAGGTCAGAGTTGATTGATCTTCGGCATGGCTCAGATGAGATATCGAAATCATAACGGAGGTCCAGCCACCTTGGGCAGGGGCTCAAGTCTCTGACGATCAAGGGCTGAGAGGATGTACTCCGCCAGCCGCTCCGCTGCGGGCAGGGCGCCGCCCCGCGCCTTGATGAGAGCGATCTCGGCGTCCTGGAGCTGCGGCAGATCCTCGGTCAGGATCGTCAGGTCGTCCGGAGCCATCTCGCGGGGCAGCACGCTGACGCCAAGCCCGCCCCGCAGGGCGGCCAGCTGTCCGGCCAGGGAGGGGCTGGTATAGGTGGCGCGCCAGGCGCGGCCACTGGTCTCCAGCGCGGCGACGGCGCGTTTGCGATAGACGCAAGGTGAAGGCGCGGCGACCAGCGGCATGGGCCCGTCACGCCGGAGGATATCAGAATCCAAACCCACACAGAC
>Ga0209023_10005156_pt1 | contig 14428 bp, 8 predicted proteins | sample LakOneMetagenome_FD_187468 | JGI IMG/M metagenome (GOLD analysis project Ga0209023, IMG submission 187468) | Freshwater and sediment microbial communities from Lake Erie, Canada (SPAdes) (version 2) | ecosystem: Environmental > Aquatic > Freshwater > Lentic | place: Lake Erie, Canada | collected...
CTTGTAGACCACGCCGTCGATCTCGTAGGGAAGCGCGGCGCGCTTTTGTCCGATAGCGCGGTAGTAGCCGAGCAGGCCTTCGCAGCCCGTCACCACGGCGCGCTCTTTCGAGACCGGCAGGCCGAGCCGGTCGAACCAGTCCAGCACGCCGGAATGGGTCTCGGGCAGTTCGGCGCCTTCGAGCAGGCCGATGCCGTAGGCGAAGAAACGCAGCTTCCTTTGCGCCGTGATGCGCGCGTCGAGCTGGCGCAGGCTGCCGGCGGCGGCATTGCGCGGATTGGCGAATTCCTTCTGGCCGGCATCGCGCTGGCGCCCGTTCAAACGCGCGAAGTCGTCCTTGAACATCAGGACTTCGCCGCGCACTTCGAGCACCGACGGCACCGTGTCGCCGTGCAGGCGCAGCGGGATCACCCTCACGGTCTTGATATTGGCGGTGACGTCCTCGCCCGTGTAGCCGTCGCCGCGGGTGGCGGCCTGCACGAACAGGCCGTCTTCATAACGCAGCGTGATCGCCAGGCCGTCGAATTTCAGCTCGGCCGAGTAGGCCACGCTGTGGACGTCCAGTCCGTCGCGCACGCGGCGGTCGAAATTGTCGACGTCTTCATCGGCGAAACCGTTGTTCAGCGAAAGCATCGGCACCGAGTGGGTGACCTGCCTGAACTCGGGGATCGGCGCGGCGCCCACGCGCGAGGTGGGCGAATCGTTCTTGACCGCCTGCGGGTGGGCGGATTCGAGGTCCTGCAGTTCCTTGAACAGGCGGTCGTACTCGGCGTCCGGGATGGTCGGCGCGTCGAGCACGTGGTAGTTGTAGATGTGGCGATTCAGTTCCTCGACCAGCCACGCCATGCGCTGCTGTACTTCCGTAGAGACCGGCACGGCGGCACCTTACACGAAGAGGCGCAGGGCGCGCGTGGAACCGGCCGGAATGTCGGACGCGTCCATCTCCTGGTAGAACTCGGCCACCTGGCCCTTGATTTCTTCCAGGGCCGGATCGGGCAGCGGCTGCTCGAAGTCGTCGACGATGGTCGCGTCCAGGCGCTGGGTCAGCTCCTTGGCGCACTTGACCATGGCGCCGAAACCGTCGCGGCTCGGCGCCACGCAGGGCACGTCCAGCAGCAGGGTCAGGCGGTTGGTCGCATCGGCGCCCAGGGTGACGTTGGTCGACAGCGTGAACAGCACGCCGCCTTCCTTGTCGGGCATCGAGAAGCGGCCGTCCGGACGCACGTCGAAGCCCTGGTTCTCCAGCGCCTGGATCAGGGTCGCGATGGCCCAGGGCGCGCCGTTGGCGGCCAGGTTCACGCCCAGCTGGGCATCGTGCCCGGCCACGAAAAGGTGCAGGGTGCGCGCCTCGCTCATCACCTCGATCATGTCCGGCACTTCCGGCACGGCGCCGATCTCGTCGGCGACCGCGTGCAGGCGGGTGACCAGTTCCGAGTACTCGATCTCGTTGAGCGCCGTGCTGCGGGTCGCCATCTGCACGCCGGCCTGCAGCTTGGTGTACACGCCGCCGTGGACGATCGGTTCCCAGTCGCCGCTGACGGCGAAGCCGATGTAGTGGATCGGCTTGTTGCCGACGCGGCGCAGCTTCGCGAGCGCCGGCAGCAGCCGGTCGCCGCGCACCGCGCCTTCCACGTTCAGGGGGATGATGCAGTCGATCAGCGGATCGACCAGGCTCTCGGCCAGTTCGGACGGCGGGGTGTCGGGCCGGGCGCCGGGCAGCGTCGCGCCTGGCGCCAGCGACGCCACCGTGGTCGGTGCGCGCGGCGCGCCGGGGGCGCTCGGGGCCGCCGGAGCCGGCGCATCGATTGGCGCGCCGGTGTCGAACTTCGACGCGCCCGGTTCCACGTCCAGCGGCGACAGCGGGGTCTCGGCGCCGAGGTCGAGCACCGGTTCCTGGCGCTCGACCGGGGCCTGTTCGAGCTCCGACTCGCCGCTGCGCATCAGGACATCGTCATGGTCGGAGGCAAACGCGCGTTCGACGCTCTTGCGCGCGCGGTACTCCTGCCACTTGTTGTAAACGACGACGCCGACGACGAATACGCCGCCCGCCGCGATCATGCTCATTTGGAGATCTGTCATGCTGCTTGTGCCTCAGTTGCGAAATTCGCGGCGGACTCCATGTCCACCGCCACGATGCGCGATACGCCCTGCTCCTGCATCGTCACACCGATCAGTTGATTGGCCATCTCCATCGCGATCTTGTTGTGCGAGATGAAGAGGAATTGGGTATGGTCCGACATCCGCTTGACCATGCGGCAGAAGCGCTCGGTATTGGCGTCGTCGAGCGGCGCGTCCACCTCGTCCAGCAGGCAGAACGGCGCCGGGTTCAGGCGGAACATCGAGAACACGAGCGCTGTCGCGGTCAGCGCCTTCTCTCCGCCCGACAGCAGGTGGATGGTCGCGTTCTTCTTGCCCGGCGGCTGGGCCATCACCTGCACGCCGGCGTCGAGGATCTCGTCGCCCGTCATCACCAGCTTGGCGTTGCCGCCGCCGAAGAGGATCGGGAAGAGTTCCGAGAAATGGGTGTTGACCCGGTCGAAGGTGTCCTGCAGCAGATCGCGGGTCTCGCGGTCGATGCGGTGGATCGCGTCTTCGAGCGTGCCGATCGCTTCCTGCAAGTCGTTGTTCTGCGAGTCGAGGTAGCGCTTGCGCTCGGTGGCCTGGGCCAGTTCGTCGACGGCCGCCAGGTTGACGGCGCCGAGGGCGCTGATGGCGTTGGTCAGGCGCGTGACCTCGCCCTGCAGGTATTGCGGCTTCATGTCGGCGGTGAGCTTTTCCTGCAGCTCGGATTCGACCGCGCCGGTGTTCGCCAGCGCTTCGGCGAACTGTTCCTGGTTCAGGCGCGCGGCCTGCTCCTTCAGCTGCATCTCCGTGATGCGGTCGCGCTGCGGCTGCAGGCTGCGCTCGTTGCCCATGCGCGCTTCTTCCATCTGGCGCAGCTGCTGGGTGATCTGGTCGAGTTCATGGCGGGCGTCGGCCAGGGCGCGCTCCTGCGCCCCCCGGCGGTCCAGCAGTTCCTGCAGGCCTTCGTGGGCGGCGCCGGATTCGAGCGCCTCGAGTTCCAGCCTGCCGGCCCCCAGGCTGGCGGCGACCTGCTCGGCCTGGCTGGAGGCGGTGGCGATGCTGCGGCGCAGCTCCTCGATGCGGGCGCGCTGGGCGCGCTCGGCGAACTGGACCTCCTGGGCGCCGCGCTCGAGGTCGCGCAGCTTCTGGCGCGCGTCCGACAAGGCCTGCTCCTTTTCCATGAAAACGGTCTGGCCGTCTTCATGGGCGCCCTGCAGGTCGGCCAATTCCATGTCGAGCTGCTCGAATTCCTGCTCCGCCTGCGCCGCCAGCTGGCGCTGCTCGGCTTCCTGCGCCGCGATTTCCGAGAGGTCGGCCGCGATCTGGCCGCTGCGCTGGTTGAAGCGCGCCTCGATCTCGCTTTGCTTGAGCACCTCGATCTGCAGCGCATGCACCTCGCGCGTGAGCGTGCCGACGCGCTGGCGCGCATCCTGCAGGCGCCGCGTGAGATCGCTGACGGCGGCGTCGGCACGGGTCGCGCGGCCCCTCGCCTCATCGGCCAGTAAAGCCTGCGCGCGCAGCTGCTTGCCGATATTGTCGATCTCGTGCTGGCGCGCCAGCATGCCGTCCTGCTCGGCGTCCGGCGCATGGAAGCGTACGCTCGATGCGGTGACGAAGTGGCCCTGGCGGGTGACGAAGGCCCCGCCCGGCGGCAGGCGGCCGCGGTTGGCGAACGCCTCGGCGGCGTCCTGCGCGACGTAGATGTGGTGCAGCCAGTCGTTCAGCACGCCGCGCAGGCCCGGATCGTTCAGGCGCAGCAGGGTGGCGAAGGGTTTCAGGCCAGGCGTGTCCGGCGCGGCCGGGGCTGCGGGCGCCGGCGAGTACAGCGACAGGCGGGCTGGCGGCGCGTCGTTGAAGAAGGCCTTGGCCCAGTCCAGGTTCGACACTTCCAGCGCGGCCGAGCGCTCGCGCAGCACGGCCTCCAGCGCGGTCTCCCAGCCTTCCTCGACGTCGAGCTTCTGCCACAGGCGGGGAAGACCGGCCAGTTCGTGCTTCTCCAGCCAGGGCTGGACCTTGCCCTGGGTCTGGACGCGGTCCTGCATCTGGCGCAGCGCCCCCAGGCGCGCTTCCAGCTGGGCCGCGGCGCTGCTTTCCTGCTGGACCTGGGCGTGGGCCTCCTTGCGCTCCTGCTCGACCGCATCCTGGCGCGAGGCCGCGTCGTCCAGCAGCATGGTCTGCTCTTCCAGCGCCATCTGCTTTTCCTCGAGCTGCATGCGCAGATTGTCGAGGGTCGCGCCGTCCGGCAGGTTCAGGCCGCTCCTCTCCTGCTGCAGGCGCTCGCGCCGGCTGGCCAGGTTCGTGAGGATGCCGGCGGCATTGCGCTGGTGGGCGCTGGCCAGCTCGATGCGCTGCTGCACCTGCATGATGCGGGTCCGCGAGGCAGTCGACAGCTCCTGCGCCTGGCGCCAGGCGGTTTCCAGTTCCGGCACCCGTTCGCCGGCCGCTTCCACCGCGATCTGGGCGCCTTCGGCGCGGGCGCCGAGTTCTTCCAGCGTCATCTCGGCTTCCTGCAGCTGCTCTTCCAGCTCCTGGCGCTGCGCGAGCCACCCGTCGCGCTGGGCGGCGAGCGTCCCGAGCTGGGTCTGCAGGCGGGTGCGCGACTCGACCACGAACTTGATCTGCGCTTCCAGGCTGCCGATCTCGGAATTGGTCTGGTACAGGGCGCCCTGGGCCGTATGCAGGCGGTCGCCGATCGAGAAGTGGGCCTGGCGCATGTGCTCGAGTTCGAGCTCGACGTTGCGCAGCTTGGCGGTCTGGGCTTCCAGCGCCGTCTGCGCCTCTTCCACCTCGCGGAAGTAGCGCAGCTGCTCGGCCTTGGCCTCATTCTTGCGCAGCAGCCACAGCAGCTTCTGCTTTTCTTCCTGGTCGCCTTGCAGCTGGTGGAAGCGGTTCGCCACCGCGGCCTGGGCTTCGAGCTTGTCCAGGTTGGCGTTCAGCTCGCGCAGGATGTCCTCGACCCGCAGCAGGTTCTCGCGCGTGTCGGACAGGCGGTTCTCGGTTTCGCGGCGGCGCTCCTTGTACTTCGAGACGCCGGCCGCCTCTTCGAGGAAGACGCGCAGCTCTTCCGGGCGCGATTCGATGATGCGGGCGATCATGCCCTGGCCGATGATGGCGTAGGCGCGCGGGCCCAGGCCGGTGCCGAGGAAGATGTCCTGGATGTCGCGCCGCCGCACCGGCTGACCGTTGATGTAGTAGGTCGAGGTGCCGTCGCGCGTCAGGGTGCGCTTGACCGCGATCTCGGCGTACTGGCCCCACTGGCCGGCCGCCTTGCCGTCGCTGTTGTCGAATACCAGCTCGACCGAGGCGCGGCCCGAGGGCCTGCGGTAGGTGGAGCCGTTGAAGATGACGTCCTGCATCGACTCGCCGCGCAGCTCGGAAGCCTTGGATTCGCCCAGCACCCAGCGCACGGCGTCGATGATGTTCGACTTGCCGCAGCCGTTCGGGCCGACCACGCCCACGAGCTGGCCGGGCACCTGGAAATTGGTGGGATCGACGAAAGACTTAAATCCCGACAATTTAATGGAGGAGAGGCGCACGTGCTATGGCAGGCTATGGAGTCGTCAAAGGCCCCATCATACCATCTGTTGCGTAGCTTTCAGCCAAGAAGCAAGCTTGCGAACTCGACAATTCTAGGAAGCGGCCTGCAAGGGCTCGTGGTGGGCGTCGTTCATGGCGGCCTCCCCTGCCGCCTGGGTCAGCACGCGGCCGACCACGCCCTCCGGCGCCAGCACCCGGATGCTGCCGGTGCGGAAGGCGTCCAGCAGGCGCTCGGCCGGCAGCGAGAACGCTTCCTTCCTGCCGGCGCCGGAGAAGATGAACAGGGTGCGCAGGGGGCTGACCCAGGCCAGCTTGAGCTTGCGGATGCCTTCCTTGCCCAGGAATTCGACCCGCATGCCGCGCACCAGGGCCGCCAGCGACACCGCGGCCGGGTCCTTGTCGTCCTCGTTGTCGTCGTCCCTGGCCGCCGCCTGTTCCTGGGCGATGCGGCGCATGGCGTCCTGCTGGGCCGCTTCGACGGCCAGTTCCAGCTGGCGCTCGGGCGAGAGCTCGATCGGCGCACGCACGATGGCCGCGTGGCATTCGGCCAGCTCGGCGAAGAACTGCAGGCGCTCGGCATCCTGCCATTTCACGGCATCGAGCCACTTGTTGAGGGTGGTGAGCAGGCCTGGCAGGCGGTTGATGAGGGCCTTGCGCTCTTCCTGGGTGGCCTTGGGCTTGACGCTCCAGATCAGCTCATCCATGGCGCGGGTGGCGTTGTCGATGGCGCCCGGCTTGCTCTCCTCGATGACGTAGGCCAGCGTGAGCACCGGCGTCCAGCGCTGCTCGAGGAAGGTGCCGACCAAGGCCACCACCTGCTCGCCCGCCAGGCGGGTGGCCACCGCCTTCTTCGCCGAACGGGTCGCCGCGGCCTGCTTTTCCTGGAGCGTGGCCTGGGCGATCGGGCCGGCGAAGGCCTGCGCCTCGAGTTGCTCGCGCTGGGCGATGCTCGCCTCGAGATCGGCCACGGCGGCGGCGAACACCTCGGGCTGCGCGCCCTCGCGCACCTTCTCGACGCCGCGCCGCATCGCGCGGTAGACCGGATCGTCCTGGCCGCCCGGCTGTTCCCAGCCGACGTTCGACAGCAGGTCCAGCATGCGCCGCGCCGGGTGCGCCTCCTCGAAGAAGAAGCTGCGGTCCTTCAGGGCGGCCTTCAGGACCGGCACCTGCAGGAAGGCGATCAGTTCGCGGGTCTCCTGGGGAATCGACTCATCCAGCAGCACGGTCTCGAAGATCCGCGACAGCAGGTCGAGCGTGGTCTCGTCGCCGCGCGACAGGCTGCCCTGCGGCAGGCTCTGCTTCAGGCGCGGCAGGTAGAACACGTCGCCGGCAGGGGCGCCTGGCGCTTGTGCCGCCGGAATGGCGGCCGGCGCGGCGGCATGCGCGACCAGCTTTTCCAGCATCTCGATCAGGGGCGCCGGCACAGCGGCCATGGCGACGCCCTGCCCCGCGGGCTGCGGCGCGCCGGCTGCATACGGCGCGGCGGCGTGGGGGGCCGCCGCGTGAGCGCCCGCCGGCTGGCCGGGTGCGGCTTGCGGCGCGGGCTGCCCCTGCGCCGGCGCGGCCACGGCAAAGCCGGCCGCCCCGCTCGGGCGCCAGCCGCCACTGCCCTGCGGCAGGTTGGCAATCAGCGGAATGTCGAGATCGGCCCCGGACGCCGGGTCGGCGGCGCCGAAGAGCTGGCGCAGCCCCTGGGTGACGGCGGCGTCGCGGCGCGCCCGGGCGGCCCGGGCGGCGGCGCTGTCGTCGGTCTTGGCGAAGCGTTCGCCGCGCGCGGGCTTGAGCTTGTCGGACAGCAGGTCCAGCAGCGGCCCGAAGTCGAACACGATCCCGGCGCGCAGCAGCGGCAAGATCAGGTCGTGCGAGGCGGTATCGGGCTCGAATTCGCACCAGGCGTCGCGCAGGGGGCGCAGGAACACCTCGGGGCGGAAGGGGTTGTGCGAGGCGCGCACCAGTTCGCGCCCCAGCAGCAGGCCAAGCCGTACGCCCAGGCTGGCCAGGCGTTCGGAACAGGCGATATCGAAGGGACGGCTGATGCCCGCGAATGCCAGCTGCTCGTCCATCTCCTCCATCGGCACCAGGCTGAGAAGCAGCGGAGCATCGCGCACGGACTCCCTCAGCGCCGGCGCGAGGCGGGCGACTTCCTGGCGCAAGGCCAGCTCGATGCCGGTCGAGGCCAGGTGCACGAAGGCGTAGGCATTGTCCCTGAGGAGGTTGCCGGAGCGGATGCGGCGCGCGGCCTGCTGGGGGTCGGGCCCGGCGGCGGTCATGTCGAGCAGCGCGGCCGACATGCGCTGGACCACGCCGACCAGGTTTTCCGCGGCGTGGGCGGCGGCCATGGCGACAAGCTCGTCCAGCGCTGCCTGCTGCGCAGCGGCGGCCTTGCGGACTGCGGGTGTCTGGGCGGTGAGGCTGGCCATGGCTGTGGTCGAAGGGGTTTCCCCTATTGTGCCATATTATTTCCACCTGGCAATAGGATCGATGCATATCGTGGCGTTTTTGCCCACCCGGGTCAAGCGCGTGTCAGTAGATTTGCCTTGAGATTGTCGGTAGGCGTCCTACACTGGATCACGCCGTGATCCGATAGCGATGGATCAGACCGGGCAGCATGATGGCTCGACCGGTAACGCTGCACCAACGATCGCAGCCCGGCAAGCAGGACACTCCCCCACCACGAAAGGAAATGCAGATGGCCTCGAACCAGGGTAAATCGAAGCAGGGCGGCAGCTCGCAACAGCCTGCCGAAGCGGGCCGCCGGGGCGGCAGCAAGCAATCGGGTTCCGGCTCGGGCTCGCGTTCGGGCGGCAGCGGCGGCGGTACCCGCGGCGGCACGCCGGAGCAGCACGCCGAAGCCGGCCGCCAGAGCCACAAGAACGACAAGAACCGCTGAGCCGTGCGGCGGGCCCTGCCCGCCCGCGCCAGCGGATGCCGCGGGCCCACCGTCTTGCTGGCGGTGGGCCTTTTTGCGTGGTGGTTCAGATATTGCGCAGCATCCCGCCCTTGGGTGGACGGAAATCGCGGACGTCGTTGACCAGGCCCGCGATCTTCGCGTCGCGTGCGTTCAGGTGCAGGTCCGAATATTGGTGGATGGCCCACTGCTCGGGCGTGAGCTCGACGCATTTGCGCAGGATCGATTCGGTGCGGGCATCGTCGGCGCGCAGGCCTTCGACGATGATGTTCAGGGCGTCGGGGCGCGAGCCCGGGGACGCCGTCGCATGCGACTTGTGCACCATGAAGCGCGCCGTCTCGCTGCAGTAGCGCTCGGTGCCGGACAGGTAGAGGATGACGGCGATCGAGGCCACCGCCCCGCCGTTGTACATCACGAACTTGATCGGCGAGTTGGACAGGAAGTTATACAGGCACAGGCCGTCGCTGACGTAGCCGCCGTTCGACTGCACCATCACGTGCGCGGTTTCGATGCCGTCCTCGGTCATCATCGACACGGCCTCGAACACCCGATGCACCATGTCACTGTTGACGTCACCGGACAGCGTAAACCAGGCCTCCTTCACTCCTTGCGCTTTGTCTTCGCTCATAGTCTTTTTCCACTGCAAAGTGTACGTAGTAAGTGTAGCAAAACACGTCGAAAACGCCTTGCGGGCCCTGCGCCAATAGTGTGCGGCAATGCTTTGCGGAAACTAACCTGGGGACGCCTCTCCCCTCCGGCGTCCCTCCCCTTTGGTTGACATGGAACCAATGCTGACATATCCTCCGCAGTCTTGACCGGGAGAGCGCAGGAACACCTGCCGCCGAAGGGGCACTACCCACAAACTCTCAGGCAAAAAGGACTGGTCAGGGGGCGGCAGCGCGAGGCGCGGCGGCTCACACTCTGGAGAGCGGCCCCGCAGACACGGGGCCCACCGAAGGGGCAGGCGGCAATGCCGCTATCTCTCAGGTACCAAGGACAGAGGGGATACAGGCGCCCGCAAGGGTGCACGCACCCCTATTCACTGCCCGAGGATTCCATGACGCTCAAAGCGACCCCGCTCAATTCCGCACACCGCTCCCTCGGAGCCAAGATGGTCGATTTCGGCGGCTGGGACATGCCGGTCAACTACGGTTCCCAGATCGAGGAGCACAACGCCGTGCGTACCGACACCGGCATGTTCGACGTCTCCCACATGTGCGTCGTCGACCTCAAGGGCGCCAACGTGCGTTCCTTCCTGCGCGGCCTGCTGGCCAACAACGTCGACAAGCTGCAGGTGCCGGGCAAGGCCCTGTACTCGGCCATGCTGAACCCGGATGGCGGCGTGATCGACGACCTGATCGTCTATTACTTCAGCGAAGACTGGTTCCGCCTGGTGGTCAACGCCGGCACCGCCGAGAAGGACGTGGCCTGGATGACGCAGCAGAACGAAGCGACCAACTCCGGCGTCGCCATCACCCAACGCCGCGACGGCAACGATCCGATCGCCCTGATCGCCGTGCAGGGCCCGAACGCCCGCGCCAAGGTCTGGCAGGTGCTGCCGGCCACGCAAGCCGCTTCCGAACCGCTCAAGCCCTTCAACGTTGTCATCGTCCCGGATACGCCGTTCGGTGAAATCATGGTCGCGCGCACCGGCTACACCGGCGAAGACGGCTTCGAAGTGGGCGTGTCCGCCTCCCAGGTCGAAGCCCTGTGGAACGCCTTTGCCGCCGCCGGCATCAAGCCCGCCGGCCTGGGCGCCCGCGACACCCTGCGCCTGGAAGCCGCCATGAACCTCTACGGCCAGGACATGGACGACAGCGTCAATCCGCTCGACGCGGGCCTGGCCTGGACCGTCGACCTGGTCGCGGAGCGCGATTTCATTGGCAAGGCCGCCCTGCAGGCCAAGGGCCAGCAAGCCAACTTCGTCGGCCTGATCCTGCGCGAAAAAGGCGGCATCCTGCGCGCCCACCAGAAAGTCATCGCAGCGTCCGGCAACGTCGGCGAGATCACCAGCGGCACCTTCAGCCCGAGCATGCAGCAGGCGATCGCCCTGGCGCGCGTGCCGCTGGACGTGGCGATCGGCGACACCGTGCACGTGGAAATCCGCGACAAGAAGCTGGCTGCCTCCGTGGTCAAGCTGCCCTTCGTGCGCAACGGCAAGGTGCTTGCTTCCTGATACAGAATACTTAGAACAACCGTTTATACTACCGCCTCACCAACCCGGAGCCTTACCATGAACATCCCAACCGACCTGAAATACACCGAGTCCCACGAATGGGTGCGCCGCGAGGCCGACGGCAGCCTGACCGTGGGCATCACCGAGTATGCGCAGGATGCGCTCGGCGACATCGTGTTCGTCGAACTGCCGCAGGTCGGCAAGGCATTCACGGCCGGCGACGACGCCGCCGTGGTCGAGTCGGTCAAGGCCGCCAGCGACATCTACGCGCCGGTCTCGGGCACCGTCACCGCCGTCAACCAGCCGGTCGCCGACGCGCCGGACTCGATCAACAGCGACGCCTATGGCGCCTGGCTGTTCAAGCTGGCCCCGAGCGATGCCGGCGCCTACGACAAGCTGATGGACGCCGACGCCTACGGCAAGTCCACCGGCAACTGATTTTCGTAGGGTGGGCGGGTATCCCGCCCACGCGTCCAACTCACGGACGCACTGTGGCACCGCATTTTCTCGTTGAACGCGTGGGCGGAGGACCGCCCACCCTGCAACGGCAATACTTCTCTTCCTGCTCTCCTTCTTGGCCTCTACCATGACCCGCTCCAGCCTTACCCAACTCGAAGCGCGCGACTCCTTCATCCCGCGCCACATCGGCCCGTCCGAATCCGAACAGGCAGCCATGCTGTCGACCCTGGGCTACGCCTCGCGCGCCGCCCTGATCGACGCCGTCGTGCCAGCGAACATCCGCCGCAAGGACACGATGGACCTCGGCCAGTTCGTCGAGCCGCGCAGCGAAGAAGAGGCCCTCGCGACCCTGAAGGGCCTGGCCTCGAAGAACAAGGTCATGAAGTCGATGATCGGCCAGGGCTACTACGGCACCCACACCCCGAAGGTCGTCCTGCGCAACATCTTCGAGAACCCGGCCTGGTACACCGCCTACACCCCCTACCAGCCCGAGATCTCGCAGGGCCGCCTGGAAGCGATCCTGAACTTCCAGCAGATGATCACCGACCTCACCGGCATGGGCATCGCCAACTCCTCGATGCTGGACGAAGGCACCGCCGCCGCCGAAGCCATGACCCTGCTGCAGCGCGTCGGCAAGTCGGCTTCGCGCGTGTTCTACGTGGCCGACGACGTGCTGCCGCAGACCCTGGAAGTGGTGCGCACCCGCGCCGAGCCGATCGGCGTGGAAGTGCGCGTGATTGCCGCCGCCGAGATCGAGAAGCTGGAAGAAAGCTGCTTCGGCGTGCTGCTGCAGTACCCGGGCGTGAACGGCGAAGTGCGCGACTACCGCGCCGCGGTGGAACACCTGCATGCCGCCGGCGCCATGGTCGTCGTGGCCGCCGACCTGCTGGCCCTGACCTTGCTCGAAGCACCGGGCGCCTGGGGCGCCGACGTGGTCGTCGGCAACAGCCAGCGCTTCGGCGTGCCGCTCGGTTTCGGCGGCCCGCACGCCGGCTACCTGGCCACCCGTGACGAATACAAGCGCAGCATGGCCGGCCGCCTGGTCGGGGTGACGGTCGATGCGCAAGGCAACCAGGCCTACCGCCTCGCCCTGCAGACCCGCGAGCAGCACATCCGCCGCGAAAAAGCGACCTCGAACATCTGTACCGCCCAGGTGCTGCTGGCCGTGATGGCCGGCATGTACGCCGTCTACCACGGCCCGCAAGGCTTGAAGCAAATCGCCACCCGCGTGCACCGCCAGACCGCCATCCTGGCGCGCGGCCTGCAGCAGCTCGGCGCCGACGTGCTGAACACCACCTACTTCGACACCCTGACGGTCAAGGGCGACGCCGCCGCGCTGCACGCCGCCGCCGCAGCGGCCGGCATCAACCTGCGCCGCATCGACGACGGCCATGTCGGCGTGTCGCTGGACGAAACCACCACCCGCGACGACCTGGCCGCCCTGTTCGCGGTCTTCGCAGGTGGTGAAGAAGCGGGCAGATCGGTCGATATCGACGCGCTGGACGAAGACGTGGCGGACGCCTACCCGGCCGCCCTGGCCCGCAGCACGGCCTACCTGACCCACCCGACCTTCAACCGCTACCACGCCGAGCACGAGATGCTGCGCTACCTGCGTTCGCTGGCGGACAAGGACCTGGCGCTGGACCGCACCATGATCCCGCTGGGCTCGTGCACCATGAAGCTGAACGCGACCTCGGAGATGATCCCGGTCACCTGGCCCGAGTTCTCGAACATCCATCCGTTCGCGCCGAACGACCAGACCGTCGGCTACCTCGAGATGATCGACCAGCTGGAAGCCATGCTGTGCGCCGCCACCGGCTACGCCGCCATCTCGCTGCAGCCGAACGCCGGCTCGCAGGGCGAGTACGCGGGCCTGCTGGTGATCCAGAAATACCACCAGTCGCGCGGCGAAGGCCACCGCAACATCTGCCTGATCCCGTCCTCGGCGCACGGCACCAACCCGGCGTCGGCCAGCATGGTCGGCATGAAGGTGGTGGTCACCGCCTGCGACGAGAACGGCAACGTCGACCTGGCTGACCTGAAGGCCAAGGCCGAACAGTACAGCAAGGATCTGGCCTGCGTCATGGTCACCTACCCGTCGACCCACGGCGTGTTCGAGGAGGGCATCCGCGAACTGTGCGAGATCGTGCACCAGCACGGCGGCCAGGTCTACGTGGACGGCGCCAACATGAACGCGATGGTCGGCGTGGCAGCTCCGGGCGCCTTCGGCGGCGACGTCAGCCACCTGAACCTGCACAAGACCTTCTGCATCCCGCACGGCGGCGGCGGCCCCGGCGTCGGCCCGATCGGCGTGGGCGCTCACCTGGCCCCCTTCCTGCCAAACCAGCTGTCGACCGGCTACGTGCGCAACGAAGCGGGCATCGGCGCGGTCAGCGCGGCGGCCTACGGCTCGGCCTCGATCCTGCCGATCTCGTGGATGTACATCGCGATGATGGGCGCTTCCGGCCTGACCGCCGCGACCGAAGTGGCGATCCTGAATGCCAACTACATCGCGCGCCGCCTGGCCCCGCACTACCCGGTGCTGTACACCGGCCACGACGGCCTGGTCGCCCACGAGTGCATCATCGACCTGCGCCCGCTGCAGGACAAGACCGGCATCTCGAACGAGGACGTGGCCAAGCGCCTGATGGACTTCGGCTTCCACGCCCCGACCATGAGCTTCCCGGTGCCGGGCACCCTCATGATCGAACCTACCGAGTCGGAGTCGAAGGCGGAGCTGGACCGTTTCATCGAAGCGATGATCACCATCCACGCCGAGATCGTGAAGGTGGAGCGCGGCGAGTACGACAAGATGGACAACCCGCTCAAGGGCGCCCCGCACACCGCGGAAGTGGTGACCGCCGACGACTGGCAGCACACCTACACCCGTGAGGTCGCGGCCTTCCCGGTGGCCTCGCTGCGCAAGAAGAAGTACTGGCCGCCGGTCGGCCGTGCGGACAACGTCTACGGCGACCGCAACCTGTTCTGCGGCTGCGCGCCGATCAGCGACTACGAGTAAACCGCTGGTTCATTTGCGGCTCGAGGCGAGCCGCAAGTGCGAACGCTCGTGACGGCGGCGTTCCCTGGGCAGGTCCCGGGGGACGCCGTTTTCCTTTTGCACCTCGGGCGCGCCGGCGGCCTTGGCCTCGGCCTCGGCCAGGCGGAAGCCCGCCACCGTGCGCGACAGCGCCAGCGCATGGGTCTGAAGGGCGCGCGCGGCTGCCGCCGCTTCTTCCACCAGCAGGCAGTTGCGCCCGGTGACCTCGTCCATCCGCACGATCGCC
>Ga0209023_10005157_pt1 | contig 14418 bp, 11 predicted proteins | sample LakOneMetagenome_FD_187468 | JGI IMG/M metagenome (GOLD analysis project Ga0209023, IMG submission 187468) | Freshwater and sediment microbial communities from Lake Erie, Canada (SPAdes) (version 2) | ecosystem: Environmental > Aquatic > Freshwater > Lentic | place: Lake Erie, Canada...
CCCGACGCCTGGTACGACGAATACCGGCGCATCGACGAACTGTTCATGGAGACGCTCAGGCCGTGAACGACGCGCTGCCCGCGCTGCCGTTCGCGCTCGCGCCGAATCGCTGGAAGTACGCCGCGCTGTTGCTGCTCACCCTCGGCTTCGTGGCGATCGGCGTGTTCCTGCTCGGTCGCGGTAGTGCCCTCGTCGCCTGGGGCTGCATCGGATTTTTCGGGCTTGGCGCGATCGTGTTCGCGCTCAGCCTCCTGCCTGGCGCGAACGGCCTGTCCCTGGACGAAAGCGGGTTCGTCGTGCGCAGCCTGTTCCGCTCGCATCGCACTGAATGGAAGGACGTCGCCGGCTTCCGGCCGGTGCGGATCGGTGCGAGGCGCATGGTCGGTTTCGACTTCCTGCCCGGTTCGGGGTCCGGCCCGCGCCTGCGCCGCGCGAACATCGCGGTGGCTGGCGTGGAAGCCGCGTTGCCCGACGGCTATGGCATGTCCGTCGACCGGCTTTCCGCCCTCCTCAACGCCGTGCTGGCCTCGCGTCGATGACGCGGTCCGACCCGTTTCCGACAAGCGCGTACGCATGATGTCGCGATGTTTGTGCCGATGATCCGCAACCGCCCGCCCCTGCGCGCGAATACCCTGCTGCTGCTCGCCGCGCTGTACCTCCTGCTCGCCGCCAATGGCCGCTTCTGGCAAGTGGTCATGCCGCTCGCGCCCGCGGGCCTCGGCGGCATCGGTTTCGTGCTCGCGGTCGGCACCTTGCTGCTGGTGCTGGTCTCGATCCTGCTGCTGCCGCTGAGCTTCAAGCCCGTGTTCAAGCCGTGGATTGGCTTCGTGCTGTTCGTCGCCGCCGGCGCCGCGTACTTCATGGACCACTACGGGGCGGTGGTGGATCGCTTCGCCGTCCAGAGCGTCGCCGAAACCAGCCTGCAGGAAGGCGGCGAATGGTTGTCCTGGAAAATGCTGTGGACGCTGCTCGGCCTGTTCGCGCTGCCGCTGGCCGCGCTGTGCTGGATCCGCGTCGACTGGCAACCGTTCCGGCGCGAACTCTGGTCGCGCACCAAGCTCGCTCTGCTGCTCGCGCTCGCGCTCGCGCTGGCGGCCGGCCTCGGCGGCAGGCAGATCGCCCCGACCCTGCGCAACCATCGCGAACTCGGCCATCTCGCCAATCCGGTGGCGGTGCTGTCGGCGACGCTCTCCTACGCGCATGAACTTCGCGGCACGGTGAACGTGGTCGCCGCCCCGCTGGGTCGCGATGCGCGACGGACCGGTTCGATGGCCGCGGGCGGCAAGCCGCTGCTGTTCGTGCTCGTCCTGGGCGAATCCGCGCGCGCCGCGAGCTTCTCGCTCGGCGGCTATGCGCGCCCTACCAACCCCGAATTGTCGAAGTTGCCGATCGACTATTTCCGCAACGTGCGTTCCTGCGGCACCGACACCGCGGTCTCGGTGCCGTGCATGTTCTCCGGCCTCGGGCGCTCGGACTACAGGGAATCGAAGGCGGCCGCGAGCGAGAACGTGCTCGACATCCTGTCCCACGCCGGCTACCGGGTGACCTGGTACGACAACAACACCGGCAGCAAGGGCGTGGCCAAGCGCCTCGACGAGCGCGACGAATACGACAGCCAGGATCCGCGCTTCTGCGGCAAGGCCGGCTGCTACGACGAATTGCTGGTGGACAACCTTCGCGGCGAACTCGGGGCGAAGGCAGACGACCGCGTCGTCGTGCTGCACACCAAGGGCAGCCACGGCCCCGCCTACTACCAGCGCTATCCGGACGCGTACGCGCGTTTCCAGCCGGCATGCGCCACCAACGAATTGCAGCTGTGCCCGCGCGCGCAGATCGTCAACGCCTACGACAACACCATCCTCTATACCGACCACGTCGTGGCCAGCGCGATCCGCTCGCTGCAGGCCGACGCAAGGTTCGATTCCGCGCTCCTCTACATCGCGGACCATGGCGAGTCCACCGGCGAGGGCGGCCTGTACCTGCACGGCGCGCCGTACCTGATCGCGCCCGATTCGCAGACTCACATCCCGATGCTGCTGTGGCTGTCCGAGGGTTTCCGCGCGCGGCGCGGGCTGGACGCGGGCTGCATCTCCGCCCGGCGCGACGCGGAGCTTTCGCAGGACAACCTGTTCGACACGCTGCTCGGCCTGCTCGGCGTGCGAACGACGGCGTATCGCCCGGCGCTGGATGCGTTCGCCGGCTGCGCCACGGCCGGCACGCAACCGGCGCCGCGACCGACCCATTAAACTCGGCGCCATGAGCGCCCTGCCCGACATCGCCCGCGTCCGCGACTACCTCACCGGCCTGCAGGACCGCATCTGCGCCGCGATCGAGGCGGCGGACGGCGCGGCGACGTTCGCCGAAGATGCGTGGACGCGCAACGAAGGCGGCGGGGGCCGCACCCGCGTGCTGCGCGATGGCGCGGTGTTCGAACAGGCCGGCATCGGTTTTTCCGACGTTTCCGGTACGCGGCTTCCGCCCTCGGCCAGCGCGGCGCGGCCCGAACTCGCCGGCACTTCCTGGCGCGCCGTCGGCGTGTCGCTGGTGTTCCATCCGCGCAATCCGCACGTCCCGACCACGCACGCCAATGTTCGCCACTTCCGCGCCGAACGCGACGGCGAGACCGTGGCATGGTGGTTCGGCGGCGGCTTCGACCTCACCCCGTTCTATCCGCGCGACGAGGACGTGCTGCACTGGCATCGCACCGCACGCGCGCTGTGCGGCCCGTTCGGCGGGCAGCAGCGCTACGACGCGCACAAGCGCTGGTGCGACGAATACTTCTACCTAGGCCATCGCGGCGAGACGCGCGGGGTCGGGGGACTGTTCTTCGACGACCTGCACACGGATGCCGACGCGGACTTCGGCTACCTGCGCGCGGTCGGCGATGGTTTCCTCGATGCCTACCTGCCGATCGTCGGGCGTCGCAGGAACGCGGAATACGGCGAACGGGAGCGCCAGTTCCAGCTGTACCGGCGCGGGCGCTACGTGGAATTCAACCTGGTATACGACCGCGGCACGCTGTTCGGCCTGCAGAGCGGCGGGCGCGCCGAATCGATCCTGATGAGCCTGCCGCCGCTGGTGCGCTGGGAATACGGCTTCGTTCCCGAACCGGGCAGCGCCGAAGCGCGGCTCGCGGACTACCTGCGCCCGCGCGACTGGCTGTCCGAGTCCCCGCCGCCGAGCTGATCATCGGTCTTTTCCATGTAGGCGAGGTACCGCGCGGCCCGGTCGCTGCCGCCGCCGTCGCGCGGAATGATGCTGATCGTGCCGTTGTTTTCCAGCAGCGCCAGCGCCACGTCCTCCACGCTCACCATGTCGTGCTGGCGCAGCGCCTTGTGGAAATCGGCGTCGCTGACGAGCTGGCGGCGCAACATCGGCTCGAACACCTTGCCGTCGCGGGCGAGCACCACCGGCACGCCTTCGACCAGGCGCTCGACCCCGTGGTTGCGCGAGGTCGCGAACGCCACGGCCCAGTTCAGCGCGATCAGCGTCGTCGCCATGATCAACGCGCCGGTCAGCGAGTTGTCGCCGCCATTGATCCCGTTCTGCACCGCATTGCCGATCAGGATCAGCAGGATCAGGTCGAACGGGGTGAACTGGCCCACCGCGCGCTTGCCGGACAGGCGCATCAGCACCATCACCAGCACATAGATCGCGAACCCGCGCAGCACGAAGGTCCACCAGGGCGCGGACAGCTGGAACAAGTCGTTCATTCGATTCCCCCATGTTGTTCCCTCTCGCCGTGGGGCGAGCGGGGATTTCCGGGCAGCATAGCCGCCGGCCCGCGAACGTCCCGCCTGTGCACGAGAGGCGCCCCGCGCTGGCAGGCGCTGCGGAAAGCCGTGGGCGAAGGCGGAAATAAAAAGCCCCGCAGGCAGGGGGATGCCGGCGGGGCTGGGGACCGGACCCTGGGGAGGGGTGTCCGATCCGGGGATCACTCCAGGGGAGGGAGAGATCTGCGACGGACGTTGCATCCGTCGCGGCTTATATGACCAGCCCGCGCATGGATAGTTCGTGAAGCGCAGGGTTAAGAATTTGTTGGATTCAGCCCGCGTTTAGCCGCTCGTTTCGACCTAGTGGGCATCGTCCCAGTTGCTGCCGGTCCCGGCGTCCACCACCAGCGGCACGCGCAGTTGCGCCGAACCTTCCATGCGCGCCCGCACCGCGGGCAGCAGCGCATCGAGGAAGCCGGCATCGCATTCGAACACGAGTTCGTCGTGCACCTGCAGGATCATCTTCGCGCGCTCGCGATGCCCGGCCAGCCAAGCGTCGATCGAAACCATCGCGCGCTTGATGATGTCAGCCGCGGTGCCCTGCATCGGCGCGTTGATCGCCGCGCGCTCGGCGCCGGCACGCTGCCCCTGGTTGCGCGAGGCGATGTAGGGCAGGTACAGCCGCCGGCCGGACACGGTTTCCACGTAACCCCGATCCCGCGCCTGCTGGCGGGTGCGTTCCATGAAATCGCGGACGCCGGGATAGCGGCTGAAGTACAGCGCGATGTAGTCCTGGGCCTCGCCGCGGCCGATGCCGAGCTGGCGCGCCAGGCCGAAGGCGCCCATGCCGTACATGAGGCCGAAGTTGATCGCCTTCGCCGCGCGGCGTTCGTTCGCGGAAACCTCGTCCAGCGGCTTGCCGAACACCTCGGCCGCGGTCGCGCGATGGATGTCCGCGCCGCTTTCGAACGCACGCAGCAGCGCGGCGTCTTCCGACAGGTGCGCCATGATCCGCAACTCGATCTGCGAATAGTCGCAGGCGAGCAGCACCCGTCCTTCCGGTGCGACGAATGCGCGGCGGATGCGGCGCCCGTCCTCGGTGCGGATCGGGATGTTCTGCAGGTTCGGATCGTTGGAACTGAGCCGGCCGGTGGCAGCGCCGGCCTGGTGGTAGCTGGTGTGCACGCGCCCGGTGCCGGGATTCACCATCTCCGGCAGCTTGTCGGTGTAGGTGCTGCGCAACTTGGCGAGGCCGCGGTATTCGAGGATCACGCGCGGGAGTTCGTGCGCATCCGCGATCGCCTCCAGCGCTTCCTCGTTGGTCGAAGGCGCGCCGCCCGGCGTCTTCACCAGGGCCGGCAGTTTCAGTTCTTCGAACAGCAATTGCCCGAGCTGCTTGGGCGAATCGAGGTTGAAGGTGCGGCCGGCCAGCTCGGTGGCGCGCTGCTGGGCGGCGAGCATGCGCCGCGACAGGTCCGCCGATTGCCGGCGCAGCTCGGCAGCGTCGACCAGGACGCCGTTGGCTTCGACGCGCTCGAGCACCGGCACCAGCGGCATCTCGATGCCGCGGTAGACGGACAGGAGCACCGGCTCCGCTTCCAGCCGCGGCTTCAGCGCGCGGTGCAGGCGCAGCGTGACGTCGGCGTCCTCGGCCGCGTAGCGCGTGGCATCGTCCAGCGCGACGTGTCCGAACGGGATGGACTTGGCGCCCTTGCCGGCGACGTCCTCGTATTTCACCGTGGTGTAGCCGAGGTGGCGTTCGGCGAGCGAATCCATGTCGTGGCGCTGCAGGCCCGCCTCGAGCACGAAGCTCTCGAGCATGGTGTCGTCGGCGTAACCGGCGACGTCGACGCCGTGGCGGCGGAGCACGTGCAGGTCGTACTTGCCGTGCTGCCCGAGCTTCTTCCTCGCCGGATCGGCGAGCAGCGGCCGCAACGCATCGATCGCCACGTCGCGCGGCAGCTGCGGCGGCGCGCCGGGGTAGTCGTGCGCGAGCGGGATGTAGCAGGCCTTGCCGGGTTCCACGCTGAAACTGATGCCGACCAGGTTCGCGCGCATCGGGTCGAGCGAGTCGGTTTCGGTATCGAAGGCGAATTCGTCGGCCGCGTCCAGCCTCGCGACCCACGCATCGAGCTGTTCGCGCGTGAGCACGGTCTCGTACTCGCCGGGCGCCGACAGCGCGGCATCCGGAACCGGCGACGGCAGGCTGGCGGGCGCACCGGCGAAGCCGCGCCCGCGCGCGGCGCCGGGTTCCTTTTCCGCGACCGCGGTCGCCGACCCGCCGTCGAGTTCCTTCAGCGCCTGGTTGAAGCCGTAGCGCGCGTACAGCGTGCGCAGCGATTCGACATCGCGTTCGCGCAGGCCGAGATCCGCAGGCGCATGTTCCAGCACCACGTCGGTCTTGATCGTGGCGAGCTGGCGATTCAGCGGCAGCCGTTGCAGCACCGCGCGCAGGTTCTCGCCGATCTTGCCGCCGACCTTTTCGGCGTTGGCGATCACCGCGTCGAGGTCGCCGTATTCGCCCAGCCACTTCGCCGCGGTCTTCGGCCCGCACTTGTCCACGCCGGGGATATTGTCGACCTTGTCGCCCATCAGCGCGAGGTAATCGACGATCTGCGCGGCGCGCACGCCGAACTTGTCGATCACGGCCTGGTCCGAATCGAGCCTGCCGCCGCTCATGGTGTTGACCAGCACCACGCCCGGACGCACCAGTTGCGCGAAATCCTTGTCGCCGGTGGAGATGACCACCTCGATGCCGGCGGCCGCGGCCTGCAGCGCCAGCGTGCCGATGACGTCGTCGGCTTCGACGCCTTCCACGCGCAGGATCGGGATGCCTTGCGCGCCGACGATCTGCATCATCGGCTCGACCTGCGCGCGCAGCTCTTCGGGCATCGGCGGGCGGTTCGCCTTGTATTGCGGATCGAGCCCGTCGCGGAAGGTCGGCCCGGGGGCATCGACCACGAAGGCGAGGTAGTCCGGGGCTTCCTTCAGGTGCGCGCGCAGCATGTTGACCACGCCGAACAGCGCGCCCGTGGGCTCGCCCGCGGCGTTCGACAGCGGCGGCAGCGCATGGAATGCGCGGAACAGGTAGGAGGAACCGTCGATGAGCACGAGTCTCGGCATCGGCCGATTCTAAAGGGGATGCTCTACGCCGCCGCAACATCGGCCCCGCGTAGACTGGAAGCCCCGCCCGGAGCACCGCCATGCGCCTTGCCATCCTCGCCGCAGCCTGCGTGCTCGCGTTGAACGCCTGCGCCACCACCGGGCCCGACATCCCCGCCGGGGCGGTGTCCGCCACGCATACCGAGTCCAACGGCGACACGGTCACCGAATACCGCGTCGGCAACCAGTTGCGCGTGGTCGAGGTGCGCCCGCTGCGCGGCCCGACCTATTACCTCTACGACCGCGACGGCGACGGCATCGTCGACAAGGCCGGCGACAACCCGCCGCAGACCTATTTCAAGCTGTTCAGCTGGTAGTCCGCGCGCCGCTCCGGTGAAAGCCGGAGCGCTTCCTTCGCCGTTGGTCGCGGCGCAAGCCGGAGCAAAGGCATACAGCGGCTACGCCGGCTGCAGGTTCGCGAACGCCAGCACCAGCCATTTCGAACCGGCGTCGTCGAAGTTCACCTGTACCCGCGCGTGCGCGCCGCTGCCCTCGACATCCGTGACGATGCCTGTCCCGAAGGTCGCATGGCGCACGTTGGCGCCCAAGGCGATCGCCGGCCGTTCCGCAAGCGACGAATGCCCTGCATTGCGTCGCGGCATCGCAGCCGCGTAAGGCCGCGACACCTGGACCCGCGGCCGCACCTCGTTCAACAACTCGCCGGGGATTTCGCGCAGGAAGCGCGACGGGATCCCGTACATGTCCATGCCGTGGATGCGCCGCGCCTCGGCGTAACTCAAAACGAGTTTCCGGCGCGCGCGGGTGATGCCGACGTAGGCCAGCCGCCGCTCTTCCTCGAGCCGTCCCTGCTCCTCGACCGAACGCGCGTTCGGGAACAGGCCTTCCTCCAGCCCCGCGAGGAACACCAGCGGGAATTCCAACCCCTTCGCGCTGTGCAGGGTCATCAGCTGCACGCCGTCCTCGCCCGCCTGCGCCTGGCCCTCTCCCGCTTCGAGCGCGGCGTAGCTGAGGAAGGCGACGAGCTCCGTCAGCGCGGCGGCTTCCTCGTCGTCCTCGCGGCGCGTGAAGCGCGAGGCGACCGAGACCAGTTCGTCGAGGTTGTCGGTGCGCGAATCCAGCTGTCCGCGCGATTCGTTCTCGTAGTGCGTGCGCAGGCCCGAGCGCGCGAGCACGTGGTCGACCTTGTCCTGCAAGGGCAGGTCGCGGGTTTCCCCGTCGAGCGCGTCGATGAGCGCGAGGAACGCCGCGAGCGCGTTGCGCGCGCGCGCGGCGAGTTCTCCGTCCGCCACGATCGATTTCGCCGCGCTCCACAGGTGCTGCGACTGCGCGCGGGCGCGGCGGCGCACTTCGTCCAGGGTGCGTTCGCCGATGCCGCGCGTCGGCGTGTTGACGGCGCGCTCGAACGCCGCGTCGTCGGCGCGCGAAGCGACCAGCCGCAGGTACGCCAGCGTGTCCTTGATCTCGGCGCGCTCGAAGAAGCGCATGCCGCCGTACACGCGGTACGGGATCTTCTCGGCCAGCAACGCCTCTTCGAATGCGCGCGACTGCGCGTTGCTGCGGTACAGGATCGCGGCCTCGCCATGCGCGCCGCCGTCCCGCGCCCACTGACGGATGCGCTCGACCACGAAGCGGGCTTCGTCGATTTCGTTGTAGGCCGCGTACAGGTCGATGCCATCGCCTGCGCCCGCGTCGGTCCACAGCCTCTTGCCCAGCCGATCCGGGTTGTGCGCGATCACCGCGTTCGCGGCATCCAGGATGTTGCTGCTGGAACGGTAATTCTGTTCGAGGCGGATGGTGCGCGCGCCGGGGAAGTCGCGCAGGAACTTCTGCACGTTCTCGACCTTCGCCCCGCGCCAGCCGTAGATCGACTGGTCGTCGTCGCCCACCACGAACACATGCCCTTCGTCGCCGGCGAGCAGGCGCACGAAACCGTACTGGATCGCGTTGGTGTCCTGGAATTCGTCGACCAGCAGTTCGCGGAACCGGTGCCGGTAGTGCGCGAGCAAGGCCGGGTTGTCGCGCAGGAGTTCGTGCGCGCGCAGCAGCAGTTCGGCGAAATCGACGAGGCCGGCGCGATCGCAGCGTTCCTGGTAGGCGGCGTAGGTGCGCAGCATCACGTCCGACCATTCGTCGCGGCCTTCGGACCCGCCCCCGGGCTGGATGTGTTGCGGCCTGCGGCCTTCGTCCTTCTGCGCATTGATCCACCAGGCGATCTGCCGCGGCGGGAAGCGCGCCTCGTCCAGTTCCAGCCCCTGCACGACGCGCTTGACCAGGCGCAGCTGGTCGTCGCTGTCGAGCACCTGGAAGCCTTCGGGCAGTCTGGCTTCCTGCCAGTGCAGGCGCAGCAGCCGGTGCGCGAGCCCATGGAAGGTGCCGATCCACATCCCGCGCGTGCCGTTGCGCAGCATCGCGTCGGCGCGATGGCGCATCTCGCCCGCGGCCTTGTTGGTGAAGGTCACCGCGAAGATGCCGTGCACCGGCACGCCCTGGACCTCGTTCAGCCAGGCGATGCGATGGGTGAGCACGCGGGTCTTGCCGGAACCCGCGCCGGCGAGCACCAGCAGGTGCCCGGGTTCCGCGCTGACGGCCTCGCGCTGGGCCGGGTTCAGCCCGTCGAGGAGGTGGGAAACATCCATCGCGTCATTTTACGACGCGCGGGCATGTGGAGCCCGTCCTCAATGCGCGAGCTGCTCGCGCTTTCCGGAGGTCATCGCCATGATCCGGTCGGTCCAGGCGATGCCGATGGCCGAGAGGATGAACACGCAGTGGATGATGGTCTGCCACATCACGCCCTGCACGGTGTACGTGGTGCCTTCCGCGCCGAGCTGGCCGGCCTCGATGAAGGTCTTGAGCAGGTGGATCGAGGAAATGCCGATGATCGCCATCGCCAGCTTCACCTTGAGCACGCTGGCGTTGACGTGGCTCAGCCATTCCGGCTGGTCCGGGTGTCCTTCCAGCCGCAGGCGCGAGACGAAGGTCTCGTAGCCGCCGACGATCACCATCACCAGCAGGTTGGAGATCATCACCACGTCGATCAGCCCGAGCACGCTCAGCATCACCTTCTGCTCGGTGAGGCCGGCGACGTCGTGGATCAGGTGCCACAGCTCCTTGAGGAACAGGAACACGTACACGCCCTGCGCGGCGATCAGCCCGAGATAGAGCGGCAACTGCAGCCAGCGCGAGGAAAAGATCAGCGCCGGCAGGGGATCGAGGCGGGGCGAAGGCGGGGACATGGCGGGCCGGTGGCGAGTGGGGCGGGCGACGTCGCGGAAGGACGTGCTGCATTGCAACGAATCCAGTGTCGCGGCGTCAACCGCGGCCGTCATCGCGGCCGCTCGCGGGCAGGGCCATGCGAATGGTTTGACAACGTTGTCAAGCGAACGGTACAAGCACCGCAATCCCGACCCGCGGCGCCCCCGGCCCGGCTCGTCCATCCCCTCCCATGGCAGGCAGGCACATGACGCAGCAGACGCGGTGGTCCCAGTTCGGCGTGCTCATCACGGTGTTCTTCTTCTGGGGATTCGTCGCCGCGAGCAACGACATCCTGATCCCGGTGTTCAAGAAGGCCTTCGACCTCACCCAGGCGCAGAGCCAGCTGGTGTCTGTGGCGTTCTACGTGGCCTACACCGTCGGCTCCCTGATCTATTTCGGCGTGTCCAAGGGCATGGGCCAGGACCTGCTCAACCGCATCGGCTACAAGAACGGCATCTGCCTCGGCTTGCTGATCTCCGCGCTCGGCACCCTGCTGTTCTATCCCGCGGCCAACAGCGGTTCGTTCGCGCTGATGCTGTCGGGCCTGTTCACGGTCGGCCTGGGCTTCGCGCTGCAGCAGATCGCGGCCAATCCGCTGGCGATCGTCATGGGCAATCCGGCGACCGGCGCGCAGCGGCTGACCATGGCCGGCGGCGTCAACAACTTCGGCACGACCATCGGGCCGCTGCTGGTGAGCCTCGCGATCTTCGGCAGCGTCGCCGCGGGCAATACCGAAGCCAGCATCGAGAGCGTCAAGATCCCTTACCTGGTGCTGGGCGCGGCCTTCATCCTGGTCGCGGTGTTCATCAAGTTCTCCTCGGTGCCCAACCACATCGACCTGGAGGGCATCGCCAGGGACGAGGCCGAGGATTCCGGGAAACTGGTGCACAAGGCTTCCGCGTTCGCCTACCCGCAGCTGGCGCTGGGCATGATCGCGATCTTCGTCTACGTGGGCGTCGAGGTATCGACGGTCAGCAACCTGCCGGCCTACCTGCACGAAGGGCTGGGCATCGAAACCCACAACCTCGCGCCCTACGTCTCGCTGTACTGGGCCAGCCTGATGATCGGCCGCTGGACCGGCGCGGCCGGCGCGTTCGAAGTCGGGGCCGGCGCGAAGAAGATGCTCACGCTGATCCTGCCGTTCCTCGCCTTCGGGGTGTACCTGGCGGTCAACGCGATCGCGCAGCACGACGTCTCCCAGTTCTACGGCTATGCCGCGGTGATCGTGCTGATGATCGCCGCCACCATGCTCAGCCGCGGCAATCCGTCGCGGATGCTGCTGTACTTCGCGCTGTGCGGGATCGCCGCGCTGCTGGTCGGCATGTTCACCAGCGGCAAGGCCAGCACCATCGCCTTCATCAGCGTCGGCCTGTTCTGCAGCACCATGTGGCCGTGCATCTTCGCGCTGGCGATCGCCGGCCTGGGCCGCAACACCAACCAGGGCAGCAGCCTGCTGATCATGATGATCATGGGCGGCGGCATCGTCAGCTGGCTGCAGGGCGCGCTCGCCGACCGCATCGGCGTGCACATGAGCTTCTGGGTCGGCGTGGCCTGCTTCGCGTACCTGGCGTTCTACGCGGTCGCCGCGCGCGGCGCGCTGCGCCGCCAGGGCATCGACCTCGACCAGCTGGCGGCGAGCGGGGGCCACTGAGCGCAACGCAGCGTCGCCCGCATCGCCGCGCCCGCGCGGCTAGAGTGGCGTCCCCCACGCACGGAACGCCGCGATGATCGACCTGCATTACTGGCCCACGCCGAACGGGCACAAGATCACCCTGTTCCTGGAGGAGGCCGGGCTCGAATACCGCATCGTGCCGGCGGACATCGGCAAGGGCGCGCAGTTCGAACCCGGGTTCCTGGCGATTTCGCCGAACAACAAGATGCCCGCGATCGTCGACCATGCCCCGGCCGACGGCGGCGAAGCGATTTCCGTGTTCGAATCGGGGGCGATCCTGCTCTACCTCGCGAACAAGGCCGGGCGCTTCCTCGGTTTCGCCGAGGGCGCGGATGCGGGCACGCAACTGCGCCAGCGCGTGCTGGTGAACGAATGGCTGTTCTGGCAGATGGGCGGACTGGGGCCGATGACCGGGCAGTACGGGCACTTCCACGTCTATGCACCGCAGGACATCGCCTACGCGAAGGATCGCTACCGCAAGGAAAGCGAACGCCTGCTGGGCGTGCTCGACCGGCGCCTCGATGGTCGCGACTTCATCGCCGGCCGCGAATACAGCATCGCCGACATGGCCTGCTATCCGTGGATCGACCCCTACGACAGGGCCCCGCTGGACCTCGCGCCGTTCGCCAACTTGCGCCGCTGGCAGTCGGCGATCCGCGAACGCCCCGCGACCCGGCGTGCGTATGCGTTGTCGAAGCAGGTCAACCCCGATGCGGGCAGGCCGATGTCGGACGCGGAAAAGCAGGTGCTGTTCGGGCAGGGCCACCGCCCCGCGTGACCTTCGGCGCTTGGCCGGGCCGGCGCGACGCGCGATGCTGGCGCGTCCCCGTCCGCCGGAGCCCGCCATGAAAGCCTTGCCGTTGAGCCTTGCCGTCGCCCTCGCCACCGGCCTCGCCGTTCCCGCGACGCCCCCCGCACGCGCGGCGGATGCGCCAGCGGCTTCCGCGCCGGCGACGCAGGCCTGGGTCGAACGCAGCAACGGGTTCTCGCAGATCCTGCTCAAGGCGCAGGCGCCGTTCGCCCCCGAGGAGGCCTCGTTCTTCGGCATCCCCGGGTACGACGACCAGGTGTTCGACCTGAAACCGAAGGTGGGCGAACGCTTCCGTGCGGCGATGGCGCAGGCGAAGACCGAACTCGCGGCCAGGCTCGCCGTGGAGAAGGATCCGAACGTGCGCCAGGATCTGCAGATCCTGATCGACGCCGCGAACCGCAACATCGAGAACAGCACCCTCAACGACCAGTACATGCTGCCGTGGTCGGACGTGGCGCAGAACGTGTTCACCGGCCTGCAGGCCCTGCTCTCCGACCAGACACCCGCCGAACGGCGCGCGCACGCGCTCGCGCGCCTGCAGCGCTACGCCGGCATGACCGCCGACACCACGCCGCTGGTGCAGCTGGCGAAGGACCGCTACGCCGAGCGCGTCGGCAACGTCGGCCTCACCCGCCCGAGCAAGATGGAGGTGGAGCAGGCGCTGGCGAACGTCGACACCTACATCAAGGGCATCGACGACCTGTTCGCGCAGTACAAGATCGACGGCGCGCAACCGGCGCTGGATGCGATCGGCAAGCAATTGCGCGACTACGCGGCGTGGACGCGGAGCGAGGTGCTGCCCAGGGCGCGCGACGACGCGAAATTGCCGGCGCCGGTGTACGCCTTCCAGCTCAAGCAGATGGGCATCGACATCGATCCGCAACTGCTGATGCAGCGCGCGCAGGTCGAATTCATGGAAACCCGCGCGGCGATGCGCCAGCTTGCGCCGCAGGTGGTGGCCGCGAAGCAGCTGCAGGTGGCGGATCCGAACGACTACATCGCGGTGCTGCGCGCGCTCAAGCGCGACACGATCCCGAACGACAAGCTCGAAAGCGAATACCGCAAGGTCATCGACCAGATCGACCCGATCATCCGCGCGCGGCGGATCGTCAACGTGCCGAACCGGCCGATGATCATGCGCCTGGGCTCGCCGGCCGAAAGCGCCGCGCAGCCCGCGCCGCACTTCCTGCCCGCGCCGCTGGTCGGCAACACCGGGCAGCAGGGCCAGTTCGTGCTGCCGGTGTCGGTGCCCACCGCCGACGGCAAGGCGCTGCAGTACGACGACTTCAACTATCCGTCGGCGGCGTGGACGCTGTCCGCGCACGAGGGCCGCCCGGGCCACGAATTGCAGTTCACCGCGATGATCGAGCGCGGGGTGTCGCTGGCGCGCACGCTGTTCGCGTTCAATTCGGTCAACGTCGAAGGCTGGGCGCTGTACGCCGAAGCCGAGATGGTGCCGTACGAACCGGTCGACGGGCAGTTCATCGCGTTGCAGCTGCGCCTGCTGCGCGCCGCGCGCGCGATCCTCGACCCGATGCTCAACCTCGGCCTGATCGACCGCGCCGGAGCGGATCGCGTGCTCGAGGAGCAGGTCGGGGTTTCGCCGGCGATGGCCAAGCAGGAGCTCGACCGCTACATGTTCAATTCGCCCGGCCAGGCCGGCAGCTATTTCTACGGCTACAGCCGGTTGCTGCAGACGCGCATGGACGCAGAACTCGCGCTGGGCCCGAAGTTCGACCGCATGGCGTTCAACAACTTCGTGATCGACCAGGGCATGCTGCCGCCGGGCCTGCTCGCCGCCGCGGTGAAGGAACAGTTCGTGCCGCAGCAGATGGCGAAGAAGTAAT
>Ga0209023_10005159_pt1 | contig 14416 bp, 14 predicted proteins | sample LakOneMetagenome_FD_187468 | JGI IMG/M metagenome (GOLD analysis project Ga0209023, IMG submission 187468) | Freshwater and sediment microbial communities from Lake Erie, Canada (SPAdes) (version 2) | ecosystem: Environmental > Aquatic > Freshwater > Lentic | place: Lake Erie, Canada...
CTGGAAGAATTTTTTTCAGCTGCTCTGCCATTCATAAAAGCTTGCTAACTGGGGCAGAAAAAACAAACGCCAACCGAAAAAGTTGGCGTCAGGAAGCTGATGGGAGGCAATTTTACGCACCTCAGCGCGCTTTTTCATTTTCCACGCGGAAAAAATTTATGCGCGTTGCGTGGTGTTCACAGTCAACTTTTTAACTGTTAACAGAGGCATACGAGGTATGAATCGTCTTGCATGTCGGCAAGCTATTTTTGGTCACCGGAGTGTAAGAGAGTGTGACGAAGGCTTGCATAAATCAGGACACATTGTTCTTTTTCGCGGGCAGAAAAAAGCCGGACACAGGTCCGGCCGCTGCTGATTTTGCTGCAGAGCAGCAGATGAGCTAACCCGGCTGTTCGGTATTCCCCGCTTCGTTGGCCGCACGCATTTGCGCCTTGAACGCCATGATGTACTCGCGGTAGGCGGCGGCGATCGGTGCGAACAGCGGGTCGTCGCGGTGCGCCAGCATGACTTCGCTGAACAGCTTCATGCCCAGCGCCAGTGCGGCAGCCTCGTCATGCTCGAAGCGTCCGGCGCCGCGTACCCGGGCGATGATCTCGAAGATGTCGTCGTGGTTGCCGACTTCGAACGACAGCGGCGCCGGCGGATCGGCTTCCTTCTTGCCGCCCGTGTATTCGAGGGTGATGCGGAAATTGTGCGCACTCATCAATACTCCTTCCTGGTCCGTATGCGAACGGTCATCATGCCGCAGCGCCGCCACAGGCCGCGCCGCATTGCCCACCTTGGCGTCTTGCGCCACATCACCACTCCGCCAAGTCGCTCGCGGTAGCGTTAAAGCTTCCGACTGGAAATTTTTTGAGGAGAATGCGATGACGCAAGCACACTGGCCATTGTGGCTGGCACTGCTCCTGGCCGTCGGCAGCGCCGCCGCCGCGCCCTATCCGAACGTGTATGGCGCACCGCCGGAAGTCATGCGCGGCAGCGACTGGTACCGCCAGTGCCTGCGCGTGCGCGACGAAAAGCCGCGCCAGCCGCCGCCGGCCAAGGCCGAATCGGCCCGCTGCGACGCTTCTACTTTGTATTACGACACCCTCCACGCTACGGATGCGCGCGAGGCCGACTGGCGCCGCGTGCATGCCTGCGCGGTGCGCACGAACGCGCATGGCGTGCTGATGATGCTGTACGCGAACGGCCATGGCGTCATGCCGCAGCTGGCCCTGGCGACGCGCCACGCCTGCAGCATCCAGAGCCCGGTGAACGAAATGAAGGGCCGGGTCCAGCACCTGCGGCGCGTGGCTGCGAACGGGGAGCCGGGGCCGGTCGACGTCTGCGACGACGTGGTCAGCGCCGAGATGCGCGGCCAGTGCGGCGCGGTGCGCGAGCGCCAGCGCGACAAACAGCGCGCCGCCCAGCTGGCCACCCTGTCGCGCGGCTGGAGCGAAAAGGAGCAGCTGGGACTCGAGATGGCGAGCAAGGCCGCGCACTATTTCGCCCAGCACCGCGTCGATTACGAAACCGACAAAGGCAGCGGCGCCGCGCGCTCGCTGCAGCTGGACACCCAGGCCGCCGAACTCGATACCTTTGCCGCCGACGTGCTCGATTTCGAGGCCGGCCGCGTGCCGCGTTTCTCGGAAGCGGAATTCGCCAGCCTCGAGAAAAAGATGGAGGCGACCTACCGCCAGTTCATGCTGAACCGCCCGGTGAGCGGCTCGTATCTTGGCTCGATCCGCAAGACCGGCGTCGAAAAGACCCAGCGCGCCTGGCTCGCCTACCGCGATGCGATGGAACTGTTCGGCGCGATCCGCTATCCGCAGGTGCCCGGCTCCGGCCTGCGCGCCCTGCTCACCGCGCGCCGCATCAGGCAGCTGACGGAGCTCGACAACGCGGCGGCAGGACGGTGATGCACGTAGGGTGGACGGCTCCACCCTGCACGCGGCATATCAGCAATGCATGCGCCGTCCACGCGTCCAACCCACGCCCGCACCTACGCGTCACGCCTCCAACCTGAACAACGCCTGCGCATCTTCCGGCAGCGCGCCGCTGCTCAGCATCACCAGCCGATGACTGGCCCGCGTCATCGCCATGTACAGCTTGCGCGCATCCGCCTCGTTTTCAGGCGCGCCATCGAACAGCAGGTCTTCCATCCCCAGCAAGAACACCACCGCGCCTTCCAGCCCGGTCGCGGTTTCCAGGTTCGCCAGGCGCAGGTAGTCGGGGCCGTAGCCACGCGGCGGCTGCTTCTTGTCCTTGTTCAGCCACCAGATACGATCTTCTCCCAGCGCGCGGCACAGGCGTTCGTAGAGCAGCTTCTTCGGCGTGCCGGCGCCGTAGATAACCAGGAAGCTCGACAAGGGCAGTGCATGCCGTTCGGCCAGCGCCACGATCTCGTTCACGGCGCGGTCGACCGCGTCCTGGGGCGAGGCCACGCGCAGCAGGATCGGCGGCGCGCCCTGCTCCATGCCGTCGAAGTCCGGCGCCAGGTAGTGTTCGGGATCGTCCTGCACGGTGCGGTTGAGCAAAGTGCCGGCCGTGTACAGGATGGCCTGCGTGGTGCGGTAGGAGCGCAGCAGCTTCTTGGTGCGGCCGGCCACGTCCAGTCCGGCGTTGCGCCAGCTGAGGCGGCTCTTCATGAAGCCCTGATTCGGATCGGCGCACAGGAACAGGCGGCCCTGCGGACGCAGGGCCAGCTTCACTGTGTGGAACCAGGACGGCGCGAAGAACTGGGCTTCGTCGACCAGGATGTGTTCGTAACGCTCCAGGGCCGCATGCTCGGGCGAGCGGCAGATATCGCTGGCCACCATGCTCCACATGCGCAGTCCCTGCTCCTGCAGCGCGGCGGTAACGGCGGCGAACAGCTGCCAGACCTCGCTGCGCTCTTTCGCCCGCAGCGCGAAGCCGCGACCGGCGCGGCTGGTGTCCATGTATTCGGCTTCGCTGGCCACCAGCATCTCGTTGAGGAAATCGAACTCCTCGATCAGCTGGGCTTCGTTCAATTTCAGCTCCGGCCAGCCTGCGCGCAGGCGGCGCACGAGTTGCGGCAGATGCGCCGGGTCGGACGGCATGGCCAGCGGCGCGCGGTACAGGCGGCGCCACTGGCGGTGGGCCCAGCTCGCATAGGTCGTGATCTCCAGGTTGCGCGGCAGGCGGCCGTGCGCGCGGTGCAGGCGTTCGCGGATGTCGGCCACGATCGGCGTGTTGTGGATCAGGATCAGCACGCGCTCGCGCGGATGCAGGCGCGCCAGCAGCAGGGCGCGACTCAGGGCGATCAGGGTCTTGCCGCTGCCGGCCACGCCGTTCACCAGGCGCACGGCGAAATCGGTGGCGGCGGCGGCCTGCTCGTCGGGCAGGGCCAGGTCCAGATCGAGCTTCGAGGCCCATTCCTGCTGGGCGTCGAGGAAGAGATTCGCCTGGTTGTTGCGCAGGAAGCGGCGCCGCGCCACCGAGGCCAGCGGGATCGCGGACTCGGGGAAGAAACGGGTGCGCAGGTCCTCGTCCTCTTCGGGCGATACCGGCTGCTGCAAGGCTGCCAGCCCTTCCGCGCCGCCTTCCGTGAAACGCTCGCGCGACAGCAGGAACAAGGCCGGCTGTTCGCCCAATTGGTGTGCGAGTACGCGGGCCTCGTCGTCGCTGCAGGCCCATAGCAGGATCAATAAGGGCAGCTGCGGCGGCAGTTGCGCGCGCCACGCCGCCAGCTGGGCATCGAAGGCGGCGCGGGTGTCGTTCGCGAACAGCTGGGCGCCGTCGAGGGCGTCGAAGGCCGTATCGACCACGGCCAGCGCCAGCCAGCCGCGCTCGGGATGCGCGATGAAGAGCTCGGGCGCGTTGGCCTCTTCGCGCAGCGGCTTGCGCACCACGCTCGCTTCGTCCAGCGCATTCAGCACGCGCTTGAGCTGTAATTGACGGCCGCTGGCGCGCGTCCATTCGGGGATGAAAAGCGCCATCGTTACAGCGCAATGCGGCGCGCCTGCGCCAGCAAGCTGCGGTACAAGTCCAGCCAGCGCGCCATCTCGTCGTCGACGGCCTGGAATTCTGGCGGCAGCTCGGGGCCGATGATCACCAGCTTGGTCATGGCGCGCGTCACCGAGACGTTCAGGCGTTCGGGCTGGAAAAAGAAACCGGCGATCGCGGCCAGGAAGCGCAAATTGCCGGTGGCCAGCGACAGGATCACCAGCTCGCGCTCCTGGCCCTGCATGCGCTCGACGGTGTCGGCGACGATTCCCTGCGCCGTGTGCCAGCCGAGGCGTTCGGCCAGGGCGCGCCGGATCGTGCGGCCCTGGGCGCGGAACGGCGTAACCACGCCGATCTCGTGCGGCGCGAGGCCTCCCGCGATGGCGGCGGCGCACAGGGACGCCACCCGTTCGGCATCCTGGGGATTGCGGCTGCGCGCCGTCGGGTCCGTGGTCGGGATGAAGACGGCGCTGGCCGGGTCGCGCAGCACCGCATCGAAGGGTTCGAGATCGGGGTCCCATTCCGGGCAGTCCTGGAGCACCAGCTTGCGCTCGCGGTTCGGTCCGGCCGGGCGCAGGCGGCCATCGTAGAACGACTTGCTGGGCCAGGCGGCGAGCTCCGCATTCAGGCGGTAGGTATCGGTCAGCATCATGCTGTCGACATTGTGCGCGGTGAGCTTGGCGAAGATCGAGCCCGGGATATCTTCCAGCACCGAGCGCGCCAGCAGCACCGGCGGCAGTTGCTTCTGGTCGCCGATGAAGACGAAACGCGCGCCGCGCCGCATTGCCATCAAGGCCAGCGGCAGGGTTACCTGGCTGGCCTCGTCGAAGATCACGGTATCGAACTCGCAATTCTCCAGGCGGTAGGTGCAGGTGGCGAAGGGCGTGGCGCCGACCACGTAGCCGCCTTCGGGCCGGCCATGCCATTCGGCGAAGCTGTCGGCGCCGCTGACGCCCTCCAGACCCAGCGCCTGGGTCCCGCGCCCGATCTTTGCCACCTTGACGCCTTGGGCCGCGATGCGGTTCAGCGCATTGTTGATCGCCATGTGGGTATGCGAGGTGACCAGCACGCGCTCGCCGCGCTCGACCAGCAGGCGCGCCGCCAGCGCCAGCACACGCGTCTTGCCGGTGCCGGGCGGACCCTGGATGCAGGCCACCTGCTCGGCGGCGAGGATCTTGCCGACCGCCTCGGCCTGCGGCCCGTTCAGGCCCGCGGCCAGGGCGACGGCTTCGGCTTCCTCGAAGTCGCGCGGGTCGAAGGCGTCGCTGATGCGGCCATCCAGCAGCGGCATCAGCGTGTAGTGGGCGCGCGAGGGCGGCATGGTCTGGCCGATATCGTCCAGCACCTCGTCGTAGTACTTCGAGAGGTCGTAGTCGTCGGGGTCGGCATAGCAGGGCTGGTCGCCGACCGCCTTCACCACGGCGGCGGCCTGGCGCACGCGCAGCAGCCAGCGGTCTTCGTCCTCGGCCTCGAAGGCGGCTTCGCGCGCGATGATGGAGGTGAGCGGCGAGCCGCCGTGCAGGCAGACCAGGTCGCCCTCGCGGAAGCGCGAGTCGCTGCCGTCGTGGTAAGCCCAGACCGTGCCGCTCTCCGGGCCGTTTTCCAGGCGCAGGAAACGCTGGCTCATGCCCTTGGCCAGGCGGTCGGCCAGCGGCTGGCGCCAGACCTCGAACAGCTTTTCCTGGGCCGCCTCGCGCTCGGCCCGGACGAAGGCGCGCAGGCCGTCGAGCAGGCGCGCGTACCGGTGCGACCGCTGGCGTGCACGTTCGGCTGCGGGTGCGGCAGGTTCGGCTGGCTGGGCTGGAGGCTGGTTCATGGATGGCTTCTGGTGAAGCATGGCTTATAAGACGCCAGGGCGCGCGCCGTCAAGCGTGGGCGGCCGATACGGCTGGGAAGGCGGCGCCAGCGTGGTTTTCCTGCACGATGTAGGATGGTGTTTTTGCCACCACCGGACTACACCATGAGCGCCAACCTGTACGACATTCCCCTGCGCCGCCTCGAGGGCCAGCCCGCTTCGCTCGACGCTTACCGCGGCAAGGTCATGCTGATCGTGAACGTCGCCTCGCAATGCGGCCTGACGCCGCAGTACACCGGGCTGGAAAAACTGTTCGAGCAATACGAAGACCGTGGCCTGGTCGTGCTCGGCTTCCCGTGCAACGACTTCGGCGCCCAGGAACCGGGCAGCGAAGCCGAGATCGCGGACTTTTGCCAGCGCAACTACGGCGTGCGCTTCCCGATGTTCGAGAAGGTCGAGGTCAACCGCGAAGGGCGCCACCCGCTGTACCGCGAACTGATCGCCGAGCAGCCGCAGGCGCAGCAGGCGGCAGGCAGCCAGTTCGGCGAGAAGCTGGCCCAGCACGGCCTGAGCCCGAAGAACCCGACCGACGTGATGTGGAATTTCGAGAAGTTTTTGGTCGGCCGCGATGGTAAAGTGATTGGCCGCTTCGCGCCGGACATGAAACCGGACGATCCGGCACTGGTAGCGGCAATCGAGGCTGCGCTGGCGTAATCGCACCGGATTCGACGTACCGGTTTCGATATGCGTCATGCCGGGCGCAGGCCCCTGGATTTTTCGCTTGTCGATGAGGTCTCAACAGCACCTTTCACACGAGGAGAAATGTCATGGCGTATGTCGATGGTTTCGTGATTCCTGTTCCAAAAAACAAGCTGGATGCCTACCTGGAGATGGCGCGCAGCGCGGCCGCCATCTGGCGCGAGCATGGCGCCATCGAGTTCCGCGAGTGCGTGTCGGACGACGTCAAGCCCGGCCAGCTGACCTCCTTCCCCCAAAGCGTGAACCTGAAGGACGACGAGCTCGTCATCTTTTCCTGGATCGTCTACCCCTCGCGCGCAGTGCGCGACGCCGCCAACGACAAGGTCATGAACGATCCGCGCATGGCCGAATACATGAAGCCCGAAAACATGCCCTTCGATGGCAAGCGCATGATCTATGGCGGTTTCGAGATGCGGGTCGATCAGTAACAGCCGCTTGGCTCAACAATTGTTGAATCATAAAAACAATTGTTGAGCCATCTTGCGTGTCTTGCCCCCGATAAGCCATTGCCAAGTCAACAATCCTTTCACGAGGCTAACGCGTTGCCGCAATCCATGTAAAACCAGTACAGTGACAAGGGTTTAACACCAGTCCTGTGCGGAGGTTTGCGTGAACGAAGGGTTCGATACGTCATTGCCACGGAAGTTGCTGCTCGCCACCGATTTGAGTGCGCGCTGCGACCGTCCGCTCGAACGCGCCAAGGCGCTGGCGGCGCAATGGAACGCGCACCTGACGCTGCTGACCGTACGCGAAGGCCCGCAAGTGCCGGCCGAGGTCGTGCAATGGCTGGCCGGGGGCGAAGCCAGCACCGAGGCGGAATTTGCCGCAAGGCGCGACATCGCGCGCGAATTCGAGGGCGCGGGCTTTCCCGTCAGCCTGCAATTCGCCGACGGCGACGTGGCCGACGCCATCCTGGCAGCGGCGGCGCGCAGCGACAGCGAGCTCGTCATTGCCGGCGATGCACGCATCAACACCCTGGGTGAGATCTTCCTCGGCTCGACCGTGGAGCAATTGGCCCGCAGCCTGGCGCAACCGCTGCTGGTGGTGCGCCAGCGCGCCCGCACGCCCTATGCACGCATCCTGGTGCCCACCGATTTCTCGCCGGCCTCGCGCCTGGCGCTGGAAACGGCGGCCCGCCTCTTCCCTGACGCGCAACTCATCGTCTTCCACGTCCACGAAGCCGGCCTCGAAGGCCTGGCCGACCAGCCGCGCGGCAGCCTCGATGCCGGCAGCGCGAATACCAGCGCAATCCGTCTGCGCTGCCAACAGTTCATCGACAGCTGCACGCTGGCGCCGCAGGTGCGCGCCCGCATCGCCATCGACAGCGCTCCCGGCACGCCGGAACTGCTGACCGCCCGCTACGCCCTCGAACACAGCGTCGACCTCGCCGTGCTCGGCCTGCACAGCCAGTCCGGCATGCTGCGCCTGTTCATGGACAGCAAAGGCGAACAGGTGCTTCGCGGCCTCGACTGCGACACCCTGCTGGTGTCCACCGGAGAGCGCGATGAAGACCGCTGACATGCGCAGCTTGCGCCGAACGCGTCCTCCACGCCAGGCAGGATAAAGGCCCATGCTCGAACTCCTGGTCCTCCTCCCCTTCCTCGGCGCCTTCGTTGCCGGCTGCATGCCGGACGGATCGCGCAACCGGCCCTTCGGCGCCGCCGCCGTGGCTACAGGCCTGGCGCTGGCGCTGGCCATTTCCCGCTTCGACGACGTCGCCGCCCGCGATATCCTGAAGGCCGAATACGAATGGCTGCCCGCCTTCGGCCTCGACCTGGCGCTACGCATGGACGGCCTGGCCTGGGTGTTCACCGTCATGGTGCTCGGCATCGGCCTGCTGGTGCTGCTGTATGCGCGCTACTACATGTCGCCGCGCGACCCGGTGGCGCGCTTCTTCGCCTACATGATGGCCTTCATGGGGGCGATGCTTGGGGTGGTCCTGTCGGGTAACCTGATTCAATTGGTGGTGTTCTGGGAGCTCACCAGCCTCACCTCGTTCCTGCTGATCGGCTACTGGCAGAGCCGCAACGACGCCCGCCGCGGCGCGCGCATGGCGTTCACGGTGACCACCATCGGCGGCCTGTGCCTGCTGGCGGGGGTGCTGATCCTCGGCCACATCGTCGGCAGCTACGACCTCGACGTGGTGCTGGCCGCCGGCGACCGCATCCGCGCCCACGATTTGTACCTGCCGGCGCTGGTGCTGGTCGCCCTCGGCGCGCTCACCAAGAGCGCCCAGTTCCCCTTCCACTTCTGGCTGCCGCACGCGATGGCGGCGCCGACGCCGGTGTCGAGCTACCTGCACTCGGCCACCATGGTCAAGGCCGGGGTATTCCTGCTGATCCGCCTGTGGCCGGCCCTGTCCGGCACCGAGGCCTGGACCTGGATCCTCGGCAGCGCCGGCGTCTGCACCCTGCTGATCGGCTCCTTCTTCGCCATCTACCAGAACGACATGAAGGGCTTGCTGGCCTATTCCACCATCAGCCACCTGGGCCTGATCGTCGTGCTGCTCAGCATCGGCACGCCGCTGTCGGTGGTGGCGGCGGTGTTCCACACCATGAACCACGCCGTGTTCAAGGCTTCGCTGTTCATGGCGGTCGGCATCGTCGACCACGAAACCGGCACCCGCGACATGCGCGTGCTGCGCGGCCTGAGAAAAACCATGCCCTATACTGCGGCGCTGGCGATCGTCGCCAGCGCCGCCATGGCCGGCGTGCCGCTGCTGAACGGCTTCCTGTCGAAGGAGATGTTCTTCGCCGAGACCATGATCGTCGGCGGCACCGAGGACTGGTCGATGTCGGTGGCGGCGGTGCTGATGGGCGTGTTCAGCGTGGCCTATTCGCTGCGCTTCATCAGCGTCTTCTTCGGCCCGCCGGCCGAGGACTTGCCGAAGCACCCGCACGAGCCGCCGCGCTGGATGCGCTTCCCGGTCGAATGCCTGGTGGTGCTGTGCATCGCGGTCGGCATCATGCCCGAGCGCGTGGTCGGGCGCATCCTCGCGGTCGCCACCCATTCCGTGGTCGGTCCGGACATGCCCGAGTACGACCTCGGCATCTGGCACGGCTTCAACCTGCCGCTCCTGATGAGCGTGGTGGCCCTGCTCGGCGGTTTCGCCTTCTACGTGATGCTGCGGCGCCGCTTCAACCTGGCCGAACGCGACCGGGTACCGGTGCTGCACCGCTTCAAGGGCGCGCAAGCCTACGAGAACACCATGCTCGGCCTGTACGCCGCCGCGGCCTGGCTGCTGCGCCGTGCCGGCACGCGCCGCCTGCAGTCGCAACTGCTGGTGCTGATGCTGGCCATGGTGGCCGTGCCGCTACTGCTGGTGGGTCCGCTGCCGCAGCTGTCCATGCCAGGCCTGGCCGACATCGACATCCTGTTCGCCCTGCTGTGGCTGATCGGCGCGGCCTGCGCGCTGGGCGCCGCCTGGCAAGCGAAATACCACCGGCTGGTGGCGCTGATCCTGGCCGGCGGCGTCGGCGTCGTGGTCAGCCTGACCTTCCTGTGGCTGTCGGCGCCGGACCTGGCACTGACCCAGCTGATGGTGGAAACCGTGACCACGGTGCTGATCCTGCTCGGCCTGCGCTGGCTGCCCCCGCGCCGTCCCCCCGCCGGCCTGGCGTCGCGCGTGCCGCGCTCCACCTGGCTGCGCCGCGCGCGCGACGGTTCGATCGCCGTGGCCGGCGGCCTGGGCTTGGCGGCCGCCACCTGGGCCCTGCTCACCAGCACCCCGCCGAAAACCATCAGCGACTTTTATTTGCTGCGCGCCCTGAGCGAAGGCGGCGGCGCCAACGTGGTGAACGTGCTGCTGGTCGACTTCCGCGGCTTCGACACCATGGGCGAGATCACCGTGCTGTCGGCGGTGGCGCTCACCGTGTATGCGCTGCTGCGCCGCTTCCGCCCGGCGCCGGAAAGCGTGGCGATTCCGGTGCAGCAGGCGAACGACGTCGATCCGGCCGTGACGCAAACGCCGGTCCAGCAGGCGCGCAGCGGCTACCTGGCCGTGCCTGCCGTCTATTTGCGCTTCCTGCTGCCCTTCATGGGCATGATCGCGGTCTACTTCTTCATGCGCGGCCACAACCTGCCCGGCGGCGGCTTTGTCGCCGGCCTGATCTTCGCCACCGCCCTGATCGTGCAGTACATGATGGCCGGTACCGACTGGGTCGAATCCCACCTGCGCCTGCGTCCGCACCGCTGGATCGGCTTCGGCCTGCTCACCGCCTGCCTCACCGGCATCGGCGCCTGGTTCTTCGGCTACCCCTTCCTCACCAGCCATACCGCGCACGTGACGCTGCCGCTGCTGGGCGAGATCCACATCCCGAGCGCGTTTGTCTTCGACCTGGGCGTGTTCCTGGTAGTGGTCGGCACTACCATGCTGATCCTCGTCGCGCTGGCGCACCAGTCGCTGCGCAGCCACCGCATGCCGCCCGGCGCCACCCGCCACGCCATGCCACCGACCAAGGAGATCGCCTGATGGAACTCGTCATCGCCCTGGCCATCGGCATCGTCTTCGGCTCCGGCATCTGGCTGCTGCTGCGCCCGCGCAGCTTCCAGGTGCTCACCGGCCTGATGCTGATGTCCTACGCCGTCAACCTGTTCATCTTCATCATGGGCCGCGTCTGGCTCGACAAGCCGCCCTTCACCCCGGCCGGCACCCCGGTCGATCCGAGCCAGTTGGCCGACCCGCTGCCCCAGGCGCTGGTGCTGACCGCCATCGTGATCGGCTTCGCCACCACCGCCCTGTACCTGGTGGTGATGATCGGCGCACGCGGCCTCACCGGCACCGACCACGTGGACGGGGAGGAACCCGAGGTATGACATGGTTCCTCGATTCGTCCCAGCACCTGGTGATTCTACCGATCCTGCTGCCGCTGATCTGCGGCGCGGTGCTGGCGCCGTTCACGCAGGGCGCGCACCGCATGAAGTTCGGCCTGGCCTATGCCTCGGTACTCGGCCAGCTGGCCGTCGCCCTGCTGCTGATGCTGCAGACCGACCACCAGAACTGGCAGGGCGGCATCGGCGTCTACCTCGCCGCCAACTGGGCCGCGCCCTTCGGCATCGCCCTGATGGCCGACCGCCTGTCGGCGCTGATGCTGCTGCTCACCAGCGTGCTCGCCCTGGCCGCCCTGCACTACGCGATGCAGCGCTGGAGCCGCATCGGCGTGCACTTCCACCCGCTGTTCCAGTTCCTGCTGATGGGGATCAACGGCGCCTTCCTGACCCACGACCTGTTCAACCTGTTCGTGTTCTTCGAGGTGATGCTGGCCGCCTCGTACGGCCTGGTTTTACATGGCTACAACGCCGAACGCCTGCGCGCCAGCATGCAGTACATCGCGGTGAACCTGGCTGCGGCCCTGCTGTTCCTGCTCGGTACTTCGCTGATCTACGCCACCACCGGCACCCTGAACATGGCGGACCTGGCCGCGCGCATCGCCGCCATGCCGGCCGAAAGCACCGGTCTGCTGAAGCTCGGCGTGACGGTGCTGGTGCTCGCCTTCCTCGTAAAAGGCGCGATGTGGCCGCTGGGCTTCTGGCTGCCCACGACCTACGCCGCCGCCTCGCCGCCGGTGGCCGCCATGCTGGTGTTGATGACCAAGGTCGGCGCCTACGTGATTTTGCGCCTGTGGCTGCTGCTGTTCTCGGAAGGGTCCAACGCCGGCTTCGGCTTCGATGCCCTGCTCTGGGGCGGCATGGCCACCATCGTGTTCGGCGCGGCAGGCATGCTGTCCACCGACTCGGCCGGGCGCATGGCCGGCTACAGCGCCGTGATTTCCTCGGGCACGCTGCTGGCCGTGATCGGCTACGGCCAGCCCTCGCTGGTGACGGCCGGCCTGTATTACCTGATCGGCTCGACGCTGGCGGTGGCCGCCTTCCTGCTGCTGATCGAACTGATCGACCGCATCCGCTCCCCGAGCGCGGCCATGCTGGCGCTGACCATGGAAGCCTGGGCCGTCGACGACGAACAGCCCGACGACAGCCCGAACGAACCGCGCGGCAAGGGCGTGCCGGCGGCGATGGCCTTCCTGTCGGTGGCGTTTGCCGCCTGCGCCCTGATGATCGCCGGCCTGCCGCCGCTGTCGGGCTTTGTCGCCAAGTTCGGCATGTTCCACGCGCTGCTCAATCCCGACGGCGAGGCTGTGCGCAGCGCCGGCTGGACCCTGATGGCGCTGATCTTCGTGTCCGGCCTGATCGCCATCATCTCGATGCTGCGCTTCGGCGTGCGCACCTTCTGGGCGACGCCGGTGGCTACCCCGCCGCGCCTGCACCTGTCGGAGGTCACGCCGATCACGGCCCTGCTGCTGCTGTCGGTGGCGATGACGGTGCAGGCACGGCCCCTGTTCGATTACCTGGGCCGCGCCAGCGCCGACATCCACCGCCCGGCCAACTACATCGAGCGCGTCCTGACCGCGCCGGCCGTGCCCGGCCCGGTCTCGAAAGGGGGGAGTGAATGACACGCTGGCTCCCTTATCCACTGGTGTCGCTGGCCCTGTGCCTGCTGTGGCTCTTGCTGAACCAGTCGCTTGATGCCGCCAGCATCCTGCTCGGCGCCTTCCTCGGCATTGTCGTGCCGCTGCTGGTGCGTAACCTGCAACCGCTCGGCTATCCGCGCCTGCGGGCGCCGCTCACCTTCATCCGCCTGATCGGCATGGCCGGGGTCGAGATCGTGCGCTCCTGCTTCAACGTCAGCCGCATCATCCTGTTCTCCGACTACGGCAAGGTGAATGCGCAGTTCATCCGCATTCCGCTCACCATCACCGATCCCTACGGCCTGGCGATGCTGTCCTGCCTGATCAACATGACGCCGGGCACGGTCTGGGTCGAGATCCTCGAAGAGGGCTACCAGCTCTCGCTGCACGTGTTCGACCTGCACGACGAGCAGTGGTGGATCGACACGATTAAAACCCGCTATGAACAACCCTTGATCGAGATTTTTGAAACGGAGGCAGCCCGTGGCGACCCTGCTTGAGTTATCCGTCGGCTACGCCCTGGTGTGCGTGCTGGTGGCGATGGTGTTCTGCGCCCTGCGGCTATTGCGCGGCCCCTCGGCCCACGACCGCGTGCTGGCGCTCGACACCTTGTGGATGACCGGCATGCTGCTGGCCCTGGTGCTCGGCATCCGCTTCGGCACGCAAGTGTATTTCGAGGTGGCGGTGCTGATTGCGCTGATCGGCTTCGTGTCGACGGTCGCCATGGCCAAGTTCCTGATGCGCGGGGAGATCATCGAATGAGCGGCGTCGAGGATTTGCCGGGCTGGGCGGCGGCGATCGTGTCGCTGCTGTTGATCATCGGTGCCAGCATCGTGCTGATCGGCGCGCTGGGGCTACTGCGTTTGCGTACCTTTTACCAGCGCATGCACGGGCCGGCGATCACGATCACGCTGGGCGCGGGCTGCCTCTTGATCGCGTCGATGGTGTTCTTCACGGTGGGGCAGAAGCGGCTGGTGGTGCACGAGGTGATCATCTCGGCCTTCCTCCTGATGACGGCGCCGGTGGTGTCGATGATGATCATTCGCGCTGCGGTGTACCGCGATTTGCGGGCGCGGAAAAGCGAGAGCGGCGCCACGGCCGGAGGCGTTTACACCATCGTCGAAGAAGAGGTGGCGGGCAGCCCGGCGCCGGGGGAACGCTAGCCGGCGCCCGGCGCTGCGATCAAAGTTGCTCGGTATTGCAGTGTTGTTCCCACAGCTGGCAGGCGCGGTCGATGCCCCAGGCGCATTTGTTGGCATAGGTCTGGCACAAGGTCTCGTTGACCTCGGCGGACGCGGAAACGGAAACACCGAGGCCCAGGCCCAGGCTCAGTACGAAAGCGATGTTCTTGAGGGTCAGTTTCATGGCTCTTCCTTCATGGTTGTCTTGAACAGCAATCTCAGCATCGGTGGCTTGGCATGCCGGCGCCCGGCGCCGGCACACATTCGTCAGC
>Ga0209023_10005160_pt1 | contig 14415 bp, 13 predicted proteins | sample LakOneMetagenome_FD_187468 | JGI IMG/M metagenome (GOLD analysis project Ga0209023, IMG submission 187468) | Freshwater and sediment microbial communities from Lake Erie, Canada (SPAdes) (version 2) | ecosystem: Environmental > Aquatic > Freshwater > Lentic | place: Lake Erie, Canada...
CGGGGGACCCGCCGGGGACGATGGGGAGGTGGGCGGCGCCCGCGAACCCCGGCATTTTACCGGTTTTCGAAAGACGCTGCCCCGAGAACGGGGGTCTTCATCACGGAACGATGACGAAAATGGGGTCCAAATATTAACGGCGCGGTTCCGCACGACGTCATGCCGCGTGGGCGATGTGCACGATAAACGCCGTTACGCCGACAATCCGTCGCGCCCGTCTACGCTTTATTGTCGAGCGGTTTCCGGGCGGTAGAACCCCGCAGGGCCCGGGTCGCACGCCCGCGCCGTTCCGCCGGGATCGCCGCCTGGAACACCGCGCGAAAAACGTCGCGCTTTTCGTGGATCGACGCGAGAACCAGCCCCATCGGCACCCCGACGTCGACCAGGATGTTTTCAGCGAGCTGCAGACTGGCTTCGGTGGTCTCGGGCACGGCGTCGGTGACGCCGAGGCCATAGAGACGTGCGGCGTGACGGTCGTCCCGGGCCCGGGCGATCAGGGTCATGTCGTCGCGCAGACGCCGGGCGGCGATCACCACCTCGTCCACCTTGGACGGAGCGTCCATGGTCACGACCAGGGCGCGGGCGGTTTCGATGCCGCAGGCGGTCAGCATCTCGGCCCGGCCGGCGTCGCCGTAATAGATGTCGAAGCCCTGACGGCGGGCCTCGCTGACGGCGGCCGCATCGGTGTCCACGGCGATGAAGGGCACCTTGTGCTCGGCCAGCATCTCGCCGACCAGCCGCCCGACGCGGCCGAAGCCGACGATCAGGACAGCGCCTTCGCGAACCACCGGAGCGAGGGCCTCGGGCGGAACAGCGGGCGCCTCGATGTCGCGCGGCTCCAGTCTGCGGGCGAGCTTCAGTCCGAGCCACCCCATCAGGGGCACGGTGAACATGGACAGGGTCGCCGAGACCAGCACGGCCTGCGTAAAGGCCGGCGCGGCGATGCCCTCGCCCAGACCGGTGTTCAGGACGACGAAGGCGAACTCCCCGGCCGGGCCCAGGATCAGGGCGGTCTCTATGGCGGTGCGGGCGCCCAGTTTCCACAGCCGCGCCAGGCCGAAGATGACCGTCGCCTTGATCACCGTGATGGCGATGGCCAGGCTGAAGACGAAGACCGGATCGGCGGCCAGCACATCGAGATCCAGCCCGATGCCGACGCCGACGAAGAAGACGCCGAGCAGCAGGCCCTTGAACGGCTCGATATTGACCTCGACCTCGCGCCGGTACTCGGTCTCGGCGATCAGCAGGCCGGCGATCAGGGCGCCGATGCTCATCGACAGTCCGGCGGCCTGGGCCGCAACCCCGGTCCCGACCACGACCAGCAGGCACAGGGCGACGAACAGTTCCTGACCGCCATGGGTCCGCTTGCGGCTGCGGGCGACCGACCGGAACAGGGGGCGCAGCACGACCCGGCCCAGCAGGACGATCAGGGCCAGACCGATGGCGGCCGGCGCCAGGGTGAAAAGGGTGCGGCCGATCTGGTCCGGCTGCAGCAGGCCGCCGGGATTGGAGGCGGCGGCAAGGAAGGAGACGGTGATCAGGATCGGGGCCACGGCGAGGTCCTGGGCCAGCAGGACCGCGAAGGTCGACCGGCCGGTCGCCCCCTTCAACCGCCCGCTTTCGGCCATGACCGGCATGACGACGGCCGTCGAGGACAGGGCCAGCCCCATGCCGAGCACCGCGGCGGCGGCCAGGGACTGGCCCAGCAGCAGGAAGCCGCCCGACAGGACCGCCGCGCACACCACAACCTGAAGCAGGCCGAAGCCGAACACGAGGCGCCGCATCGCCTTGAGCCGCTCCCACGACAGTTCCAGCCCGATCATGAAGAGAAGAAAGGCGACGCCGAGTTCGCTGAGCTGGGCGATCTGGGCCGGGTCGCTGATGGTAAACCACGACAGCCAGGGCAGGGCGCCGGTCAACTGGCCCAGCCCGTGCGGCCCGAGGATGACGCCTGCGGCCAGGAAGCCCAGCACCGGACTGATCTTCAGACGGCTGAACAGGGGCACCACGACGCCCGCAGCCGCCAGAAAGACGACCAGATCCTTGTACTCGCCGCCGCCGTGTCCGCCCGCCATTCGCCCTCCCTGATCCGGCCACTGATCGGACCGCTGATCTGGAAGCACAATCATGTCTTAACGCGACAGCGGCGCCAGCCCGTCGCGGAGATTCATGAATCTTTTTTAAGGCGACACCCCCCCTGTCCAGCGTAGGTTCGCCGCCGAACCGCCACAAAGGCTTTGCGCCCTCGCTGGCCTTCTCCACCGCAGACTCCGACGAAAATCGCCGACCTTTCAGGACATTTTCCCTACATGAAGAAGCTTCTCCTCGGCGCCGCCCTCGGCGCTCTGCTCGTGCCCGCCGTCGCGTTTGCGCAGGACTTCAGCGCGCAGAACGACACCCATGAGTGCGTCGACGACGCCTGCACCATGGTTTCGCTGTTCCAGGCCGGCCCGACCGGTTCGGGCTATCAGGGCACGACGGCGCCGAAATACGGAACCTGGGGCTTCAACCTCGCCGGCCGCGACACCACGGTGAACCCCGGCGACAACTTCATGGAATACGCCAACGGGACCGCGCTGAAATCGCTGGTCATCCCGTCGGACCGCACCTCCTACGGCTCCTTCGCCCTGCTGCGCGAACTGTCGGACAACCGGATGAAGGAACTGGTCACCGGTCTGGCGGCGCGCACCGACCTGACCCCCGGTTCGGACGAGGCCAAGATCGCTGACGCCTACCGCGCCTATATGGACGAGGCCCGCATCGAGGCGCTCGACGCCCAGCCGCTGCAGCCCTACCTGGCCGCCATCCGCGCCGCCGACACCCGTGACAAGATGGCCGTCTACATGGGCGGGACCCAGGGCCGGCTCGGCGCCTCCATCTTCCGCACCGGCATCACCATCGACGCCAAGGCGCCCGACCGCTACGTCGTCGCCGCCGGCCAGGGCGGCATCGGCCTGCCGAACCGCGACTACTATCTGTCGCCGCTCTACGCCGACAAGAAGGTCAAGTATCAGGCCTATGTCGAGCGCATGCTGACCATGATCGGCTGGGACAAGCCCGCCGAGAACGCCGCCGCCATCGTCGCCCTGGAAACCTCGATCGCCGAGACCCACTGGACGCCGATCGAGAACCGCAACCGCGACAAGACCTACAACGAATACACGATCGCCAAACTGGCCGAGGAAGCCCCCGGCTTCCCGTGGCAGGCCTATTTCGACGCCGCCCAGCTGGGTTCGGCGCCGCGCCTGATCGTGTCGCAGAATACCGCCATGCCCAAGATCGCGGCCATCTACGCCCAGACCCCGGTCGAGCTGCTGCAGGCCTGGGAAGCCTTCCACACGGCCGACGACGCCGCGCCGCGCCTGTCGCGTCGCTTCGCGGATGCGCAATGGGAATTCAGGTCGCGCGACCTGTCGGGCCAGCCCGAGCAGCGCACCCGTGAAAAGCGCGGCATTTCCTTCGCCGAGGGCTCGCTGGGGGAGGCGGCCGGCCGTCTGTACGTCGCCGAATATTTCCCGGCCGAGTCCAAGGCCAAGATGGAGCAGCTGGTCGCCAACATCCGTTCGGCCCTGTCTGTCCGGATCGCCGGCCTGACCTGGATGGGCGCCGAGACCAAGGCGGCCGCACAGGAGAAGCTGAGCAAATTCACCGTCAAGATCGGCTACCCGAACAAGTGGCGTGACTATTCGGGTCTGGAGATCCGCCCCGACGACCTGTTCGGCAACGCCGAGCGCGCCGGAGTCTTCCAGTGGAACTACCAGCTGGCCCGACTGAACCAGCCGGTCGACAAGACCGAATGGGGCATGACGCCCCAGACCGTAAACGCCTATTACAACTCGTCCAACAACGAGATCGTCTTCCCGGCCGCGATCCTGCAGCCGCCGTTCTTCGATCCGGACGCGGACCCGGCCGTCAACTACGGCGGCATCGGCGGCGTCATCGGCCACGAGATCGGGCACGGCTTCGACGACCAGGGCTCCAAGTCCGACGGCGACGGCGTGCTGCGCGACTGGTGGACCCCGGCGGACAAGGCCAATTTCCAGGCCCTGACCACCCGCCTCGGCCAGCAGTACGACGCCTACGAGCCCCTGCCCGGCTATCACGTCCAGGGCGGCCTCACGATGGGCGAAAACATCGGCGACGCCTCGGGCGTGGCCGTGGGTCTGGAGGCCTATCACATCTCGCTGAACGGCCAGGCCTCTCCGGTCCTGGACGGCACCACCGGCGACCAGCGCTTCTTCTACGGCTGGGCCCAGGTCTGGCAGTCGAAGATGCGCGACGAAGCCGCCAAGCAGCAGGTCGCCACCGACCCGCACAGCCCGGCCGCCTTCCGCGTCATCGGTCCGCTGCGCAACTCCGACGCTTGGTACGAGGCGTTCAACGTCCAGTCGGGCTCCAGATACTACCTGGCCCCGGCCGACCGGGTTCACATCTGGTAAGGGGACGTCAGTCCGCACTGCGAAGGGCCGGAGCCGCGATGCTCCGGCCCTTTTCGTTTATGCGCTCAGCGCTTGCGCAGGGTGACGTAGATCGCCCCGTCGCCGCCGTGGCGACGGTGGGCCGAGGCGAAGCCGGACACGACCGGACGCAGGGCCGGGGACTGCAGCCACTCATGGACCGAGGCGCGGATGACGCCGCCCCCGCGTCTTCCCTGGCCGGTGATGACCAGAACGGACTTCAGTCCCCGCGCCCGGGCGCCCGCCAGAAAGGCCCGCAGCTGGTCCTCGGCTTCGAACCGGCCGAAGCCGTGCAGGTCGATACGGTCCTCGATCGGATCGCGTTCGCGCGACAGACGACGCTGACGGCGCGGCTCCAGCGCCTCCGGCGCGCCCCGAGCCACAGGAAGGGCCACAGAAGGGGCGGCAGGACCGGACGGGGCGGGACCTGGCGCAGCCTTCGCGGCCGGCTTTAAGGGGCCCGGGACTTTCGGGGGCGTCCTGGCCACCCGCAGGCTGGCGGGCGGATCGGCCGGAAGCGGGCCTCCGGGAATGACCCGGGCGGCCTTGCGGAGCCGCGGCGGAGTGACCGAGCCCGAGACCCGGGCCCAGATCCGGCGGTCCTCGGACGTGAGATCCCCCGAGGTCTTCTTGGGGGGACCCTTGGCCATGGTTCAGTCGTCGCCGCCAAGGCCGTCGGCGCCGCCGTCGGATCCCATTTCCTGGGGGCCCGGTTCATGGCCGAGGAGGTCGCCCGGCTGGCAGTTCAGCTCGCGGCACAGGGCGTCCAGCGTCGAGAAACGGATCGCCCGCGCCTTGCCGGTCTTCAGGATCGACAGATTGGCCAGGGTCACGCCGACCCGGTCGGCGAGCTCGGTCAGCGACATGCGTCGTTCGAGCAGGATGCGGTCGAGCTGGATACGAATGGCCATTTTTTATAGTTCGCTCTTGTTCGCCGCGCGGCGGTTCGCTGCTTGAGCGGATGAATCCCGAAGGGCGCCGTCGTTCGCCGCGCGGCGGCTCTCTACGTGAGCGCCAGGGAAATGTGGAGCGGGAAGCGCCATCAGATCGTCAGTTCGGATTCGCGGCGCAGGCGCGCGCCTTCGCGGAACACCTCGGCGAGGACGAAGACGACCAGGACGGAGAAGATGGGGGTCAGGAGCTCGCCGAACCCCTGCGGATCCATCTGTCCGGGCACGAGGCGGGCGGCGACCATGCCCTGGGCCACCCAGACGCCGGCCGTGACCGTGGCCAGGGTCAGGCCGATGCCGCGCAGACGGCCGACATTCTCGGGCCGGAAAGGGTCGCCGGCGGTCAGGGTGCGGAAAATGAGGCGCAGATTGCGCAGGACCAGCAGGAAGCCGCCGAACCAGGCGGACAGGGCCCCCAGACCGAACAGCAGCAGCGGCTGCGTCAGGGGTTGTTGCAGCCCCGCGTCATGATCGGTGACGGTCAGATTATAGTTGGAAACGGGAATGAAGACGGCGGCGACGAAGGCGATCAGCAGAACGGCTGTGATCAGCATCAGCAGCACATAGGCGACGTCGAGGGCGATCTTCAGAAGGCTGGCGACCGATCCGGGACCGAGGGTCCGGAAGGCGCCGCGAAGACGGAAGTCGAAACGGGGCCTGAAACCCCTGGCGGGGAGCCGACCTTTCAGATTTTCCAGGGTCGGAAGACGCATCGGCCGTGTCGCTCAGGCCGGAGAGAAGGACGCGAATGCCGCGCGGGGTCCGGCGAACCCCGTCGCGGTCTTATTCATCGCGATCTTCATGGGTCTCGTCAAAGCCTCACAGGACGTCTCTACCGTGAACCGGGGGTCCTCGCAGACCCCCGTGGTCAAATCCTTGCGTCGATATCGACGCAAAGCGCGGTAGACGGTCTCAGAAAGACTGGACGAGGATGGCGACCAGAGCGGTCGGCAGGGCGGCGAGCAGGGCGGCGTTGACCAGCACATTGCCGACCTTGTCGAGGAAGAGCGAGGCGTTCATCGTGTTCATCGTAGTTCTCCTGAGTGTGGGTCATTTATTGCCCACTTGGTTGTGACCGCGAGGTAAAGATTGTGCGTTTCCGTCAATCTCTGGAACGGTGCGGCCCCCGTTCGTGAGAACATAGATAGGCCGTGCTACCGGGAAGGTCACGTTACATATCGTTTAACGATATTAAACTTTGGCAATGGATTGTAACGCGAGGCGTGATCGACGATGAAACTCAAGCTTATCAAGGGGATGCGGCTCGTAGCGGCGACCCACAACCCCGGAAAGGTGCCCGAAATCGCGGCCCTGCTGGATGGAAATTACGAGATTGTCACGGCGGGGGAGTGGAATCTGCCCGAGCCGGACGAGACCGAGACCACTTTTGGCGGCAACGCCATGCTGAAGGCGCGCCATGCGGCCCGGCTGTCGGGCGAGGTTTGCCTGGCGGACGACTCGGGTCTGTCCGTTGCGGCGCTGGACGGGGCGCCGGGTATTTTTTCCGCGCGCTGGGCCGGACCGGGCAAGGATTTCGCCCTGGCCATGCGCAAGGTGGAAGAACGGCTGGACGAGATCGGCGCCGCGGACCGGCGCGCCTGGTTCACCTCGGCGCTTGCGGTGGCCTGGCCGGACGGGCCCTGCGTCGTCGTCGAGGGGGAGGTCTACGGCCAGCTGACCTTCCCGCCCCGGGGAACGCGCGGCTTCGGCTATGACCCGATCTTTGTGCCCGAGGGGTTCGACCAGACCTTCGGCGAGATGGAGCCGGCGGCCAAGGACGCCATGAGCCATCGCGCCCGCGCCTTCGCCAGGCTCAAGGCCGCCCTGATTGACTGACGCAGATCCTCTCGACCCGGGCCCGGGCGTCGCCGTCTACATCCACTGGCCCTACTGCGCCCGTATCTGCCCCTATTGCGACTTCAACGTCGTGCGCGACAGACCCGGCAAGGATGGGGGACGGAGCGAGGAACAGGCCGGGCTGGTCGCAGCCATCCTAAACGATCTGGAGCAGCAGGCGGCGATGGTCGGCCCGCGCCGGTTGGCCTCGATCTTCTTCGGCGGCGGCACCCCGTCGCTAATGCCGCCCGAAGCCGTGGCGGCGGCCGTCGCGGGGATCCGGTCCCGCTTCCCCGCGTCCGGCCCGGTCGAGATCACGCTCGAGGCCAATCCCACGGACGCCGAGGCGGCCCATTTCACGGCGCTGGCCGAGGCCGGGATCAACCGGCTGTCGCTGGGGGTCCAGGCGCTGGACGACGCGGCGCTGGGCTTTCTCGGGCGCAACCATTCGGCGGCGGAGGCCCGGCGCGCCATAGGGCTGGCGGGAAAGGCCTTCGAACGGCTGTCGATCGATCTGATCTACGCCCGGCCCGGCCAGTCGGTCGCCGACTGGACCGCCGAGCTCTCCACCGCCGTCGATCTGGGGTTCGAGCATGTCTCGCCCTATCAGCTGACCATCGAGCCCACGACCGCCTTCGGCCGGGCCTTTGCGCGCGGCGACTGGACCCCGCCCGACGAAGACCTGTCCGCCGCCCTCTATGAAACCACGCAAGGCGTTCTCGAAGCGGCGGGTTTCGACGCCTATGAGGTGTCCAACCATGCGCGCGGCGTCGCGGCCCGATCGGCGCACAACCTGCATGTCTGGCGCGGCGGCGACTATCTGGGTCTCGGCCCCGGCGCCCACGGACGGCTGACGCTGGACGGCGCCCGCACCGCCACCGTCGCCCACCGCCGCATCGGGGACTATGTGGCCGGGGTGGCTGACGCCTCGCCCTGGGCCGAACGCGAGACGCTGGACGCGGAGGGCTCGGCCGAGGAGCGGATTCTGCTGGGCCTGCGCACCGTCGAGGGGACGGAAATCGCCGCCCTTGAGGCCCTCGGGGTCGCCGACCGCGTCGCCGGACTGGTCGAGGACGGGTTCCTGACGATCCGCGACGGGCGGGTGATCGCCACGGCCAGAGGCCGGCCGGTTCTGGACGGGGTTCTGAAGGCGCTGCTGACATAGAGTGCTTGGCCTGAGGTCCCGAGGCTGGCACGGTCCCGCGCACCATGACCGAGCCTTCGCCCTTCCCGCCGACCGCCCCGCCGTCGCGTCCCGTGTCGCCCGGCCTCTATCTGGTGGCGACGCCGATCGGGAACCTGCGCGACATCACCCTGAGGGCGCTGGACGTGCTGGCCGCCGCCGATCTGGTGCTGGCCGAGGACACGCGGGTCACCGCCAAACTGCTGTCGGCCTATGGACTGAAGGCGAAGCTCGAGCGCTGCGACGACCACGCCTCGGCCCGGGCCGCCGGGATCGCCATCGAGCGGGTGCGCGAGGGTCAGGTGGTGGCCCTGGTCTCCGACGCCGGAACGCCGGTGATCTCGGATCCCGGCTTCGTCGTCGCCCGCGCCTTCATCGCCGCCGACCTGCCGGTGCACCCCGTTCCCGGCGCTTCCAGCCTGCTGGCGGCGCTGTGCATCGCCGGCCAGCCGTCCGACCGGTTCCTCTTCGCCGGCTTCCTGCCGCCCAAATCCGGCGCGCGGAAGACCCTGCTGGCCGACCTCAAACAGGGCCGCCAGACCCTGGTCTTCTTCGAGAGCGGCCCGCGTCTGGCCGCCAGCCTGGCCGACATGGCCGAGGTGCTGGGGCCGCGCCCCGCCGCCGTCACCCGGGAACTGACCAAACTTTATGAAGAGGCGATCCGGGGCACGCTGACGGAACTGGCCGCGGATCCCCGCTGCGACGGGCCGAAGGGCGAGATCGTCGTCGTCGTCGGACCGGGCGCGGTCGAGGTCGCCTCGGCCGCCGACGCAGACGCCGCCCTGATCGAGGCCCTGGCCCGGTTGTCGACCGGCGAGGCGGCGTCGGAGGTGGCCCAGGCGCTCGATCTGCCGCGCAAGGCCCTCTACCGCCGCGCCCTGGAGCTTCAGGGCAAGGGATGAAACCGCCCACGCCGGACTCTGGCCGCGTCAGGGCGCCGAAGCCGGTCGCCCGCCCCAAGGCGGCGTGGCGGCAGGCGCTGGGCGGCAGGGCGTTCAGGCAGGGGCACGCTTCGGAATGGGTCGCCGCCGCCTGGCTGATGGTCCGGGGCTATCAGATTCTCGGTTTCCGGCTGAAGGGGCGCGGCGGGGAGATCGACATCCTCGCGCGCCGGGGCCGGGTGCTGGCCGTCGTCGAGGTCAAGCGGCGCGCCACGATGGAGGCCGCCCTGACCGCCCTGACTCCGGAACAGCACCAAAGGCTGGTCGCGGCGGGCCGGGCAGTGTTGCACGGACGACCCAGCTTGGCCGGACATGAATTGAGAATCGATATGGTGGCGCTGGCTCCCGGACGATTTCCGCGCCATGTTTCCGCCATAAGTTTTCCCGGGCCTTGAAATCCCGGATGAAAATCAGGTGGGGAAGCGGGTTTGACGCGCGAGGAGGCGGAAGCGATCCTGGTCGAGGCCGGTCGGGCCGATGACGACGACTTCCCCCTGCTGGAAGCCGCGATCGCCTGCGCCATACACGACTATCCGTTCCGTGACGCCGCGCCGGTGCGCACCCTGGCCCACCACGCCGCTGACCGTCTGAAGGAGCGGATCGACCGCGAAAGCCCCGATGACGCCCTGGCCGAGACCATGGCCGCCGACCTGCGGCTCAACGGCGACCTCCTGCATTATGACGACCCGGCCAATACCGATGTCATCGACGTGGCGGAGCGTCGGCGCGGCCTTTCGGCCGCTCTGGCCGTCTTCTACCTCGACGCCGCCAAACGGGCCGGGCTGGAGGCGCGGGGCGTCGACTTTCCCAACCATTTCCTGATCCGGATCGAGACCCCGGCCGGGCCCGTGGCCCTGGATCCGTTCAGCCAGGGCCGGATCGTCCTGCCGTCCGAACTGGGCCGTCGCGCGCTGCGGGCCGGGCTGACGCCGCATATCGCCGACCGGCTGGACCTGCTGATGGCGCCGGTCAGCGACCGTCAGGCTCTGATCCGGCTGCAGAACGTCCTCTTCAGCCGGGCCATCAAGGCCGAGGACTATCAGGGCGCCGAACGCTCGGCCATGCGCCGCGCCCTGCTCGATCCCGAGGACCACCGGCCCTGGCTGGACGTCGCCTCGGCGCGCGAGAAACAGGGCGCCCTGACCGGCGCCCTTCAGGCCCTGAACAACGCCCGGATCGTCGGCGGCCAGGACGTGGTCGTCCAACCGGCCAGCTTCGAGCGGCTGAGGATGCGGCTGAACTAGCGGCCCAGGCCGGCCTCGCTTGCGCCGCTCGCCGAGCGGGAATATCCTCGACCGGTCGCGAAAAACGACGGCCATGGCCGTCGCGCATACGCCGTCTGCGATCTGATCGCGCCGCGGCCAGCGTCTCCTGAAATCCCGGCCTGACCCGATCAGGCATGGCGCGTCGTCGTCTTGAGCCACGGCGCGTCGAATGGAGCGCACCCATGCCCACCCCCGTCACGATCATCGGCGCCGGTCCCGGTGGCCTCGTCCTGGCCCGGATCCTGTCCCTGCACGACGTGCCCGTCGCCATCCATGAGGCCGAGGCCTGCGTAGACGCCCGGCCGCAAGGCGGCCTGCTGGACCTGCACGAGGACAGCGGCCAGATCGCCATTAGTGTTGCGGGCCTGTTCGAGGCCTTCAGCGCCCTTGTCCGCCCTGGCGAGGACGCCAAACGCATCACCGACCGTCACGGCCGCATCCTGTTCGACGACCCCGGCGGTCGTGAAGGCGATGGGGGCGGCGCCCGGCCAGAGATCGATCGCGGCGACCTCAGGCGGCTGCTGATCCAGTCCTTGCCCGAAGGAACGATCCGGTGGGGCCAGAAGCTCGTCTCGATCCAGTCGCTGGAGAACGGCCGCCACCAGGTCGACTTCACTGACGGATCGACGTTCGAAACCGGCCTTCTGGTCGGGGCCGACGGCGCCTGGTCGAAGGTCCGGCCGCTGCTTTCGGACGCGAGGCCGGTCTATGAGGGCGTGTCCTTCGTCGAGACGGGCCTGTCAGACGGCGCGTCAAGCCACCCCGCGACCGCCGATCTGATCGGCGCCGGCACGCTGATGGCGCTGGAGCAGGGGCGTGGGATTCTCGCCCATCAGTACGCCGACGGCCGGCTGCACGCCTATATTGCCCTGCAGCGGCCCGAGGCCTGGTTCGCGCCCGCGACCCCGGATGATCATGAAGCCGTCTTGCCCCGGTTCGCCGCCGAGTTCGACGGCTGGGCGCCCGAGCTCAAGGCCCTGATCGTGGAAAGCGACCTCCCGCCGCGGCTGCGCCCCATCCATGCCCTGCCGGTCGGGCATCATTGGGACCGGACCCCGGGCGTAACCCTGCTGGGCGACGCGGCCCATCTGATGTCGCCATTCGCCGGGGTCGGGGCCAATCTGGCCCTTCTGGACGGCGTCGAACTGGCCCGGGCCCTTCTGGATCACCCGAACGATGTGGAAGCGGGCCTCGCCGCCTATGAGGCCGACCTCTTTCCCCGCAGCGCCGCAGCGGCGGAGGAGAGCGCGGCCAACCTCGGGCGCTTTTTCGGCGAGGACACGCCGGGGAGCGTGGTCGAACTGTTCAGTCGCCGGGGCTGACACGAGTGCGGCGGAGGCGCGTGGAATGCTCCGGCCCTTGCGCCACCCGGCCTCGCCGCCCATTACCCAAGCTTCCAACGGCGCAAGGTCTCCAGAATGCTCAAGGTCGCGATCCAGATGGACCCCGTCGAAGGGGTCGATATCGAGGTCGACACGACCTGGCTGATGATGATGACGGCGCAGGAACGCGGCCATCGGCAGTGGGTCTATGATTTCCGCACCCTGGCGCTGGAAGAGGGCCGTCTGTACTGCCGCGCCCGGCCGGTGACCCTGCAGCAGGTCCCGGGGGCCCATGTGACCTTCGGCGACTGGGTCAGGCTGGATCTGGCCAGGGATGTCGACGTCATCCTGATGCGTCAGGATCCGCCGTTCGACATGGCCTATGTGACCGCCACCTATCTGCTGGAGACGGTCCATCCCGGGACCCTGGTGGTCAACGACCCGGCCGAGGTGCGGTCCGCGCCCGAGAAGCTGATGGTCACGGCCTTCCCGGGCCTGCAGCCCCCGACCCTGATCTCGTCGGATCCGGTCGCCCTGGGCGAATTCCACAAGACGCACGGCGAGGTGGTGCTCAAGCCCCTGCACGGCAACGGCGGTTCGGGCGTGGTCAAGCTGCGCGCCGACGATCCCAACCTCGACGCCCTGATCGAGATTCACGCCGCCGGGTCGCGCGATCCTCTGGTGATCCAGAAATTCATCCCGGCGGTGTCGAAGGGCGACAAGCGCATCATCCTGATCGACGGCGAACCGGTCGGGGCGATCAACCGCATCCCGGCCAGGGGCGCGGTGCGCTCGAACCTGCACGTCGGCGGGACCGCAGCGCCGGTCGAACTGACCCCACGCGACCTTGAGATCTGCAAGGCCATCGGCCCGACCCTGAAGGCGCGCGGCCTGATCTTCGTCGGCATCGATGTGATCGGCGACTACCTTACGGAGATCAACGTCACCTCCCCCACCGGCGCCCAGCAGCTCAAGCGGTTCACCGGCATCGACGCCACCGCCCTGATGTGGGACGTGATCGAGGCGAAACGCGCGGGGTAAACCACGCGGGGTTGCAAACCGTATCGGTTCATGGTTCGTTCTCTTCCGGAGCGGGAGAGCGACCATGCTGGCCAGTATCGCAACGGTGGCGTTCGAGGGGGTGGAGGCGCGGCGCGTCGACGTCCAGGTCCAGCAGATCGGCGCGGGCGAAGGCTCCTTCGCCATCGTCGGCCTCCCGGACAAGGCGGTCGCCGAGAGCCGGGAGCGGGTGCGCGGCGCCTTCGCCGGCATCGGTCTGGCCCTGCCGGCCAAACGGATCATCGCCAACCTCGCCCCCGCCGACCTGCCCAAGGAGGGCAGCCATTTCGACCTGCCCATCGCCCTGGCCCTGCTGGCCTCGATGGGGGTGATTGCGCCCGACGCGCTGGAGGGCTGGGCGGCGTTGGGCGAGCTGGGGCTGGACGGACGGATTGCGGCGGTCGGCGGGACCCTGTCGGCGGCGATGGCGGCCAACGCCATGGGGCTGGGCCTGATCTGTCCGGAGGCCAACGGACCCGAGGCCGCCTGGGCCGGGGACGTCGCCCTTCTCGCGCCGCGGTCCCTGATCGGACTGGTCAACCACTTCAAGGGAACCCAGGTCCTGCGCGCGCCCGACCGCGGGCCTGTGGTGGCGGGCGCCCGCGTTCCCGACCTGCGCGAGGTCAAGGGACAGGAGAGCGCCAAGCGCGCGCTGGAGGTCGCCGCCGCCGGGGGCCACAATCTGTTGTTCATCGGTCCGCCCGGCTCGGGCAAGTCGATGATGGCGGCGCGGATGCCGGGCCTGCTCCCGCCCCTGACCACCCATGAATTGCTGGAGACCTCGCGGATCTGGTCGGTGGCCGGGATGATCGAGCGCGGCGCCCTGACCCATGAGCGGCCGTTCCGGGCGCCGCATCACTCGGCCTCCATGGCCGCCCTGACCGGCGGCGGGCTCAAGGCGAAGCCGGGCGAGGCGTCCCTCGCCCACAACGGCGTCCTGTTCCTCGACGAACTGCCCGAATATTCGGCCCAGGCGCTCGACAGTCTGCGCCAGCCGCTGGAGACCGGTGAAATTGTCGTCGCCCGCGCCAACCACCATGTCAGATATCCGGCCCGGTTCCAGCTGGTCGCGGCGATGAACCCCTGCCGCTGCGGCGTCGGGGGTTTCGGCAAGGGCGCCTGCGGCAAGGCCCCGCGTTGCCAGCGCGACTATCAGAACCGCATCTCCGGCCCGATGTTCGACCGGATCGACCTGACGGTCGAGACCCCGCCGGTGACCGCCGCCGACATGGCCCTGCCGCCCCCGTCCGAAGGCACGGCCGAGGCCGCCGCCCGCGTCGCGGTCGCCCGCGCCCTGCAGGAAGAGCGGGTCGCCGCCCTGGGCCTTGATCCCGCCCATGCCCGCGACCAGGGCGTCAACGCCCGCTGCTCCGGCGACATCCTCGACCGGTTCGCGACCCCG
>Ga0209023_10005161_pt1 | contig 14414 bp, 8 predicted proteins | sample LakOneMetagenome_FD_187468 | JGI IMG/M metagenome (GOLD analysis project Ga0209023, IMG submission 187468) | Freshwater and sediment microbial communities from Lake Erie, Canada (SPAdes) (version 2) | ecosystem: Environmental > Aquatic > Freshwater > Lentic | place: Lake Erie, Canada | collected...
AGCCTCTCTGGCCGTTTCGATTGCAAAATTTAGCATTGAAAGAAATTTACCACAGAGGACACAGAGAGCACAGGGCAGAAAATATTTGCCGCAGATCTACGCAGATAACGCAGATAAAAGCCCTCTATTAGCCTTTTCTTATCTGCGCTATCTGCGTAGATCTGCGGCAAAAGATTTTACTTCTTCAACCGTCGTTCAGCTACATCAAGAAACTCTCGCACCTGATCGTCCCAGAAAACCCAATCGTGAATTCCCGGATGCTCACGGTATTCGTGCGGGACCTTTGTTTCGTTGAGCAATTTGAGAAAGTCGCGGTTGTTTTGGATCAGGAAATCTTCGGTGCCGCACGATTGATAGATGTACGGCAATGCCTTGACCTTTTCCGGCGTCAGTTCGCGGACCATCTTAAATATGTCATTCGATTTACGCGAATCGCTGTCCTCCGCTCCCATAATGGCATCGATTCCCTTTCCGATAGCTCCAGCAGTTTTCTCCGTGAACGCCGTCGCCCCCAAAGCCCCGCTAAACGAACCGACAAACGAGAACATCTCAGGATATTTGAGCCCAAATTTGAGAGACCCATACCCGCCCATCGAAAGTCCTGCAATTATTCGATTTTCACGATTTGCGAGCGTCCGGTATTTGGCATCGATCTCAGGGATCAATTCCTTTACGATATAGCTCTCGTATTTATCAGTCTCTACAGACGCACTGTCCGAATACCAGCCGTTGTCGCCCTCTGGCGTCACGATGATGAAGCTATGCTTAATAGAATATCCTGTAACTTTGGTCTTGTCGGTCCAGTTCGAATAATGACCGGTTAAACCATGCAATAGATAAACTACCGGGAATCGTTCACTTTTATTCTTCGAAGACGAGTATTCCATTGGAAGTAGAACGCGGTAAGGCATCTGCCGGGCCATCAATTTACTCGCCAGTTTCGCCTCGGTTGGACCGGTCGTATCGCCATCGCCCTTTATTACGATCTGACCCTGAATCGCCCCGATCAGCCCAAAAAAGACAAGAAATGCTAAACCAAAGACAAATTGCCTGCGTCTATATGCGTTCATCCGCGGTTAATTCCTCCAGATCTTACTTGAACAATTTTCCAAACCAGCCGCCGTCCGCTTCTTCTTCGGCGACGTGGACAAATTCGCCGGCGTCGAACCAAACGCCGGAGCATTTGTTGCAGACATCGATCTTGATCTTTTCAAAATCAGTCTCGATCAGCGTGCCGTCGCATTTCGGGCATTTGATGGCGAGGTCGGTTGCCGCCTCGGCATCAAGATTTGCCTTCATCTTGGCCAGCAACTCGGCCTCCTGACGACGAAAATACTCATTCTCCAACGCGTCCCTGCGTGCTTCCAGATCAATTGCCATAAATACTCCTCGTTGAACTAAAAACTAATAAATAAAAGTGAAAGTAAGCACGTACGGCTTTCTTCCACTGTTCACTAAACATTATTAACCCTTCACTAACCTTCGGTTTTGTGAATCGACCGCACTCTCTGTCTCGCTTTTTTCGAGCGGCGGATCGTGTTGCGGCGTTTTAGGCTGCTTTCGGCCCAATCGGAAACCTGTTTGAGCGGGTGCCATTCAAAGCTCTCAAGCGGCAAAACCTCGCTCGACGCGTCACGCAATTTGAGCGTGCTAAACGCGACAAAGATTATCAACGCGTTAAATAACGCTCCCGACATCACCACAAGCCAGCCCGGAGCCAGTCCGACCGTCGCACGGGCGAAGAAAATATCCCAAAATATCTTGCGGTCCGCCTCGGTCGTGGTCGGGATCGGTGACGGGTGAATATAGATCTTCAGCGTCCACGACAACGCGAGCAGCATAAATATCCACAGATAATTAGACCGCAAACGTCGCCCGACCGCTTCCCATTCGCTGATCGTAAAATGAGGCGAGATCAGATCGGCCGAGATATGTTCCGCCCATTCTTTGTCAGGAGCGACCGTCCGCTGCGAGAGCATCGGAGCGAAATAACCGGTCTCGAGCACACGCACGCGATTGGCCCAGACCTCGTAATAACGATACCGCCTCGCCTCCATGAACAAGAATATCGAAACCAGCAGTGTATTGATCGGGATCGCAAAATGCGGGTTGTCGGGCGAGCTAAACACAAACGACAGCGTCGCACCTGCCGTGATCACGGCCCAGTTCGTCGTCGCGTCGAGCCGTCCCCGCCAGATATTCGAACGCTGCACCTCGCCGCGATAAAAATGCACCATCGCCGTGTTAAATTCGGCAGGTGCCAGCTTTTGGGCGATCGCCTCGGGTGTTGCCTTTGGCTTCTGGCTTCGCTTCTGCACCTCGTCCGCAAAGGCGCGGAACGACGACGGCACACTTGTGATGTGTATATCGTCCTCGACCAATTGGGATCCGACGCGAACCTCGTCGTTCATAGCGTTTGTGTGCAGTTGTGCTCTCGAAGGGGGCAAAAGCGTTACCTTTATGTTTAACACTTTCGCGGTTTGTATGCAAGATTTCCCCTCTTCCTTTGCGTTCCGGCTTTGCGTTCTTTGCGACTTTGCGGGAAACTTCCGTTGGCTGCCAAAAAATTTCACGCAAAGTCGCAAAGTAACGCAAAGAAGAATCTATGAGTCGCGGAACTTATGCCAGATTCGTTGTTTCGAACTTAAGTAATAAATTGCGTTGATCTGACAACCTATGTCCGAAATTGACGAAAACTGGATGTATCGCGCCATCGGTATGGCCCGCGAAGCGGCGAAGATTGGCGAAGTTCCCGTCGGTGCGATCATTATCGGGGCTGACGGCGGCATTCTCGCCGCCGCGTCGAACTTAACGATCAAAAATACCGACCCGACCGCCCACGCCGAAATCCTGGCGTTAAGAATTGCCGCGACCCGCATCGGCAACTACCGCCTTACTGGCACGACGGTCTATTCCACCATCGAACCGTGTGCAATGTGTGCCGGAGCGTTAGTAAATGCCCGTGTGGCACGGCTCGTCTACGGAGCACCGGACGAACGCTTTGGTGCCGTCGAATCAAAATTCCGCGTCTGCGACAGCCCCGACCTAAATCACCGCATCGAGATCACATCCGGCGTTCTCGCAGAGAATTGCAGAAGATTAATGCAGGAGTTTTTCCAGGCCCGTCGCCAAAAGTCCGGCACCTAACCGCCATTGAGTTTTCAAATATCGATAAAAACTTTACGTGTGGGACAATGAAAATAATCCATACCGTCTAAGTGTCTGCGCTGCAATGGGTTACCACGTTTTCGACTCATGCTTGTCCCGCTCTGTCCCAGACTTGTCCCGCGCCACAGCGGGACATATAAGTCATTTGTTACCAACATTTACTTTATCTTTTTTGCCTTGTCCCGCCATTTTTTAAAAACCGTAAGATTTTGTCTTACAGCGTCCTGTCCATGAAATAGAATATCACCCAACGAACATGCAATACAAGAGTTTTATTTGATCGTGACGATGGTAGCTGGTCGCTCAGAACAGCCCGGAGCCGAGTCTAGAAACTCGTGATCGACCGTTGCTCTTTGACTCACGCACTCACCGCGTCCCTTTTTCGCCCCGCAACTTGAAAAACACCCACTCAAACCAGTAGAATGGTACGTTCGCGGAGAGGTGCGAGAGTGGTTGAATCGGGCAGTCTCGAAAATTGTTGAGCCTTAACGGGTTCCGTGGGTTCGAATCCCACCCTCTCCGCCATTCGATATTTGAATTGATCGATTTTTGATAGAAGTTGTAGTTCTCGAAGTTTAAAGAAACCATAGGAGAATAGACATGCCTTTACCAAAAAGATTGACTGCTGAATTTCTTGGAACGCTGTGGCTTGTCCTTGGCGGCTGCGGAGCGGCAGTTTTGGCCGCAGGAATTCCGGCCGTCGGCATCGGATACGCGGGTGTTTCGCTTGCATTTGGTTTGACCGTCCTGACCGGGGCATATGCACTCGGCCACATCTCGGGCGGGCATTTCAATCCGGCTGTATCGCTCGGTCTGTGGGCAGGAAAGCGGTTTGATGCAAAAGATCTGCTGCCGTATATCATCGCTCAAGTGCTGGGAGCGATCGCAGCGGCGGGAATTTTGTTCCTTATCGCTGGCGGCAAAGATGGATTTAGCCTCGGCGGAGGGTTTGCTTCGAATGGTTACGAAAGTCATTCGCCGCAACATTATACGATAGTCGCGGCGTTTGTCGCCGAAGTAGTTTTGACGTTCTTTTTTCTGATCGTCATTCTCGGTTCGACGCACAAAAAGGCCCCTGCTGGTTTCGCTCCGATCGCCATCGGCCTTTGTTTGACGCTGATCCATCTGATCTCGATCCCGGTTACCAATACGTCGGTCAACCCGGCCCGGAGCACGGGCCCCGCGATCTTTGTGGCGATCTACAGCGACCCGTGGGCTCTCAAACAGCTTTGGCTATTCTGGGTGGCACCGATCTTAGGAGCATTGCTCGCTGGTTTCTCGTACGGTTGGCTAGTCGGCGACGACGAAGCCGAAATTGACGAGGTCATCATCGAAGAGATAATCGTCGAAGAAGTTTAGCTAGATCTTTTACAATTCAATTCGGAAGGGTGCAAGAGTGGTTGAATTGGCTACATTGGAAATGTAGTGAACCTCAAAAGGGTTCCGTGGGTTCGAATCCCACCCTTTCCGCCATCATACGGCAACGTCCCCGTTCAGGGCCACAATTTGGCTTTGTTCGGGGATCGTTGGTTTAGATGACAAGAACAAGGAGTAACGGGAAATGCTAAAGAATATTGCAACACAACTGATCATTTTTGTTTTGCTTACTATTACATTGATCGGCCCGGCAACGGCCCAGCCTGCAGAAACGAGACCGAGCGAGGTCAATGTTTCCGAAACGGTCGCCGCTCCCAAAAAGCCCGATCTCAAACGGGTTTTCGCTAAGGAAACTATCGAAAACTCAACACAACCTGCGATCGCTGACGTAAAAGCGATGGAAAAGGAACGTCTCCGGCAGCCTCAGAAAAAGGGTTGGAGCAAAGGTGAAAAGACCATTCTGGTGGTTTTCATCGTTGCGTTGGCGATCGGTATCCCGCTGTTGATCAAATACGGTAAGGATTGTGATTACGAACCAGCCGGCTGCAGCCCTTCGGACGACAACTGTCGCTGCGTCGCCCGCCAAACTCCATAATTCCCGATTTGCGTACCTTGCGTGGGTTCGCTATTCTTAATGTTTATGGCCTCAGGCCCCGCACAATGATTGATCGTGAACTCCGCTAGGCGAGGAATCGAGCAACGGTAGCGAAACCAATTGTGTGTTGCGGTTAAGTCTGAGGCCGCCATATTTTTCTCAGAACCGCCTGCGTAAGCGGGCGGCGTGGGACACAGCTTCTAATCACGTCTGCGAGCAAAAAAAGAGCTAATGAGAATTGATTCTCATTAGCTCTTTCGTTTAGTTGGATATGTAGCCTTCCCCCCAACGCTTACGCTTGGGTTCTGACTTACTGCAAAAACGCATTCTGCGTCGGCGTGTCGGTTGCTATGCCGAATCGGAATCCGGTGAATCCCGTTGTCGAGCGAAGCAGATACCAGATGCCGTCGCTTGGGCGGTAGACGGCGATGTCGGCCTTGCCGTCGCCGTCGAAGTCGGCGGGAACGGGTTTGTCACCGGTCAGCCCGAACGGCCCGATCGTCGAGGTCAGCGTGGCACTGTTGTAGATGTACCAAACGCCCGTCGAAGGCCTGAATACTGCGAAGTCGGCCTTGCCGTCGCCATCATAATCGGCCGGTGCGGGAATGTCGGTTGAGATGCCCCATTTTGTCGCACGCTGCACATTATCAACGCTCGACTGCCACCACCAGTTGCCATCCGAAGGCCGGTAGATCGCCACATCCGATTTACCGTCGCCGTCAAAATCACCGATCACAGGCTTGTCGCCCGCGAGTCCGAACGATTTGTTCGAAGTCGTACCATTAGCACTGCTGGTTCGCAGCCACTGGCTTGTAGAAGGCCGGAAAACAACATAATCAGCTCTTCCGTCACCGTCAAAATCAGATGGCAAAGGAATATCCCCGGCCTGTCCCAACTGGGCATTGATCTGCTGCCCATTCACCGAACTCAGCGACCACCAATTCCCGTTCGACGGACGAAATATCGCAACATCCGTCTTCCCGTCACCATCAAAATCCGCCGGTGCCGGCACATCCCCCGCCACCGCAAACGCCGCCTGCGTCACGCCAAAGTCAGAACTCCGAAGTATGTACCAATTATTCTCCGAAGCCCTAAACACTGACACATCAGCCTTTCCATCACCGTCGTAATCAAAAGCCGTCCGAGCGGGGGTAACCGAATTAAGCAAGCGGCCTACGCCCATCGTAGTAATACCGTTGGTCGAAGAAAATTGTCCGCCATAAATGACTTTTCCGTCCGGCTGGAGATCGACGCTCCAAACGGTGCTGTCTGCTCCCGATCCCACGTCAAATGACGGGTCGAGAGTACCATCCGAATTGAGCCTTGCAATGCGTGTCCGCGACAAACCGTTGACCACGTTCATTGCACCGCCAATGAGTATTTTCCCATTCGCCTGCCCCTTGAAACTGAGCACAGGCGCATTGATAACGGTCGCAAAACTCGCGTCGATCGAACCGTCCTCGTTAAGACGGGCAAGGTATTTTTTGTTCAGGTCAAAATTGATCCCGGTAAACGCCCCGCCGATCAATATCTTGCCGTCCGCCTGTAATAATACGGCGTTAATGTCAGCATTCGCTCCACCTGGAGCGTTAAAGGTAGTATCGAGCGAGCCATCGGCGTTGAGCCGGGCGATGCGGCCGCGCGATTGACCGCCGATCGTCGTAAAGGCACCGACAACAATTATCTTCCCGTCCGGCCTGACAGCCATTTTGTAGATCTCATTCGAGGAGTTGGTTGTCGGTGACGAAAACGTACCGTCCACCGTGCCGTTCGAATTGTATCTTCTAATTCTATCGCCGCAGGCGATCAGGAACTTGCCATCGGGCAAATAGGCCGCATCATTTGTGTACGGGGTGTTGGAGATCGTTACATCGACCGTACCGTTCGTGTTCAAACGGTAAGTAAATCCGCTGCTGCCCGCCCAGACCGGCACGATGATCTTGCCGTCAGCTTGTAATTCGATATCGTAGACTGCGGTTGAAAATGAAATGTTAGGCGGAGTAAAGCTCGAGTCCGCCGAACCGTCGGCATTGAAGCGAGCGATATCACCGCGAACCAGCCCGCCTGCCCCGACAAATTGTCCGCCAACCAGAACCTTGCCGTCCGGCTGGACACGCACGACGTACGCGGCACCCGTGCTGGTATTGATCGGCAAGCTAAATGCCGTATCGACCGAACCATCGGTGTTTATTTTTGCGAGAGCATTCTGCGCACCGTTGGTCGATTGAGCGGTCGACTGTCCGCCTACCAAGATCCTGCCGTCAGGCAAAAATGCCATATCGGCAATCGGCCCGCCATAGTTATGCTGCGAAAAGTTAAATGTCTGATCGATCACACCGCTCTCGTCGATCAACGCCGCAGATTTTCGCGTAAAGGCCGTGTATTGCGAAAACGCACCGAAGATCAAAAGCTTTCCGCCCGGTGTAGGCGTAATGCCGTAAACTGAGCCGCTGACGCTCGTTCCGGTCGAATTATAGCCTGTGTCAACGCCACCTTCGGGGTTGGTGCGGAAAAGCCCACGCATTGTCACCGAGTTGACCACGGTAAATGAACCGCCGACAAAGATCTTTCCATCGGTCGTCAGATACATATCCTGGACCGTACCGCCGCTCAGTGTGATCGAGCCGTAGGTGGGGTCAAACGATCCGTCGGTGGTGTAACGGCGGACCGCAGTCGCACTTCCGGCAATTAATCGGCCGTCGGACAATAGCAGGAGTTTGCTGACCGCGACAATATTCTGATAAACGATCGAGTCGAGACTGCCGTTCGAATTCAATCTGGCAATACCAATGCGGTTGCCGCCGGCATCATTGATAGTAAAATTACCGGCGATCAGCAAACGCCCGTCAGCCAGTACGACAATGTCCAGAACCGTCCCGCCGGAATTCAGTGTCACGTTAAACGTCTGATCGATAGAACCGTCCGTGTTCAGACGCATCATTCCCGGTTTTGCGACACCATTTGCACCTTGAAAATCGCCGCCTACCAGAATCTTGCCGTCCGGCTGAAGAGCCAGGCTATTGATCGTCCCGCCGGTGCCCGAAGCGTTGTAAAACACGGGCGGCTGGAAACTCGTGTCGATCGTGCCATCCATGCTGAAACGCACCAGCCCGGCACGCAAAAGGTTGCGGGCAAACCGGAAATTTCCGGCCGCCAGGACCTTTCCTTCCGGTTGAACCAAGATCCGGTTGACGATGCCGCCCGGCAAATTGGTCAAATAGCCGCTGAAAGTCGGATCAACCTCACCCGCCGCACGGGCCGGGAATGCGGCGATAAGTACCGTCAAAATGCACAGCAGAAGGCCACAAATTTTACGTGAAAGTGTCATAATACGCACCTATTTTCGCTGATCAGGGAACAAATGAATTTGGCGTCGGAACGTCCGTCGAAACGCCGAATTGGAACGCCGAGAAACCCTGCGTCGAACGCAATTGATACCAAATGCCCGACGATGGCCGGAACACGGCGATATCGGCCTTGCCGTCACCGTCGTAGTCGGCGGGAACGGGTTTGTCTTCCGATAAACCGAAGGGCCCGATCGTCGGCGTTCCGGTCGCGCTGTTGTAGATATACCAGACGCCTGTAGACGGGCGATATACGCAGAAATCGGTCTTGCCGTCTCCGTCGAAATCGGCCGGTGCCGGAACATCAGTCGGTATTCCCCAGCGGGTCGCCCGCTGCACATTGTCAACGCTCGACTGCCACCACCAGTTACCATCCGAAGGCCGGTAGATCGCCACATCCGATTTGCCGTCACCGTCAAAATCGCCCGTCACCGGTTTATCACCGGCAAGGCCGAAATTGACGTTTGAAACGGCTCCTGTTACACCGCTGATCCGATACCACGTCCGATTATTCGTCCGGTAAAAAACAAAATCCGTACGCCCGTCACCATCAAAATCCGATGGCCGTGGAATGTCGCCGCTTTCGCCACCCCACTGCACGGTTATCTGGGCACCATTGATGCTCGACAGATACCACCACGCACCGGACGAAGGGCGATATATCGCGACATCAGTTTTTCGGTCGCCGTCGTAATCAGCCGGGACCGGAATATCGCCCGCTATCGCAAAGACCGATTGCGTGACCGCTGAATCGGAACTTCTAAAAATGTACCAGCGGTTCTCAGAGGGCCGGAATACTGAGATATCAGCTTTGCCGTCGCCATCGTAATCGAACGGTTTCGATGATGCCACAGCCGTGTTCAGCAACCGCGCGACGCCCATTCGCTCAACGCCGTTAACATGTCTGAAATCACCAGCGATCACAATGTTCGAGTCCGCCTGAATATCGATACTACGGATCAGACCGTCTGTTCCCGAGCCCAGACTTAACGAATTGTCTACCGCGCCTGTCTGAGTCAACCGCACCAAACTATTCCGAGCAAAACCGTTGACCAGAGTGAACGCTCCGCCCGCCAGAATTTTCCCGTCGGGCTGCATTTTAATGATCGAAACCTCGGCATTCAGCACAGGATTAAAGGTTGGGTCAAGCGTTCCGTCTGCATTCAAACGGGCGAGATACTTAAAATTGCTGTTACCGCTGACGCTTGTAAACGGCCCGGAGATGATGATCTTGCCATCCGCCTGCAACTCGACATTAGTGATCGTGTTGTTCGTTCCGAGAGCGTCAAATGTAGTGTCGAGCGTGCCGTCCGAATTGAGCCGTGCAATACGATTACGTGCAACCGAGTTGTTTATTTGCGTAAACGAGCCGACGATAATGATCTTGTTGTCCGGCTGGACCGCCAGCCTGTAGACCGATCCGCCTTGGTTTCCACACGTTATTCCCTGTCCCTCAAAACCACCTGCCAGACTAAATCTATAAACCAGCCCGCCCGCCGACAATATTTTTCCCGTCGGCAAATATCTCAGGTTGCGCGGGTTTGGTGTGTTGGCAAAAGTCCGGTCGAAGGTGCCGTCCGGATTGAGTCGTGTCCCGTTACTAATAAGCCCGCCGACCAGGATCTTTCCATCCGGCTGCGTACTTATCTCTGATACTTCCTGACCTTCGTCATAATATGACGGCATGAATGTTGAATCGACCGTCCCGTCGGCATTCAATCTTGCCATGTCAATATAACGCGAGGATGTGCCGACATGCGAAAAATACCCGCCGATCAGGATCTTGCCGTCCGGTTGGACAAAGACCTTGCTTCCGCGGCCCGTATTTGAAACAAAGGGCTGCAGCGAAGCGTCGACGCTGCCGTCCGTGTTCAATCTAGCGATCGGCTGCGTTAGGACGCCGGATATGTCATTACTACTGGCAAATGACACGATAACAACTCTGCCGTCCGACTGAACCGCTAGGTCATTCGCCGCCCTCGGACTACCAGTGTAATTGTAGGCACTGTTGTCGAGCGACCCGTCTGTATTGAGCAATCCGACATTCATTCTGGCCGCCCCGTTATAGCTTTGGAATGATCCGCCGATCACGATCTTGCCATTCGGCAAAATCTCTATATCATTTACCGATCCGCTTGCACCGCTATTGGTAATGTTAAAGCTCGTATCAATATTACCGTCCGCCGTGAGCCGGATAAGGCCATATGGTATCGGAAATCCGTCGACCTGATCGAACCCGCCGCCGAGCAGTATTTTGCCATCGGCCTGAACCGCGGCACTGACAACAAGGCCGCGGATAGCACGGGAAAAATCGATCGAGCCATTGGAGTTCAGGCGATAAACGACTCCCGTATTACCGTTTTGATATTGGTATGAGACGATCGTCTTTCCGTCGGCCTGAACGAAAACGTCAAACACCCCGTTCGTGCCCGGTGACTGCGGCACCTGCGAATTGAAAGCAGTATCGAGGGTGCCGTCAGAAAAAAACCGCACTACATTGGCCCGTGTCGCGCTTGGTGAATTCACTACCACACTGTAATTGCCGCCAATGGTTATCTTGCCATCCGCCGCAACGAATATATCCCGCACCGTGCCGCCGGAACTCTGTCCTGAACCACTAATGTTAAACGATGCGTCGAGGCTGCCGTCGGTGTTTAGACGCATGATATCCCGCCGCAATACCGGGCCCGCGGTATTAAAAGCACCTCCGACGAGAATCTTTCCGTCCGCCTGCAAAGCGAGTGCGTAGATATTAAAAAAGGTGGTGCCGTCAGCCTTCACAAGCGAGGGCGGATTGAACGTCGTGTCGAAACTTCCATCCGCGTTAAAACGAGCAACACCATCGCGCACCGATCGATTTACCGCACCGAAATTTCCAGCGACAAGGATCTTTCCATCCGCTTGCACAACCACCCGTCTCGCGGTTGTCCTCTCAAGCGTAAATTGCGAGATGTAATCAAAAGTTATCAGCCCAGGATCAAATCCTGGATCAACCTCGCCCGCCGCACGTACCGAAAAAGAGCCAGCGAGAGCCGTAAAAGCGACCATCAGGATACAAAAAAACTTTCGTGAAAGAGTCATAATTCTCCCCATTTCGCCGATCGTATAAAAGAACAGAACGCGGACGGCCCGTCCGCCAGTCCTACTGCAAAAACGAATTCTGCGTCGGCGTATCGGTTGCTATGCCGAAGCGGAATCCGGTGAATCCCGTTGTCGAGCGAAGCAGATACCAGATGCCGTCGCTTGGGCGGTAGACGGCGATGTCGGCCTTGCCGTCGCCGTCGAAGTCGGCGGGAACGGGTTTGTCACCGGTCAGCCCGAACGGCCCGATCGTCGAGGTCTGCGTGGCACTGTTGTAGATGTACCAGACGCCCGTCGAAGGCCGGAACACCGCGAAGTCGGTCTTGCCGTCACCATCGTAATCGGCCGGTGCGGGAATGTCGGTTGAGATGCCCCATTTTGTCGCACGCTGCACATTATCAACGCTCGACTGCCACCACCAGTTGCCATCCGAAGGCCGGTAGATCGCCACATCCGACTTGCCGTCGCCGTCAAAATCACCGATCACCGGCTTGTCGCCCGCCAGTCCGAACGATTTGTTCGAAGTCGCACCGTTCGAACTGCTGGTGCGCAGCCACTGGCTCGTCGAAGGCCGGAATACGACATAATCAGCCCTTCCGTCACCGTCAAAATCAGATGGCAAAGGAATATCCCCGGTCTGTCCCAACTGGGCATTGATCTGCTGCCCGTTCACCGAACTCAGCGACCACCAATTCCCGTTCGACGGTCTGAATATCGCAACATCTGTCTTACCGTCACCATCAAAGTCCGCCGGTGCCGGCACATCCCCAGCCACCGCAAACGCCGTCTGCGTCACGCCAAAATCCGAACTCCGAAGTATGTACCAATTATTCTCCGAAGCCCTAAACACCGAAACATCAGCCTTTCCATCACCGTCGTAGTCGAACAGCTTAGACTGCGGTGTGGTGTTCAAAAGCCGGGCTATCCTCGTACGCGGGATTCCGTTTATCTTAGAAAATCCGCCGCCTAGCAATATCTTTCCGTCTGACTGTAAATAGATCGAGAACACCGCACCATTTGCCGTGGTCGCATATCCCGAATCAAGAGTGAAATCCGTGTTAAATCTGGCGATCCCATTTTTCGAGACTATCCCAATTAGACTAAATGAACCGCCAACGAGGATCTTACCATTCGGCTGGATCACCACGGTATCGACCTCGGAATTCGTCGTGAAACTTGTTTCTAATGTTCCGTTCGAGTTCAATCTGCGAATTCCAGTGCCTACGAGCACGACCTTTCCATCCATTTGGAGGGCAATATCGATCGCTCCAGGTGTGCCTGTCGGTGGAATAAATCCGTTGTCCAAAACCCCGTTCGGATTGAATCGAGCTGCTGAATTACGAACGGCAATATCGCTAATGTTCGAAAAAGACCCCGCCAGTAAGATCTTCCCATCGGGCTGGACCACGACCTTTCGAACAAATCCATCAGGTTGGGCCGGATTAAACGACGTGTCTCGCGATCCATCGGCATTGAGGCGGGCAAATCGCGGCAGAATGTAGGTCATATTTCCGCCGAGCAAAATCTTTCCGTCGGCCTGAATAGCAATGTCGTAAACAATGCTGCTCGATGGAAGTGCCGCGTTAAAACTTGTATCCTGCGTCCCGTCAACATTAAGCCGCTGCAGAACAATCCCCTGAGTAGTACCGACCAAGATCTTTCCGTCCGTTTGCAGAGCCATTGCATTGATCGTTTGTAGTGGAAAACCCGTATTAAAATACGGCACAAACGAAACGTCGAGCGACCCGTCGGCATTGAACCGTGCCATTGATCGACGCTGAACGCCATTTGCAAGAACGAAGTTGCCTGCGACCAGTACTTTGCCGTCTGGCTGGCGCAGTATCTTTCCGACTGATCCGCCGCGATTTGCCTTGACTACAAATGTGGTGTCAAAAGCTCCGTCCGCACTAAATCTGAGCATCGGATCGATCAAGGTCGAAGTATTAAGTCCGGCGAGGATTCGATTGTCGGGCAATATTTCGAGATCGTTAACGGCAGTGTCCGTTATCATCCCGTTGTTTGGAAAAGTGTTGTCGGCGGTTCCGTCGGCATTTAGGCGGGCGAGACGTTGATTTGTTAACGCATTAAAACTCGAAAAGCCTCCACCGATAACGATCTTGGCGTCGGAGCGAACGGCGACGTCATTCACGATGCCATTTGCACCGGCACCGGCAGAATTAAATCCCGTATCGCGCGAACCGTCGGTATTAAGTCGCGTGATACGCCCCTGATTCGTTCCGTTCCAGACCGTAAAATCACCGCCAACGACGATCTTGCCGTCTGCTTGGAGTTCGACAGCCTCGACACCGCCGTTTCCGGATACGTTCGTTATGAATGTGCCGTCAACCGTGCCGTCCGGATTATATCGATAGATCCCAGGCACCGCCGCCGCGCTGTAACCACCGGCAACGATCTTGCCATCGGGTTGAACCTCAATATCTTTGAACGTAGCGTTCGCGGTATTGTCGACAAATGTCGCGTCACGAGTCCCGTCAGCGTTTAGGCGCGCGAGATTCTTTGTCGACGTATTGGCCCCCACGGTGAATATACCGGCGATCAGGATCTTGCCGTCAGCGAGCAACTTCACATCATAGACGACCGATCCGAACAGCAATAGTTCTACGTTAAAGGTCGGGTCGTTCGATCCGTCCGCGTTTATACGCCTGACCCCTAAACGCACTCCGGTCTGGCCCACGACACCCATGTAGATATTTCCGGCGACAATGATCTTGCCATCCGGCTGGATCGCCAGGGCCCGAATATCTCCTCCGCCGGTAACCACACCGTTATTACTGTTGTGAGAGGCAAAATCAGGCGCGAGGAATGTCTTGTCGACCGTTCCATCAAGA
>Ga0209023_10005163_pt1 | contig 14411 bp, 15 predicted proteins | sample LakOneMetagenome_FD_187468 | JGI IMG/M metagenome (GOLD analysis project Ga0209023, IMG submission 187468) | Freshwater and sediment microbial communities from Lake Erie, Canada (SPAdes) (version 2) | ecosystem: Environmental > Aquatic > Freshwater > Lentic | place: Lake Erie, Canada...
TCTGCAGGTTCGGCAGGAAACGACGCTTGGTTTTGTTGTTAGCGTGGGAGACGTTGTTGCCAACCATCACTCCCTTGCCGGTAACTTGGCAGACACGTGCCATAGTGCACTCCTTAAGAATATCCAGATTTGGAAAAACGAGAGTATAGCGTGAAAATCGAAGGCAAATCAATCACTTGCGAAAAACAATTGTGTCTTTTGATTGTTATTGGATTTAACAATTCCTGTCGAGCTCGTTAAAGCCTTGTTTTGATACCGGTTTACAAAGACAAAAGCGTGTGAAATCGCAACAACACTAGAGCTGTCCATGCTCCGCAAAGGAGTGGATGTGCGTTCCCGCCACCACGAAATGGTCGAGCACGCGGATGTCGACCAGGGCCAGCGCCTGCACCAGGCTCGCCGTCAGGCGCAGGTCGGCCTCGCTCGGTTCAGGCACCCCCGACGGGTGGTTGTGGGCCACGATGACGCCGGCGGCATTGCGGTGCAGCGCCGCCTTCACCACTTCGCGCGGATACACGCTGGTATGGGTCAGGGTCCCGCGAAACATCTCCTCGTAATTGATGAGGCGGTTCTTGACGTCGAGGAAGAGCACGACGAAGGATTCGTGCGCCTGCAGCGCGAACTGGTGGCGCAGGTAGGCGCGCACCGCTTCCGGCGAACATAGCGCCTGGCGTTCGAAATCCTCGGCCACGGCGCGCCGGGTCAGCTCCACCGCCGCCTGCAACTGCGCGTACTTGGCCGGCCCCAGGCCGTGCAGGGCGCCGAATTCGGCCGAACTGGCGTGCAGCAGCCGGTGCAGCGAGCCGAAGTGGTCGAGCAGGTCGCGCGCCAGCGCCACCGCGCTTTTGCCGGCCACGCCCACGCGCAGGAAGATCGCCAGCAGTTCCGTGTCCGACAGCACCCCGGCGCCGCCGCGCAGCAGGCGCTCGCGCGGGCGTTGCTCTTCCGGCCATTCGGTAATCCTCATTGTCTGATCCTTGCCATAAAAAAGGGCACGCCAAGGCGCGTGAGGCAGGGCTGGCTTACAATAGCGGTTTGCCCGCAACCGGCCTGCCCGTCTATAAAGAACATGTCCAACGCTCCAGTCGTCAACGAATCGTCCTACCTGACCCTGCATTATCGGCTTGCCACCGCCGACGGTACTGATCTGGTCACTACCTTCAACGGCACCCCGGCCACCTTGCTGCTGGGCCAGGGCCAGCTCGCACCCTTTCTCGAGGCGCGCCTGATCGGCCTGCCCGAAGGCGCGCGCCAAACGTTCACCCTGAGCGCGCTTGACGCCTTCGGCGAGCGCAATCCCGACCTGATTCAGCCGGTGTCGAAGGCGACGCTGGAAGAGAATTCGGTGCCGGACGCCGATTACAAGGTGGGCGAGCTGATCGAGTTCAATGCGCCCAAGGGCGGCCGTTTTGCCGGCGTGCTGCTGGAAATGCGCGAGACCACCGCGCTGTTCGATTTCAACCACCCGCTGGCCGGCCAGGCCCTGCAATTCGAAGTACAACTGATTTCGGTTCTGTAAAACAGGAAACCTCATGGACAACGAAATTCTGCTTGCCCAGCCGCGCGGCTTCTGTGCCGGCGTGGACCGCGCCATCGAGATCGTCGAGCGCGCCCTGCGCCAGTTCGGCGCCCCGATCTACGTGCGCCACGAGATCGTGCATAACGCCTATGTCGTCGAAGACCTGCGCAACAAGGGCGCGATCTTCATCGAAGAGCTCGAGGACGTCCCGCCCGGCAATACGCTGGTGTTCTCGGCCCACGGTGTCTCGAAAGCGGTGCGCGCCGATGCCGAGGCGCGCGGCCTGACCATTTTCGATGCCACCTGCCCGCTGGTGACCAAGGTCCATGTGGAAGTGGCCAAGATGCGCAAGCAGGGCTGCGAGATCGTCATGATCGGCCACGACGGCCATCCGGAAGTCGAAGGCACCATGGGCCAGGCGGAAGAGGGCATGCACCTGGTCGAGACCGTGGACGACGTCGCCACGCTGCAGGTCGGCAACCCGGACCAGCTGGCCTACGTGTCGCAAACCACCCTGTCGGTGGACGATACCGCCGACATCATTGCCGCGCTCAAGGCGCGCTTCCCGAACATCATCGAGCCGAAGAAGGGCGACATCTGCTACGCCACCACCAACCGCCAGGAAGCCGTCAAGTTCATGGCGCCGCAGGTGGAAGTCGTGGTGGTAGTCGGCAGCCCGAACAGCTCGAACTCGAACCGGCTGCGCGAAGTGGCGGAAAAGATGGGCACCCCGGCCTACATGGTCGACAAGGCCGAGAAGATCGATCCGCAATGGATCGTGGGTAAGAAGCGTATCGGCGTGACGGCTGGCGCCTCGGCGCCCGAAGTGCTGGTGCAGGCCGTGATCGACCGCCTCAAGGAACTGGGCGCGGCCAGCGTGCGCGCGCTCGAAGGCGTCGAAGAGCATGTTGTATTCCCGCTGCCGAAGGGCCTGGACGGCGCCAGGGCGGCGTAAAGACGCGGACGACAAATTTGCCGCACTGAGGTGTTTTCCAGTGTAAGTTTTCCATTTGCCAAGTTATGATGGCGGCAATCGGAAACGCCAGGCCAGGAACGGCACTGCGGGGCTACCCGGAGTGCCGTTTTTCTTACCCCGGAGAACTTACGCTCGATGGAAACATTCATCCAACAAATCCTCAATGGCCTCGTGATGGGCAGCATGTATGCCCTGGTCGCGCTCGGCTATACCATGGTGTACGGGGTGCTCAACCTCATCAACTTCGCCCACGGCGACGTCCTGATGATCGGCGCCATGATCGGCCTGACCCTCCTCAAGCTGCTGGAAAGCCACGCGCCCGGCCTGCCCGGCTACGTGCAGCTGGCAGTCGCCATCATCGGTGCGATTCCCGTAGCGGTGCTGGTCAACATCCTGATCGAGCGGGTCGCCTACCGCCGCCTGCGCAACGCACCGCGCCTGGCCCCCTTGATCACGGCGATCGGCGTGTCGATCCTGCTGCAGACCTTCGCCATGATGATCTGGGGCCGCAGCCCGCTGCCCTTCCCGCAACTGCTGTCGCCCGAACCGGTCTCGATCGGGGGCGCCCTGATCTCGCACACCCAGATCCTGCTGCTGGTGCTGGCTGCGGTCGCGATGGTCGGGCTGGTGCTACTGGTCGAGCGCACCCGCATGGGCCGCGCGATGCGCGCCGTGGCCGAGAACCCGCGCGTGGCCGGCTTGATGGGCGTGGATTCGAACCGCGTGATCGTCGCCACCTTCGCCATCGGCGCCGCGCTGGCCGCGGTGGCGGGCGTGATGTGGGGCGCGAACTACGCCTCGGTCACCTTCACCATGGGCATGCTGCCGGGCCTGAAGGCCTTCTGCGCGGCCGTGCTGGGCGGGATCGGCAACATCTACGGCGCCATGATCGGCGGCATCCTGCTGGGCATCATCGAAGCGCTCGGCGCCGGCTACATCGGCGACCTGACCGGGGGCTTCCTGGGTAGCCACTACCAGGACATCTTCGCCTTCGTGGTACTGATCCTGGTGCTCACCCTGCGCCCGTCCGGCATCATGGGCGAGCGCGTGGCCGACCGCGCTTGAGGAGGACGGACCCATGGCACTCCTGACCTTCGACGTCCAGCACAAGCCGCGCCAGGCCTACGCCAGCATGGCGGCGGTGCTGGTCCTGATGCTGGTCTTCCCTTTTGTGGCTTCCCAGTTCGGCAATTCCTGGGTGCGCATCATCGACATCGCGCTGCTCTACATCATGCTGGCGCTGGGCCTGAACATCGTGGTCGGCTTCGCCGGCCTGCTCGACCTCGGCTACATCGCCTTCTTCGCGGTGGGGGCCTACCTGGTCGGCCTGTTCTCTTCGCCGCAGTTCGCCAGCCTGCTGGAATCGGTCATTTATTATTCGCCGGCGCTGGGCGAGGCATTGGTGGCCTTCTTCGGCCCCGAGATCCAGCAGAACGGCATCCACCTGTCGGTGTGGGCGATCGTGCCGCTGGCAGCGTTGGTGGCGGCCCTGTTCGGTGCGCTGCTGGGCGCGCCGACCCTGAAGTTGCGCGGCGACTACCTCGCCATCGTGACCCTCGGCTTCGGCGAGATCATCCGCATCTTCATGAACAACCTGAACGACCCGATCAACTTCACCAACGGGCCGCAGGGGATCAACATGATCGACCCGATCCGCGTGTTCGGGGTGTCGCTCGCCGGGGAGACGGGCTCCCAGGCCACGGTGCACGTCGGCGGCTTTTCCATGCCCTCGGTGAACGCCTATTATTTCCTGTTCCTGGCCTTGACCATCGCGACCATCTTCGTCACCAGCCGCCTGCAGCATTCGCGCCTGGGCCGCGCCTGGGTGGCGATCCGCGAGGACGAGATCGCGGCCAAGGCCATGGGCATCAATACCCGCAACGTCAAGCTGCTCGCCTTTGCGATGGGCGCGAGCTTTGGCGGCGTGGCCGGCGCCATGTTCGGGGCCTTCCAGGGCTTCGTGTCGCCGGAATCGTTCTCGCTGACCGAATCGATCGCGGTGCTGGCGATGGTGGTGCTGGGCGGGATCGGCCATATCCCGGGCGTGGTGCTGGGCGGCGTGCTGCTGGCGGCGCTGCCGGAAGTGCTGCGCCACGTGGTGGAGCCGGCCCAGCAGGCGCTGTTCGGCACCGTCCTGATCGAGGCCGAGGTGCTGCGCCAGCTGCTCTACGGCCTGGCGCTGGTCCTGATCATGCTGCTCAATCCGGCCGGCCTGTGGCCGTCGCCGAACAAGGAAGAGCGCCCGAACGCGGCCCTGGCGCGCGAAGACGAGGAAGGAGCCAAGGCATGAGCGAGGTTCTTCTCGACATCTCGGGCGTCAACAAGCGCTTCGGCGGCCTGCAGGCGCTGACCGGCGTCGGCATCCGCATCGAGCGCGGCCAGATTGTCGGCCTGATCGGCCCGAACGGCGCCGGCAAGACCACCTTCTTCAACGTGATCACTGGCCTGTACCAGCCGGACAGCGGCAGCTTCGCACTGGCCGGCAAGCCCTATTCGCCCTCGGCTCCACACGAAGTGGCCAAGGCGGGGATCGCGCGCACCTTCCAGAACATCCGCCTGTTCGGCGAGATGAGCGCGCTGGAGAACGTCATGGTGGGGCGCCACGTGCGCACGAAACAAGGCGTGTTCGGCGCGATCTTCCGCCACAAGGCGGCGCGCGAGGAAGAAGCGGCGATCCGCCGGCGCGCCCAGGAACTGCTCGACTTCGTCGGTATCGGCGCGTATGCCAACCGCACCGCCAAGTTCCTGTCCTACGGCGACCAGCGCCGCCTCGAGATCGCCCGCGCGCTGGCGACCGAGCCGCAGCTGCTGGCGCTGGACGAGCCGGCGGCCGGCATGAACGCCACCGAGAAGCTGGCCCTGCGCGAGCTGCTGGTGAAGATCAAGAACGAAGGCAGGACCGTGCTGCTGATCGAGCACGACGTCAAGCTGATGATGGGCCTGTGCGACCGCATCACGGTGCTCGAATACGGCAAGCAGATCGCCGAAGGTTTGCCTGCCGAGATCCAGAAGAACGAGGCCGTGATCAAGGCCTATCTCGGAGGCGCGCACGCATGAGCGAGAACATCCTGAAAGTAGCTGGCCTGAAGGTCGCCTACGGCGGCATCAAGGCGGTGAAGGGGCTGGACCTGGAAGTGAACCGGGGCGAGCTGGTGACCCTGATCGGCGCCAACGGCGCCGGCAAGACCACCACCCTGAAAGCGATTACCGGCACCCTCCCGCCGTGCAAGGTGGAGGGCGAGATCAGCTACCTCGGCAAACCTCTGCGCGGTACGCCGTCCTTCCGCATGGTGCAGCAGAAGCTGGCCATGGTGCCGGAAGGGCGGGGGGTGTTCACCCGCATGACCATCCACGAGAACCTGCAGATGGGCGCCTACACGCGCAAGGACGCGGCGGGCGTCAACGAGGACGTCGAGAAGTGGTACGCGGTGTTCCCGCGCCTGAAGGAGCGTTCCAGCCAGCTGGCCGGCACGCTGTCCGGCGGCGAGCAGCAGATGCTGGCGATGGCGCGCGCGCTGATGTGCCATCCGACCTTGCTGCTGCTGGACGAGCCGTCGATGGGGCTGTCGCCGATCATGGTGGAGAAGATCTTCGAGGTGATCCGCGACGTGTCGCAGCAGGGGATCACGATCCTGCTGGTGGAGCAGAACGCCAAGCTGGCGCTGCAGGCGGCGCACCGGGGGTATGTGATGGAGTCGGGCAGCTTGACGATGACGGGGAATGCGACGGACATGCTGAATGATCCGCGGGTGCAGGCGGCCTACCTTGGCGAGTAACGCAGGATAGACGCGACACGAGTTTTTTCCGCGAACCTCAAGACCGTCATTCCCGCGAAGGCGGGAATCCAAGTTTGCATGCAGGTCGGTAGCTTGTGGGCAAACGGAACGCAACGAAATTGGATTCCGGCCTGCGCCGGAATGACGGTTTTTAGGTTAGCGGAAGAAAACCGCTAACAATTTGCCGGGGCGCGCAACACACGCCAAAAACAAAAAGCCGGAACATCGCTGTCCCGGCTTTTTCATTTGACGAGCCTAAGCTTAGGCAGCGGCCGTCTGGGTCGCAGCAGCAGCGCTGGCGGTAGCCTTGCGAGCAGTCGCCGAAAACTGGCTCACTGCGGCGTTGACGTTGTTTTCGATCGCTTCGGCAGCCTGCTTGCTGGTCTTGCTGAACTGCTCGTAGCCGGCGTTGGCGTTGCTGATCACGGTCTTGACGGCGGCGACGAAGGTCTCCGAACCGGCCGGGGCGTTCTTGCTCACTTCGTCGACCAGGGCGATGACCTTGCGGTTGGTTTCGACGATCTGGCTTTCGGCGGCCTTCGAGAACTCGGCGCCGGTGCCGGTGGCGATGGCGGCCAGCTGGCGGTTGTACGACAGGGCCTTCTCGGCGGTCGGCTGGGCCTGCGAAGCGGTCAGCGAGAAGAATTCTTGCGGATCCTTGGCGCTCAGCAGCTGGCGCGCGACGGCCGACGACTCTTCCAGGGTAGTGCGGGCAGTGCTGATGTTCAGGTCGACCAGCTTCTCCATGCTTTCGAAGGTCTTGGCGGTCAGCGACGACAGCAGGGCGAACTGCGATTCCAGGTTGGCTTTGGTGGCGTTCGAGAACTGCTCAGGAATTGCAAACATGTGACTCTCCAAAAATTCAGTAATGTTCAGTGGATGAAATGTTGCTTGGACCGGTGAGGCAGGTTTTTCCGTCGCTAACCCGATAGGACCATCGACGAAACTCTTTATTGTGCACCGCAACAGGGCGAATTTTGAATCAGGTTTGAAAGGGAGTCAAGCGAATTTGATGCGCCGCACCATACGACTGTAGTTAAATTTCTTGAATGCATTGATTGCAAGAAATATCAACGGCTTGCGCTTAATTTAGTTCAAGAAAACGGCCCGGACGAGGGCGGTCTGAACGGAGCGCAGCGCCATGCTAGACTAGCCGCTTGTCTTTCCGCCAAGTCAACAGAAGAGCTGCTTTGCAGCATCCCACCATGTCCGGCACCCGAACGCATCCGCATCCTGTCGTATCCGCTTCCTGGCTGTCGCCCGTTCCCTTGCTGTTCGTGTTCTTGTGGAGCACCGGCTTCATCGTCGCCAAGCTGGGCCTGCCGTATGCGCCGCCGCTGACCTTCCTGATCCTGCGCTGCCTGGGCGTGCTGGCCGTGCTGCTGCCCCTGGTGCTCTTGATGCGCGCGCCGTGGCCGCGCGGGCGGATGCTGCACGTGGCCGTGGCCGGTTTGCTGCTGCAGGCGGGCTACCTGGGCGGTGTCTGGGCCGCGATCAAGCTCGGCATGCCGGCCGGGCTGACCGCGCTGATCGTCGGCATGCAGCCGGTCCTGACCGCCGCCAGCGCGCCCCTGATCGGCGAAAAAGTGCGCCCGCGCCAGTGGTTCGGCTTCGTGCTGGGCCTGCTGGGCGTGGCGCTGGTGGTGCAGGCCAAGCTGCGCCTGGCCGGCTTGAGCGCGCCCGGCATCGCCTTGTGCGTGTTCGCGCTGGTCTGCATCACGGCCGGCACCATGTACCAGAAGCGCTGGTGCCCGGGTTTCGACCTGCGCACCGGCACCGTGGTCCAGTTCGGCGCGACCGTCGCCGTGCTGGCGCCGCTGGCCGCCGTGCTCGAGGGCCTGGACTGGCGTTTTTCCAGTGTCACCTGGAGCGTCGACTTCATCGTGGCCTGGCTGTGGTCGATCTTCGCGTTGTCGATCGGCGCCATCTTTCTACTGTTCACCCTGATCCGGCGCAGCCGCGCCACCGAAGTCACGAGCCTGCTTTACCTGACGCCGCCCACCACCGCCGTGATGGCGTGGATCCTGTTCGGCGAGTCCTTCAGCCCGCTCGCCCTGGCCGGCATGGCGGTGGCCGTGCTCGGTGTCGCATTCGTCGTCCGGAAATAAATAATAGGAAATAGGAGCCGCCATGATTACCAGCCCCCAGCAGGAAGCCGTCGACGCCGCCATCACCTCGCGCCGCTCGATCCGCGCCTTCCTCGACAAACCGGTCGAGCGCGCCGACATCGAGCGCATTCTCGAGGTGGCCGCGCGCGCGCCGTCCGGCACCAATACCCAGCCGTGGAAGGTCTACGTGCTGACCGGGCAGGGGCGCGAGCGGCTGTCCGAGGCCATCCTGGCGGTGAATGCCGATCCGGAGCAGGCGCGCCAGCACACCGAGGAATACGCCTATTACCCGCGCGAGTGGATCTCGCCCTACGTCGATCGCCGGCGCAAGGTAGGCTGGGACCTGTACACCTTGCTGGGCCTGACGCGCGACGACAAGGCCGGCATGGCCGCCCAGCACGCACGCAACTACCGCTTTTTCGACGCCCCGGTGGGACTGATCTTTACGATCGACCGGATCATGGAACAGGGTTCCTGGCTTGATTACGGGATGTTCTTGCAGAGCATCATGGTCGCCGCACGGGGCCGCGGACTCGACACCTGTCCGCAGGCGGCTTTCACACAGTACCACCGCGTCATTGCGCAACAGCTCGGGTTGCCGGAGAATGAAATGGTGGTGTGCGGCATGGCGCTCGGCTGGGCCGATCCGGCACGCATCGAAAACTCCCTCGTGACCGAACGCGAACCGGTCGGCAATTTCATGCGATTTCTGGACTGACCATCACGTAAATACTTGATTGCGAAAGGCTTTGCACGGAATGTATGTTTCGCTTGCGATCAGGCGTTATTCCGTTACACTGCATTCCGTACCTCATCAGTTTGCGCCGAAGGGTTTCCAGATGTTCAAAGTTGCATTGGCTGCCATCGTTTCGCTGCTGCTTGCCTTCCAGCCTGTCCAGGCCGCCGGGGCAGGGGCGGGCGCGGGCGCCGGTGCGGGTGCAGGCGCCGAAGCCAAATCCAGCAAGAAAAAGGTTGCCCGCAAGAAGGTACAACGCCGTCCCGCCCAGGGCAGAGGCGCCCGCAAGGCCGCGCGCAAGGACCTGGCCCAGCAAATCGCCGACGACAATCGGCAGCGCATGGTACGCCGCGTGGAAATGGTACGCGGCAAGCGCAAGGTCACTTATCAGCTGGTGCGCCGCGCATCCGGCGCCGGGGCCGCCGCCGCCGTGGCGATGGACCCGCGCACCTTCGGCGACGCCGCCGGCCTGCGCCGCACCGCCGACCCGCTGTCGCTGCGCTCCAACGTCGCCTTCGTGCTCGACCAGAACAGCTCGGAAGTGCTGTTCGAAAAGAATGCCAACGTCGCCCTGCCGATCGCCTCGATCACCAAGCTCATGACGGGCCTGGTCGTGGTGCAGGCGCGACAGGACCTCGACGAAGTCCTGCGCATTACCGACGCCGACGTCGACCGCCGCAAGTATTCCAGCTCGCGCCTGCCGGTGGGCACCCGCATGACCCGGCGCGAACTGCTGCACATTGCCCTGATGAGCTCGGAAAACCGGGCCGCCTCCGCCCTCGGGCGCAACTACCCCGGCGGCATCTCGGCGTTTGTCGGCGCGATGAACGCCAAGGCGCGCGAGCTCGGCATGAAGGACACCCGTTACGTCGATTCGAGCGGCCTGTCGAGCGGCAACGTGTCGAGCGCGCGCGACCTGGCGCGCCTGGTCGCGGTGGCCTACCAGGAACCGCTGCTGCGCGAATATTCCACCACCCCGAATTCGGTGGTGAAGGCGAGCGGACGCCCGATGCGCTACGCGAATACCAATTACCTGGTGGCGCTGCCGGACTGGAACATCGGCCTGCAGAAGACCGGCTTCATTAACGAGGCGGGCCGCTGCCTGGTGATGCAGGCGGCCATCCACGGCCGCAACGTGATCATGGTGTTCCTGGATTCGAAGGGCAAGATGTCGCGCACGGCCGACGCCGGCCGGGTGCGCCGCTTCCTGGAAGCGCTGGCGCCGGGCAAGCTCGACGTGCTGGAGCCGGGCACCCTGGGCGTACGCGATACGCCCATCATGAGCACGGCCACTGCGACCGCGCCGGCGCTCCAGTAATCAGATCGTGGGAGCAGGGCGGTAGCCCAAGGTTGTCGAAATGCTGGACGCCGTCTGCACCAGGTCTTCCAGCCATTCTTCCTGCAGGCGATCAGCCGGCGCCGAGATCGACAGGCCGGCCACCAGCTTGCCGCTGTCGTCGAAAATGCCGGCCGCCATGCAGCGCACGCCCAGTTCCAATTCTTCGTTGTCGCGCGCATAGCCGCGTGCGCGCACCAGGCTCAGTTCGCGCTCGAAGCGGGCCAGGTCGGTGATCGAGTTCTTGTTGTGGCCGGCAAGGCCGGTCCGGGTGGCGTAGGCGCGGATCGCCTTGGCGTCGTCGATCGACAGGAACAGCTTGCCGGTCGAGGTCAGGTGCAGCGGCGCCCGGCCGCCGATCGCGCGCACCACCTGCATGCCGGAGCGCTCGGAATAGGCGCGGTCGATGTAGACGATCTCGTCGCCCTGGCGCACCGACAGGTTCACGGTCTGCTGGGTCTTCTTGTGCAGGGCGCGCATGAAATCGAGCGCCGCTTCGCGTACCGACAGCCGGCTTTTGACCACGTTCCCCAGTTCCAGCAGGCGCATGCCGAGGCGGTAGGTGCCGGGCTCGACCCGGTCGACGAAGCGCGTGACGACCATGTCGTTCAGGATGCGGTGCGCGGTCGACGGGTGCAGGCCCGAGACCTTGGACAGCTCCTTCAGGCTCACCGGATCGGAGTAATTGGCCAGCGCGTCGAGCAGCGCCATCATCCGTTCGATCACCTGGATCGAGGTCTTGGCCGGGGCCGCCGCTGCGGTGTCGAGGGTTTCCATTTTCATGATGTGGTTGGTGCAGTGCAGTATCTCCCACTTTATACCATGATGTGAAACGCGGATGCAAACCGCTGGGCTCCAGTGTGCAAGGCGGACTTGCGGCGGCATAATGAGCGTCCTGCTTTCTTTTCTTTCAAGCCATGGAACATCCGATCAGCGAATTCAAGACCAAGCGCGGCATTGCCCGCATCCTGGCGGCCTGCCGCAACACGTCGGACGGCCTGGCCTGGGCCTGGCGCAGCGAGGCGGCATTCCGGCAGGAGGTCGTGCTGATCGCCTTCGCCACCGTGATCGCGCTGCTTCTGCCGGTTTCGAGCTTTCAGAAGCTGGTGCTGGTGGGTGTGCTGATCCTGGTCCTGATCGTGGAGATCGTCAATTCGGCGATCGAAGCGGTCGTCGACCGCATCTCGCTCGAGCGCCATCCGCTGTCAAAAGTGGCCAAGGACATGGGCAGCGCCGCGGTCGCGCTGGCCCTGCTGCTGGCGTTTCTCACCTGGGCAGTGGTGCTGTACGGCCGGTTCTTCTAAGGACCAATGAGGAACAAGCAAATTACGATCTTGTCGTTTGCCGAAATGCCAAGTCCCCTTAGACTATGTACGATGTTGCCGATCCGCGATCGGTTCCCCGCAGTCAATCACATGGAGAGATGACATGACCTTACGCCTCGGCGATACCGCCCCCGACTTCGAGCAGGATTCCAGCATCGGCCGGCTCCGCTTCCACGAGTGGGCAGGCGATTCCTGGGTGGTGCTGTTCTCGCACCCGGCCGACTTCACCCCGGTCTGCACGACCGAACTGGGCCTGACCGCCAAGCTCAAGCCCGAATTCGACAAGCGCAACGTCAAGGCCATCGCGCTGTCGGTCGACCCGGCCGACCAGCATCGCGCATGGATCAAGGACATCGAAGAAACCCAGCAGACCGTGGTCGGCTTCCCGATCATCGCCGACGCCGACAAGTCTGTCTCCCAGTTGTACGACATGATCCACCCGGAAGCCTCGGCCACCGCCACCGTGCGTTCGCTGTTCGTGATCGACCCGGCCAAGAAGGTGCGCCTGATGATCACCTACCCGATGAGCACCGGCCGCAACTTCGACGAAGTGCTGCGCGTGATCGACGCCCTGCAGCTGACCGACGGCTACACCGTGGCGACCCCGGGCAACTGGAAGGACGGCGACGACGTGATCATCCCGCTGACCGTGCAGGATCCGGCCGTCATCGAGCAGAAGTATCCGAAGGGTTATACGGCGCCGCGCCCTTACCTGCGCCTGACGCCGCAGCCGAACAAGTAAGCGTCTTCTACATGCAGGGTGGTCGGCTCTGCCGGCCGCGCGTTCTACTATCGCGTGAATCGGTGCGGCGCGTCGAATCACCGGCGAGTTGAACGCGCGCACGGCAGAGCCGTGCACCCTACCGAAACCTAAGGTCGCATAAGCAAATAAGAAACGCGTTGTTTGCCTGACTGCCGAGTCCCCTTACGCTGTGGCTTAACCTAGGGGTAAGGCATGTCGACGACGTATATTGTTGCAGGATTCGCAGTAGGGCTGCTGGTCGGGATGACCGGCGTAGGTGGTGGGTCGCTGATGACGCCGCTGCTCACCCTGCTGTTCGGCGTCTCGCCCTCGGTCGCGGTCGGCACCGACCTGGCCTTCGCCTCCATCACCAAGGGTGTCGGCACCGTCACCCACCGCTTCAACCGCACCGTCCAGTGGCCGATCGTCGGCCGGCTGTGCCTGGGCGCCTTGCCGGCCGCGCTGCTGGCCACGCTGGGCCTCAAGCAGTTCGGCAGGCTCGACGAGGAAATCGGCCAGCTGATCCGTTATTCGATCGCGGCGTCCGTGATGCTGACCGTGGTGGCACTGCTGCTGCGCGCGCGCATGCTGGCCTGGATCCATGCACATCCCGAATACCAGTTGCAGGGCAGGGCGCTGGCCGGCGCCACCGTCCTCGCCGGCGCCTTGCTGGGCGCGCTGGTCACCGTGTCTTCGATCGGCGCGGGCGCGATCGGCGCCACCCTGCTGGTCATGCTCTATCCGCGCCTCACGCCCGCCGAAGTGGCCGGCACCGACATCGCCTACGCCGTGCCGCTGACGGCGATTGCCGCCTTCGGCCACTGGTGGCTGGGCTCGATCGACTGGATGCTGCTGCTGACCCTGCTCGTCGGTTCCGTGCCCGGCATCACGCTCGGCGCCATGGCCGCGCGCAAAGTGCCGGAACGCTTCCTGCGCGGCCTGCTGGCGACTACCCTGACTGGCGTGGCCGCCAAGCTGGTGTTCTGACCTAATAGCTGCCGCGTCTATACAAATAAGAAATGCTTCGTTGGTGATATAAGCGCCGCGTGCCAACATGGTAGCCCGTTAGAAGAATTTGTAATAAGGGCTTCCATGACCTCCATCGCACTGCCGCGCCGAAGATCGCCGGGCCGGGCCGTTACTGGCCGTGTCATCCCCGGCTTCGGGATTTCGCTCGGCTTCACGATCTTTTACCTGGCGCTGATCGTGCTGATCCCGCTGTCGGCGGTCTTCCTCAAGACCTTCACGATGAGCTGGGACGCGTTCTGGAGCGCCGTCACCTCCGCGCGCGTGGTGGCTTCCTACAAGCTCACCTTCGGCGCTTCGCTGCTGGCCGCCTTCATCAACGTCATCTTCGGCGGCATCGTCGCCTGGGTGCTGGTGCGCTACAGCTTCCCCGGCAAGCGCATCGTCGACGCCCTGGTCGACCTGCCGTTCGCGCTGCCGACCGCGGTGGCCGGCATCACGCTCACCGCCCTGTATTCGCACAATGGCCTGATCGGCGAACAGCTGGCCAAGGTCGGCATCAAAGTGGCCTTCACCCCCTTGGGCGTGCTGGTGGCGCTGACCTTCATCGGCCTGCCTTTCGTCGTGCGCACGGTGCAGCCGGTGCTGGAAGAAGCCGAGCGCGAACTGGAAGAAGCGGCCGCCAGCCTGGGCGCCTCGCCGCTGCAGACCTTCGTGCGCGTGGTGCTGCCTTCGATCGTGCCGGCCCTCCTGACCGGCTTCGCGCTGTCGTTTGCGCGCGCCACCGGCGAATACGGCTCGGTGATCTTCATCGCCGGCAACCTGCCGATGGTCTCCGAGATCACGCCGCTCTTCATCATCACCAAACTCGAACAGTACGACTACGCGGGCGCCACGGCGATCGCGGTGGTCATGCTGATCATCTCG
>Ga0209023_10005164_pt1 | contig 14410 bp, 9 predicted proteins | sample LakOneMetagenome_FD_187468 | JGI IMG/M metagenome (GOLD analysis project Ga0209023, IMG submission 187468) | Freshwater and sediment microbial communities from Lake Erie, Canada (SPAdes) (version 2) | ecosystem: Environmental > Aquatic > Freshwater > Lentic | place: Lake Erie, Canada | collected...
CTGCCTGTTTTCGAGCGAATCCTGTTTATGCGATTTTGAAAAAACGATCACTTCGTTCATCACGTGGTACTTGCCCCTTACATTTACCCTTAAAGAGATATCGAAGCGGGAAGGATCGGGTATTGACCTTACTGCAAATCTTTGCGTGGGCTTATTCTTATAATAAAAGGTCAGGGAATCCGATTCATTGGCCGTGATGGAATATTTTCCCAGGCTGTCGGTTATTGCAAATAACCCGCCCGAGCTTACCACTCTCACGTTCTCTACATAATTGATCTTACTGCTGTCAAGCACTGTTCCGCTGATCATGATCTGCGCCTTTACAGAAGAAGCCAGGAGGAAGATTGATAAAACAGCTAAAATATATCTCAAACGGCGCAGCATTTATTGGCTGTAATATTAAGCAAGAATTTTATAATGGAACTGTTGTTTAACGCGGATTTTGCTTTTTTAAAACAGCTTCTATAACGGCCGGGTAATGCCGGTGCTCCAGTACATGTATCTTTTGGGCAAGTGTTTCTGCTGTTTCATCCGGGGCCAATTCACAGGTTGCCTGGAATATGATCTCGCCATGATCGTATAGCTCATCTGCAAAATGAATGCTGATACCGCTTTGCTTTTCCTTGTTGGAGATCACCGCATCATGCACATGCTGACCATACATTCCTTTGCCGCCATATTTTGGCAGCAGCGCCGGGTGTATATTGATGATCTTTTTTGGATAAGCATGTATAAGTACGGGAGGAAGCTTCCACAAAAAACCGGCAAGGACAATAAAGTTGATCCCTGACCTTTTCAATTCAGGTAAATAGCCATCGCCTTTACTGAACCTTTCCCTTTCAATTACAAGCACAGGGATATGATCTGCTGCTGCGATGTTTAGAACGCCTGCCGCCGGGTTATTGCAAACCACCAGTCCAATGCTCACCAGGCTATGCTTATCCTTAAAATACTCTATGATCTTTTTGGCGTTGCTGCCGGCACCACTGGCAAAAATGGCGATATTATAATGAGGCAGGTTGGCCCTGCCCGTTTTTTTTCCGCTCATCCTGTTCCATACTTTTGAAAGATACTTTTTAAAAAAAACAAACTGGCCAAACGGGAAGCTAATGAGGAGCACACAAACCGGCCAAAGGATCGTTATAAGAATAATATATAATAAAATCCATACAACACCTTTCTCGATATTGGTAAACAGGAGGATCTTACGCCCGGCCCATCCGCAAAGGCTCCCGCCCAATGCAAAAGTGAGTATGATCATAACCAGGTTTATACCGTTTACCTTCCAATGTTGCTGTAATTTTTTTAGCATGTTGCAAAAATGCATTAAAACATTGTTATACCGTTATCGAATCTTTGCTGATATATTATAATACAAATCGGCTTACAAATGCATGACAATAATAATATACATGCATGTACAAATCGCTGTAACCCAAGCCAGATAAGGAAAAAAAAAATTAACAAATGTTGGTAATTTATCATGATCGTACCTTATTTTTGCACACGAATCAGGATATTTTCCACATTAGCCCCGATAACTGTATGAGTCGCTATAGAAAAATCATTAACAAAGCTTTTGCAAGTCTTCTTCTCGTTCTGCTTGTTTCCTTTTTTAATACTTTGTCTGCCCAGGATGGCGAAGCCCTCTTCAAAGCAAATTGTGCAAACTGCCACAAACCCGACCAGGATTATACCGGCCCTGCATTGAAAGGCGCCAGGGACAGGGAACCTTCGAAAGATTGGGTTTACGAATGGGTGCACAACTCTCCCGCTGTGAGGGAAAAGGATCCTTATGGTAAAGCCCTGTTTGAAAAATGGGGTAAAACGCAGATGACCGCTTTCAGCAATTTAAAAAATGAAGAGATCGATGCGATCCTTAAATATGTGGAAGCCTATACGCCACCGGTAGTAGACAAAGGAACGCCTGGTGGAGAACCTGCATCAGATAACTCTCTTTTATTTGGAATACTTACACTTGTTTTAGCGCTCGTAGCATTTATATTATTACAGGTTAACAGTAACCTGCGCAAATTAACCGACGAAAAAGAAGGTGTTATCCGCGGTGAGCCGGTACCATTCTACCGCAATAAAACATACCTCATGGCAGGGGTATTGGTTTTGTTTGGTGTTGGTGGCTATATGACCATCAGCGCTGCTATTGGCCTGGGCCGCATGAAAGGTTACCAGCCCGAACAGCCGATCTACTATTCACATAAAGTACACGCAGGTGTAAACCAGATAAGCTGTTTGTATTGCCATGGTGGTGCCCAGGACAGCAAGCAGGCCAGCATTCCATCAGTGAATGTTTGTATGAATTGCCATATGGCAATCAAAGAATACAAAGGAGATGCTATTGTAAAAGAGAATGGCCAATCTGTAAATGGTACGGCCGAAATACAAAAGCTATATGCTTATGCAGGATGGAATCCTGTGGCAAAACAATACAACCCCGATAATAATAAGGATGGCATTCCTGATGGAGCCAGGCCGATCGAATGGATTAAGATCCACAACCTCCCCGACCATGTTTATTTCAATCACAGCCAGCATATAAAAGTTGGAAAGCAGCAATGCCAGACATGTCACGGTAATATCCAGGAAATGCCTGAAGTATATCAATTTTCTGAATTGAGTATGGGCTGGTGCATCAATTGTCACCGCGAAAGTAAAGTCGACTTTTACAATACAAAAGACAGCACCGGTAATAAATTTTACAGCATTTACGAGAAGTTCCACAATGATATCAAAAATCATAAACTGGATAGCGTAACTGTTGAAAAGATTGGTGGTACAGAGTGCCAGAAATGTCACTATTAATATTCAAACGAAAGTGGTTTTGTTGAAAATGAGTTGCAGTTAAACTATTTTCCGGTTTCAAATTTTTCGAATTTTCAAATTGTAATATGAACAAAAAGTACTGGCAGAATTTTGGAGAACTGAATCAGTCTGATGCTTTCAAGCAATCAACAGCCGATGAGTTTAAAGAAGAACTACTTCCACTGGCAGACCTCGACGAAAAAGGATTGCTGGAAGGAAAGACCCCCCGCAGGGATTTCTTGAAATACCTGGGCTTCAGCACCGCAGCGGCTGCTTTGGCTGCAAGTTGCGAAACGCCGGTTCGTAAAGCAGTACCTTTTTTAAACAGGCCTGATAATGTGATCCCGGGTGTTCCCAATTATTATGCATCTACTTATATGAATGGCGGAGATGCTATCAGCGTGATCGTTAAACAAAGAGACGGAAGGCCGATCAAAATAGAAGGAAACGAACTGTCATCTATAACAAAAGGCGGAACAAGCGCACAGGCTCAGGCTTCCGTATTGGACCTGTATGATACAACAAGGTTGCGCCATCCTTTACAAAAAGACGGCAACAGTTATAAAGAAGTGACCTCGTTCGAGGCATTTGATAAAATGATCGCCGCAGGACTGGCGGGCATTGCTGGTAAGCCTTTGGTGATACTAAGTTCTACCATTCATTCGCCATCAACCTTACAGGTAATAAATGATTTTTTAGCAAAATACCCGGGCAGCCGCCACGTACAGTATGATGCTGTGAGCTACCATGGAATGCTGTCTGCAAATGAAGCATGTTATGGAAAAAGGGCCCTGCCTTCTTATCATTTCGATAAGGCAAAAACGGTGGTAAGCCTGAGCGCAGATTTCCTCGGCACCTGGTTGAACCCGGTTGAATTCAGCAAACAATATGGTGATAGCAAAAGAATAAAAGGCGAAAAACCTTCTATCAGCCGCCACATTCATTTTGAAAGCATGTTAAGCCTCACCGGTAGCAATGCAGATGACCGCTTTACGCACAAGCCTTCTGAAACGGCTGCAATAGCCCTTGCCTTATTGGCAAAACTGGGTGGCATCGTTTCGGCAACCACCATAACAAATCCTGCATTGCTTAAAGGAATAGAAACAGCGGCAGCAGCATTGATGGCAAACAAAGGAGCAGCGCTGGTTGTAAGCGGCAGCAATGATGTGAATGTGCAGGTGGCTGTAAATGCGATCAATGAAATGATCGGCGCAAACGGAAATACAATTGACTGGGCTATTACTTCCAATTACCGTAAAGGCAGCGATGCCGATATGGCAAAACTTGTAGCAGATATGAATGCAGGTGCGATCGGCGGTTTACTGGTAGTCGACAGCAATCCTGTATATAATTATCCCGACAGTAAAAAATTTGCTGATGGGTTGTCCAAATTACCATTGAGTGTTTCTTTCAATGCAACCCTGGATGAAACAACAGAATTATGTAAATACATTATACCCGCTCCTCATTGGCTGGAAAGCTGGGGAGATGCAGAACCAAAATCCGGTTATATCAGTTTACTGCAGCCATTGATCAATCCATTGTTCAAAACAAGGGCATTCCAAACTTCCCTGTTGAAATGGATGGGCGCTGAGCCAACAAAAGTATCTGCAGTTCCGGTAAAAGATTCAACAGGAAAAATTATGGCAGCCCCTGCTGCAGCAGCTTCTTCTTCGGATGAATACGAAACCTATTTAAGGAATTACTGGACGGGAAAACTGGGAAGCGCAGACCTGTGGGACAAAGCCCTGCAGGATGGTGTCATCGAACCCGGCACGACAACAACGCCAACGGCCGGAACATTTAATAATGGAAAACTTGCTGATGCCGTATCAAAATTACAGGCAGTAAAAGGCGGTGCTCAAGAAATATTCTTATATGAAAAGATATCGGTAGGAAACGGTAGCCAGGCCAATAACCCCTGGTTGCAGGAATTACCAGATCCTGTATCAAAAGTAACCTGGGACAATTACGCCATGATGGGCCCTGACCTGGCAAAATCATTGTTCGGTATAAATATTTCCGACAATCAAAGAGAGGCTGATGCTTATGAAGTACACCCGGAAAAGCCAGTTGTAAAGATCACTGTAAATGGCCGTTCTATTGAATTGCCCGCATTGATATTACCGGGTCTCGACGCCACTACCATTGCAATTGCTCTTGGTTATGGAAGGCAGAGTGCCAACAAGGATCAGTCAAAAGACCGCATCGGCCGTTCGGCTACAGGTGCCGGTCAGAATGCATATCCATTGACAATGTTTGATGGAACATCTGTATCATACAATGCTCCTGCAACATTTGCAAAAACAGGAAACACTTATCCATTGGCACAAACACAGGTGCATGGATCCTCAGAAAGCAGGCCGATCCTTTTCGAAACAAATCTTTCAAGTTTCCTTGCAAATCCTGAAGCTGTTTTGGAAGAACCAAGACACGAAAGGTCTGTACTGATGGCTGAAGGCAAGACCGATTTTACAAGAGATGCAACCATCTACCCTGATTTCGCAAAGCCCGGTGTTAAATGGGGAATGAGCATCGACCTCAATACCTGTACAGGTTGCAGCGCCTGCGTAGTAGCATGTACAGCTGAAAATAATGTGAGTGTTGTAGGAAAGATACAGGTACAGCGTGCACATGAAATGCATTGGCTGCGTATCGACAGGTATTTCACAGGGGATAAGAAAAACCCGGATGTGATCTTCCAGCCGATGCTTTGCCAGCATTGCGACAATGCGCCTTGTGAGAACGTTTGCCCGGTAGCAGCAACCAACCACAGCACGGAAGGATTGAATCAAATGGCTTATAACAGGTGTATCGGTACAAGGTATTGTGCCAACAACTGTCCTTATAAAGTGCGCCGTTTTAACTGGCTTGATTATACAGGAGCAGATAGTTTCCCTGATAACCAAAAGCCATTGATCGGCATTGATATGGATGAATCTGTTATGCAGATGAACGAAGACCTCACCCGGATGGTATTGAACCCGGATGTTACGGTTCGTTCAAGAGGTGTGATGGAAAAATGTTCTTTCTGTGTTCAGCGTTTGCAGGATAGCAAGCTGGAAGCTAAGAAACAACAGGATCCTACATTGGTACGCAATGTAAAAACAGCTTGTATGCAGGCCTGTCCTACCAATGCGATTAATTTTGGTAATGTGAATGATAAAGAAAGTGATGTTTATAAGATAAGGAATGTAGAACAGGTGAACCGTAACTTCTACGTGCTTGAACAATTGCACGTGCTGCCGAATGTAAGTTACCTGGCCAAGATCAGGAATACAGACAGGAATTTAGGATCTGAAGAAGAACACGAAACAGAGAAGCACGCAGAAAAAGCACATGCATAACTTGACTTTGAGTAAAAATAGTAGTACAAGCTAAGTAATAATAAAAACAGGCTAACAGCTACGCAGCTAATAGCTAAAAGCTAAAAAAGATATGTCATTACTGAAATACGAATCACAACAAAGGGAACCGCTGGTAGACGGTAATAAAGATTATCACCAGGTAACGGAAGATATCATTGGCCCTATTGAGATGAAGCCAAGTAAACTTTGGTACATTGGTTTTTACATCAGTGTGGCATTGCTGCTTTTTGGGGTGTACAGTGTTTACCGGGAGGTAACATACGGTATCGGTCAGTGGAATCTGAACAAGACCATCGGCTGGGGTTGGGATATCACCAACTTCGTATGGTGGGTAGGTATTGGTCACGCCGGAACACTGATCTCTGCGATCTTATTGCTTTTCCGACAGGGCTGGAGAACAGGTGTGAACCGTGCGGCAGAAGCGATGACGATCTTCGCGGTAATGTGTGCAGGCCAGTTCCCGATATGGCATATGGGGCGTGTGTGGCTGGCATTCTTTATTATGCCATACCCAAATAGTCGTGGACCGGTTTGGGTAAATTTTAACTCCCCACTTCTTTGGGATGTATTTGCGATATCAACTTATTTTACGGTTTCATTATTGTTCTGGTATTCCGGTTTGTTACCCGACCTGGCAACAGTACGTGACAGGGCTAAAACAAAACTCCGGAAATTATTATACGGTATTGCATCTTTCGGATGGACAGGGAGTACCAAACACTGGCAGCGCCATGAATCCTTGTCATTGGTATTGGCAGGCCTTGCCACCCCTTTGGTACTGTCTGTACATACGATCGTATCTTTTGACTTCGCCACTTCTATTGTTCCGGGATGGCATACAACGATCTTCCCTCCTTATTTCGTTGCCGGTGCGATCTTCTCTGGTTTTGCCATGGTGCAAACACTGTTGATCGTGGTAAGAAAAGTAATGAACCTGCAGGATTATATCACGCTTGGTCATATTGAAGCGATGAATAAAGTAATTGTGTTGACAGGTAGTATTGTTGGTTGTGCATACTTAACAGAATTGTTCATTGCCTGGTACGGACAAAATCCTTACGAATGGTGGGCATTCAGCCAGAATAGGGCAAATATCTGGAGCCCTTACGGATGGAGTTATTATTTGATGATGTTCTGTAATGTGGTTTCTCCACAACTTTTCTGGAGCAGGAAATTAAGAAGGAATATTCCTGTTACATTCTTTATGAGCATTATCGTAAACATTGGTATGTGGTACGAGCGTTTTGTAATTATTGTTACTTCTGTTTACAGGGATTATTTACCATCAAGCTGGAGTACTTATTACAGTCCGAGTATTTATGAGATCGGTTTTTATCTCGGAACCTTCGGGTTGTTCTTTACCTGTTTCTTCCTGTTTGCAAAATACTTCCCGGTTATTGCCGTGGCAGAGATCAAAGCCATTTTGAAAACAAGTGGTGAGAATTACAAAGTGAAGATGACGGATATAGAAAAAGCTGATACGGAGAAATTCTATCATGAGGAAGTGGAGCATGCGCATTAAAAACTACAAGCTATTAGCTGCAAACTATTAGCTTGGCAAACAGGATTTAATAATTATTAATAAGCTTGCAGCTAAAAGCTTGCAGCTAAAAGCTAAAAACATGGCTGGAGGAATAAAAAAATTTGTAGTCGGAGCATTTGATGATGAGAAGGTACTGTTCCCTGCGGTGAAAAATGTACGCAAGGCCGGTTATAAGATCCATGATGTTTACACACCCTTTCCTATACATGGTTTAGACCATGCCATGGGTATCAGGGAAACAAGTTTGCATACAGCGGGTTTTATATATGCCATTACCGGAACCACAACAGCACTTGGATTTATGAGTTGGATTTTTTGCAAAGACTGGCCGCTGAACATCGGTGGCAAGCCGCATTTCGCTTTGCCGGCATGGATACCCATCACGTTTGAGTTGACCGTATTGTTTTCTGCAGTAGGTATGGTACTTACATTTTGTTACCTCTGCCAGTTATCGCCATTTGTTAAAAAACATCATTTCCATGCCAGGGCAACAGATGATCTTTTTATCATGGCCATTGAGTGCACTGATAAAACTAACGATGCAGAAGTGCAAAGTTTTTTACAGAATGCCGGTGCCAAAGAAGTGAATGTACAGCGTGCGGAAACAGGATGGTGGCTTGGCCGTTACGACAAAGAACAAAAATTATACATGGACGAGAAAGGCTATTGATTCAAAAAGGATAATTAATCATTGTTTAATTGATACTTGATAAATGAAACGACTTACTTATATATCAGCAATTTTACTAACGGCGATCATAGTTGTTACGGGTTGTCATGATAAACGTACCCCGGGAAGGGTTTATATGCCTGATATGGCTTATAGCCGTGCATATGAATCTTACGCAGAGCGTGACTCCTTTAAGTTTACCATGGATCCAACAAATAAAGGTGGTAACCTGATATTTTTTGACAACAAGCCTGTTGTGGGTACCATCAAAAGGGGAGAATTATTCCCCTATACATTGCCAAACGACAGCAACGGTTATAAAATGAGCGCAATGGTTAAGAACCCGATATCGGATTCTGCTGTAACCAAAGCTGACCTGGCAGAAGCCGGCCGTTTGTTCAACATCAATTGTGCGATCTGCCATGGTGATAAAGCTGCGGGCAACGGGCCCCTCTCTACTTCAGGAAAAATTGGTGGTGTTGCAAATCTTACATTGGAACAATATGTAAAAATGCCCGACGGCACAATGTTCCATTCTATCAATTACGGTAAGAATAATATGGGAAGCTATGCATCCCAGTTAAGCAGGAAACAACGCTGGATGATCATTAAATATATCAGGACACTGCAGCCAAAAGTTGCCGCCGCTCCGGCAGCAGCAGCAAAGACAGATAGCGCAGCAGTTAAAAAAGGATAATTATTAAAAGCATCACACAAAATAAAGTTTAGATGAATAATCATTTTGAATTACCGGGCAGTTTTAAAAAATGGACGATGGGGTTGATCGTAGCCGGTGTATTGGCATTGTTATACGGCTTTATTATGCTCCATCCTTTCGAACACGGGGCACATGGTGAAAATACCGGCAGCACACGCTTTTGGGCAGTGCTGTTACAGAATAGTGTTTATTGGCTGCTAACGGTGAATGCATCTATGTTCTTTATTTGTGTTACCACGATGGCAATGGGTGGCTGGCAGGTTGCCATGCGCCGCGTGCCCGAAGCCATTTCGAGTGTACTGCCTTTATTGGGATTGATAACATTTTTAATTTTAATGGCCATTGTTTGGGGTGGCCACACAGATATCTATCACTGGCTTGATCCGCACCTGTACGACAAAGCCTCGCCTTCTTATGACAAAATACTGGATGGCAAAAAAGGTTTCCTGAATCCCATGTTCTTCAGCATCACTTCCGGCATCACCATTCTTTGCTGGTGGTTGCTTGGCCGCAAGATGAGAAGCATGAGCCTTGAGTCTGATAAAAAAGGCCCGATGGATTATGAAGCAGGAAAAAAGTGGATATGGAACAATACCGTATGGGCTTCATTATTCACCGTGTTCTTTGGCTTAACAGTTGCATCAACAACACCCTGGCTATGGCTGATGAGCATTGATGCACATTGGTACAGTACGATGTTCAGCTGGTATACTTTCGCAAGCACATTCGTATCAGGCCTTTCATTGATAGCCATCTTCGTTATTTACCTGAAGAACCGCGGCCAGCTGGAATATGTTACCGAAGAACATTTGCATGATCTTGGAAAATTCATGTTTGCCTTTTCCATATTCTGGGCTTATACCTGGTTCTCTCAATACATGCTGATCTGGTATAGTAACCAGCCGGAAGAAACAAAATATTTTATTGAAAGGCTGGGCACTGCTACAAAGGGAGGGCCATATAAAGGGATATTCTTCTTTAACCTGATCATAAACTTTGTTGCACCGTTGCTGATACTCATGAAAAAGAGTACCAAGCGCAGCTGGACATTGGTTACGTTCATGGCGGTGCTGATCATCTTTGGCCACTGGATCGATTTTTACCAAATGGTAATGCCGGGCACACTGGGCTCGCATGCAGAAATGATGCCTTTTGAATTTGGTATTGCGGCATTGTTCATCGGCTTGATCATGTGGGGCGTGGGAAGGTATTTTTCAAAGAACCCATTGCTGGCAAAGAACCACCCGTTCCTGAAAGAAAGTATTATACACCACACCTGATGATTCAACAAAAGCAGGAGTTGTTTTTGTTTAAAATTAATTTTGTACTGACCTAAGAATAAACTGAGATTTAAATAATTAAGCTTTTAAAGACCCGTTAGGGAGGAAAAGCGAAAAAATTTATACAATGAAGGAGACTTTTCTGGTTGCGATCGTTATAATGATCTTTATTGTGATCTTTCAGATTGCGAAGGCAAGCGAATATGTAAGTGTACTAAAAGGAGAAGAAAAGACACGCAGGCAAAACAACAAGATCAATGGATTCCTGCTGATCGTATTCCTCGTGCTGGGCCTGGCGGGTGCATGGTACTGCAATAACCTTTATTATGGTAAAACTTTATTTCCACAAGGATCAGCTTCTTTGGAAGGCGAAAAAATAGACCTGATGTTATACATCACCATCGGCGTAACAGGAGTGGTTTTTGTTATTACACAGGTGTTGCTTTTCTGGTTCGCTTTCAAATACCAGGAAAAAGACGGAAGAAAAGCGTACTTCTTTCCGCATAATACAAAACTTGAATTATTATGGACGACAGTACCGGCCATATTCCTTACCGTACTGGTTGTTTTCGGATTGAAATACTGGTTTAAAATTACAAGCGACGCTCCCAAAGATGCCGTGCTTGTAGAAATAACCGGCCACCAGTTTGCATGGGAAATGCGTTACCCTGGCAAGGACGGAAAATTAGGCAAGAAGAATTTTAAACTATCCAATACACCCGCCGGGAATATCCTGGGTGTTGATTTCGAAGATCCGGAAAGCTGGGACGATATTCATACAACCGAAATGCATTTACCGGTAAACAAGCCTGTGAAACTTGTTATTCATGCGCAGGATGTGATACATGATGTGGGCCTTTCGCATTTCCGGATGAAGATGGATGCGGTGCCCGGTATTCCAACAACCATGTGGTTCACGCCCATTCATACCACCGAAGAAATGAAGATAATAACGGGTAACCCGAATTTTGTATACGAAATAAGCTGCGACCAGATGTGTGGCAAGGGACACTTTTCCATGAGGGGTGTGATCGTGGTAGAAAAAGAAGAAGATTATAAAAAATGGCTGGCGGCTCAAACGCCTGAATATTTTACTTTCTTCCCGGATAAGAATCCTAACAAGGCAAAACCAGTGGCCGATAGCGCAGCACAAAAACTACAGGCATCCGTAATGCCCGTAAAAAAATAAATAAACGGTTTTTAAAAATATTTTAAGATTATGAGTAGTGTAGTCACTTTACAAGATGCAACAAGTCATGCCGGGCATGATGCACATCATGAGCATCATCACCACGAGACCTTTATCACCAAATACGTATTTAGCCAGGATCATAAGACCATTGCCAAACAATTTCTGGTAACGGGTATCATCTGGGCTATGATCGGTGGTTTATTCTCCGTGATATTCCGTTTGCAATTGGGATATCCTGATCAAACATTTCCTTGGCTCGAAGACCTCTTAGGCCATTGGGCCAAAGGTGGTAAACTTCACCCGGAATTCTATTATGCACTGGTAACGATGCATGGTACCGTATTGGTGTTCTTTGTATTGACAGCAGGATTGAGCGGCACCTTTGCAAATTTTTTGATCCCATTGCAGATCGGTGCAAGGGATATGGCATCGCCTATGCTGAATATGCTTAGCTACTGGTTTTTCTTCCTGGCTTCTGTGATCATGGTTTCTTCTTTGTTTGTTCAAACAGGGCCTGCAAGTGGTGGCTGGACGATCTATCCTCCGCTAAGTGCGCTCGGTGACGCATCCATGGGAAGCAAGATCGGGATGGATCTTTGGCTGGTGAGTATGGCCATGTTCATTGTATCGTCGTTATTGGGCGGCCTGAATTACATCACCACTATTTTAAACATGCGCACCAAGGGTATGAGCATGACACGCATGCCGCTTACCATCTGGGCATTGTTCTTCACAGCTGTTTTGGGTGTATTGTCTTTCCCTGTATTATTATCAGGCGCTATATTATTATTGTTCGACAGGAACCTGGGAACAAGTTTCTTTTTAAGTGATATTTATGTAGCAGGAAAAATATTGCCGAACGAGGGTGGAAGCGCCATTTTGTTCCAGCACCTTTTCTGGTTCCTCGGCCACCCCGAAGTTTATATCATCCTGTTGCCGGCCATGGGTATGGCATCAGAAATATTGTCGGTCAACAGCCGCAAACCGATCTTTGGTTATATGGCGATGGTTGGGTCATTATTTGCCATCACTATTCTTGCATTCCTGGTATGGGCACATCATATGTTTGTAACAGGATTGAATCCATTCCTGGGTTCCGTGTTTGTATTGCTCACGTTATTGATCGCGGTTCCTTCGGCTATCAAGGTATTTAACTGGCTTACTACTTTATGGCGGGGAAATATCAGGTTCACACCTGCAATGATGTTTGCCATCGGATTTGTAAGTTTATTCATCAGCGGTGGTTTAACGGGTATTTTCCTGGGTAACTCCGCATTGGATATTCACCTGCACGATACTTATTTTGTAATTGCACACTTTCATATTGTAATGGGCGTGGCCTCATTCTTTGGAATGTTTGCCGGTATCTATCACTGGTATCCAAAAATGTTCGGGCGCTACCTGAACAACACATTGTCGTATGTTCACTTCTGGATAACCATTGCAGGAGCATATATGATCTTCTGGCCTATGCACTACGAAGGCCTGGCCGGTATGCCACGCCGGTATTACGACTATGCAAACTGGGAATCATTTAAAATGTTCGGTGGACTGAATGAATTCATCAGCCTGGTTGCCATGATCGTTTATGCTGCACAATTATTATTTGTATTCAACTTTTTCTATAGTATCTGGAAAGGAAGAAAAGTAACCACGATGAATCCCTGGGAAGCGAATACACTGGAATGGACAACTCCAATTCGCCCGGGACATGGTAACTGGCCCGGAGAGATCCCTGAAGTTCATCGCTGGGCTTATGATTACGGAAAAGATGGAAGGGAATTCATACCACAGGATGTACCGGTTGGAAAGGATGAGAGTGATCATTGATAAGTCAATAGGTGAATAGTGAATAGTGAATAGTGAATAGTGAATAGTGAATAGTGAATAGTGAATAGTGGAGGATGGGGTTTATAAAATTAATAATAGTTCATTAAAAAATAATGCCTGGTTTAATTAGAATGGAACCGGGTGAGGACATGCAGGAGAATAACACCATATCCAATTCAACATCGTTTGCATTGGCGAGTAAAGTGAAGGATTATTTTCAGTTGATCAAGTTCACTTTAAGTTTCATGGTTGTCTTCAGCACCGTAGTAAGTTTTTTAATAGCGCCTTACTACAGGATATATACCAGGCCGACGCTATTATCAGTTCTTTTACTTTTTGTTGCAGGTATGCTGATAACAGGATCAGCCAACAGCATCAACCAGGCATTGGAAAAAGATACCGACGCATTGATGAAGCGTACTGCCAAAAGGCCCGTGGCCAGCGGAAGGATGAGTGTAAGAGAAGCGCACATCTTCGCCGCCATCACCGGCATTCTTGGCATAGCCATGATGTGGTATTTTTTTAATTTTCAAAGCGCCATGGTTGGGTTGTTCAGTTTGTTTTTATACGGCTTTATTTATACACCGTTAAAAAAAATAAATTCTGTTTCGGTACTTGTTGGCGCTATCCCCGGTGCGTTGCCCTGCCTGATCGGCTGGGTTGCTGCTACGGATGATTTCAGTGTGGGTGGTTGGGTATTGTTTGGTATCCAGTTCATCTGGCAGTTCCCCCATTTCTGGGCAATTGCATGGCTTGCACACCAGGATTATACCAAGGCCGGGTTTAAATTATTACCGGCAGATAAAGGTCCGACAAGATTTACCGCGGTGCAATCGGTCATGTACAGCGTAATGATGATCCCGGTTGGGATCCTTCCATACGTGGTGGGGTTGAGCGGGTTTGTAAGTTTATGGATCGTATTGGCCTGTAACCTGTGGATGGTATATGTAAGCGTACTGCTGTATCTTAAAATGGATGCATTCAGTGCA
>Ga0209023_10005165_pt1 | contig 14410 bp, 15 predicted proteins | sample LakOneMetagenome_FD_187468 | JGI IMG/M metagenome (GOLD analysis project Ga0209023, IMG submission 187468) | Freshwater and sediment microbial communities from Lake Erie, Canada (SPAdes) (version 2) | ecosystem: Environmental > Aquatic > Freshwater > Lentic | place: Lake Erie, Canada...
ACGCCAGCCATAAATAAACAATATTGTTGGCATATTTAAACTTATAGATATAAAGATACAAAAAAGCTATCAAAGACTTGAGCTGTCTTGCAATAGCGGCTAACGTTAGCATTTATGTAATAAGACGTACCTGGTTATTCAAAAAAGGTATTGAATATCAATAGGTCAGTATTATACATTTTGTATTGTTTGTTGCGTCAATGCAATTTATTAAAAATTGTTATGCGAAAAGGACTTGCTTAAATTCTACGGCTTCGCCTATCCAGGTCACAGTAGGTCTGGGAAATAATGACTGAATGGAATTTAGCAACTTTTCCGAGATCTACACATACCACTTTGTGGTAGTATAGTAGTCTAAATCAGCCTACCAATCTATTTTTTCGCTGCCCCACAAATCATCAAACGGACTTACAATGTTCACAAGTTCCTGTTTGCTCACGTGCAGGTAACGCTCGGTTGTTTTAATGCTGAAGTGCCCCAGTATGTCTTTAATGTACCTGATATCTGTTCCTTTGTCAAGCAGGTGGGTGGCAAAACTATGCCGCAGGCTGTGTATCCCCACTTCTTTTTTAATGCCTGCCCTGTTCTTTGCATTGGTAAAGATCTGCTGTACCGTTCGTATCGGATAGGACTGGCCTGTGGTTTCCGACTCAAACAGGTAATACCGGGGCCTGGGTTTACAGATCTTTATGTAATTCCGCAAGATATCCAGGAGGATGGGGCTCAGGTTTACATACCGGTCTTTTTTACCCTTGGCCCGCTCTATGAATATCTGCATACGCCGGCTGTCAATATCCGCAATCTTTAATTTTACGATCTCACTCACCCGTAAACCGGCACTGTAAGCTGTAAACAGCATGGCTTTATGCTTTTTATTGCTGAGGGCATTAAAAAGCCGGCGTATCTCTGTCTCGTTCAAAAGCTTTGGCAAAATGAACCTCTTCTTCGGCCTCGGTATCTCCCAAAAAAATTGCTGCCTGCCCAATACCTGCTCATAATAAAACTTCATCGCATTCATGCGGCTGTGCAGGGTGTTCTCGGTAAGCTTTAACCCTTCGTAGCAATAAACCAGGTAACGCATCATGTGTTCGGGTGTGAGTGAATCGGAAGAAACCCTGCCAATCGTTTGCAGCAATTGCGACATTTCATTGAGATAGGTTTTAATGGTGGAAGGACTGTATGCTTTCAGGATCAGTTTCTGCTGCATGGCCGGCAATACATGCGCATTTACCGGATGTATTTTTACGGATCTGTTCAAGAGGGGTGATTTGGGTATGCTTCTGGTTTGCGGCAGATCATAAATACGGGTTACCTGCCGGCCGGTACCGGACCCGCCTTTCTTTTTTTCGGCCAGGTAATCATACAAGGCCGACTGTTCTATCTCTGCTTTGTCTTTTAATGCAGCGATCAGCCGGCTGTGAATTTCTTTATTCAGCGGGGCATACCAGCATTTATTTGTCTGGCTCCAGTTTATACCGGGCTGTTTCCTGACCAGCCTGTTTAACCGGGCATCGCCATCAAAATAAATCCCGATCATTTCCTGCTGCCGGTGCTGCAACGGTTTTAGCGTCACTTTTTTCATCCCGGAATATTACAATAAAGAAAGAACCGCATCCTGTACCTTTACCCCACATAAAACGAGTTTTTTACCATGGGTTTAAAGTTTCTTCACTGGCTTGGCATTTGTGCCTGTATTGTACTCATTGTTTCCTGCTTTTTGCCCTGGGGGTATTATGGCGACATTAACCAAACCTTCACCGGCTTTTATAGTTACGGGAACCAGTACGGCCGGCCTGGAAAATTTTTGTTGCCAATGGGAACATTGCTCCTTGTATTTATGCTGCTGCCCAAAGTGTGGGCAAAACGGGCCAACCTTTTTATCGCTGCACTCACGCTGGCTTATGCAGTAAAAAATTATATCCTCTTTGGTTCCTGTTATAATAATTATTGTCCGCAACGGTTATTTGGTATTTACCTGATGCTGAGCGCTGCATCGGTGATATTGCTGGCGGCGGTTTTTCCGAATATGAAATTTAAGGAGAAAGTTTGAGGTTTGAAGTTTGTGGTTCATGCTAACATAAAACCTCAAACCCGAAACATCAAACTTCAAACCTCAAACAATTTTTTAATTCTTCTTCACTTCTTTCGCCCATGCATCTTTTAAGGTAACCGTTCTGTTGAATACCGGTTTACCGGGCGTGGAGTCTTTATCCAGGCAGAAATATCCCTTGCGGATGAATTGGTACCGGCTGTCTGATGTTGCATTAATAAGAGAAGGTTCCACTACGGCATTGGTAATTACCTGTAAGGAGTTCGGATTGATGGTATCTTTAAAATCACCTTCTTCTGCCAGCGGATTTTCGGATGTGAAGAGGCGATCGTATAAACGTACTTCAGCAGTAATTGCATGTGCAGCACTTACCCAGTGTATGGTTCCTTTTACAGAGATACTGCCATTGTCTAACCCGCTTTTTGTTTCGGGTAAATAGGTACAATGTATTTCGGTGATATTTCCGGCACCGTCTTTTACAAAGCTTTCGCATTTTACAATGTAGGCGCTCTTCAGCCGTACCATGGCACCGGGCGCCAGGCGGAACCATTTTTTTGCAGGCACTTCCATAAAATCTTCCCGCTCTATCCACAGTTCTCTGCTGAAAGGAACAGAACGGCTTCCCATGCTTTCATCGGGACCATTCTCGCTGATCATTTCTTCTGTTTTACCTGCTTCATAATTGTCAATGATAAGTTTAACGGGATCAAGTACGGCCATTACCCGGTTTGCTTTTTTATTCAGGTCTTCGCGTAAACAGAATTCGAGTAAACTCAGGTCGATGAAATTTTCCCGTTTGGCCACGCCGATCTTATCGCAAAATGTGCGGATGCTTTCGGCTGTATATCCTTTTCTCCGGAACGCACTTAGTGTGGGCATGCGTGGATCATCCCACCCGGTAACATGGCCTTCATTCACCAGTTGCAGCAGTTTCCTTTTGCTCATTACGGTGTAGGTCATATTCAGGCGGGCAAATTCATATTGATGCGATGGGAATATTTCCAGCTTTTCAATGAACCAGTCGTACAGTTCCCGGTGGGGAATGAATTCGAGCGTACAGATGGAATGGGTGATGTTCTCAATGCTGTCGCTCTGCCCGTGTGCAAAATCATACATGGGGTAGATGCACCACTTGTCGCCCGTGCGGTGATGATGTGCATGCTTGATGCGGTAGATGATGGGATCCCGCATGAGCATATTGGTATGCGCCATGTCGATCTTTGCACGCAGTACTTTTTCACCGTCCTTGTATTTGGCATCTTTCATTTCGGTGAAGAGAGTAAGATTCTCTTCGATCGTTCTGCTGCGGTATTGATTGTCTTTTCCGGGTTCGGTGGGCGTGCCTTTCATTGCTGCAATTTCATCGGCGGTGGAATCATCTACATAAGCAAGGCCTTTTTTGATGAGGGTAACAGCGTAGGTATATAAAGTATCAAAGTAATCCGATGCATAAAATTCATTGGCCCAGCTAAAGCCAAGCCAGCGGATATCGTCTTTGATGCTTTCAACATATTCGGTTTCTTCGGTAACGGGGTTGGTATCGTCGAAGCGGAGATTTGTTTTGCCGCCATAGTTCAGGCCTAAACCAAAGTTCAGGCAAATGCTTTTTGCATGTCCGATATGTAAATACCCGTTTGGTTCGGGAGGGAAACGGGTGAGGATGCTTTTGTATTTTCCGTTCTTCAGGTCTTCTTCTATGATTTCCTCAATGAAGTTGAGGCTTTTTTCTTCGCTCATCTTGATTTGATTTGAGCGGCAAATCTACTAAATAATGAACAAGGAGCAAGGAGCGATGAATGGCGAAGGTTGCAGCTTTCTGTTCCCTGTTCTTAATTCCCTGTTCCTTGTTCTTTGTTCATTTTTTCCAGCAGGGCAATGATCCTGTCTAATTTTTCTGTTTCAATTTTATTAAGCTGTATCTGCAGGGATTCTATCTCGAGTTTGGCTTCTACGTTGGTATCGTAATCTGCCTGCGCCTGCAGCCGGTCTCTTTCGCTTTGCCTGTTTTGTGCCATCATGATGATGGGGGCTGCATAGGCAGCCTGGGTTGAGAAAATAAGATTGAGAAGAATGAAAGGATAAACATCCCAGTGTTTCATGAAGCCGATCACATTCAGTGTCATCCATACTATCACAAAAGCGGTTTGCCAGAGGATGAATGTCCAGGAACCCATACCATTTGCCACAGAATCGGCGATCCGTTGCCCATAGGTTAATGATTCCCTGTGCTTATCGAGCCATGTTTTTGCTGCCTTGGTCTTTGCTGCTATTGTTTTTTCTGACATTGTGATTTATATTTTATTATGATGAGAAATAAAAAAGCCTTTTTATTATTCCTGTAAAAGTAAATAATAAAAAGGCCCTGGTGAATATTGAATACAGAACAGGGAAAAAGGAATGATGAAGCGGACCGGCTTTAGGTTCCTTATTCTTAATTCCTTGTTCCCTGTTCAAGATTCTTTAGGCTCTGCCCATACGTTTCAGATACGATGCATGCGAAACAATGGCGTGGCGCATCTTCCTGTATTCGATGTATTTTATGCCATACTCCTCGCAGGTTTTTTTAATGATCTTGCTGATGGCAGGGTAGTGGATGTGTGATATTTTTGGAAAGAGGTGATGCTCTATCTGGAAATTCAACCCGCCAACGAGCCAGCAGATGAGTTTATTCTTTGTGGCAAAATTGGCTGTTGTTTCAACCTGGTGAATAGCCCATTCGTTCTCGATCTTATTGATGTCTTCGGAAGGAACCGGGAAAGCGGTTTCTTCAACGGTATGTGCCAGTTGAAAAACAATGCTTAAAATAAACCCGGCCGACATAGCGATGATGAGGAAGCCAACCAGCCAGGGCAGAAAGCCTACCATGTAAATGGGAAGAACGATCATCATAAATGCATAGCCAACTTTGGCGATCCAGAAAGCAACGTGTTCAAAGATGCTCATTTTTTTAATGGGCACGATGCCTACTTTGCGGCTGAAATATTTGCGGTAGTCAGATTCAAATACCCAAACAAGCAGTAACAGGGTGTACAGGAACCAGACATAGATATGCTGAAAACGGTGAATAAAATATTTCTTCTGCGTGGTACACATGCGCAGCATGGGTTTTATTTCGATGTCGTCATCCACGCCGTCGATGTTGGTATAGGTATGATGAATGATGTTGTGTTTGTTGTTCCACATGATGGCGCTTGCACCCAGTGCATTTACCGAAAATGCCGCAATGTAATTCCAGAATTTGCTTTTGCTGAAACTGCCATGGCCGCCATCGTGCATTACATTGAAACCTATTCCTGCGGTCAATCCGCCCATCATCAGGCATTCGAGTATTGCCACCCAGGTTGGCGGGGTAAAGAACAGAACATGCACATACAGCGCCACATAAACCGACCAGAACAAAACCGCTTTGAAATAAAGGCTGAAGTTACCGGTCATTGATTTCCTGGTTTCGGCAAAGTAATCATTCACCCTCTTTTTTAATTCCTGGTGAAAAGTAGAACCCTTGCTGTTTAAGAATTTGGGTGTTGTCGTAGTGATCATTGAATTTAATGTTTACGTATTTAGTTTTATTAAGGCATCAAAATTTTTGAGCCCGATCATTTTTTCTGAAATAAACCCTTCTGCATATTTCACCCCGATCATTTTACCAAACCACTTGTGCCGGTAGATCACGCTGTCTAAAAAATCGGGCGTGGAAATATAGGTTTCGGGGCCTTCCGCATCCCCGGTATGAAACTGCGTTTTGTATGCTTTTATTGCTTCGATCTTCTGGTCAAATACCTCCGTAATGTCAATCACAAAATCAGGCTGCAGCATCCGGTCTTGAATATAATTAAAAACATACTTGGGCCGCCAGGCTGTTTGAGGTTTTCCATTGAGTTCGGTACTTATCTTCATCAACCCGGAAAGAAAGGCGGCATCCGCCACTAATCTTGAAGAACGGCCATGGTCAGGGTGACGGTCTTCCACGGCATTGCAAAGAATGATCTCAGGTTGGTATGCCCGCAGCGTTGTTATTATTTTCCGCTGGTGCGTTTCATCATTCTGAAAAAATCCATCGGCCATACCCAGGTTCTCTCTTACATCCACACCCAGTATTTTTGCCGCATCGGCCGCTTCCTGCAAACGGGTTTGCGCCGTTCCCCTGGTTCCCAGTTCGCCTTGTGTAAGGTCTGCAATGCCTGTTTTTTTCCCATTCTTTTTTTCGAGCAGCAAAACACCGGCACAGCTCAATTCCACATCATCGGGGTGAACGCCAAAGGCAAGTAGGTCTAACTTCATCAGGTGAATGAAAAATTTCTGGATGCAATTTAGCCTATTATAGCCATTCTTTTTGTAGTATCAGGTTGATAATTGGGTCAATTGTGCAGTTATTAACAGGAAAAAGCGATAAGTGAGAAATTAATGACAAGAAATTGAGCGGACGACCACGAATCTTGAAAATGACCCATTCGTGTAAATAAGTGTTATTTGTGGCTGCATAAATTAAGGATCCAGGCCGCTTTAGCGTCCCGACTCTGTGGGATCCAAGCCGCTTGCAGCTTCTGTCTTATTTTACATCTGCTTATTAATACGGGCGGGAAAGTAGCTGTAACCATAGTCGCGGCAAACCTGTTGCACAAAACCTTCGATCAGTTTGTCTTCGCCGGCCGCATCGTAGGGTTGTTTCAGGTTACTGCTGAAAAAGAAGGCAACGGTCTGGTAAAACCGGGCAGTCAGTCCGCCCTTATATTCTTTTATTATTTCGTAGCAGTTGTTGCCGGTCTCCCTGTTTATCAGTTTCATCAGTACTTTACCCTGGTAGATAGACAGGTTGGTGAGGGGATCGGAGAATTCTTTTTTAAGTTCTTTTTCCCTCGACTTTATATATCGTCTTCTTTCGCCGTTGTCGGTAACGCCTTCCAGGTGGTTGTTGATGTCGTTCAGTACAACGGCCGCTTTCACGGCATAGGGATAGCAAACATATACCGCATTGCGAAGCCGGTTGTATTGCGCCCGGGCCGATAAGTATTGTCCGGGAGCATATTTGCCAACCACGATCACATAGCCCAGGGTCTTTGCTTCAATGGTATCCGTGCCATATACTACTGCATAGGAAGTAATGGTATCATTGATACCGGTTTGGTTCGCATAAATGATCTTGCCTTTGAATTGGGTGGTATCGTATGGATTGGGTTCCTGCTCTTGTGCAAATGCCGGTATGCCCGTAGCTGAAAAAAATACCAGGAACAACAGGGTACAAATTTTTATATGGGAAACATGCTTTAGCACGGGTAGTGTAAATTTACAGAACAGACCAATATTTAATACCATTTGATGCTTAATGTAACCATAAAGTTTGCCGTTTATTGTACAATTTTCCTGATTTTGGGCTGTAATGAACCGAAAAAGGAGGTTCCGGAACTGCAAACCCTGCATTATATGGATTCGGCTTCGGAGGCAAGGATAGATTCGGCCTATACTGCCATCCGGGCCAACTGCGATACCCTGCTCAAATATAAGGCGCCTGTAATGGCCGATTCACTGCTGAAAGACAGCACATCATTTAAAAAATTCTTTGATACGGCTCCATACATGGATGCTGATGAAAAAGTGGAAAAGGTGATCCGGCAACTGCAGGCCGACTGCGATTCTAATTTGCTAAAAGAAACATATAGAATAGTCCGACTGCGGCAAAAAGCAAGGCCAGTGCGCCATAAAAAGTTGAAAGCTTTGCCCGCTGCACGGCACTCATAACAATGCCGATGGCCATGATGATCAACCCAAGCCATACGAGGTTGATATGCGGAAAGATATATGCCTTGAGCGTTACATACTCGATGATCTTATCCGATTCTTTGATGCCAACTTTGATTTTCTTCTCTTTTCCTTCTGTAACACCGGCGAATTTTACGTAGAGATTCTGCGCATATACCGTATCATCTACCTGGTTAAGACCGTATTCATCCAGATGTATCAGGGGAGATGCTTTATAGTGCATGCCCTCTTTACTCGTAATTGTGATGGCGGCCATTAATGCCAGGTCGTTTGACTTGAATTGAAACTTTTCATTAACCGGATTTTGTACAACACTGTCAAGCACAAACATACCACGACTGTAATAACCGGTATCGCCTTTGGCCATTTCAATTATTTTGAATTGAGCTGTGTCTTCCGGCAGGTTATCTTTATTGATCGTGTAGGAAACATAGGTGAACACATCTTTGCCCAAATAAGATTTTGTATCCGGGTTGCTGCTCATGTTGTTTCCTTTCATGAGGTATACATCCGGGTTGAGGGTAAACTCTTCCACTACTTTTTGCGTGTTCTTATCTTTTCGTTGAAACAACAGTTCGTAAAAGCGCCTGCCTTTTTCATTGCCGGTAGAATCTTTCAGGTAAGTAACTTCATAAGGCCCCATGGTGGCCGGTACCTGGCGTATGAGGGTGAGGTTCTCCATCGGGTTATCCGTCTGTTTTGTCATCGGGTCTTTACCAGAAATCTGCAGGTTGATGCCATTGGCGGCGCTGCTGCTGATCACTTCTTTATTACTTGCAGAGATCAGGATACCTACCAGCATCAATGCAAAACCAAGATGGGCCACCGAACCACCGGCTGCTTTCAGTTTGCCATTCAGTCCGCTCCAGATATACATCGTATTTGCAATGAATGCATAGATGGATGTAAACAAAGCAACATAAATGGCGCCTAAAAACCCGGTGCCCATTTTATAATAAGTGATGGGATAGAACAGCACCAGCAATGTGGTGAGTATGGCGGCGATCAGTGTAGGAAGTACCAGTTTTTTAAACACCTGCCCGGTGTCTGACTTTTTGTATTTAAAATATTGCGTGACGGCACTCAGCAAGCCAATGATGATGGCAACCAGTATGATCACTTTGTTATAAGAGCCTTCCACATTTTCGGGTTGGGCAATGTTGGTACCGAATATTTTATTGTAAACAGGTGCCGATGTTTTTGCAATGATAAAAATGGCCGCCAGGAAAATAACCAGTGCACCGATGAACATCCAGAATTCCCTTGAGTTGGTATTCTCTTCTTTTTTTTCCGAAGGCATTTTTTTCAGGTTGATGAAAAACAATACCATGGATGGAATGGTGAATGCCGCCACAAAGGTCAGGATCATAACATTGATGGCCTGCCCGGCATCGGTAAAAGCATGCACCGAGGTATCGCCTAAAATCCCAGTTCTTGTTAAGAAAGTAGAGTAGAGGATGAATATGAAACTGAGAAAAGCAAAAAGATAACTTGCTTTCAACGAATGTTTGGTGGCTTTAAAGATCACCATGGTATGCAAGCCCGCTACCAGGATCATCCAGGGAACAAGTGATGCATTCTCTACCGGGTCCCATGCCCAGTACCCGCCGAATGACAAAGATTCGTAGGCCCATTTTCCACCCATCATGATACCAACGCCTAGTACACAGGCTCCGAACAATGTCCAGGGCAGGGCAGGCGTGACCCAATCACCAAAGCGTTTGGTTTGTATGCCTGCATACGCAAATGCAAAGGGTATGATGGTGGATGCAAATCCTAAGAACAGAACCGGTGGATGAATAACCATCCAGTAATTGCGGAGCAGCACATTGAGGCCCACGCCGTCTTTGATGAAACTCAAATAATTCGGCTGACTGAAAATGGGCCCGGCGATCTCGTTTCTTGTTAAGGTGAACGGGCTGCTTCCCAGGCGTACATCCCCCACATACAAACCGAGCAGCATCATCAATAAAAAGAACTGGGCGAAACTTATCACTGTCATCACCGGCGCTTCCCATTCCCTTGAACGGATCATGATGAATACGCCGAGCACACTGTGCCAGATGGTCCATAATAAGAAACTTCCTTCCTGTCCTTCCCAGATACAGGCCAGTAAATATTTTGATTCCAGTTCTTTGGATGCATGCTTGTAGGCATACATGTATTCGAAATAATGATGAGCGCAGATGTAAAAGATGATGCCGAAAATAACCAGCACAGAAACCAGTTGTGTAAAGAAACTGATCCGTGCAAAACGCAGCCAGGAACTTTTTTCGGTAAGATCTGTTTTACGGGAAGCAGTAAAATAAGCAATGGTTGAAAGGATGGAAGCAACAAATGCAAGGAGTACAAAAAAGTGGCCTAACTGGCCGGGTAGTAAGTGTTCGCCTTCAAACTGCATTGTAAGTAATTTGTAATTAGGAATTAGGAATTGGGTTAGGTTGTTGCACTCCCTGTTGTTTCGACCGGTCTAAGTAAGCAATGTATCCGTTGATTAGTTTGAATAGCAGTTCACATTTATCTTCTCCGGTCTTAAGCTCATCTTCTGATATATATTTTTCATCAAAGGCGGTTGTTAATTGTTCCATGGTTTCAGTTACAGAACCTCTTGCAATAATAAAGAAGTTACGGGTATCGGCATAAGTATACCTGCCATAGCCTTCTGCAATATTCCTTGAAACTGACCTGGAACAATCAACTACCTGTTGTGTTAAAAGAAATTTTTCATGCGTAGGGAATTTTTTAGCCAAACCAGATATGAAGACCCTGAGTTCTCTTGCTTTGATATAACATTCCAGGTCTTTGTATCCTTTGTAGTTCATATGATCTAAAAAAATGTGCAGGGTCTCCCCCGAATTCCTGATTACCAATTCCTAATTCCCGGAGTTTATGGTTTTCTCCAGCACCTTCTTATCGTCTTTATACTTACTTGGGCATTTCAGTAAAATGTCGTTGCATTCAAAATGATCGGCCTGCATTTTTCCTTTCATTACGATGCGTTCGCTTTTTTCCAGGTCGGTGGGTTTGCTGTTGTGGAACACAACTTTTGTACTTCCGCCCAGGCTGTCAATGGCATAAAAAGAAAGATAATTAGGGTTGTTCAATGCATCGTATTCAATGGGCCTGGTCTTATCAACCTTTGCGATCAGGTGAACATATTTGCCCTGCTTTTCTTTGGCTGAATTGATGGTATCGTAGGTGGAGAAATCGCCGGCAGAAAAAACAATGAGGGTAACGATCAGCGCTGCAATGGCAACGAGGATGATGATATGTGTTCTTTTCATAGTTATTAAGTTGCCTGCAAAGGTAAACCAATTGGGCATTTTTCTTTTCAATTTGTTTTATTATTTAAATGGGGTGTATTTTACAGCTAAATCATCGTACTTGTTTTTAAAAAGGTTATATAAAGAGTGGAAGTTCCTGTTCTGGACATTGCTGCTGTTGCTGGCCGGGCAACTCTTCTTTATGATCAAGGGCATTGAAAATGTTCCCTTCTTTTTATACCACATGTACAGCCAGCAGCACCCGCCCAAAGATTCTTCGGTTGCTTATCTTATCAAAACAAACAACGGGTATTTCGATCACAAAAAATTAAGTAACCGGGAACAGGAGATGCTGATGAACGCCGTCATTTATTATGCCAACCTGGAAAGAGACGGCGATGGAACAGCTGAAACTGTAGAAAACAGGTTTGGAACTGTTCCTGCTGTAAGATCTTACCTGCAAAAGCAATTGTGCAACGACAGCAGCGCACTGGCAAAATTTCCCGCATGGTGGGGCAACTATTTCAGATCGGTATCAAAAGAAAAATATGATTCGGTTTCTGTTGTAAAAACCTATGTGTATTCCACGCCGCCGTACAATAAGCCGGCATACGATTCACTGATCTTCACCATAAAACTAAGATAACTGCAAAATGCATCAACATATTATCCAAGGGAGTTCATGGCCAGGACCGTGTTTGGCTGGTTGTTCCTGGTGCTGGTCTATTTCTTTTTCAATAACAGCCTGCTTTCGCAATTGCAGCAACCTGTGCTGATCTACCCGGGCAGTGATAATACATTCTGGCTGTTGCATATTTTTAATGTTCCCCAATTCTTACTTCAGCATTATTGGGCGGCATTGGTTTTTGATATTTTATTGACCTGCTCCTGTATCATCTGTGTAGTACTTCCGCAACAGCGCCTGTTCACCTGGATAAGTACTGGGGGAGCCTGGATACTATATATTGCCTATTGCTCCGCAGCGGGAAAACATTATGCCCAGATCGGTTACCTGCTGGCGCCCATTCCCTTCCTGGCGTTGAAGGACCAGAAATTCGACCTGCTGTGGAATTTATTCCGCTACTGGGTTTGTTTCTTATATGCATCGGCCGGCCTGTATAAAATTTATTACGGCGGATTCGGTTACGGCGATAACATGAGCCATATCCTGATGCAGGACAATGCAGAGTGGTTTGTTTTTAACCGCTCGGGCCTGCATTTCCATACAGTTGACTACCTGGTACAGCACCCGGGGCTTTCGCAATGGTTTTACCGGGCCGCCACTATAATAGACCTGTCGCTCCTGGTTGGGTTGTTCACCAAACGATATGATAAATGGCTGCTGGCCGGCCTGTTTGCCTTTCATGCCGGAAATTTATTTCTGTTGCATATCCCCTTTGTGGAGCAGTCGCTTATCTTTGCAGCGTTTTTACCCTGGCAGCAGTGGGCAAAACGACTTCAAATAAATAATAGTGATGACTGATCTTTCGAAATTCGATCCCAACTCGGTTGGCAATCCCAACAACAACATTTTTGGTTTACCTTTTTCAGAAGAGGATGCAAGGCTGGTAATAGTTCCCGTGCCCTGGGAAGTAACCGTTAGTTACAATGGCGGAACGGCAAGAGCGCCGGAACATATCTTTAAATCGAGCCTGCAGGTTGACCTGTACGACCCGGATGTAAAAGACGGATGGAAGCAGGGTTTTTACATGAGGCCCTGCGATAAGAAAGTGCTGATGAAAAGCGATTACCTGCGTAAAGAAGCAGAACTGTATATTAATTACATCGCCCAGGGTGAAATTGTTGCCGATAATAAATTCATGTGCAAATCGCAGAAGGAAATAAATGAAGGAAGCCTTTTTTTAAATAACTGGGTGTTTGAACAAACCAAAGAATTACTTGACCGGGGAAAACTGGTTGGATTGCTCGGAGGTGACCACAGTACGCCACTCGGGTTCTTTAAAGCCATCGCAGAAAACCACGGCGATTTCGGGATCTTGCAGATCGATGCACACTGCGACCTGCGGAAAGAATATGAAGGATTCACGTATTCACATGCTTCCATTATGTACAATGCGCTGGAAAAAATTCCGCAGTTGAAAAAACTGGTGCAGGTTGGCATACGTGATTACTGCGATGAGGAAGTGGATTATATTGCTGCAAACAGCAACCGGGTGACCACTTATTTCGACAAGGATATAAAAGAAAGCCAGTATGAAGGAAAGGCCTGGCAGCAGATCGCCAATGAGATAATAGACCAGTTGCCTCAGAAAGTTTTCATCAGTTTTGATATTGACGGGCTCGATCCAAAACTTTGTCCGCATACCGGAACACCCGTACAGGGCGGTTTTGAAACAGAACAGGTATTTTATCTTTTCAAAAAACTCATACAGAGCGGCCGCAGGCTCGTGGGTTTCGACCTGAATGAAGTAGGTGTTAGCCAGGATGAGTGGGATGAGAATGTGGGCGCCCGCTGTTTATTCAGGCTGTGCAATCTGATGATCGCTTCAAATCCTGCCTGATGCAGTACAGTTTCATTCTGAAAGACAATAATCAAAATGCATACAGGGGGTTTACCTGGTTCTTATTTTTTCTTCATCTGGTTGCTGCGGGCGTTTTGGCCTCTAATGCAGTGGAAAGAAATACAAAGCTGATCCTTTTCTTGCTCGCAGGCGTTTATATGCTTGCTGCTTTCAGTTACTATTTTTTCCGGGGGAAGAAAAAATCCCTGGAAACATTCGGCCTGATCATGGCTGTGTTGTATGCCGGCTTCTGGTTGAAGTATGCAGGGGTGATAGCACTGCTGGCATTTGCGGCTGTTTATTTTTTTGTACGGGTTGTGCAGCAAAAAAAAACGACTGCTGGTTTTTCATCATCCGGTGTTCACATAAAAAGGGTTTTCAAAAACATCACTTATCCCTGGCCAGAACTGGATAATGTGATCCTGAAAGATAATCTGCTCACCATAGATCTCCGGTCTAACAAAATAATACAGGCCGAACTCCGGGAAGAGAACGGGCCGGTTGATGAGCAGGCATTTAACCGGTTTTGTGACCAGCAACTAAAAAACAAGGTTTAACTTGCACTAACTTAGAAGACATGCTCACACAAAGTCCATATTTATTATACTCCGATGGCGAAGGAAATATTTTTGAAGATACTTCGCTGTATGTTACCGGCCGCAGTGGCTGGGATGCATTGCCCGTGCCGGCTGATGAATGGATCGAATTGCCGGTTGGGGGGAACTTATACGAGTTGCCCGGCCGCAAGGGAATTGGCATTGATGTGAATACCGGCGAAATGCGGCTCTGCGAAAAGGGATGGGCCGTGGCGGCATTCA
>Ga0209023_10005166_pt1 | contig 14408 bp, 12 predicted proteins | sample LakOneMetagenome_FD_187468 | JGI IMG/M metagenome (GOLD analysis project Ga0209023, IMG submission 187468) | Freshwater and sediment microbial communities from Lake Erie, Canada (SPAdes) (version 2) | ecosystem: Environmental > Aquatic > Freshwater > Lentic | place: Lake Erie, Canada...
CGGCCGTGATGGCCGGACTGGCGACCGGTCGCGCGCTGCGCCCCGTGTCGGTGATCACGGACCTCGCGGCGACGATCGACGGCCATGGGAGCGAGGATGCGACGGCCCGGGTGCCGGTACCGGAGACGGACGACGAGATCGAGCACCTGGCTCGGACGGTCAACGAGATGCTCGATCGCATCGCCGCCGGTCGGTCGGCGCAGCGGCAGTTCACGTCGGATGCGGCGCACGAGTTGCGCACACCGTTGATGGCGCTGCAGGGCGAGATCGAGCTCGCGCAGCGGCCGGCGGCTCAGGTGGATGCCGAGTTCCTGGAGCGGGTCGACGCGCTGACACAGCGGATCGCCCGCCGGGTGGACGATCTGGTGCTGCTGTCCACGCTCGACGAGCGCCCCCCGCTCGATCTGCGCGACATCGACGTGCTCGGCATCGTGCAGACCGAGGCAGCGGCACTGCCGGCGGGCGACACGTCGCCCGCGCTCGAGATCGTCGGCGAAGCGGTGACGATGCCGGTCGACGAGCGGCTCGTCGCCCGGGCGGTGCGCAACCTGCTCGCGAACGCGCAACGCCATGCGGCGTCGACGGTTCGTGCCGAGGTCGTCGCGACGGATGGTGGGGTGCTCGTCCACGTCGACGACGACGGGCCCGGTGTGCCGGAGGCCCAGCGCGAGTTCGTCCTGCGCCGCTTCGGACGCCTGGACGAGGGGCGGAGCGCAGATGCCGGCGGCGCAGGACTGGGGCTCGCGATCGTCGAATCCGTCGCCCGCGCACATCGTGGTGAGGTCCGGATCGACGACGCGCCGCTCGGCGGCGCCCGGTTCACGCTGTGGCTGAAGTCGGGCTGACTCGCAGGATCTCCAGCGTCTGCGGCGGCGTGGCGATCTCCAGGCCGAGGTCACGCACGAGGGTGGTCGCGGCGGCGACGAGGTCCTCGTTGCGCGGTGTCCCCTCGCCGCGGAAGTCCTCCAGTCCCACGCGGAGATGGGCGCCGCGTTCGACTGCTGCTGCTGCGAAGCCGTTCGCGAGCACGTCACCGCCGATGACGCCGACCATCCACGGCAGGCCGGTGCCGTCGAGCATCGCCGCGTACGCGTCGAGCGAGGCGCGCGTGGGTGGCAGACCGAACGGTGCGGCGCCGCCGAAGTAGAGCTGGATCTTGACGCTGTCGGGCAGCGTGCCGGCGCGCTGGTGGTGCAGGACGACGCGCAGGAACCCGGGCTCGAAGATCGACACGTGCACGGGCAGGGAGCGGGCGCGGCACCACTCGAACATGTAGGCCGCATCGGCGGCCGAGTTGCCGTAGACCAGGGAGCCGATCGACACGATGCCGGGATCGGCAGAGGCCATCGGCAGCAGGCCGCGGTCGAAGAGCGCATCGAGGTGCGAGTAGCGCTCCGCGATCGGTGCATCGTCGGACATCCCTCGCACGGTCGGGTGGAGCAGCGCGTCCGGTCGACGAGCCAGCACCGTCGTCCACGCCGCCGCGTACGGCTCGGGATCGTGGCGCGCGGGGCCGCCGACGTTCGGGTCGTCGTTGTGGTTGTGCACGATCGCGGCCCCGCGGTCGAGGCACTCCAGCGCACACGCCGCGATCTGCGCCGGGGTGCGCGGCACGTTCGGGTTCGCCGAGACGGGGGTCGCGCCGTTGATCGCCGCTTCGACGATGACGGGTGCACGGGTGCTCATCGCAGGAGCCACCGGGTCATCCATTCGACGAGCGCTTCGTCGTGAGCGATTCGTCCGGCCGGAGGACCGCAGGCGCTGCCGTTGTGGTCCGCTCCGGGCAGCATCAGCATCTCCGACGGGTTCCCGTGGGCGTGGAGCGCCGTGTGCAGTTCGAGCGCCTGCGACGGCGGACAGCGATGGTCGTCCGTGCCGACGACGAACAGCATCGGTGTCCGGCAGGTGTGGGCTCGCATGATCGGAGACCATCGGAGGTAGTCGTCGATCCGCTCGTGCGGGTCGCCGCCGAGGTGGAGTCGCAGGAAGTTGACTCCGATGTCGCTGGCGCCGTACTCGCTCAGCAGGTCGGTGACAGGGTTCTCCGCGACAGCTGCGCGGAACCGGTCCGTCGTGCACGCCAGCCACGACGTCAGGTAGCCGCCGTAGGAGAGGCCGGCGACCCCCAGGCGTTCGAGGTCGATCCAGCCGTTTGCCGCTGCGCGATCGAGCACGGCTTCGATGTCACGCACCGGTGCGCCACCCCAGTCACCGTGCACCGCGTGGGCGAAGGCGCTGCCGTAGCCGGTCGAGCCACGTGGATTCGCGTAGACGACGCCGAGGCCGGCGCCGATCAGCGCGCACACATCGATCGAGTAGCACTCGCCGAACGCGGCGTGGGGCCCGCCGTGGATGAGCAGCACCGTCGGGAGCGGACCGGTTGCATGGGCAGGAGCGATCCACCAGGCGTCGATCTGCGGTCCGTTGGCCGCCGTCGCCGCGAAGCGTTCGATCCGCATCGCCGGGATGGGGACATCCGCCGCCCAGTTCGTGATCTGCAGCTCCGTCCTCGGTTCGTCCAGGTCGAGCACCACGAGCTCACACGGCTGGTCGATCGCCTGGGTGACGACCAGCAGCCTCGTGCCGCGCAGCGCGATCGGGCTGCACACGCGCGGCCCGTCCATGACGACGTCGAGCTGCTCGTCACCGTCGAGCGAGAGCGACCCGATGCTCATCCGGCCGCCGTCGGGGAACCGCACGATCGCCGAGCCGTCGCGGGCGAGCACGCAGGTGCTGTAGCTGTCGGCGATCGTGGCGGCGTGATCGCCGTAGACATCGCCGCCGACGCCCCGGGCGATGGTGGTCGTGCGGCACTCGACCCGGTCGCCGTCGACGAGCCACAGGTCCGCCTTCGAACCGGCGGGTTGGTCGACGGGCTGGATCATCACGGCGACGAGTCGACCGTCGGGGCACCATGACGGCACCACGTCCGGGAAGCCGCCCGGCACCGCGACCTCGCGATCCGATCCGTCGACCCCGAGGATGTGCAGCACCTGCCCGCGGCGCCGCCCGCTCGGGTCGTGCGAGGCGCGCGCTGCGATGTCGGCGCCGTCCGGGGACCAGCGGGGGAGCGACCACCGCCACTCGTCGTCGGTGAGCTGGGTCACATCGCCGCTCACGACATCGAGCACGAACAGTTGCGGCGGGTCGTCGAGCGGGCCGATGCCGTCGGCGAACGGGATGGCCCGAGTGACCCGATGCGGCAGCGTGCGATCCACGTTCCGTCCGCGCGTGGCCGCGAACGCGATGCGGGCACCGTCCGGAGACCACTCCGGGACCCCGGTCACCGAACCGGACAGCTCGGTCACCACGCGCGCGTCCTTGCCGCCGACCTCCCCGATCGCGAGTTGCGGCCGGCCGGATCGACGTGTCACGAAGGCGACGCGTTGCCCGTCGGGCGCCCACACGCCGGTCGAGTCGCCCGGGTCGGCGAAGGACGCCGAGGCCGACGTCCCGGTGTCGACGTCGATGAGTGACATCTCGATCAGCTCGTCGGTCGTACCGAGGGGTACGCGAGTCGTCGTCACGATGACGAGCACACCGTTCGGCGACAGATCTGCGTGCAACGGTGCGGGGACGCTCACGAGCGCAGCCGTCCTGGAGGAGTTGGTCGAACCCATCGGGCGAGTCTCGCGTGTCGCCGTGGTCGGCGTATTCGACAGAACGACGATGAGCTCGATGCGGTCGTGATGCCCTCGGGGGTCGATTCAGACCGGTGCGCGATCAGGATCGGCCTCGTGGGGCGCAGTGGCGATCGCCTGGTGGGCCGAGGGAAGAGTGCCCCGCTCGTTCGATGTCCACCGGCCGGTGTGGCGAATGTTGCCCAGACCGGCGCGCCGTGCCGCTCGAGCGGCGATCGCTGCATCCCGGCGTCTGACGCCGTGGACGATCACCACACATCGCCCCTGCGCGATCTGTCCCGACATGTCCTCCGCGATCTGGCCGGCGGTGTCGTCCAGCGACAACCGCGCTCGGTCGAGCCAGCGACGGATCGGACGACGGTCCCATCGGCATGACGTCGCCCTGTCGGTGTCGACCTGCAGCAGCTCGACACGATGATCGCCCAACCCCTCGCGCTCCAGGCGCTCCAGCAGGTCGAGCAGGTCTGTCGTCTCGGATGGTCCGGTCGGGCCGGTCCGACGATGGTCGGTCGCGATCAGCGCGTCGCCGGTGCGGAGTGCTTCGAGGAGTTGCACGGTGGATGTCCTGACGTTCGTGGTGTCCGCGGGTGATCGCGAACGAGATGCACGGTACGAAACGCCATGCCAGCGTGTGTCCAGGGCAGAGCCAGCGGAGGGCAAGGAACTGGCAAGGACCTGATCGGTCGCTAGCGGCTGGAGGAGTCGGTGTCGACGGCTCGACCGACGGTCTTCTCCGACGCCTGGGTGCGCTCACCGGCTCGTCGTAGTTCGATGACGACCTGGAGTCCGGATGGGAGGTGATCGGCCAACCGAAGCTCGCCGCCCGATGTGTGCGCCAGGGCGGTTGCAATGGCGAGTCCGAGTCCCGTCCCAGGGGTGCTGTTGTCACCACGCCAGAAGCGGCGCACCGCCCGGACCTTGTCGTCATCCGAGAGCCCCGGTCCGTCGTCGCTGACGACGAGGCGGTATCGCCCGTCACGGGCATCGATCTCGACCACGACCTCCCCGCCGCGTGATGAGGCCCGCACCGCGTTGTCCAGGCAGTTGTCGAGGATCTGTTCGACGCCGCCCGGGACCGAATGAACGAGTGCTGGACGTTCGGTGCCCTGTGTCCGCAGGACCACTCCGTGGGACTCGGCCACCGCGGACCATGTGTCGAGTCGTTCGTCGACGATGCGGGCCAGGTCAACGACGACGGTCGCGCTCCCTCGATCGGCGCGAGCGAGTTGCAGCAGGTCGGCGACCAGGCCCGCGAGCCGCGAGGTCTCGTCGATGGCCGCGTCGAGCTCGGTCGCATCCGACGGGACGAGATGGCTCTGGAGGTTCTCCAAGCGAAGCCGGAGTGCGGTGAGCGGGGTCCGGAGCTGGTGGGATGCGTCGGCGACGAACGCTCGCTGCTCGTCGATGAGGAGCGACAATCGGTTCGCCATCGTGGACATCGTCCGTTCGAGCTCCCCGAGCTCCTCCGGTCCGTCGCAGGGAGCGGCCGCATCGTCGTCCGTCCGAAGGTCACCGTCGGCGAAGCGTGCAGCGGTCGTCGTGAGCCGGCGCAAGGGGCGGGTCACCGATCGGGCGATGACCCAACCGACGAGTGACATCATGGCGAGCACGATGCCGGCGATCGCCGCGAGTGCCAGCCAGAACCTGTGGATGTGGCCGTTGATGTGGCTCGTGTCGAGGGTCAAGCGGATCGTGCCGTGCACGGTCCCGCTCGACGCGATGGGGATGGCGACGTAGACGATCTCCGTGCCCAGCGTCTCAGACGCGCGGGTCCCGGCCGACCGGCGCCCCGTGAGCGCCACGGTGATCTCGGGTCTCGTCGAGAAGTCGCGCGGTGTGGGTTGTTCGGTGTCGACGCGGGCGACGCCCTTGCTGTCCGTGATCACGACGCGGGCGTCCGTCCTCGCCTCGTACTCGATGGCCGCCGCCGGGTCGAGCGGCAGTCCGCGCTCCAGGGAGTCCTCGTAGATGGTCGCGATCACGTTCGCGTCGCGCTCCAGCTCGGAGGTGAGCCGGTCGCGCTCGCGCTGGGCGTAGAACGCTGCGAGCGGAAGCTCGAGCAGCAACAGCACCACCACGGTGATCGAGAGGTAGCCGAACAGCAGACGGCGCGTCATCGCTCGCCCGTGACCAGCCGGTAGCCGACGGACCGGACGGTCTCGATGAGCTCCGGGCGCAGCTTCTTGCGCAGCGAGGCGACGTGTACGTCGAGCGTCTTGGTGGAGCCCCACCAGTGCTCGTCCCACACGTCGTGGATCAGTTGCTCGCGGCTGCGCACTGCACCGGCATCTGCTGCGAGGCAGAGCAGCAAGTCGTACTCCTTCGGAGTGAGCGCGACGTGGGTCTCGTCGAGGCGAACGTCCCGAGTGCGCTGGTCGATCGAGAGTCCGCCGAACACCATCAGTGACGCAGCGATGGGCGCCTCGCGGCCGGCGGTGCGGCGGAGCACCGCGCGGATGCGGGCGACGAGCTCTCGAAAGCCGAACGGCTTCACGACGTAGTCATCCGCGCCGAGTTCGAGGAGCACCACGCGGTCGATCTCCTCGCCTCGCGCTGTCACGACGATGATCGGCACGTTGCTGCTCTCGCGAAGGCGCCGGCAGACCACTCGGCCTTCGAGGTCCGGCAGGCCGAGATCCAACAGCACGAGGTCGACCTCAGCGGCCGCCAGCGCCGCAGCGCCGGTTGCCGCCACCGTCACCTCGAAACCTTCCCGAACGAGCCCCTCGGCAAGTGGCTCGGAGATGGAGGAGTCGTCTTCGACGAGCAACAATCGCACGAGGACAGGATCGCACCGTCGGACGGCGTCCCGGCGACCTTTACCAATCCCTTGCCTTGGGCTGGCCCGTGCTTCGCGACCTCCTCCGTACGGTGATCGACATGAGCACACAACAGCCCACAGGACGGTGGTCGAGCCGCACTCGACTCGTCACGCTCGCGGCGATCGCTGCCGTCGGTGCGTCCGGCGCGATCGCAATCGGCGCCAACATCGGCATCCTCGACGCCGCCAACGACTCGTCGACCGGGAATCTGTCGGCAGCGGGGGATCTCGCAGCACCATCCACCCAGGTGATCGACGTGTACGTCGATCCCAGCACCACCAGCACGACGGCCGCGTCGGCCGGCGGGGCACAAGAATTCGCCGTCGACGCGGCCGGTACCGTCTCGGTGTCGCAGTCCGCTGCCGGCTTGCGGCTGGACGCGGCGGCGCCGAGCGCAGGGTGGACCTGGAGCCTGAACCAGAGTGGGCCCACTGATCTCGCGGTCACGTTCACGAACGGGGTCCGCACCCTCGAGTTCGCCGCAACGACCACCGCCGAGGGGAACGTCGCCGCCAGTGTCACCGAGCCGATGACGCAGGTTGCGCCGTTTGCAGCAGGTGGGAATGCGCACGGTGAGGACGACGACCACTACGAGGGCGGTGGCGACGATGACTGAGCAGTCAGTGATGACGGAGCAGTCAGGGACGACGGAGCAGACGGTGGCCGCCGGGCATCCTCGGGCTCCCCGCCGATCCACTCGCCGACGCCACCCGGCCCAAGCCTCACGAGCCGCCGCGACCGGCGTCGGCATGTCGCTCATGTTCGGCCTCGTGGGTCTGATGGGCCTCGCGCAGCGCAGCGGTGCCGCCGCCCCAGCTGCTCCGGCGCCGGCGCCCGCCCCTGCCCAGGTGGTGGTCGTCATCCATCGATCGGGCGAGGCGAACTCGGCAACGCCGCCCGGTGCCGTGGCGGCAACGGCCGCCCCGATCGCCCTCACGGCCACGCCGGCCGTCCGTCAGGCACCCGCGAACCAGTCGCCGGTGGCACAGACCAATGGCAGTCGCTGAGCATCGTGGTCGCGTGATGGCGAGCGACCTGCACGTCGTCATCGTCGATCCGCAGCCCGAACAGCTCGACCTGGCACTCATCCAGTTGGAGCACCTCGAGCTGCTCTGGAGCAGGTTCATCGAGACCAGTGACATCAGCCGGCTCAACCGCTCCGGCGGCGGGACCGTCCTGGTGGACGACGAGACGCTCGTCCTCCTCGCATCGATGATCCAGGCAGGAGCGGACACCGGTGGCCGGTTCGATCCGTCGGTGCTGCCGTCGCTCGTCGACCTCGGATACGCGGGCAGCAAGGAGGACCCGTCAGCGCGCACCGTCCTGTCCGACGGTCCATACGCGGGGAGCATCGCCGACGTCGAGCTGGACGCCGAACGTGGTGCCGTGCGTCTGCCGCGAGGGCTCGTCCTCGATCCTGGAGGGATCGGCAAGGGTCTCGCGGCCGACCTGGTCGTGGCCCAACTCGTCGAGGACGGTGCCGCCGGCGCATTGGTGTCGATCGGCGGCGATCTGGTCGCGGCCGGCGTCGCCCCGACGCCGCACGGGTGGACCGTCGGCGTGGAGGACCCGGCGATGCACGACGACCTGTTGTGCTCGCTGTCGTTCGACGGCGGTGGCATCGCCACGTCCAGCACCCGGTCGCGTCGCTGGGCGCACGATGGTGCCGAGGTGCACCACCTGATCGACCCGCGCACTCGACGGATGTCTGCGACGGATCTGGCGCAGGCGACGGTGGTCGCCACGACGGGTTGGGCGGCGGAGGCGCACGCAACCGCCGCGCTCCTCGAGGGATGCGACGGTGTCCTCGACTACTTGTCCGAGCGCGGTCTGATCGGCGTCGCGGTCGGTGTGGACGGCACGGTGCTGGCGACCGACGAGCTCCGATTCGCACGCGAACTGGCCAACGGAGGCCCACGATGAATGCTCAGACCTGGTGGTACCTGACCCGGGCCTCCGGTGTGGTGGCATGGCTGATGCTCACCGCATCCGTGATCTGGGGCGTCGTCCTGTCGACCAAGGCGTTCCCCGAGCAGCGCCGTCCGGCGTGGCTGCTGGACCTCCACCGATGGCTGGGCGGGCTCACGATGTCGTTCCTCGCGATCCACCTGGCATCGCTGGTGGCCGACAGCTACGTCCACTTCGACGTCGTCGATCTGATGGTTCCCTTCTCCTCGTCGTGGAAGCCCGGGGCCGTTGCGTTCGGAGTGATCGCGATGTGGCTGCTCGCGGCGGTCGAGGCGACCTCGCTCGCGATGCGCAAGCTCCCACGCCGCGTCTGGCGACAGATCCACCTCATGAGCTACGTGGCCTTCTGGTTGACGAGCATCCACGCCGCACTCGCCGGGAGCGACCGCAGCGAGTGGCTCTACCAGGGCACGGCCGTTGCCTCGATCGCAGCGGTTGGATGGGCGCTGATGTACCGGCTCTCCCATCAGAAGGCGTCGCGACCTCCGCGTCCGGGCCCGGGCACCGACGTGCGGTCGAAGGACGGGACGTTGGTCGCTCCCGGTCCGCGCCGGTCGGGCGTACGGTGACGTGGTGACTCGAACGCAGCCAGACCATGCAGCGCAAGAGCGACACCTCGGAGGACGAGCTGCGTGGCTGCGCGCTGCCGTGCTCGGCGCGAACGACGGGTTGATCTCGACGTCCAGCCTCATGGTGGCGGTTGCGGCGGCCAGCAGCTCACGCTCGGCGATCCTCGTCGCGGGGGTGGCCGGGCTCACCGCGGGTGCGCTGTCGATGGCGGCCGGCGAGTACGTCTCGGTGAGTTCTCAACGCGACACGGAGCGAGCCGACCTCGAGCGGGAACGTCGGGAGCTGACGGCGACACCGGAGGCCGAACGAGACGAGCTCGTGCGCATCTATCGAGACCGCGGCCTGAGCGAAGGACTGGCCGAGCAGGTGGCGGACGAGCTGTCGCAGGGCGATCGCCTCGCAGTGCATGCTCGCGACGAGCTCGGGATCGACATCGAGGCACTGGCGAATCCAGCAGAGGCGGCCGTCGTCTCCGCCACGAGCTTCACCCTCGGAGCACTGGTGCCGATCCTCGTCGTGATCGTCGCGACGGCCGGCCTCCGGGTGCCGATCACGATGGGCATCACCCTGGTCGGTCTGGTCGGCCTGGGCGCGGCCGGTGCGAAGTTGGGCGGCGCCCCACAGGGACGCGCCGCCGTCCGCGTGCTGGTCGGCGGCGCACTGGCGCTGCTCATCTCACTGGGGATCGGGCGGCTCACCGGAGGCGCCCTGTGATGCGCCGACCGCAGCTGGTTTCCACGGGCTGATCCGGGGCACCGTCGAGGCGAGCTCGGAGGGCTCGGCGGTGACCGAATGGCTGATGGTGTACCAGCCCGACAAGTCCGCGTCGTTCGTCGGCGTCGAACGCATCAAGGGCGTGATCGACGGGCGACGAGGATCGTTGGTGCTGCAGCAGACCTCACCCACCCTCGTTGACGCTGATCGTTGGTGTGCTGCTCACCTGAGGGAGACACCACGCGCGCACGTCCGACCCGTTCACTTGGCGATTGCACGGCGGACGAAGGATGCGTTCGTCCGGTGCAGACGATGTCCACCTGGACGTGTCTGCGATGCACTTGCGTGGTTGAGACCGGCACGGCAAGCGCGGGACGAAGCGTCCGACACGGTACGGGCCGTGGCCGAACGGAGTGCGACCTCGGGGGATGAAGTCGTCGACGCGACGGTGCGCGCCGTGGCGTTCAACCGCCTCGGCGCGAGCGCCGTCCTGCTCGACGGCGACGGGGTCATCGTCGACACGAACGAGTCGTGGCGGCTGTTCACGAGCCTGAACGACGGCGTGCCTGCACGCGTCGGTCGGGGCGTCAGCTACCTCGACGTGTGCGATCGTGCGGCGCTCACGGGCGACGACGATGCAGCGACCGTTGCGGCGGGGCTCCGCCAGATCCTGCGCGGCGAACGGGATCACGTGGATCTCGAGTACCCGTGCCCGTCCCCGACCGAGGATCGCTGGTTCCTCATGCAGGCCGCGTCTGCACCGGTCGCCGACGGTGCGGGCGTCGTCCTGTTCCACGTCGACATCACTGCCCGCAAGGCGCTCTCGGACCGCCTCGCTGTCCTGGCCGACGACGACGAGCTCACGGGGCTGCCGAACCGGCGCTCCGCGATCCGCTACCTCGACCGTCAGCTCGACGGCACCAGAGGCAGCGGCGAACCCGTGTGGATCCTGTTCCTCGACCTGGACCGGTTCAAGGAGGTCAACGACCGGCACGGTCACCACGTCGGCGACGAACTGCTGGTCAAGGTCGCGGCCCGCGCCCGCCGCGTCCTGCGCGAGGACGACCGGTTGTGCCGGTTGGGTGGCGACGAGTTCGTGCTCATCTGCCCGGGGCTCGACCGGACGAAGGCCGTGCTCCTCGCACATCGCCTGCGCACCGTGATGGCCGCGCCGTTCCAGATCGGTCACCTCGAGATCATCGCCGGGGTATCGATCGGCGTCGCGGGCAGCCATCCCGACGCAACCACCGAGTCGATGCTGCGCGACGCGGACACCGACATGTACGTCGACAAGCGGGGTGCGCCGCACCGTCGAAGCATCAGTGAGGCGGTCGCGGAGGCGCCTCCCGCACCCGCACGCTCGGCGTCGGCCGAGCTGTTCAGCATGCGGTCCCGGACGGTCCCACCTTCGAGCGTGTCGGGCGACGTCGTGTCCGAGCTCTCGATCGCGCGGGCCCGCGCTGATGCGGCGTTCGCCCACTCGAGCGATCTCGTGATGTTCTTCGGCATGGACGGCATCGTGCTGTCGGCGAGTCCATCGTGCCGGCAGGTCTTCGGCGTCGAACCGGACGAGCTCGTCGGTCTCAACGGCTTCAACATGATCCACCCGGACGACCAGGAGCACGTGCTGCTGGACTTCCTGTCGATCCCGAACCTCGGTGACACCGTCCGGACCGAATTCCGCATCCTCGATGCCGCCGGTGACGTTCGGTGGATGGAGGAGATCGCGACCAACCTGGTCGACGATCCGAACGTCGGCTGTGTCGTCGGCAACCTCCGGGACGTCACCGAGCGGGTCGAGCTCCTGCGCCGCATCGAGACGGAGCACCAGCGCCTCGCCGATGCACAGGCATCGGCGAGGATGGGCAGCTTCGAGTTCGATCCGGACACCGGTGAGCTGCACCACTCCGACGAGCTGTGCCGGATGCTCGGCGTGGAGCCCGGGCCGGAACTGAAGCTCGATGACGACTTCATCCATCCAGACGATCATGACCACGTCTACGCGGCCTTCGAGCGGGCCATCGCCGGTGCCGATCAGCACGACCTCACGTACCGGATCGTCCGTGCGGACGGCGTCGTGCGCTGGGTCCGGGCGCAGGTGGCGCGCATCGAACCGACCTCGAGCATCATCATCGGGACCGTGCTCGACATCACGGAGCGCCACGAGGCCGAGGCGGCGCTCGCTCACCAGGCGACCCACGACTGGCTCACCCAGCTGCCGAACGCGGCCAACCTGCACGAGTGCCTGCAGTCGTCGCTCTCGTCACCGGACGGCGAAGGGCTCGTCGCGGTCGCCATGGTCGACATCGATCATTTCAAGCTCGTCAACGATCACGGCGGCCACGCCATGGGTGACGAGATCCTCAGATCCGTGGCGAGCAGGCTCCGCGAGGGGTTGCCGGCCACCGATGTGGTCGCGCGGCTGGGTGGTGACGAGTTCGTCGTGGTCCGCACCGGCATGACGGACCTCGACGAGGCGAACGGGCTGGGTGAGCAGGTGCTGGCGTTGTTCGACGACCGCGCCACGGCGCGGGCGAAGGACCGTCGGTTGACGGTGAGCGTCGGTGTCGCGCTCAGCACGCCGACGGATTCGCCGACCTCGCTGCTGCGAGATGCGGACGAGGCGATGTACCACGCCAAGCGGCTCGGCCGCGATCGTCTGACCGTGTTCGACAGCGAGGCTCGTGCCCGAGCGCACCGTCGCCAGCGTCTCACCGTCGCCCTCCCGCTCGCGCTGGAGCGCGACGAGTTCCACGTCGCCTACCAGCCGATCCTCCGTCTCGACACGCTCGAGGTCGCCGGCTTCGAAGCGCTCCTGCGCTGGCGGCACCCCGAGCTGGGGCCGATCTCACCGGTCGAGTTCATCCCGATCGCCGAGGAGAACGGCTTCATCCTGCCGTTGGGCAAGCTCGTGCTGGATCACGCCACGCACCAGTTGGCGCAGTGGTGCGCCGACCCGGCGATCGGCTCGGATCTCTGGATGGCGATCAACGTGTCGGCGCCACAGCTGACCGAACCCCACTTCGCCGATCTCGTCGCGAGGACGATCGCTCACGCCGGGGTAGCTCCCGGATCGGTCCACCTGGAGATCACCGAGAGCGTCCTCATGGAGGGCATCGAACACGCGCTGCGCACGATCGACGAGCTGCGCGCCGTCGGCGTCCACATCAGCATCGACGACTTCGGCACCGGGTACTCGTCGTTCAGCTACCTCAGCCGTCTCCCGGTCGACACGATCAAGATCGACCGTTCGTTCGTCAGCGAGCTGGGTCAGCCCGGGCACGGCTTCTCGATCGTCGCGACGATGGTCGCGCTCGCCAACACGCTGGGGCTCGCGGTGGTCGCCGAGGGTGTGGAGCTGTTGGAACAGGTCCACGCGCTCCAGGGTCTCGGCTGCGACTTCGGCCAGGGCTTCTACTGGAGCCCCGCGATCGGTCCGGCGGACGTCCGCGGCTGGATCGACGACCACGCGCGCCGCACGAGCCGCATGTCGCACCCGTCCCAACCCTGACGGCCGGCACGGTGTCGGCGCTCCGTCACCCGATGGCAGCGGCCAGGCGCTCGAGTGAGCCGGGGACGAGCTCTGTCAGCTGCAGCCGCTCGATGCCGAGATCGGCCAGCCCGCGCAACGTGTCGAGGACCTTGGCGGCTTCGCCGGCGAAGCTCCCGCACAGGCCGTCGCCCAGCGCGCCGCGGATGCCCCCGACCTGCGCGTCGTCGCCGACAGCGATCAACGTGAACAGCCCGATCGGGATGTCGGCGCTGACCGCGCGCACCTCGTCGATCATGCCGGCGAGCTCGTCGCGCGTGACGGACGCGAGCGCCGCGAAGTCGAGCGAGCCGCCACGCGTGGAGCGACCGAACTTCAGCTCGACGCGGTCGACGATCGGCGTGATGTTCCGGATCGTCCACGGGCCGCCGACGGACGCTACGAGGGGAACCTCGGGCGCGGCGAGGCCGCGCACCTCGGGCACCGCCATGCGGTAGTGCTCGCCCTCGAAGGTGCAGCTCCCGTTCGTCAGCAGCTCGCGGCTGATCAGCAGCGCCTCGCGATACATGCGAGCGCGGTCGCGTGCTGTGGGGTAGGCCTGCCCGGTGGCGACGATCTCGACCTCGGTCCAGCCCGCGCCGAGGCCGGCCTCGTACCGACCGCTCGAGAGCCGGTGCATCGACACGCTCGCCTGGACGAACTCGAACGGGGACCGCAGGAGGTTGTTGGCGAAGGAGGGCGCGAGCGTGACCCGCTCGGTGGCGCACGCCATGGCGGCCAGAGCCACCCACACGTGCGGGCACGCATCGCGCAGCCAGTAGTGGTCGGAGCAGGTGACGCCGTCGAAGCCGGCCCGCTCGGCGAACGCCGCGAATTCGCCGGGGTCGTTCCGGCTCGAGGTCATGTTGGCGAACAGCTGCATGTCGGTTCCTCCCGGACCGGCGTCAGAGACGCCGTGCGATGGCGGCCGCGCCGTGGATGGCGGCCTGGATGGTGTCGGTGCCGCAGACGTTGCCCGCCAGATGCACCGGGGCGCCGCTGGCCGGCAGATGGTCGACGATCTCGACGTTCGGTTCGTGGTAGCTGACGAGGGCGACCGTGTCGGCTGCGAAGGTGCGGACGAGGTCGTTGCCGATGCCGCGCGCGACGACGTGCGTCGGGGTGATCTCGCGCAGCGCCATCGACGGCACGAAGGTGACGCCC
>Ga0209023_10005167_pt1 | contig 14408 bp, 10 predicted proteins | sample LakOneMetagenome_FD_187468 | JGI IMG/M metagenome (GOLD analysis project Ga0209023, IMG submission 187468) | Freshwater and sediment microbial communities from Lake Erie, Canada (SPAdes) (version 2) | ecosystem: Environmental > Aquatic > Freshwater > Lentic | place: Lake Erie, Canada...
ATCATCGCCCACGCTTGCGGGCCTGCGGGCAACGCAACGGCGAGCATCAGCGCGGCGCCGACCAGCGCGAACAGGGCGCTGATGCGTACCGCGCGGTCTGGTCCCTTGCGATGCAACAGCCAGCGACAGAAGTAGGTGCCCGCGATGTAGGAAATGCTGTTGCCCGCGAGTACGAGCCCGCAGGCGAGCGGCGAGAAGCCGAATACCTTGATGTAAACAAATCCGCTCGACAGCAGGAAGCAGAACAATGTGCTGTACGTGGCAACGAGCATCGCGGTCCACGCACGAAAGCGCGGCCCTCGGAGTACGGCAAGCGTGGCGCTTGCCGTGATCGCGTTGGCGTCGACCGGTACCGCGTCGGGCCGCGATTCATCGTAATACAGCCAGACCCAGACGCCAGCGCCGGCAGCGAAAACACCAATCGCGACAAACGCCGCATGCCATGAAAAGGCAGCCACTATCGCCGCGCCAACGAGCGGCGCGGCGAGCGCGACGAGCCCCAACCCCGTCAGGCCGCGCGAGAGGATGCGCATGCCCTCGACCGGTGAATACAAATCGCGCACCGAGGCCCTCGCGCAAACGACCAGTGCGGCCATTGCGGCACCCTGCAGACAGCGGCAGATGACGAGGCCGGACAGGGTCGTCACCCAGGCACCCGCGAACGAAGTCAACGCGTAGGCGGCGCAACCGGCCAGCAACACCGGTCTGCGCCCGAAGCGGTCCGACATGGGGCCAAGCACGAGCTGCGCGAGTCCGAACGCGAGCATGAGTCCGGTGAGCGTCAGCGCAGGGTTGCCCAGTTCTGCCGCGATTGACGGCAGCGCGGGCAGGTAAAGATCGGTAGCGACCGGCTGGCTACCGAGCAGCAGCGCCAGCAAAACAACGTAACGCGGCTCGGAGAATCGTGAACCGCGCGATACCGCCGCGGTGTCTGCGGTCAATGCGCGTACCAGTCGGGTTGTGGCAATCCCTGAAACACCTGCCGCAGGCCCTGGCCCCACGCCTTGCGGATGTTCTGGAAATAGGCGTCGTCTTCAGTCACGCGGTAGCGCAACGACGGTTTCAGGTGATCGCGTTTGAGGATCACCACATCAATCGGCAATCCGACCGACAGGTTCGACTTCATCGTCGAGTCAAATGAAACCATAGCCGACTTGAGTGCCTCAGCCATCGGCGTTTCCGGCCGCACGACGCGGTCGATGATCGGTTTGCCGTACTTGCTTTCACCGATCTGGAAATACGGCGTATCGCTCGTTGCTTCGATGAAATTGCCCTGCGGATAAATCAGGAAGAGGCGTGGCGCTTCGCCACGAATCTGTCCGCCGACGAGAAAGGTGCAGGTGAAATCCACCGCCGACTGTGAGAGCTGGTTTTCCTCGACGTGCGAGATGGTGGCCTTCATCATCTGGCCAAAATGCTCGGCCACATCAAACATCGATGGCAGATTGAGGATGTGTTTTTCTTCACCCGTGGCCTGCGCAGCCTTGCGCATCAACTGGCTCACGACGCCCTGGGTTGTTGCCAGATTGCCCGCGTTCACCGCGACGATGCAGCGCTGGTTTGGCCCCTCCGGCACTTCAAACACGTTCATCTTGGAGAACGTAGAGACGTTGTCGACACCGGCGTTGGTGCGCGAATCGGAGGCAAACAGCATGCCCTCGTGCAGGGACATGGCGACGCAATAAGTCATGGAGTAATGCGTCTCATGGACGCCGGGACGAGCTTTGAACAATTGATTTTATCGGCTGTCGCGGTCGCGAGCCGCGCTTCAACCCGAGTACGGCCCGCGTAACAGCACGCAAGTGCCTGTCAGCAGCGGCCGATTAAGGCGGCAAAACCAGATCGCAAAATCAGCACAAAACGGAACAAAGAGTTTCCGAATTCGGTTTTATTGCTGTCAGCAAGCAGCGGACGTCGCTAGCCTTCGCGCAAACACCGATGTAGTGTTTGCGCGAATTTATTCAGACGACTTCAAGGGAGGAGACGACATGGATAGTGGAAACGACAGGGCCATCCGCAAGGTGGTCATTTCAGCGCTTGTAGGCGCGACGATCGAGTGGTACGACTTTTTTCTGTACGGTGTGGTCGCCGGTATCGTGTTCAGCAAACTCTACTTTCCGGGCAGTGATCCGGTGGTCTCGACTTTGCTTGCCTACACCACGTTCGCGGTGGGTTTTGTGACGCGCCCGCTCGGCGGTCTCATCTTCGGACATTTTGGTGACAAGCTCGGTCGCAAGAGCATGCTGATCCTGACGCTGATGATCATGGGCGTAGCGACTTTCCTGATTGGTCTGATTCCCACCTATGAACAGATCGGGATCTGGGCGCCGTTGCTGTTGCTGCTGATGCGCATATTCCAGGGTATCGGCCTTGGCGGCGAGTGGGGTGGTGCGGTGTTGATGGCGTACGAGTATGCACCGAAGGAAAAGCGAGGCTTCTATGCATCGCTGCCGCAGATTGGTCTGGCAATTGGCCTTTGCCTCGCATCTGGCGTCGTCGCGTTGTTGTCATCGCTGCTGACCGACGCCCAATTCCTGTCTTGGGGCTGGCGCATTGCGTTTCTGCTTTCGGGCGTGATGGTGATTGTCGGCATGTACATCCGGCTGAACGTTCAGGAGACCCCGGAGTTTGCGGCGATCAAGGCGAAAAACGAGGCCTCGCGCATTCCGTTCATGGACATGATCCGTCGTTATCCCGGCAACGTACTCAAGGGCATGGGCGCACGCTATATCGACGGGGTGTTCTTCAATATTTTCGGCGTGTTCTCGATCAATTACCTGACGACCACGATCAAGATCAGCCGAACGCAGGCTTTGCTTGGCGTCATGGCGGCAGCACTCGTTATGTGTTTCACCATCCCGTTCTTTGGGCGTTTGTCGGATCGTATTGGCAGGACAAAGGTATACATGTGGGGTGCAATCATTACCGCCCTGTCTGCTTTTCCGGGTTTCTGGATGATGAGCCAGAGCGGCGGCAACGTGATGGTGATCTGGCTCGCCATCATCATTCCGTTCGGTATCTTCTACGCATCCGTATACGGACCCGAAGCCGCATTGTTCTGCGATTTGTTTGATGCGAAAGTGCGCTACACCGGCATCTCATTCGTCTACCAGTTCTCGGGCATTTTTGCGTCCGGCATCACGCCAATCATCGCCACAGCATTGCTCAAATCTGGCGATGGTCAGCCGTGGCAGATTTGCATGTACGTCGTATTTGCGGGCGCCGTGTCGGCGCTGTCGGCGTGGTTGATCGGACGGTCGAAGCCGGTGGCTTGAACCGTGGAGTAACCGGGGCCGGATGCTCGCATCCGGTCTCTACTCACGCTACCGGTGCAATTCCACGTAAGCGGTGTTGACCGCGGTACCGACCCGGACCATGTCCTGTAAGAAAAGTCTGCGAGTTGGCGTTTGAGTCCGTATTCGAAGACCTGGGGAAACGTTCTGCAACGCAGGCGGGACACTACGACGTAATTGCGCTCACGATCATGAATTCCCCCGCCCGGCCGCTCAGGGTCCCGCAAAACCACCTTGCTCAACATCAGGCAGGCTTTGCGGCCGCTACCGCCGGGCACCGTGAAGGCGAACATCGTTGTCGATATCCCGCGTCCGCAAAACGAGGATGATCCGCGCGTGCTCGCGCTCAAGAAAGAGCTGCGTAGCCTGATTGCCGGACGAACGTGAAGTGGGGCACGCCTGAACCCGGCGGTGTTTGACGTGGCAAATACTAGAATGGGCCTTCGCCACAAAACCGGGGCCGCACGATGGCGACAAATGCAGATGATCAAACCAGCGACCTCAAGTTGCCACTGGAAAAGACGCAAGTTGTAACTGCTGATATTGAGAGCGCCTCGCTGCATGCTTTTGTGATTGGCGCTGTGCTGGATCAGGCGTTGCCTGACGCGGTGAAGGTTGGCGATGTCGCGAAGGCGATTACGCAGACTGAGGCATTGACAGAGAAATTGGCGGAATCGGCGGAAACGCTTGCCGACGTCAGCGCCGCGCTCGAAGACGAGATTGAAAAGCGAGAGAAAGTAACCCGGCAACTCGGCAAGAGCCAGCAGCGGGTTGAACAATTGTCGGAACAGGTTGCCGACCTCAAGGCATCGTAGATCCCGAGCCTGGTCGGTCTGCGCCGCTAGCCGTACACGGTCAGCCGCTAGTGCAGCTCCATATACGCCGTGTTGACCGCAGTGCCGAGCCGGACCATGTCCTGCAAGAAGTCTGCGAGATAGCGTTTGAGGCCGTATTCGAGCACCTCGTCAATCGTGCCGTAGCGCAGGCGGGCGTTGATCTCCGACGCAATGCGACGCGGAATGCGGCCGCTTTGGGTTGGCAACTCATCAAGCACGAGCGTGGCTTCATCGAGACAGTAACGGAGTGACCGCGGCAGCTTGGCGTCAAAGATCATGATCTCTGCCACGCGGCGTGCGTCAATGACGTCGCGATAGGTGTCGCGATAGGCTTCCAGTGCGGACACTGAGCGCAGTACTGCCGAGAGACGGTAGTAATCCGTCTCCTTGTCTTCTTCCTTTTCATCAAACGTGTCCGGTGCCTCTTCGGCGTACTTGACGTTGAGAATACGCGCCGTGTTGTCGGCACGTTCGATGAAGGTGCCGAGACGTGTGAAGTGATACGGCTGGTCACGCCGGGCGGTGGCAAACGTGACGCCGCGGAACAGGTGCGAGCGCTCTTTTACCCATTCAAAAAATTCGTTGCCCGTCATCATCGGGTCAATCGTGCGCACCTTGTCCTGCAGCACGAGCCACGTGTCATTGACGTTTTCCCACATCTCGCTGGTGATCGAGCCGCGCACCGCTCGGGCGTTTTCGCGCGTGGCTTCGAAGCAATTGCGGATGGAGGAGGGGTGATCCCTGTCCCACGCCAGAAACGCAATCACGTTGGCGTAGGTTGCGGGTAAATTGGTCGCAGCGAATTCGGCCTGTGCTTCGGTAATGACGATTGGCGTCATCGCACCGCCCGAATCGGCCGATCGATCAAGCATCGCGAGCGATTGTGTGACGTCAAGGATGCGCGCCATGTTTTCGGCGCGCTCGAGGTAACGACTCATCCAGTAGAGGTGGGAAGCGACTCTGCTCAGCATGTTCATTTACCCTCCCCGTCGGCTTCACCTAACACCCAAGTGTCCTTGGTGCCCCCACCCTGCGAGGAATTCACAACCAGCGAGCCCTCACGTAGCGCGACGCGCGTCAGCCCCCCCGGCACCATGCGAACTTCGCGCCCGGTCAGAACAAAGGGCCGCAAATCGATGTGACGCGGTGCGATGCCGGATTCGACGAAGGTCGGGCAGCTCGAAAGTGACAACGTTGGCTGTGCGATGTAGTTGCTCGGGTTCGCTTTTACGATCGCGGCGAACTCTTCAACTTCCTTCGCGGTAGCTGCCGGGCCGACGAGCATGCCGTAGCCGCCGGCGCCATGAACTTCCTTGACCACCAGATCCTTCATGTTTGCGAGCACATACGACAGGTCGGACGGCTTGCGGCATTGGTAGGTTGGCACGTTGTTCAGGATCGGCTCTTCATCGAGATAGAACTTGATCATGTCCGGCACGTAAGGATAGATCGACTTGTCGTCCGCAACACCGGTGCCGATCGCGTTGCAGATCACGATGTTGCCTTTGGCGTAGGCCTGAAACAGGCCCGGCACACCGAGCGCGGATTCCGGATTGAACGCCAGCGGATCGAGGAAGGTGTCGTCGAGCCGTCGATACATCACGTCGACGCGCTGCGGCCCGCTGGTCGTGCGCATGTAGACAAAATCGTCCTTGACGAAGAGGTCCTGCCCTTCAACCAGTTCCACGCCCATTTGCTGCGCGAGGAAAGTGTGTTCAAAGTACGCGCTGTTGTAGCGACCCGGTGTCAGTAGTACGACGGTCGGGTTGTCAATATCTGTTGATTCGCGCAGCGTCTGCAGCAGCAGCGCCGGATAGTGTTCGACCGGACGCACGGTCTGCCGCAAGAACAATTCAGGAAACAGCCGCATCATCATCTTGCGGTTCATGAGCATGTAGCTCACACCGGAAGGCACGCGCAGGTTGTCTTCCAGCACGTAGTACTTGCCGTCGTTGTTGCGCACAATGTCTACGCCCGCGATGGATGCGTAGGTGTCGTGCGGCAATTTCACCCCGACCATCTTGGTCTGGAACTGCGCGTTGCCTTCGATCTGCTCACGCGGAATGAGGCCCGCTTTCAGGATCGCCTGATCGTGATAAATGTCGGCGAGAAATTTGTTGATCGCCGTCACGCGCTGCGTGAGACCCTTTTCCAGATACGTCCACTCGTCCGCCGTGATGATGCGCGGAATGACGTCGGACGGAATCAGCCGCTCGGTGCCGCCTTCGTCACCGTACACCGTGAAGGTGATGCCGATGCGCCGGAACAGCAGGTCGGCCTGTGCGCGCCGCTGCGTGAGCGCCTGTTCGGGCGTGACCTCCAGCCATTCGTTATACGGTTGATAGTGTTCGCGCGGCAGAAACCCCGGCGCGACGGCTGTTTGTGCTGTTTGTATCTGGGACTGGAACTGGCCCTGCTGGGTTTGTATCTGGCCAGACGTTGCAAGCATCTCGTCGAAATGGTGAGCGGGCGGAGGCTTGATGGTGTGCATGTTCATGGAGGCGCGGCAACGGGACTTTTGCAATAGTAAGCAAACGGTGTGCCGTTGTCCTGAAACTCGTCAAAAGGGAGGCCGTCAGCGCTGTTTCACCTGTCAGCTTTTTCATAAAAGTACCATTGGAAAAGGGGAAAGCGGCTATTTTGTTAAAAGTCGATAATAAGGAAATAGCGCACTGAGCCCTTACTGGATATGGGCTGCGTGCAAAAGCTGTATGCCTTGGCGTGCGACCCGATGGCGACGTTCAACGAGGCGCCGCGTAGAATCAATTCCGATGTCCCTCCCTTCTCGTTACGAGCTGGAGCTCGGCGTGCGCTATGTGCGCGCCAAGCGTCGCAACAGTTTCATCTCCTTCATTTCGCTCATTTCGATGCTCGGCATCGCGTTGGGCGTCGCCGCGCTCATCATCGTGATCTCGGTGATGAACGGTTTCCAGAGCGAGCTGCGCGAACGCATGCTGGCCGCGACCGCGCACGTCGAGGTCAAGGGCTTTGAAGCGCCGCTCAACGACTGGCAGGGTGTAGCCAAGACCCTGCAACTGAATCCCGAAGTCGTCGCTGTCGCGCCCTACGTTCAGGGCGAGGGTCTGTGGATCAATGGCGAGGTGAACAAGCCGTCGCTCGTGCGTGGCATTGATCCGGCCAGTGAATCGCTGGTGGCGACCGTGCAGCAGCACATGAAGGTCGGGACCATGGACGCGCTGAAGCCCGGTGAATGGGGCGTGATTCTGGGCATTGACCTGGCGCGCAATCTTGGCGTTCGCGTCGGCGAAAAGGTTGCGCTGGTCACGCCGCAAGGCACCGTAACGCCTGCGGGCACGGCGCCACGTATCAAGAGTTTCACCGTCATCGGCCTGTTTGAAATCGGCTGGATCGAGGCGGACAGCCGGGTCGCGCTGATTCACCTGAGCGATGCACAGCGGCTCTATCAATTTGGCGACGCAGTGACCGGCATTCGCGTCAAACTCAAGGACTTGATGCAGGCGCGAAACGTTGCCGATGGCTGGTTACGTACGCTGCCGCCGGGGCTGGGCGTGTCCGACTGGACCACACAGAACGCAAGCTTCTTCAAGGCGGTGCAGCTCGAAAAGCGCGTGATGTTCATCATCCTGACGCTGATCGTGGCCGTCGCTGCGTTCAATCTCGTGAGTACGCTGGTCATGGTGGTAACCGACAAGGAGTCGGACATCGCGATCCTGCGCACGCTGGGCGCCAGACCGTTCAGCATCATGCAGATATTCGTAGTGCAGGGCGCAATCATCGGCGTCATCGGCACGCTGATCGGCCTCGGCCTTGGCTTGCTGATCGCCTTCAATCTCGATCACGTCGTAGGCGCCATCGAACGCGTATTTGGCGTGACCTTCATCGACAAGACGGTGTATCTGATTACCGAACTTCCATCCAAAGTCATCGCATCGGATGTCATCGCAATTACCCTGATGAGCCTTGGTCTTTCGCTGCTGGCCACGCTCTATCCGAGTTGGCATGCGAGCCGCGTCAATCCCGCCGAGGCGCTTCGCTATGAATAAGCTCGTGCTTGAGGCAACCGGTCTGGGCAAGCGCTACGACAGCGGGCCCGCCAGCACACAGGTGTTGACCGATGTAAGTTTTAGCGTTGCCGAGGGCGAGTCGGTCGCGATTGTCGGCGCTTCTGGCTCCGGCAAAAGCACGCTGCTGCACCTGCTCGGTGGACTTGATTCGCCTACCAGCGGAAGCGTGCGGCTGCAGGGACTACGACTGGCCGAGCTCTCTGACGCCGCGCGCGGTGATCTGCGCAATCAGGCGCTGGGCTTTGTTTATCAGTTCCATCACCTGCTGGCTGAACTGACCGCCGTGCAAAACGTGGCGCTGGCGCTGCGAATCCGGCGCACGCCGGTCGCTGAGGCCGACGCCAAGGCAACGGAGCTGCTGACGACGGTTGGCCTGTCACACCGATTGCAGCATTTGCCATCCGAGCTTTCGGGCGGCGAACGCCAGCGCGTCGCCATCGCGCGAGCGCTGGTCACCGAGCCCGCCTGCGTGCTGGCGGATGAGCCCACCGGCAATCTTGATCAGGAAAACGGCGATCGCGTATTCGCGCTGCTGCTCGACACCACGCGCAGCCGCAATGCCTCGCTTGTTCTCGTCACCCATGACCGCGCACTTGCTGCACGCTGCGATCGCGTGCTGGAGCTGACGGCAGGACAACTGCAGGGGCCGTCGCCGGCCGTGACGAGTTCACCGGCCCCGTCAAACCTATCAGGCCCATCAGAAGGACATTGATTGCATCCTAATCAACGCGCGGCGCTGTACTGGCTGTTCGCGGGTATTACCCTCTTTGCAACGATGGACGCCGCGGCCAAATGGGTCGCCAAAACGTACCCACTGACCGCCGCCGTGTGGCTGCGCTATCTGGTGCCGACGCTGATGGTTGGCAGCTATCTATTGGCAACGCGTGGGTGGAAGTTTGCCCATGCGCCGCGCCCCGGTATCCAGATCATTCGCGGCATTACGCTGGTGACCAGCACACTCTGCTTCTGGACGGCGCTGTCGCACCTGCCGCTCGTTGAGGCCGCCACCGTCTCGTTCATTGGACCGACGATGGTGGTCATTTTTTCGTCGTTTTTGCTGGGGGAGCGCCCTTTACGCAGTCACTGGATCGCGCTGGCGATGGGCTTCATCGGTGTGCTGATTGCGCTGCGGCCCGGATTGTCGAACCCGGGTATCGGCGCAATTGCTGCGCTCGGCTCGGCCGCGTTCTATTCGCTGTATCTGGTACTGACGCGCAAGGTTGCAGGGGAGGTTGATTCGCTGGCACTGCTGTTTCACGCCAACGCCATCGGAGCGCTGGTGCTCACGGTGGTGGCGCCAGCCACCGCGCGAATGCCCGTGGGTATTGCCGAGTGGATCATTTTGCCGATGCTCGGCATCTTTGGTTCGATCGGGCACTGGTGCATGATCAAGGCGTATTCACAGGCCGACGCGACGACACTTGCCCCGTTCATGTATGTGCAACTGCTGGTGGCAACGTTTTACGGTTGGTTCATTTACGACAACCTGCCTGACGGCTTCACGCTGCTGGGCATGCTGGTAATTCTGTCGAGCGGTCTCTATGTGCTCAATGAGGGACGCAAAGTGGCGCAGCTGGCCCGCGTGAATGAAGTGGCTGCTACGCCTGAATAGCGCCTGAACTGCGACCGAGCAGTTTCCTGAGCCATGCGGTGAAATCCGCCGCCGGCATCGGGTGGGCAAACAGGAAGCCCTGCATCGCGCGGCAGCCAAGTGACTCCAGACATTGCCGCTGTTCTTTCGTTTCCACGCCCTCCGCCACGGCGGTGAGTGAGAGCCCCTGTGCCAGCTCCAGAATCGAATTGACGATGGCGACCGAGCTCAGCGAATCGGGCAGCTCCAGGATGAAGCTCTGATCGATCTTGAGCTTCTCGATTGGCAAGGTACGCAACCGCGACAACGACGAGAAGCCGGTGCCGAAATCGTCGATGGCCAGCGTGATGCCTGCTTCGCGGAGCGTATTGAGCGTTCCCGGCATGGCCGCATCATCACTCATCAGCATGCGCTCGGTGACTTCGAGTTCAAGACAGTCGCCGGATAACCCCAGCCGTGCGAGCGAGCGAAACACGTTGTCAGTAAAGCCCGGTGCACGAAACTGGTTACTCGACAGATTGACGGCAACACGCGCATCTGTCCAGCCAAGCTGACGCCAGCCTGGAATCTGGGCCAGCGCGTTGTCGAGTACCCACTGACCAATTGGCTGGATCAGATGCAGACCCTCGGCAATTGGAATGAACTCGTCGGGTCCGAGCAATCCGTGCTTCTGGTGTCGCCACCGGATGAGCGCTTCAACCCCAAGGAGGCGCTTGCCGTCGGCCGAGACTTCGGGCTGATAGTAAAGCTCGAACTCATCATTTTGCAGGGCGTGATCGAGTTCTTCTTCAATGACGAGCGCACGATCCGCCGCGTGTGCGATTGACTGGTCAAAAAAGCGTGTCGTGTCACGTCCGGCGGCCTTGGCCATGTACATCGCAGCATCGGCATTCTTGAGGAGTTGCGATGGCGTATCGCCGTCCTGCGGAAACATCGCTACGCCGACCGACGCGGTGACGCGAATCTTCCGGCTATGGGCATCGATCGGTGCCCGCAGCGTTGCCTGCAGTGCGCGGCTGAAGGCCTCGATACTTTCCCGATCACCCTGTGGAAACACGATCACGAATTCGTCGCCACCAAGGCGGGCGAGCCAGGGCTTGCCGTTTGCCGAGTCCGCGTGCTCACAAAACTCCAGCAGGCGTTCGGCCACTCCCGATAGCAGGACATCACCAAAGCTATGCCCCAGCGAGTCATTGACGCGCTTCAACTGGTCGAGATCGATGAACAACACCGAAAACTGCGCGTCGTGTTCGTGCGCGCTGCCGACGAGGTAGTTGAGGCGCTCATCAAGCTGTGCCCGGTTCGGCAGTCCAGTGAGTGAATCATGCAACGCCAGAAACCGGATGCGCTCCTCGGCCGCGCGCCGCTCCGTGAGATCACGGACGACGATCAGGCGCTGTTTTTTTCCGTCCCAGTCGAAGTCGCGCACGCTGTATTCAACCGGCAGCACACGCCCGTCCTTGTGTACAGCGAAGCTCTCATAGGAGATTTCATCGCCCGACCCCATGACCTGGCGGACTTTTGCCTGTTCCTGCAGCGGCACAAATTCGAGCGTTGTATGGCCGATCATGTCCGACGCGAAATAACCGAGCATGCGCAGCAGCGGTGGATTGACGTCAGTAATGACGCCATCCACATGAAAGGCGATGCCCTCCATGCTTGCGGCCATGAATTTGCGCAGCCGTTCGCTGCTTTTCCGGTTCTCCATTTCGGCGTGCCGATGTTTGGAGATGTCCGAAATCATCACGAACGTGCGGTCCACCTCCGGCGATCCCCACGGCACCAGGCTCACCTCAATCCATCGCTCGCGGCCCTTCGTCGTGGTCAACGAACGCGAATAGGTGACAGTGACCTTTTCATTCATGACGCGATCCACGGCAGGCTGGATGCGTGCAGCTGCCTCGGCGCCGATAATTTCTGTAAACGACCTGCCAACGGCCTGCTCCGGTGTCAGGCCGCCAAGGCTTGCGTACTGGGCGTTGGCGTAAAGGCAACGCTGCGTTCGCGCGTCGTAGCACGCCAGCATCACAGGGACTTCATCAGTCAACCGCTGCAATTCTTCTAGCGTGATGTGGGGAAACTCGGCAGACACGGCGTCGGTATGCAGGATGCGCAATTCGGAAGATGACAGCGGATTTCCGCAAAGCATGGGAGTCTACCGCGCCCATCGTTGGTGCGAGTGGTGGGCGACGAGAGGATCGCGCCAGAATTGTGCGTTGACTGCGCGCCCGGGACAGGCGGTAGCGCGTTCGCTGTAACCCGTGATCACCGTTGCGGGCCACGCTAAAATATTAATTCAGTTTCTCTGAGCGGCTGGACGCGCGATCCGCATCTGGCTGCCTATGTTCCCCCGGCCTACCTATCAACCCATGCCGGATGGCCGCGTTTTGCGCCTCCGGCTACGTTCGTCATATCCATCACATTCCCATGAGCACTCCTTCCTACGGTCCTGGCATCCAGATCAATGCACCGATCACTCCCGATTTTGCGACGATCCTTACTCCTGAGGCGATGGCGCTGGTAGCGAAGCTGCACCGCGCTTTTGAGCCGCGTCGCCAGCAACTGCTCGCTGCACGTGTCGAGCGGGCGAAGCGCCTTGATGGCGGTGAGCGCCCGGATTTTCTCGCTGAAACAAAGCACATTCGCGAAGGTGACTGGAAGGTCGCCCCGCTGCCAAAGGCGCTGGAATGTCGCCGCGTGGAAATCACCGGCCCGGTAGACGCCAAGATGGTGATCAATGCGTTCAACTCTGGCGCTGACAGCTACATGACTGACTTCGAAGATTCGAATTCGCCGCTGTGGGAAAACCAGATCCAGGGGCAGATCAACCTCGGCAAGGCGATCCGTCGCACGCTTACGCTCGAGCAGAACGGCAAGACCTACAAGCTCAACGACAAGATCGCTACGCTGCAGGTGCGTCCGCGTGGCTGGCATCTCGACGAGAAGCATGTCCTGATCGACGGCAAGCGCGTGCATGGCGGCATTTTCGATTTCGCTCTGTTCATGTTCCACAACGCAAAAGAGCAGATCGCGCGCGGCGCCGGGCCGTTCTTCTACCTGCCGAAGATGGAGTCACATCTTGAAGCGCGCCTGTGGAACGACGTTTTCGTGATGACGCAGAACGAGCTCGGTCTGCCGCAGGGCACGATCAAGGCGACGGTGCTGATTGAAACGATCGTCGCCGCGTTTGAAATGGAAGAGATTCTGTACGAGCTGCGCGAGCACAGTGCGGGTCTCAACGCCGGTCGCTGGGATTACATCTTCTCGTGCATCAAGAAGTTCAAGCTCGACCGCAATTTCTGTCTCGCGGATCGCGCCAAGGTTACGATGGTGGCGCCGTTCATGCGTGCCTATGCGCTGCTGCTCCTGAAGACCTGCCACAAGCGTGGTGCGCCCGCAATTGGCGGCATGAGCGCGCTGATTCCGATCAAGAACGATCCCGAGAAAAATGCGGTCGCGATGGGCGGCATCATCGCCGACAAGAAGCGTGATGCGACCGACGGCTACGACGGCGGCTGGGTCGCACATCCTGGCCTCGTTGAGGCCTCGATGAAGGAATTTGTTGCCGTGCTCGGCGACAAGCCGAACCAGTGGGAAAAGCAGAAGCCGGAAGTCAGCGTCACCGCGGCCGATCTGCTGAATTTCCAGCCGGAAACACCGATCACCGAGGCCGGTCTGCGCATGAACATCAACGTCGGCATTCACTATCTGGGCGCCTGGCTTGCCGGTAATGGTTGCGTTCCGATTCACAACCTGATGGAAGACGCGGCAACCGCCGAGATTTCCCGCTCGCAGGTGTGGCAGTGGATCCGTACGCCGAAGGGCGTGCTCGACGACGGTCGCAAAGTTACCGCTGAAATGGTGAAGGCGATGGTTCCGGAAGAGCTTGCCAAGATCAAGGCTGGCGGCTTCGAGGGCAAGTTTGATCGCGCCGCAGCAATTTTTGCCGACATGAGCACGAAGGATGCATTTGAGGAATTTCTGACGCTTCCGCTGTACGAAGAGATCTAGCCGACTCGTCCTGGCGCCGCGAGGCGCCCACAGGCATCGATCCTGTTAGTGTGTACTCACAAAATGGCGTTTGTTTGCACCCTTATGGTGCCTATAGACGCCATTAGAGCGAATTGCTGGACCCAAGGTCTGGCTTTTCTGGAACCGCCGACCTAAAATCGCTGTCTACCGTTCAAATGTGTGCGCGCAGGAGTGGGTACCGAAACGAACCTTCGTTTGGTGCCGCGCAGCACCGAACTCGGTATATCGGGCAGGGCGCCAGAAGAAGCAAACCCGCCGATTTGGATGTATCGATTACACACGGATTGGATTATGGCTAAGAAGTCGGCACCCGTTTTGTCACGGGCTAATCTTTGGTCGCTTGAAGAATATGCAAAGCGTCGCCCCACCTTTCGACCGGAGGTGTTGGCGCACAAGAAAAACCGCACAGTTCATCTGGGCAACCACCTCACGCTTCAGTTTGAAGACGAGATGACGGTGCGCTATCAAATCCAGGAAATGCTGCGTGTTGAGGCGAGTTATGAAGGTGATGGCGTCCAGAACGAGCTGGATGCCTATCTGCCGCTGATTCCAGATGGCAGTAACCTCAAGGCGACAATGATGCTGGAATACGCCGACGACGTCGAGCGCA
>Ga0209023_10005168_pt1 | contig 14406 bp, 16 predicted proteins | sample LakOneMetagenome_FD_187468 | JGI IMG/M metagenome (GOLD analysis project Ga0209023, IMG submission 187468) | Freshwater and sediment microbial communities from Lake Erie, Canada (SPAdes) (version 2) | ecosystem: Environmental > Aquatic > Freshwater > Lentic | place: Lake Erie, Canada...
CCGAGCGCGCCAACGACGTCAAGCTCTCGCGTGGCGGCATCCGCGAGATCGAGTTCATCGTGCAGCTGCTGCTGGTGGTGCGCGGCGGGCAGTTCCCCGAGATCCGCACCCGCAGCACCCAGAAGAGCCTGCAGAAGCTGGCCGGGCGCGGGCTGATGAAGGCCGAGACGGCGCGCAGGCTCGATCAGGCCTATGTCTTCCTGCGCCAGGTGGAGCACCGCATCCAGTTCCTGGACGACCAGCAGACCCATTGCCTGCCGTCGGGCGACAACAGCGATGAAGCCCGCAAGTCCGCCTTTCTGCTGGCCGGCCTCGCTGGGCTCGGGCGGATCACGCCGCAGACCGCCGCCGACTTCGCCACGCCCGGCCTCGGCGTGACCGTTCCGGCCGACGGCTCGACCACGTTCCACGCCACCGCGACCGACGCGGCCGGCAACACGTCCGCCTGCTCCACCGACGCACTCACCTACGTCAACGACACGACCACCCCCGACGCCCCGACGTTCCGCGGCAGCACGCCCGCCTCGCCCGCGCAGAGCACGACGCCGTCGCTCGCCGGCGTCGCCGAGGCCGGCTCGACCGTCCGCCTCTACCCGACGAGCGACTGCTCCGGCGCCCCCGCCGCGACCGGCACCGCCGGCGACTTCGCCTCGCCCGGGCTCGACGTCACCGTCGCGCCCGACACGGCCACCACGTTCCGGGCGACGGCGACCGACGCGTCCGGCAACACCAGCGCCTGCTCCACCGACGCGCTCACCTACGTCCAGGACGGAGCGGGCCCCGCGGCGCCGTCCGACCTGGCGACCGACCCTGCATCGCCGAACCGGCTGACGACGCCGCGACTGCACGGCACCGCGGAGGCCGGCTCGACCGTGCGCGTGTACGCCGACGCCGCCTGCGCCGGTCCGGTCGCCGCGACCGGCACCGCGGCGGCGTTCGCGGCGCCCGGGCTGGCGGTCGACGTCGCGGAGAACGCCACCACGACGCTGTACGCCAGCGCAACCGACGGGGTCGGCAACGCGTCACCGTGCTCGGCCGGCGTGTCGTACGTCAACGACAGCCTCTTCCCCGCGCTCAGCGACGTCGCGGTCACCCCCCGCTGCCTGGGCAGCGGGCCGCGTGCCGGCACCACGCTGAAGCTGTCCTACGGGCTCAACGTCGCGGCGAAGCTCACGTTCACACTCCAGCGCCGGACCGGCACCCACTCCGCGGCACCCCGCACCTGCCCCAAGGCGATGAAGGCCACCGACGGCGCCGCCACGTACACGACCGCCGCCACGTCGACCAAGGAGGTGACGGCCGGCTCGGGGTACTCCACCGTCAGGACCTCCGCCCCAGAGGCGATCGCCCGCTCCGCCACCAGGCGGACGGCCACTCGCCGGCCGCTCGTCGTCACCGTCGCGTCCCGGCGCGGGAAGCACCGCACCGCGATCCTGCGGGGGGCGCAGGTTGCGACGCTCACTCCGGGCCGTTACCGCCTGCTGATCCAGGCCGCACGCCCCGACGGGACGACCTCCCGCACGGCGATCGTCTACTTCTGGGTCCTGACGGGGTCGCGTCGCTGAGCACTGCGCGGGAGGGTGATGCGTCCCCGGGCACGCCGGCGCCGTATCCCCAGAGTGCTGCGCTACGCCGAGATCTCCCGGGCCGACCCGTCAGCGGTCTGGCCTCTGCTCTCCCGGCCGGACCGCTGGAGCGCGTGGGCCCCGCACGTGCGGGGCGCCTGGCGCCTGGGTTCCCCGGAGGTCGTGGAGGGTGCGCGCGGCGCGGCCCGGCTGCTTGGTGTCATCCCGGTACCCGCCACGATCACGGAGGTCGACCCCGGGCACTCGTGGACCTGGCAGGTCGGGCCGGTCTCCATGCGGCACACGGTCGAGCCGGCACCGCAGGGCAGTGAGATGAGCGTGACGCTGATGTCCTCGGTACCGGTCGAAGCGATCCTCGCCCGGTCGTACGGCCCAGTCGTGCAGCACCTCGTCACCCGCTTGGCGCGCGCGGCCGAAGCGCGCCCGGCATGATTGACCTGACCCGGGACGGCCGTCCCGGCGATCTCGCCCTGGAGGCCCCGTGCGTCTCGTGCGCCTGCCCGCCCTGATGGTCATCGTGAGCGCCGCCGCCCTGCCGGCGTGCGGCGCGTCGGATGTTCCCTCGACGAGCACGACGCCCGCCGCCCACCTGGGATCCACCCTCACCTCGGGCGTTCCGGGGAAGACGGTGGAGTCGAGCGTCCCGGGGACCAAGGGAGGCATCCCGGGGACGGAGGCGCTGAGCGCGGAAGCCCGGCGGCTCAAGCTCCTGGCCATGCAGAATTCCTCAATGGCCGGCCAGTCGCTGAGCTCCCTGGGCGCAAGCCTGTCCACCGGCATCTCGGGGTTCCAGACCGAGGCGGGCCGCACGGCGCTCGAGCAGGAGCTCAAGCAGTTCGAGGCGGAAGCCGAGAAGGCGCAGGCGAGCACCCAGAGCGAGGAGGACTTCATCCAGCAGATGCTCGACCTCATTCGCGACATCCGGGAGAAGCTCGCGGCGATCCAGGCCGCCGAGGGAGATGCCTCACGGGCGACCGGCCGGGCCTGAGCGGTTCCAGCACGGCGCTGTAGCGGACGGAAATTCCACCAGGTTGCGCGGAAAACCACGGATATTGACGTGCCCGTGATGGCTCATCCTCGTCGTATGGCCTTCCGTTCTCATCATCGTGGTGGTGCGCTTCTCGTGGCAGCGGCGCTGACGCTCGCGTCGGTCCTGCTCCTCGGGCTGGCGCTCGGAAATGCGACGGCGCCGGCGGCGTCCGCGTGCAAGGTCACGCTGAAATCCTCGCCCGCGCGGCCCTACGCGAACACGCCGGTCACGATCACGGCCAGCGCGTCCAACTGCGACACCATCAAGAAGATCGTCGCCGACGCGTCGGTCTCCGGTGCGCGGACCTTCCCATGCAGCAGCGGCAGCTCGACGTGCACCATCAGCGTGACCGCGGCCAAGCCGCAGCTCGTGCACTTCACCGCCCAGGCGACGAAGGGCGGCAGGACCGTCACGTCGGACAGGATCGCCGTCCGCTGGTCCAAGCCCCCGCCGAAGCCCGGCACGTTCTCCCTGACCATCAAGAACTCCTCCGGCAAGACCGTCTGGAAGGGCGTGCAGAACCTCGCCAGCGGACGGACCACGTATCCCGTCGGGGGCAGCTCGAACCTCACCCTGCCGGGGGGATCCAAGGTCACGGTCAGCGCCGCCTGGAACGTCCCGATCTCCCGCGGTGGTTACGTCCGCATTCGGAAGGACGTCTGGAACGACACCGACGCGTACGGAACCTCCCGCACCACGACCGCGTGCAAGACGACGACCGTCGGCGACACGGGCTGCTCCGCCAAGCTGACGCTCCCCAAGCGCGACGACCACGGCCACGAAGTTGCGCATTTCTACAGCGAGGGCCTGGCCGCGAGCAGGGGGTACGGGGGATGGGTCACCGCGTGGGTCTACCTCGGCGCCCCCAAGTCGTAGATCCAGCCGTCGCCCGGACGGCACGTGGAGCCTCGCGTCCAGAACGAGAACGCCCGTGACATCGGGCATTCCTCAGAGCCGCCGAGCGGATTCGAACCGCTGACCCCTTCATTACGAGGGCCTAAGAGCGCATTTTCTGCTGCTCGGCGTTAGAGGCAAGTTCCGAAGAACTGCCTGCAAATCAGCGCTTTATTGGACTGATCTGTTGTACGTGGAGCGTACCGGAAATCCGCGGTGATGTGGCCATCTTGCCCCCATTGTGGCCCCGAGAACCCTTGAGGGGCCAGTCAGCGCCGCGTCATCAATGAGTGAGGAATGTCGGGGCGATCCCTCCCGTGTCGATGGGACAACGAGCGCACGTGTCGCGAGCACGCGCTCCGACACTGCCACGACTCGGTGCTCCAATCGCTCCTAGCGGGTTGTACGCGCTCGCATGCCTCAGCCGCACCGGCATTGGTCAGGTGTTGGCCCATGCATCGCGCCAGACGCCTCGAACTCCCGCGTCCGCCCAGGAGACGGTCGGGAAGTGAAACGTGAGACACCAGCGCAGGGATCCATCCTACGGCTCCTTGTACTCCCCTAGCCAATCTCCGAGGCGCCCTTCTACAAACACATCGTTCTCAACCCCAACCCCTTGATCCGCAAGAAACGCCGCCACCATCTCGCCGTCCATCCCAATGACGCCGCTCCGTTCTAGCAGGCGCCAACCGTCGGTGCTGATCTTGCCCGTCGTGAAAAACAGATAGAAGACAGGATCACAAACCAAGATTCCCAGGTCCTGATACTTGGTCCCAGCTCCCCCGTACGCTCCTCCGCGAGCCAAATCAATGGCGCCCACAAGCTCCCGAATATCCGGCGTTGCAACCTGAGTCGCCTGATAGTGCTTCGCCTGGCCGATCATCCACACTGAGAGCCGTCGATACACGTCGGGCATGGCCTCGACTCGTGGAAGCAGATCCTCCAGCAATAGTTGCCCGTAGAAGTCGATTCCCTCGTCCCCCGAACGCGGCGTTAGTTTGGGCGCTGCCACCCCGAGAAGCGCGAGAATCCCACGACTCATGGCTTCGAAGTCGGTCGGGGTCAATTGCACGAGCGCGGCAAGGTAGACCTGAAATCGAGCGCGTCGACGCTTCACAGCCTTCAGTTCATCGCTATCTCGGCCCTCCTCGATAAAGGCCGCCCCTTGAACCATGTACTCGGAAGAACTGTTGAACGCATGAATGCAGACACGCCCCAGCGCCGTAAGTTCGTTGTGATCGCGCCTGAGGCGGTCGCGAAATGCTCGCTCCCACTTGGCGGCTGCCTCCTCCGCATCGGCCCTCGATGCAAACCATTGCTCGGTAAGCGCAATCTCGGTGATCCACGCGACGGCAGGTCGAGGAGGCGAATCGATAGACAGCACACTGCTTAGCGCCTTCGCGGCGGCGGCCGGACCTGGGGCCATGGTCTTGACGCTGCTTCCCTAGGATTTCAGCTTCTCGTAGGTCTTGATCAAGCGATCGGCCAAGTCCCTTAGCTTGACAATCTCGTCGAGGTCAGACTGTTCAAGCCGCGCCAGTTCCAACGCGCCCACCGAGTTCAAGGCGCTGATCGCTTCGGCAACTTCCGTTGCCCAAGATCTGGAAATTTCGTCGGCCTTGGCGATCCCCACGGCGTCGTGGAAGCTTCGATCAGGGTCGAGCAGCACTCGCTTTGCCTCGGCCACCTCGAGGATGGCGCGAAGCTCGCGTACCTGGCTATAGGTCGAGATCTTTGGGTCTGAGTAGCCGCCCTCGTCCCGTTCCGAAGGAGTGAGAAGGTCATAGAACTGCTCGCGAGTCGTCTCATTTCCAAATACTGACTCTGCCTCGTCCCAGCCTAGCCACGACCGCACCACCGGAAGCGAAACGGCTTCATGGAACAGCGGATACATTCGAGCCTCAGCAAGGTCGCCGAACTCCTCATCCGCCTCCATCTGACCGAGGGTCTTGAATGCCCGATAGCGCCGATTGACTTCGTGGGGTGTTAGACCAAGGCGGTTTGCTACCTCACTCGTTTCGAGGCCATGCTCGTCTCGAAGCTGAGTTACAAGCTTCGCGCGCTGGTAACCCCCCCACTCATTGACCCCACCGACATGCCGAACACCCATCAAAGAAAGATGCAGGGACGGATCCTCATCCTTGCCGATGACTATTACTGGAAGGGCAGCGAGCGTGGCCAGAATGTCTTCGCGAATTGCCACTCCGGCTTCATGATCTTCCTTGATCCAACGCAAAGCGGCCGTACGACGATTTCCTTCAACCACCAAGAACTGCTCGACGTCGGGGCCGTACTCTCGCACGACAAGACGCTCGAACGGCAGGAATCCGTTGGTCAAGATGGAGTTCTTGAGGGCAGTCAGGCTCTCGTTGCGTAGCCGTCGGTAAGCGCGATCCTGGACTCCTGCCTCAGCGAATCGTGCGTCGTCAGCAGCCACGTACTCCGGATCGTCCTGGAACCGGTAGTTGTTTGGATCTAGTAGCAACTGATCCAAACGAAGAGTCTCTTCACGCAATTGCGTCATTTCGGGCTGTTCACCTAGGTCTCGGGTTCACTGGCGGAGCCGACGTCGCACAGCATCCCAGAGAGGAACGCAACAGGAAGGCGAATCGCTCACCGCCGATCCACGGCGAGTCGGCGAGACATCGGGAAGGTGGTGACTGCTCCTCAAGAGGCCCCTCGCCAAGGAGAGGGGCAGCGCCCCTCGCGAGGGAGGCGGGCTTGTACAACCGAGATGCCCGTCAACATTGCCCGATGGAGACGCTCAGCCTAGTCATCGGTTTGCTTGGTTTGCTACTTGCAATTCTCAGCATATTGTTGGTCTTTGCAGTTGAACGAGCCAAGGCGCCACGGGTCCGCATCGAAGCCGGCCACCGATACTGGGCTCAAGCACCGTTCGTTCACATCGCCATCTCGAACCATCGACCGAGCGGCTGGCTTGGACGGTGCTTCACAGGCACGACGGTGACAAACTGCCGCGCCAGCTTTACGTTCGTGCGCAGCGGTGTGGAGGTTCTCGGCCCGATAGACGGACGATGGAGTGGGAGCGTCGAGCCGATAACTCCGCGGGACTTTCCTGATTCGTACAGATGGGATCTTGCGGCGACCGGGCATCCCGAGCAAATCGCGATTGCCCGCACAGAGAACGGTGTCGCACACGCATTTTCCGCCGCGTCTTACGCATACCCTCGTTGGCAACGGCCCGAGTGGAAACTAGAGCCGGCGGAGTACGACCTCGTGGTGCGCCTCGCGGCGACCGAGGCCCAAGCTCACGCAACGCTACGCCTCATCGTCGGAACCGATGGACAGCTGTGGCTCGGCGACGCATAGGTTCGTCGGAGGATGCATCTGGCGTCCACTAACTAGTGCTCCGGTGGCGTCGCTTGGTCGTCGACCGGTGGGCCTGCCGGAAGCTGCACGGGTTCGCCTCTGCCTTGCTCGATCATCGGTACGTCGATGACCTTGTCGAGCGCGACCAGCGATGTGCTGAGGCCACCCATGACGCCGACCGTGACAATTGCGGCCTTCCCGAGCGCCGTTGCCTTGCGAAAGATCCGCTGGTACGCCTTCAGATCATCTTCGAGCATGATCGTGGCGAGCGTCAGCGCCTCGGCGGCCTTCCGGATCGCATCGGGGCCACCGACCGCGACGTGTTCGAGCGCTTCCAGCATGTCGGCCAGTCGGTCTATTAGGCCGCGGCGGATCTGCGGGGGCAAGTCTGCCGCTGCGACTTCCTCCATGAGCTCGCGCACCTGGCCGATGAGGTCGTCTCGCTCGTCCTCGGTCGGAACCTTGCCGTCCGCTTCGTCCCGTGCTTGAAGGGTGGAGCTGAGTCCGGCGAGCATCTGCATTGCCGCGGGGTCTGGCCGCACGTGACTGACCGCGTCGTTCCACGTCACTCCGGTAGGGAAGACGCATGTCGCCAGGGTGGTCAGGTGACCCTCCATTGGAGCCCACGCGTCGTCGTCCGTCTCCCGGGCAGCCCGCTTCGCGTCGCGGAGCAGATTCCCGACGCTGCCTAAGTGAAGGTGAACGTCTTGGGGCTCGACTTCCAAGGCGTAGGCCCATGCGTTGATGATCGACTGGTCCGGGTTTGAGTCGTACCGCTGGAGCAGATAGTGCAGGCGTCCTGCGGGGTTGGTCAGGCTGAGCACGCGCGAACCCTAGCGTCACTGGCGGACCGCCACCTCAGGACGTGTTGCACCAGATTTCGGCCATCGCCGATACAGATGCGCCGCACTAAGCACCGCTCACCATGGCTGCGTCAGCGGCTACGCCTTCCTCAACTTGCCGTCTGCAACTTCGTAGAAATCCGCGTTGCGCTTGGCGAGGAGCGCAACCAAGTCGTCAAACACGACATCAAGCGGAATCGGATCCTCTGCGTTGCCCACGGCATACGTCTTGAAGGCCGGGGCAAATGGGTTTGCGTCGAGCAGAACGATGAAAAGCTGTTCGTACTGCTCGTCACGACCAGCGGGATCGTCGCGCCCCGTAAAGAGCTCCAAGCGTGCGTGGGCATTGTCGAATGTGGTGCGACGTCTCCCGGTGTCGTCCAGCGCAGCGCCCTGGTCAAGGATGAGAAAACCCGCGAGAACGGCATAGGGGAATCTTCGGTGGAGGGTGATGCTCTCGAAGAGCATGTCGCCACGCCGATTCGTGAGGTTCTTCTGGTAGTTGCCGGATCTCTGATCACGGAAGTTGATGGTCTTTACTGAGATCGCGAGAAGAAGGCCGCCTTCCTCGGTGGCCCAGCTCACATCAACCTTCTTGGGCCCGATGCCACCCATGATCCGGCGCTCGGCTCCAGATCCCCCAAGCACCCCTGGAGGTGCCGGGCGCGCACTTTCGAGTCCGCGAGCACGTAGCTCCTCGGCGAGCGCTTGTGCAACCACCTCCGAGGCCTTCTGCGAATACGCCTGCTTCGCAGTGCGCGGGGCGGTGTCATCGGGCTTGGCCGGCAGGGTCCGGAGCCCCGCAATGAGGAGATCGTCAATCCGCGACATTGTCACCACGAGTTCGACGTCTAGCAAACAAGACCTCGCGCGCCACGCGGAGTTCCGCAACTTCCGCGCGTCTCATGCCCAGATGGTCAATAAGGAGTACGCGATCGACCCGGCTCACCGCACCATCTAGGTCGCCGCCTCGTAAGTGCTTGGCCAGATGGGGCTGCAAGGAGCGAAGAGAGTCGCTGGCCTCGGCAAGGACTGCGAATGAAGGAACGGGCAATAGGTCCGCTTCTCTTGGCTCGACCTTGAGCAGCCCGCCGCCATAGGCTCGCCCCACCAGCTCAGCACCGAGCAACGACAGGCTGTTGAGTGAAGCGAGCGGGAGAATCGCCCTCCCCACCTCCTTGGCTTCTGTGCGCAGCTTCACTCCATGAACGGAGTTCAGGTAGGTCACGGCGGCTCCGTTGGTGACCATCCGTGGAGCGTCGTAGTTCATATAGGTGAGCAAGAGATCGGGAGCCGCCACCCGCGGAACGTGCCACCAAGTCTCCCGCACGCGGCACTTGTATGCCTCCTGAACTCCCGTGGCTTCCCCTTCCGCGATGTACTGCAGCGCGGCAGCCGACGGATCATCGCGGCGCGGGGCAAACAGATAGACCCGACGCCCCTCGGCTTCGAGCTGCTTCCATGCCCTGGTCTCGAAGGACAGACCGCGCAGGTGGCGGGATCCTGGCGGCGAGATCCGAAGCAAGTCCCGCTTGCCCAACTTGCGTGCTGCAGCATCCTCCGAAGTGAGGCAAAAGTACTTGTTGTTCCCGCTAACCATGCCGAGATCTGTCCGGCCCCAGTCGTCCAATTGCGCGAATGACTGCTCGCGGACGAGCCGGGCGTACGTCTCCGCAGCGACTGAGGGTAGAAGGGCTGGGGTCCATTTTGCTTCTGGGTTCGGGGGAGCCCAACGAATAGTCGGTGGATCACCCATGCCAGAGAGATTCCGGGCTTGGGAAACCTCGATCTGATGCGTGGGTCCTTGACCCTCCGCGAGCAGCAGGACGACATCGGCCATCACGCCGGGGAAGACACGCTCGTCAAACATGACTAGACGAACGGAGGCGAACCGTTGCATCAGGTACCGGCGAACAGGACCCGCGTAATTGACGGTAAGCAACTCTGCTGGGAGGACTAGGCCTAATCGCCCATCCGGAGTGACCAGTTCCGCAGAGTGGACTGTGAAGGCAGCCCAGGAACTCGCCAGACCGGACAGCCTCACTCCCGCCGATAGCGCTGACAGCTGCGCCTTCGCTCTCGCGTCACCAGTGAAGCCCTGGAAGCGAACGTACGGCGGATTTCCGACCACTGCGTCATACCGGCGTTCAAACGGTGCGTCAAAGAAATCTCCGGTGCGTACGGCAGCTGCGTAGCCACGTGCAGCGAGCAAGCCACGGGCGGCGTCAGCACTCTCGGGGTGAAGTTCAACCCCATGTAGCTGCGGCGCGCCATTCACTGGTCCGCCAAGCTTGTCTAGGCGTGCGCCCGCCGAGACGAGGAACTCCGCCTCGCCACACGACGGTTCGAGCACGGCGTCTTCACGCCGCCGAATCGCCCAATCAGCGACGTACTGAGTAACGGCCCGCGGCGTGAAGAACGCACCACGCGCCTTGCGAAGCTCGGGGGTATCAGGGATGACTTGGGCGAGCCGCACGCGGGAAGCCTAGCCACGCCCCCCGACGCCACCGACTCTGGCGGCACCCCGTCTACCGACGCACGAGGGACCGGGATTCAGGAGCACAAGCCGACCATCCAGCCGCCGGTCGTCCTGCGAACCTAGGCGTGATGTCCGACTTTCGCACCATCGTCCGGATCAAGAACATGGCCCAAGCCGCCGCGAGCGGTTCCCTCGAGCCCGGCCCGGAGGAGGGAGCTGAAATGGCTGCCGCCTATGTCCGCCTGAGAGCGGAGGCCATGGCGCTCCATGTCCGGGCCGGTTGGGGGTCGGAGGAGGAGTTCGAGGACGAACTTCCAGGGCATGTTCAGGGTGCGATTCCGGAGCTGGAACCGGGTCCGTACGGATTGCGAACGATCGCCATGGCAGAGGCCCTAGACGCTCCCATCCGCTCCGCGTACGAGGCGGCTGCTCGCGGCAGCCGCGCCCGGGTGCTTCTCGGGCAACTCGCGGGGTGGGCAACTGGACATCAAGAGGCGTGTGAGATTGAAGAGCGCATGAAGATGGACACCGCCGCGAGAGCCGAGGAACTAGCAGCAACCGCCGCCGCAATCAGGGAAGTAGGACGCACGTAGTCGAACCTCGTGGGCCCCAATCCCGCGCCTACGAACCTAAGAATTGACGGGATGCCGCGTAGAACTTGTGTTGTGAGGCCCCGTAAGCCGCCCGCGCCTTCTCAGCTTCGGCCATGCGGCTCTGCGGCGTTCCCTCGGCTGTTACGAACCGAACCCGAGCCAAGTCCATGATGTGCTTGACCGTCTGATCAAAGGCCGTATACACGTCATGGGTATCGTCGAAATACAACAGCAGGCGACCCCGCGTCGACTGAAAGGCTCGGCCGGATTCCTCGATACGAGACGCCGGAATGGGGTCTTCAGTCCCTGCCGAGATAGCGAGAAATGCGCGATAGAGGTCAGTGGAGGCCGCTTCGAGGACCGACCGTATGTGAGCGCGATCTTCCCGTCGCCTCTCAGCCGTTTGCTGATCGCGAAGCGCTCGAAGCGAGAAGAACCCGGCGATCACGGTGGCCGCGAGCGTGAAGCCACCAGTGAGGAGGACCGCTACGGACGTATCTATGGTCGCGAGCACGTCCGACGATGGTTGCTTGCCAACCGGACAACCCGAACGGGCCCGGAGGACGACTCGTGAGTCCGGAGTAGCGGACGGGCCTGCGAGATCGACGTTCGCTTCAAACGTGGACTCGGCTGGGTCGGGCAGACCAACCCAGCCGAGCGCCGCTACTTACCGCGCCGACCGCCGTCCGGCGTTCCCCTTGTACCTGGCCGCACTCATGGAAGCGGCGGCGGTGCCGGCCGCGGACCCACAAAGCAGGCCGCTGACAGTAACTCGCAGTAACTCCCGCAGCTTCTGCATCTGGTGTGTCCGTGCGTTTACGCTAACTCGAGGGTGAAAGCCGTCGAAGATCCGTGCCGTTGACGGCCGTAGGCCGTCTGAGCTCCTGGTCGTGATTGCGAGCTCCTAACTAGAGCGTGTCGAGGCTGGTGCGATTGGGGCTTTGGGGCCGTCTGGGGGTCGCGGCGCTCGTGCGATTGATCGCGCCTTTTTCGAACTGAAGCTTCCGCATGGAAGCTCGAGGATCGTCATTGCGAGGCATGGATGTTCATTGCCCTGCTGAACCGCCCCACCGCCGAGCCGACCGAGCCGAACGACGAGTTCCCGCAGCGCCTACTCCGGGAGCTGGCCCCACCGCTGCACGAGCGTCCCGTCGTGGGGTTCGGGGGGATTCTTCGACCAGGCTGGCGCTGTCGCAGAGTGCCAGGCTGCGGGTGTTGCGGTGCAGCGAAAGGCGGCGAGTCGTTCCAGATCCGCCGCGACGACGGCGCGGACCTGGATGTCCTGCAGATTCACTCGATGTCCGGGATGCTGTCCGGGATCTCGATGGACGACGACGCGCCCACAACGAGCGCCTGCGGATCGCCGTCGGCGAGAACGCTTCCCCACGCCGTCCCGTAGACGTCCGCGGGGTTCGATCCCGCCTTAACCGTCATGGGGTCATTCTACCGGCTCACCGTGCCCGCAACGACCCTGAGACGGGGTGTTCGCGGGCTCCATGGCGGCCGCCAGCGCCCGGGCCTGGGCGAGCTCTTCGCACAGGTCGATACGCGTGCTGTCGTAGGCGGCGAAGACGTGGGCGTAGTGGCGGGAGATCATCTCGATGCTGGTGCCATGCCGTACGGCGATGTCGATGAGCGAGGCGCGGCCTTCCTGGATGAGCAGTGAGATCGCGATGTGGCGCAGCGTGTAGGGCGATGCCGATGCTCCGGCGGCGGCGAAGGCCGGCCGGAACTTGCGGGTGGCCCAGCGCCGGTAATCCTCGTCGCGCATGGTGGTGCCGTCGGCGCGGGGGAACACCGGGTCCAGGGCTCCGGGATACGGGGTCATCGCCCGCCAAGCGGCGAGGTCCTCGCACAGCTCTGGGAGGATGCGCACGGTGCGCTCGGCGCCGGCCGTCTTGCCGCCGGGGCGCAGCGATCCGTCCGGCTCGGCCACCTTGTCGACGCACAGGTAGCGGGCGTCCAGGTCGATGTCGTACCAATGCAGCGCGCGCCACTCGCTGGGGCGCAAGCCGGTGAGGACGCCGAGGGCGATGATCGTGGCGGTCATGGGTGCCCCGAGCTGGTGCGTGGCGTGGGCGCGGGCACGCTCGACGGCGGCCAGCGAGGGGATGTTGCGGGCCTGCGGGCGGCGGGGCCTGGTCGGCAGCCGGCGAACGCCGGCTACGGGGTTGAAGTCGACGACGTCGTCCTCCAGGCCGTGGGCGAAGATCGCGTGCAGCACGGATAGGGCGTAGTTGACCGACCCGCGTCCCAGGCCCTCGTGGCGCAGCGTCTCACGCAGCTCCTTGATGGTGCGGCGGGTCACGGACGCGGCCAGCTGGCGGCCGATGTGCGGCTCGGTGCGCCGCCATCCCAGGTCGTAGTTGGTGATGGTCCGCGGCGCCAGGGCGACCTGGACGTGTTCGTTCCACCAGCGGTCGCGCAGGTCCGTGACGGTCATCGTCGCGCGGGCCGGGGGCCCGGCGGCGATGGAGACGGCCAGCGTGTCGAGGCGGTCGCGCATCTCCGTGGCGCGGGCCAGGTCGGTGAACGTCTTGGCCCGGCGCTCGCCGCCGGCGTCGACCCAGCGCACCCGGTAGGTGACGCGGACGGTTCCGTCCTTGCGCACGCGGCGGCGCTTTTCGATGCCGTGCATGTCGCTCATGTGATGAGCCCGGGGTCGCTGACGGGGATGCGGCCGCGGCGCACCAGCGCCGCACGGCCGGAGCTGACCATCTGCTCGATGCCGCCGGTCGGCGTGACCAGGCGCTCCTGCCACCACTGCTGGGCAGCGCCCGCGCTGATGCGGTAGGTCGGCCGGGTGCCGTTACCGATGTCGCTGGCGGCCAGGCGGCCGGCACGGATGTCGGCGCGCACGGTCTTGGGGTGCACGCGCGCGGTGGCGGCCACCTCGGTGGCGGTCATCACCTCGGCCGGCCAGTTCAGGGGTTGCTGGGCGACCTGCGGGTCCTGTGAGCGCATCGGCTTCTCCTCGCGTCCGTGCCGCCTGGGGCTGAGCGAGGAGGGGTGCGGCGGGTCCTGTTCCTCGACTCGCTCGGTGTGCGAGACGTGGGCGCGAACCTGCGCCTGCGGGAGCGGAATCCGGCGTCTGGGGACCGCCGTGGAAGCGCGTCGAACGGCCTGCTGGGGACTCATGGGCGTGACTTTCTGCCCCCACTGTGGCCCCGAGACCGAAATCCGGGAATGCGCAGCATGGAGCGGTTTCGCGCTCTATGCAGGCATTTCGCCGGAAGGAACCCCAAGCCGCCGAGCGGATTCGAACCGCTGACCCCTTCATTACGAGTGAAGTGCTCTACCAACTGAGCTACGGCGGCGGGGCAGGGAGAGGATACGGCGTGGGGGCGGCGGGGGTCGCGTGACGGAGATCGGCCCCGAGGTGGCTCAGACTACGGGCGCGCGATGCGGCGCCATACGGTGTTGCGTGTGGCGGGTCTGCGCTACCGTCGATGGAGCAGTTTGTGCCAATCCATCAGCGGAAAGCCGCTTCGTGCCTCGCCTTCTCCGGTCCAGCCCTCTCGTCGTGCTCGTCGTGGCCCTCGCCGCCACGCTGCTGGCCGTGCCCGCGCTGGCCAAGACGATCTACGGCACCAGCGCGGCAAACCGGATCACCGGCACCTCCAAGGCCGACAAGATCTACGGGCGCGCCGGC
>Ga0209023_10005169_pt1 | contig 14406 bp, 11 predicted proteins | sample LakOneMetagenome_FD_187468 | JGI IMG/M metagenome (GOLD analysis project Ga0209023, IMG submission 187468) | Freshwater and sediment microbial communities from Lake Erie, Canada (SPAdes) (version 2) | ecosystem: Environmental > Aquatic > Freshwater > Lentic | place: Lake Erie, Canada...
GCGAAGGTCCCGACCGCATGGCCGATCGAGAAGGCGCCAGTGGTCGCTGCGAGGACCGCAATCCGCATACACGTCAGGCCGGTGGCGTCATTCAGCATCGCCTCGCCCTCGAGGATATGCATCAGCCGCTTGGGGATCGGGACCCGGGCGGCGATGGCCTGAACGGCGATGGGGTCGGTCGGCGACAGGATGGCGGCGAGCGCAAAGGCCACCGGCAGCGGCATCTCCGGGATCATCCACCAGATCAGGAAGCCGAGGCCCAGGACGGTGAACAGCACCAGACCCAGCGCCAGCTCGAGAATCACCGCCCGGTCGCGGAACAGGGCTTCCTTGGGGATCCGCCAGCCGTCGAGGAACAGCAGCGGCGGCAGAAACAGCAGGAAGAAGATGTCCGGCTTCAGGTCGATGGTATGGCCGGTGATCAGGACCACGACCGCCCCCAGGGCGATCTGGACCAGAGGCAGGGCGAGACGGGTGATCCGCGCCACGGCTCCGGACACCACGACGGCCAGAAGCAGCAGCAGGACGGTCTCGATCACCGCCATGCGATCAGGCCGCCGTGCCGGGGTACAGGCGCTCGAACCGGCCCAGGGCCTGGGGCGCGAGGCGGACGACGACATGGGTGCGGCCGTCGTCGTCGGTGTCGCGGAAGGTCACCCGGCCGTGCTGATAGAGCCAGGCCAGAGCTTCGCCCTGCGCGGGCTGCAGCGTCAGCCGGGTCTCCGGATCGTCGTCGATCAAGGTGGTGATGACCTGCCGGAGGGGTTCGATCCCCTCCCCGGTCCAGGCCGAGACCGCCACGGCCTTGCCTTCGACTGCAAGCCGTTCGGCCTGGCCGAGAATGGCTTCGCGGGCCTCGTCGTCCAGCAGATCGATCTTGTTCCAGATCTCAAGCACGCGCCGGGTCTTGCCCTCCGGGATTTCGATCTGTTTGAGCACCTGCTCGACGTCCTTGGCCTGGGCGGCCGAGTCGGGGCTGGCGATATCGCGGACGTGCAGGATGAGGTCGGCCTCGCCCACCTCTTCCAGCGTCGCGCGGAAGCTTTCGACCAGTTCGTGCGGCAGGTCGGAGATGAAGCCGACGGTGTCGGCGACGATGGCCGGACGGCCCTGCGGCAGGCGGATGGTGCGCTGGGTGGTGTCGAGGGTCGCGAACAGCAGATCCTTGGCCAGAACCTCCGACCCCGTCAGCCGGTTGAACAGGGTCGACTTGCCAGCATTGGTGTAGCCCACCAGCGCAATCGTCGGGAACGGCGCCTTCTGACGCTGCTTGCGGTGCAGGCCGCGCGTGCGACGCACCTCCTCAAGCTCTCCCTTCAGGCGGACGATGCGGTCGGCGATCAGGCGGCGGTCGAGTTCGATCTGGGTTTCACCGGGGCCGCCGGTCGAGCCGGTGCCGCCCCGTTGGCGTTCAAGGTGGGTCCAGGTGCGGACGAGGCGGGATTTCTCGTAGTCGAGCCGGGCCAGTTCGACTTGCAGCCGGCCTTCCTTGGTGCGCGCGCGACGCCCGAAGATTTCAAGGATCAGGCCGGTGCGGTCGATGACCTTGCAGTCCCAGGCCTTCTCCAGATTGCGCTGCTGGACGGGTGTCAGCTGGTCGTCGACGACCACGGCCTCGGCCTCGGCCGCAAGGACCAGGGCCGCCAGTTCCTCGACCTTGCCGGCGCCGAACAGGGTCGCGGGGGTCGTCTTGCGGATGCGGACGATCTCCTCGGCGCGCACGTCGAGGTCCAGCGCGCGGGCCAGGCCCGCCGCCTCTTCCAGCCGTTCCTCCGCGAGTCGGGAGCTTTCGCTGCGCCCGTCCGGATGGATGACGATCGCGCGGATCAGGGGAACGGAATGGTCGATCAGTTTTGAAGTCAAAGGGTCTCTGAAGGAAGGAGGGTGAAGAGTGCTAGTGAGCAAATAGTGAGCGCACCCGTTCTGCGCACCGGCTCACGCCTCGCTCACTAGCACTTTTCACGATTTGAAACTCTGACCTGCGGTCGGAGGATCAGTCCTCGTCGGCGTCGGGCTCGTAGAGCTGCACCGGGGCCGAGGGCATGATGGTCGAGATCGCGTGCTTGTAGACCAGCTGCGACTGGCCGTCGCGACGGAGAAGGACGCAGAAATTGTCGAACCAGGTCACGATGCCCTGCAGCTTGACGCCATTGACCAGGAAGATGGTCAGCGGGGTCTTGGTCTTGCGGACCGAGTTGAGGAAGGTGTCCTGAAGGTTCTGACGCTTGTCTTGCGACATGGCAGGTTATTCCTGTTCTTGCTTGTTACGCCCGCCGGGGAGAACGGGGACCGGATCGATTGCCCGGCCCGCCTACCTTAGACGCCAGCGTCCCGGGGCCGCAACCGCCCCGCCAGCTTATTCAGCGCCTTAAATGGCGTCGCGCCGCGCCGCTTCAATATAGCGCGCCCGAAGACGGGTCGCGACCGGGCCCGGCTTGCCGTCGCCGATCTTCGCGCCGTCGATCGAAACAGCGGGCATGACGAGGCCGCTGGCCGAGGTGAAGAAGGCCTCCTTCGCCGCCCTGGCCTCGTCGACGCTGAAAGGCCGTTCGTCCAGCTCAAGGCCTTCCGAAGCCACCAGCTCCAAAATGGCTGCGCGGGTGATCCCGCTCAGAATATTGGCCTGCGCATCCCGTGTCCGCAGCTTGCCGTCCTGATCGACGATCCATGCGTTGGTCGAGGCGCCCTCGGTGACCAGCCCCATCTCATCGACCAGCCAGGCCTCCTGGGCGCCGCGTTCCTTCGCCGCCTGTTTGGCGAGGACGTTGGGCAGCAGGCCGACGGTCTTGATGTCGCAGCGGCCCCAACGGATGTCCGGCCGGGTGATGACCGCGACGCCCCTGGCCGCCTGGGCGTCGCCGCGGGCGTAGTTCAGGTTTCTGGCCGTGACGATGACGCTGGGCGGCGTGCCCTCGGCCGGAAAGGCGTGGTCGCGCCGGGCCGTGCCGCGCGTGACCTGCAGATAGACCAGGCCCTCGCGCACCCGATTGCGACGGACGGTCTCCCTGAGCACCCGGGTCAGGGCCGCCTTCGTCATCGGCAGGGGGATGCGCAGCTCGGTCAGGCTCCGGGCCAGCCGGGTCATGTGGCCGTCGAAATCCGCCAGCCGGCCGTCGAACACGGCCCAGACCTCATAGACGCCGTCGGCGAACTGGAAACCGCGATCCTCGACATGGACCGTGGCCTGGCCATGCGGCTGGTACTGGCCGTTGACGTAGGCGACGCGTGACATCAGTCCAGACTTCCTTCGTCTTCCTCACCGCCGCGCGACGGCGAGACGCCCAGCGACTTGAGCTTCCGGTGCAGAGCCGAACGCTCCATGCCGATGAAGGCGGCGGTGCGCGAGATATTGCCGCCAAAGCGCATGATCTGGGCGGCCAGATATTCGCGCTCGAACACCTCACGCGCCTCGCGCAGCGGCAGGGCGATGGTGCGTTCGGCGCCCATCGACGCGCCGGAGTTGGACGAAGCCACCTCCTGCGGCAGCATCTCGGCGCTGATCGGGTCGTTGAGGTCGCCGGTCGCCAGAATCAGCAGCCGCTCGACGTTGTTACGCAGCTGGCGGACATTGCCCGGCCAGGGATGGACCTGCAGCACGGCGACGGCGTCGTCGCCCATGCGGCGGCGCGGCAGTCCCTGCGAGCTGGACAGGGTGTCGATGAAATAGTCGACCAGCTCGGCGATGTCCTCGCGGCGCTCCGACAGCGGCGGGACGCGGATCGGCACCACGTTCAGACGGTGGAACAGGTCCTCGCGGAACCGTCCTTCGGTGATCTCGATCTTGAGATCGCGCGAGGTCGAGGTGACGACGCGAACATCGACCTGGACGTCCTGTTCGCCGCCGACCCGGCGGAAGCGCTGGTCGACCAGCACGCGCAGGATCCGGCTCTGGCTTTCGCGCGGCATGTCGCCGACGTCATCGAGATAGAGGGTGCCGTTATGCGCGCGTTCGAAGACGCCGATCTTGCGCGGACGGCCGTCAGCGCCCTCTTCCCCGAACAGTTCGACGTCGAGACGTTCCGGGGTCATGCCGGCGGCCGAGATGGCGACGAACTCGCCACGGGCGCGCGGGCTGGCCTCGTGGATCTGGCGCGCGACCAGTTCCTTGCCCGAACCGGGCGGACCCGAGATCAGGACACGGCTGTTGGCCGGAGCCACCTTGGTGATGGTCGAGCGCAGCGCCTGGGCCGCAGCAGACCGTCCGATCAGACCGGTCGGCACCGAGGCCTGGGCCCGCAGGCGGCGGTTTTCGCGCTTCAGGGTCGCGGCCTCGAGCGCGCGCTCGATGACCACCACCAGCCGGTCGGACTTGAACGGCTTCTCGATGAAGTCATAGGCGCCGCGCTTCAGGGCGCTGACGGCGGTTTCGATATTGCCGTGGCCCGAGATCATGACGACCGGCAGGTCGGCGTCCAGCGCCTTGACCATGTCGAGCAGCTCCAGCCCGTCCATGCCGCCGCCCTGCATCCAGATGTCGAGCACCAGGAGGGTGGGTTTGCGCGCCCGGATGCCCGCCAGGGCCTCCTCGGCGTTGGAGGCCACGCGCACGCCGTGGCCTTCGTCCTCGAGCAGGCCCGAGACCAGTTCGCGGATGTCCGCCTCGTCGTCGACGACCAGGATGTCAGCGCCAGTGGAACGCATATCGCCTCGCTATTCGGCCGCGATCACCCCGGACGCACGTGCGTCCGCGGTGACCTTGGGATTGGGGTTGAGGGGAAAGATCAGACAGACCCGCGCGCCGTGCAGGGTCTCCGCGTCGGCCAGCTTGAGCTCGCCGCCATGGTCCTCGCAGATGCGTTTGACGATGGCGAGGCCGAGGCCGGTGCCCTTCTCGCGGGTGGTGACGTAGGGCTCGGTCAGGCGGTCACGGTCGCGCGCCGGCAGGCCCTTGCCATCGTCCTCGATCGCAAAGGTGGCGATCCCGTTCTCCACGCTGAGTTTTGCGATAATGGCGGGCGCATTTTCATCCGCGACAGGCGTACCGAGGCGGCGGGCGGCGACCGCCTCGCCTGCGTTCTTGAGGATGTTTGCCAGGGCCTGGCCCACCATCCGTCCGTCGGCCTGGAGCTTCACGTTCGGCAGGGGCTCGATCAGTTCGACGATCATGTCGGGCGCCGCGACCCGCTGGGCGAAGACCGCCTCGCGCAGCAGTTCGGCGGGGTTCTCGGTCGTGAAGCGCGGCGTCGGCATCCGGGCGAAGGACGAGAACTCGTCGACCATTCGGCCGATGTCCCCGACCTGACGGATGATGGTGTCGGTGCAGCGGTCGAAGACCTCGACGTCGTCGCCGATGCGATCGCGATATTTGCGCCGCAGCCGTTCGGCCGAGAGCTGGATCGGGGTCAGGGGGTTCTTGATCTCATGGGCGATACGGCGGGCGACATCACGCCAGGCCGCGTTGCGCTGGGCGGTGACCAGCCGGGTGATGTCGTCGAAGGTCAGGACCATCTCGCCGCCCTGCCCGCCCTCGATGCGGACCCGCAGGCGGCGGGTCTCGCCCTCGCGCGCAACGTCGATATCTTCCTCGATATGGGCCTCGACGCGGCTCACCAACTCGGACAGCTCGGGCGCGACCTGGGCCAGGGACTTGCCGTGAACGTCAGCCTCGTTGATCGACAGCAGTTGCAGGGCGCTGTCGTTGATAGCCGAGACCCGGCCACGTCGGTCCAGGCCGATGACCCCGGCGCTGACGCCGGACAGCACCGTCTCGATGAACAGGGTGCGGGACTGGGCGTCCTCGCTGGCCGTCTTCAGCGCGGCCTGCTGATGTTCGAGGTCGCCGGTCATGCGGTTGAAGGCTTCGGACAGGTCGGCGATCTCACCGGGCGCACCCTGGTTGTCGACACGCGCCGTCAGGTCGCCGCCTGCCACCTGGTCCGCCGCCTTGATCAGGCGGCCGATCGGCCCGGAGATGGCGCTGGCCGCCGACATGCCCAGCCACACCGCCCCGACCAGCACCAGCAGCGCCGTCTCCAGATAGCTGAGCGCGAAGGCCGACTGGATGCGGGCGCGGCTCTCCTTGGCCTCGCGATAACCCTGGATCGACTGGACCGCCGCGCGCATCTGGGCCACCAGTCCCGGGGCCAAAGGCCGCACGACATAGAGGTAGGCGTCGCCGTAGCCGGGGAGCGGATAGAGGGCGCGGACGGTGTCGGGGCTTTCTGTGACCTGGACCGGAGCTTCCTGGCCCTCGGCCGCGATCTCCAGCGCCGAACGCGGCGGAGCGACATAGGGCGGCGCCTCCGGCAACTCGCCACGGGCCAGAACCTCGCCGTCCCCGTTCAGGATGTAGACGGCCGGGTAGCCGAAGAAGTCGGCGATCTGGGTCAGGGCGCCGGTGAACTGGATCCGGTTGTCGAAGACCTGACGCACCCCGCCCAGCTCGTTGGACATGGCGCCCAGATCCCGGGTCATGCCGCTGCCGACGTCCGCGATATAGGCCTTGCCGATCGAGGCGCCGTTGTCGACGGCGTCCTGCACGTTCTTGCTGAACCACTGGTCGACGCCCCGGTTGACCAGCACCCCGAACACCAGGGCGATCAGGATGGCGGGCACAACCGCGACCAGCGAGAACAGGGCCACAAAACGCAGGTGCAGCCGGGCGCCGGGATCGGTCCGCCGCGCGCGGGCCAGCCGCATCACCTGGGTCCCGACGATGACCGCCAGAACCCCGATGAGGATCAGATTGGCCAGCAGGATATAAAGGACCGCCTGGCCCGCGATCGCGCGCGCTCCGCCGTCGACACTGGCGCCCGGGGCGATGGCCACCAGCCAGATCGCCGCTGCCGCGACGATGACCGCGATGCCGTAAGCCGCGCCGAACAGGGCGCGCGCTCGACCGGCCGCAAACCGGGCCCACAGGCTGGGCTCGGCGTCGGTCGTCGTCAGGGCTTCAGTATCGGCGCCCGGCAGGGAGGCGGGTGTGTCCGTCATGCCGCATCAGCTTCAACCAGCTGTGGCGAAAACTCAACAGGAGAGTTGCCGAAATGAGCCAGCGGTAACCAAAGGCTTTTTAGCTCCCGAATCACGGCGTCCGGTTCGTCCAGGCGGCACAGGCGCGCCTTGGCCGCGCGGCGCGCCGTAGGATCGGCCGGCCACGGCGCGTTTTCGATGTACCAGCCCAGATGTTTGCGGAACATCTTCAGCCCTGCAGGCGCGTCGTAGAAGGCGACGGAAGCGGCCAGATGCTCGGCGACGATGGCCAGGCGTTCCTCCGGTCCGGGCTCCTGAAGCGCGGTTCCGTCGATCAGGGCGCGGTCCAGATGGGCGGCCAGCCACGGCCTTCCATAGACCCCGCGGCCCAGCATCAGGGCGTCGGCGCCGGAGCGGCTGAGCGCCTCGCGCGCCGCGTCGGCCGTGACAATGTCGCCGTTGACGATGACCGGGATCGAGAGCGCCGCCTTGACCTCCCCCACCGCATCCCAGTCAGCCACGCCGGTGTAGAACTGCTGCCGGGTCCGGCCATGCACGGTCACGGCGGCGACGCCGAGTTGTTCGGCCTGCCGGGCGATATCGACCGCATTACGGTGAGAGTCGTCCCAGCCGAGGCGCATCTTGACGGTCACCGGCCGCGTCGTCGCCCCGACCGCCGCTGCGATCAGCTTTCCGGCCAACACGGGCGTCCGCATCAGGGCCGAACCGGAGGCGGCGCCGGTGACCTCCTTGGCCGGGCAGCCGAAATTCAGGTCGATGATGTCGGCGCCCGCAGCCTCGGCCATGCGCGCGCCCTCGGCCATCGCGCCCGGATCGCGGCCGACCAGCTGGATCACCGTCAAGGGCAGACCGCCCCCGACGGCCGCACGCCGGACCACATCGGGCCGCCCGCGCGCCAGCTCGGCCGAGGCCACCATTTCCGTCGCCACATAGGCCGCGCCCAGCTTCGAGGCGAGCAAACGGAAGGGCAGGTCCGTGACCCCGGTCATCGGAGCCATCAGCACCCGACCGGGGATGGTCACGTCCCCGATCTGCAGGCTGGGCCTCAAACTGTTGTGGGAACTGTCCGTCATCGGGCCTTTCCGCCGTCTTCAGCGCCTCTCGTCAAGCGGAACCGGGGCGATTAGAAGGCCGCCATGACATTCGCCGCCATCGTCGTCGCCGCCGGAACCGGCTCAAGGGCCCCTGACCCGGCCGGACCCGCCAAGCAATGGCGGCTGCTGGGCGGCAAGCCCGTGCTGCGCTGGTCGGTCGAGGCCCTGCTCGCGGCGGGCGCGACGGATGTGGCCGTCGTGGTTGCCGAAGCCGGACATGAGACGGCCGCGGCGGCGCTTGCGGGCCTGACCGGCTGGCGTTCCGTCACCGGCGGCGCGACCCGGGCCGGGTCGGTGCGCGCAGGGCTGGCCAGCCTGACGGGCCCGGCGGACCAGATCGTCCTGATCCACGATGCGGCCCGGCCCCTGCTCAACGCGCCCGTCGTCCTGCGGCTTCTGAGGGCGCTGGAGACCGCCGACGGCGCCCTGCCTGCCCTGCCCGTCGCCGACACGCTGAAAAGGACGTCTGGCGCCGCGATCACCGGTACGGTCGACCGGGACCACCTGTGGCGCGCCCAGACGCCCCAGGCCTTCCGCCGCGACCGGCTGGACGCCGCCTGGGCGAACTGGCCTTCGAAACAGACCCCGACTGACGACTGCGCCGTCGTCGAGGCTGACGGCGGCAAGGTTGTCGTGGTTGAGGGCGATGCGCGACTGATGAAACTGACCTTCCCCGAGGATTTCGCCATGGCCGAGGCCCTGATCGCCGCCGATCGCAGGATGCAAACCCGCGTCGGCTCCGGGTTCGACGCCCACCGCTGGGGACCCGGCGGCTCCGTCTGGCTGTGCGGCGTCGAGATTCCGCACGACCAGACCCTGATCGGCCATTCCGACGCCGACGCCGGCCTGCACGCCCTGACCGACGCCATTCTCGGCGCGCTCGGCGACGGCGATATCGGCGACCACTTCCCGCCGACCGATCCCGAATGGAAGGGCGCGTCCTCGGACCGGTTCCTGGCCTATGCGGCGGCGAAGGTCACGGCCCGGGGCGGCCGGATGGTTCATGTCGACGTCACCCTGATCTGCGAGCGGCCCAAGGTGAAGCCGCACCGTCAGGCCATGCGCGAGCGCCTCGCCGACATCCTTTCCCTGCCGCTCGATGCGGTCAGCGTGAAGGCCACCACGACCGAAGCGATGGGCTTCACAGGCCGCGGCGAGGGCCTGGCCGCCCAGGCGATCGCGACGATCGAACTGCCCGCCGGCTGACCCTAGTCCTGGGCCCACTGGGCCTTGAGGTGCCGCCACAGGGAGCCGAACAGGTTCACATAGTCGTCGGTCCAGGGCCGGACCTTCGGATCGGGCAGCGCCGCCCAGCGGGGATCGCCGACGAACTCGGCCAGCCCCTGGGGCGTCGGCGACAGGATCAGGGCCTCGGTCGAGGCCTCCGCCATGTCCGGCGCGCCCGGGCTCTCGATATAGATCTGGTGCAGGTGGGGGGCGTTGAGCGCCCGCGCCGCCGCCTCGGCGGGCCGGGTGATGTCGAGGTTGCGGTTCGACAGATGCAGGATGACGACGCCGGTGGGCTTGAGCAGCTTCAGATAGCCGGCGATGGCCTCCTCGGTCAGCAGATGGGTCGGCACTGAGTCCGAGGAGAAGGCGTCGATCAACAGCAGGTCGTAGGTCCCCGCCCGTTGCTTCACCAGCGACAGCCGCGCGTCGCCGAGCACCGTGTCGATCGCGCCGCCCGGGCCGCTCTGCTGGGAACAGCCGTTGATGAAGGTGAACCATTTCGGATCGCGCGACAGCCGGTTAACCATCGGATCGATCTCGAAGAAGGTCAGGCGGTCTTCGCCGCGCTTGTAGCCGGCCATGGCCCCCGACCCCTGCCCCACGACCCCGATACGGACGCCTGGCGCGCGGCGCTGCACGGCCTGCGTCACCTGACCGATGGGCGTCGCGGGCGCATAGTAGAGCGTCGGCATACAGGCGAAGGCGGGATTGCGCGGCTGGGCCCCGTGCAGGGTGGTGCCATGCATCAGCACATGGACGCTGCCGCCCAGCCGGTCGTCGCGCTGGTCGGCGACCCGCATGACGCCGAAGAAACTGCGCTCCGTCAGGGCCCAGTCATAGCCGCGGCCGATGGACAGGGTGACGATCGCGATCAGGGCGCAGATGACGACATAGGCCGGCATCCGGTCGCGGATCAGGAAGGCGGCGATCATCGCGAACAGCAGGATCAGCTGGGTCGTCTTCTCCATCGACATGCTGACGTTGCGGCTCCAGGCCCAGGCCAGGTCCCAGTTGGCGTCGAACGCCCCCTTCAACACCGGCGGCGCGAGGCAGATCAGCACCGCCGCGACGAAGGCGTAGACCTCCCACTTCTGGATCGGGGCCTTGCTGTTTGGCCGGGCCAGACCGACGAGGACGAGGACCAGCGGATACTCCAGCACCGTCCGGAAGATCACCGGCGCCAGCAAGGCGGTGAAGGCGCCCCCGACCACGCCGCCCAGCGACATCAGCAGATAGAACTCCGTCAGTCGGTCCGGCGCGGGCCGCCGCGCCGCCAGCCGCTGGTGACACATCAGGCTGAGGAAGAAGAAGGCCGTCAGATGCAGGCCGAACATCATCGCCCAGTTGCCCGACCGCGAGGCGGTGAAGGCGATACAGACCACGCCTACGGCCGCCGCAATCGTCAGGGTGATCGGCAGCGGAATGAGCGGCCGATTCTGGAAGGCGATGACGAAGGTCAGCAGATAGAGGGCCAGCGGGATCACCCACAGGAAGGGCGCCGAGGCGACGTCGGTCGACAGATGGGCGGTGACGCCCAGCATCAGGCTGGACGGGCCGGCGGCCAGAAGCACCAGCACAGCCTTCTCGCGCCAGGCGATCGGCGGGCTGACGGCAAGCGCCGCAGGTTCAGTCGCGGTCAGGTCGAGACGGCGGCGCCAGACCACGAAGGCCAGAGCCACGACCATCAGCATGAAGGCCGCATAACCGCCGCTCCAGCTCGCCCTCTGGCCCGAGAGCGACATCAGGGGCTCGATCACGACCGGATAGGCCAGCAGGGCGAGGAAACTGCCCAGGTTGGAGGCCGCATAGAGAACATAGGGGTTCTCGCCATCGGCATGGCCGGCGCGAACCCGGGCGTACCAGGCCTGCAGCAGGGGGGCGGTCGCCGACAGGACCGCGAAGGGCGCGCCGACCGACAGGGTCAGGGTCGCCAGCAGCCAGCCGATCGGGCCCGCCGGGTTCGGATCGCCCAGCAGGCCGCTGATCTTCAACGGCAGGAACATCGCCGCCAGCAGCAGCAGGCAGAGATGGATGGCCAGTTGCGAGCGCACGGCCTTCAGCCGCTGCAGCGCGTGGGCGTAGGCGTAGCCGGCCAGCAAGGCGGTCTGGAAAAAGACCATCGAGGTGTTCCACACCGACGGCGACCCGCCCAGCATCGGCAGGACCAGCTTGGTCACCATCGGCTGGACCACGAAGACCAGCGCCGCCGAGGTGAAGATGGCCACGGCGAACAGAATCGGGGTCACCGGGTCCCGGCCCCGGACGTCCTGGGGCGGCGCGCCGATGCTGTCGATGTCGATGTCGGTCATAGGCGCTCCGTCACGGTCCGGCCGGTCGACAGACAGGCGGTCTGGGGTCACCCTAGGCCGACTCGCACGGCTTTCGGATAGGCCCATGTTTCCAGAAGAGATTGAAGCCCTGGCCAGGGCCGTGATCGCGGCCGCCCTCGGGCGTGAGACGATGATCGCCACGGCCGAGAGCTGCACTGGTGGCCTGGTCGCGGGCGCCCTGACGGCGGTGGCGGGGTCCTCGGCAGTCGTGGACCGGGGCTTCGTCACCTACAGCAACGAAGCCAAGACCGGGATGCTGGGCGTGCCCATGGATCTGATCGTCGCCCAAGGCGCGGTTTCGGAGCCGGTGGCCCGCGCCATGGCTGAGGGGGCCGTGGCGCAATCGCGGGCGACCCTGGCCGTCTCGATCACCGGCATCGCGGGCCCCGGGGGCGGTTCGGACGAGAAGCCGGTCGGACTGGTGCATTTCGCAGCCGCCGACGCCAACGGCGTGATCCATCAGGCGCACCGGTTCGGCGATCCCGGGCGTGAGGCCGTGCGGCTGGCCAGCGTCAGGACGGCTCTGACGATGTTGCTGTCGCGACTCAACCCATGACCGCGCCGCTGACCGTGGACGCGCGCGGCCACCGCTGCCCCGTGCCTTCCCTGCGGCTGAGGAAGGCGCTGGAGGGGGCGGCGCCCGGAACCCGCGCAACGCTTCTGGCGACCGACCCGATGGCGCGGATCGACCTGCCCTACCTGATGACCGGGATCGGCGGACGGGTGGTGGAAATCGTCGAGACCGAGGGCGTCCTGACCATTGTCGTCGAGACGTCTAGCGCCGCGACTGACGCCGTTCCGACAGGCTGACCACGCGGCCGCTGTCGCCGCCCTCGGAATGGGCGTCGGGCTTGCCGCGCGTGCGCCAGGCGATCTCCATCTCGGTGGCGAAGGCGCCGCCGTAGAAGATGGCGTTGATGTTCCACGACAGCCAGATCAGCAGCACCACGACCGCGCCGACCGAGCCATAGGTCGCGCCCAGTGACGCGACCTGTTCCACATAGATGGCGCAGAGCCAGGACGAGATCATCGACATGACCGTCGCCACCACCCCGCCGGCGATCGACGGCGCCCAGGCGACCCTGGAGGTGTGCGACATGGCGTAGCGGTAGAGCAGGGACAGGCCGAGGGCGAGGCCAAGCGCGGGCCACAAGCCGTCGATCGGCAGGGCGTGGCCCCGCGTGGTCGCCGCCGTATGCTCCATCAGCCGCGAGGTCACGACGGCGCCCGACACCACGGTGAACAGGACGAAGGCGAACAGGGCGACGAAGAAGGCCAGCAGGTTGAATTTGAAGAAGCCGTGGGGCTCGGTTTCATCATGAATGAGATTAAGTCCTGCGAGCAGAGCCTTGAATCCTCTATGCGCAGCATAGGCGCCGATGAAGAGGGCGAACGCGCTCTGGGCCGAGACCGTGCGCGCGCCGACGCTGGCCAGTCGCTGGACTTCTTCCTGGAAGATGGCGCGGGCGGCGTGGGGCAGCATGTCGGCGAGCGCGACGGCCTGTTCACTGACCTGGCTGATCGACAGCACGGCCTTGTAGAAGCCGATCAGAATCGCAATTGCCGGAAACACCGCGAGCAGGGCGAAGAACGAGACGCCCCCCGTGTAGAGCATGACGTCGCGGCCCCAGCTGCGCGTGAAGGCCCGAACCGCCAGTCTTCCCCAGAAGATGGGAGAGAGCCTGCCCGCGCGACCTTCGGTCTCGACGTCTGTCGTCTGTCCGCTCAAGCCGGCCCCACCGCACTACCAAGCCGGCGACTCTTAGCGGAAAATTCCGATGAGGGAAGCGCACGAAAGTACGACAAAGTTTTCAACGGCCATCCGTGCATTGCCGTTGCGTCCGCGGCGCGGCCATCGTTATGGTCCGCCCGCTTCGCCCGGGCTTAATGTCCGTGATTTTGCGACGCTCAGGAGACGACTATTGGGCCCCGATCCTCGCGTTCTGGTCGTCGCTGAGACGGATGATCTGGTCGGCCCCCTGTGCCGCGGCCTCGACGCCCTCGGCTGGCGCACCCTGACCGCACGCTCGGCGCCGGCCGCTGTGGCCGCCCTCGGCGACTTCACTCTGGAAGCCGCGATCCTCGACGCGAACCACCCGGCCTTCCCGGAGATCGCCCAGCTCCTGCGCGAGGCCGCAGGCGACCGGCGCCTGTCGATCATCGCCATCGGCCGCTCGGCGGACGCCCGGGGGGTCGATCTGGCGATGTCCCGACCGCCGCATCCGGCCCAGGCCGCGCTGCGGATCGAACACCTGCTCCGCGCCGCGATCGCGGAAGAGGAATTCCGCCTGCGCGAGACGACCTTCGCCCTGCAAGGCGCGACCCTGAGCCTCGAGACCCCCGATCCCGCGCCGCTGAAGGTCCTGGTCGCCGGCGGCGCCGACCCGCGTTTCATCGCCCTGTCCAACGCCCTGACGGCGGCGGGCGCCGAGGTGGTCGCGGCGCCGACCCCCTATACGGCCTTCGACTATCTGCACGAGGCGGCGTTCGATGCGGCGGTGCTGTGGGGCGCGCCGGACCATGCGCCGGCGCTGTCGATCGCGGCGGGGATGAAGCGAAACACCCGCCTCTATCATATCCCGCTGATCCTCTATCTGCGCAGCGCGGGCGAGATCAATCTGGCCGAGCTCTACAACCGGGGCTTCGCCGATATTGCCGCCGTCGACACGCCGGAGGCCGAGACCGCCGGCCGGGTCCTGGGCCTCGCGGTCTCGCACCGTCGGCACCAGGCGATTCGCAAGGCGCTGGAGACGGCGCGCGGGTCCGGCCTGATGGATTCCTCGACCGGCCTGTTCACCCGCGAACTGTTCGCCGCGCAT
>Ga0209023_10005170_pt1 | contig 14405 bp, 13 predicted proteins | sample LakOneMetagenome_FD_187468 | JGI IMG/M metagenome (GOLD analysis project Ga0209023, IMG submission 187468) | Freshwater and sediment microbial communities from Lake Erie, Canada (SPAdes) (version 2) | ecosystem: Environmental > Aquatic > Freshwater > Lentic | place: Lake Erie, Canada...
CGCCGAAACGACCGTGTCGGAGCGATCGCTAGTCGACTCATCCGCGGCTTACGTCTGGATATCCACTGACCGTTCCTCGGTCCACGTTGAGTTTGCGGTCCTGTGACGTGCTGTTGAGTGTGAAGTTGAGCGCCGAGGGCGCTCCACGGGGTTAGTTCACATCGCGCGACTGGTTCAAGGTTTCGACCGGTGCCATGGCAATCGGTACGTCAGCGTCGAGCTTCGCCTGTGTTGGCTCCTGGGGAGGCGGCGAGGTCATCAGCGCACGCGTCGGCGGGCGCCGTGATAACGCTTCTTCATTCGAAGGGCGGGGGCTTCGACGGCGTAATAAGTGCCCGCGGCCAGGAGCAGCGTGAGCGCCAGAATGAGCGCGATGTTGGCGAGAAGGCCCCAGTCGGTGTCGGGAAAGACCCAGCCACGCGCGTGCAACCACCTGATCACGGGGACATGCCAGAGGTAGACACTGAAGGAGACGATCCCGCACCATCGCAGGGCAGGGGCGTTCGTGATGCTGTGGAGCCACGAAGGGTTTGGCGCCGTGACGGTCAATAGCAGCAGTGCTGTTGCTGCCATCGCGACGACGCTCGGGGTGAAAGGTCCGGTGATGAATCCGGCCACCAGCCCTGCAGCCACGCTGAGCACGACGACTAGCATCGTCCCTCGGATCGCCGGGCTGTCGAAGAGGCGAGGGCGCTGCGCGTGCGCAAGATGCAGGGCAAGGGCCGCGAGCATGCCGTAGGCGAAGAGGTCGCCATGCACGAGGATGCTTCGTGCGGCGACGGCTCCCCAGTTGGCTCCCCACTCCAGGTTCATCCGCTGGCTTCCGGAAAGTGGTGCTTGCGCGAACAGGAGCCAGATTTTGCCGGTGAAGCCGAGCGCGAGGAACAGGGCAGGCGCAATCAACGCTGCCAGCCAGCGTCCGCGACAGCGCCGAGCGATGATGGCCGCGACCGCGGCCGCGGCCGGCAAGAGGATATAGAAGGACAGTTCCACGCCCAACGTCCACGCGACCTCAAGACCAGACCTGATACTCCGCGGCATGGCACTCTGAGTGAGCGTTGAAGCCATGAGCAGGTCGGGCCAGGAAAGTGCTCCGATCTGCGGGGCCGCTCCGTTGGTGTCGCGGGGAAGAAATGCTGTTCCCAAGGCGATGCTGGTCGCCCACAGAACAACGAGATAGGCCGGGAAGATCCGAAGAAACCGGTTCACGACGTACCGGCGGAGGGCAGGCGGTGGTAGCTGTCCCAGAAGAGCAGCTGCGAATGGTCTGTACAACAGAAAGCCGGACAGTACGAAGAACAAAGTCACACCGTGGCTGAGGTAGGTCAGGTCGTGGAAGGCGACGTTGTCCCTGCTGGAGGGGTTGAGGCCGTGCTGCACGTGGTAGACGAGTACGGCGAGAGCTGCAACGCCGCGAAGTCCGTCGATTCCAGCGAGCTTCGGCGCTGTGCGCCCCAATCGAGGCATAGTTGTTGATGTATTCGAGGTCATCTCGCACCGTCCGTGGAGGCCGCCGCAGGGTCGAGATTGACCTCAGAGCGGGCGGGTATGGCTCCCGCCGGGTGAACTCTCGCGGGCGGGTCATCTAGCTGACGCGGTATTCAGCCTACGCGCTGGCAGGGCTAGGGAGCGCTGTCCACGATGCTTGTCCGCACCGAGGTCGCGGCAACAAGCGTTCCGGCCGGGGCCATGCTCTGCTCCGCCGTGAGGACCACTCGCTCGCCCAGGATGAGACCGTTGGCGGGGTCGATGATAATGTCTTGGCGTGCGTTCCTGCTGTTTTCCAGCCGGCCCAGCACGATCCCTGTCCGCCCGTGGACGGTTGCGCCGCCCGGGATGATTTCCACTCCCGGAACGAGACTGGCCGCCCCGTACAAGGCTGCGCGGAAGTCTGCCGGCACTATCCCCGTCCGGAGCAGATCGGTGATGCGCACCCAGACGTTCTCCGCGAGGGAATTGGACCCGCCCTTGTCCGTCGAGACGAAATAGTCATATAGCTTCTGCGGATCACGGGGTAACGCGGACGTATCAGCGAATGTGGTGGCGAAATCGTATCCTTCCGGCGCGTGGAAGATCCCATTCGTGTACTTATCGAAGCGGTTTATGGACCACTCCTTCATCGCCGCCTCCCGGGCACCGTCCCCGAAAAAGGTCGTCGGCTCCATGAGATATCGCTCCAGTACCCAGTCATCCGATGGAGTCCCTGGCACGTACAGGGTGCGCGTCGATGGCGCCAACCAGCTCACAAAATCGCCGGCCGAGTTCATCCCCGTCGTGGAATAGTTCTCGCTGGTCTCGATCTTGAGGTATTGACCAGGCCCGACGACGGGGTCTGTCGTCAACACGGTCAACATGGCCGCCCTGTGGAGGACCTCGGCTGCCTGCGCAGACGCACCGCTGTTCCCTGGCCAGGTCGCACCGACAACGACCAGCGTGGCCGCTGTGACGCTGGAGGCAACGGCGAGCCACACGATTTTCCGGCGTGTTTTCTTGCCACGCACGCCCGAAGTGTGAGCCGTTCGCTCCGACAGAGCGATGCTCGTCATCACGTGCTCACGCATCGACTCGATCTGCTGATCGGTCGGACCAAGAGTCATCATGAGATGCCTTCTTTCTGGGAAGCAAGACTGGTCTGGAGTAATCGGCGCACACGCGAGAGCCGGTTACGTACGCCGCTATGCGTCGTACCCAACGCTGAAGCAGCCTCGGCGTAGGAGAGGCCTTCGTCGATGCAGAGGTAGTACAACGCTTGATCCACATCTGACAACTGGCGGACGGCTGAATCGATGGCCCGACCTAGTACCTGAACGCGAACAGGTGACTCCGCATCCACTGCCCGCACATCGAGCTCCGTGGATGTCTGTGACGACAGATGCGCAGACTCGCGACGGCTCTTCTTCAGCCGGTTGAGGGCTAGATTCTGGGCCGAGGTCAGCAGCCACGGCAAGATTGATTGATCTACGATGCGGATTGATGCACGTTTGTTCCACGCCAGGACGAAGACCTCCTGCGTGGTGTCTTCTGCGTACGTTTCCGAGCGGAGCATGCGCACAACCGACCAATAGACCGTGCGCACATGTGTGCTGTACAGCTCAGCGAACGCGCGCTGATCACCCGAACAAGCCGCCGCGAGCAGCCCCCTCTCGGACTCGACAACTCGCTCCCCAAAACCATCCATACCTAGTAGTGTCCGCTACCGCTAGAACGTCTCTTCACATTTGAGATCAACTCGCCACGAAGAAACGCACGAACGACGTTACATTCCCCAGCATTGAGCGCCCTCGAGCCGTCACGTCCCATCTCATTCCAGGCGGCCCTCGCGCCGGAGATGAGTCCGACGCGCGAGGAGGCCGTCTGTAGGTACCGAACGTCGCGTTGGGCACTGGAACGAAAACGGACCGCCCGGAGAAGTGTCTCGTAACCCACCCTCCTCAAAACTGGGCAGATCCGTGACCTCTGCGCCGAGCGTGAAAGGATCTCTTCAGTTCAGAACTGGCCGGTGGCCTTCCTGAGCAGTTCAGCGATCGCTTTCTCGTCCGCCGGCGAGATCTCGGTGATCGCGAAGGCGGTGGGCCACATCGTGCCGTCATCCAGCTGTGCTGCCCCGAAGAAGGCGAGATTGCCGTAGCGTGCCTTGAACTTCGCTCGCTCCTGGTAGAACAGGATGATTGCGCCTTGCCCATCTGCGTAGCCGGGGCTGCCGTAATAAAGCTTCGGGCTCAAGGAAGGGGTTGTCGCCGTGACGATCGCATGAATGCGTTCTGCGTTCGTCTTGTCTGGCTCGTCAAGTGAGGCGATCTTGTCGAGCACGGACTGTAAGGCATCGGCGGCGCTCTGTTGCTCTTTGAGCTCTCTGGCACGCTGCCTCATCGCGGCCCGTTCCTCAGAAGTGAATGTGGATCCGGAACTCTCCGACTCAGCCATGCGGTCATTCTTGCAGGACTTGGACCCTGCGCCTATCGCTGAATCTTCACCCTCATTTGCACGGGTCGCTCGTAGTCAACGCCGCATCGTGGTCAAGGCGGGAAACACCGTGGAAATCACCTTGAAACAGTTGGTCGCCGCAACGCTGATGATCGAGGCTGTCGTGTCAGGAACCGCCTTGGCATGTCGAAAAAAAGTCTGAGGGCAAATGCCGTAGGGCTGGATCGACCGTTTGAGGGAAGTCCACCCATGCAAATATTGCGCACCTTAACCGGGTGTCGCGCAGCTTGAGCAGGCAGACGGCACGCCTCGATTCACAACGTCCGTCACTGCCGATCGCTGACCATCGTGATCGCCAGCTGACCCGAGCTTTGCGCCGTGACCACCGGTGCTGCGCTCACGGGCGGCAAACCTGCGTTGACGAGTATCCGAAGCCACCAGGCCTCACTTGAAACCAGCCTCGAAAAGGCGCAGACTGACAGTATGCCCGCACCCGTACATATTCCGTTCTTGTTGCGAGAATCAGAGTTGCGCGCGACCCAGCAGCGGCGTGGCAGTGATCCATACACCTGACGCCCCACACCCGGAGTGACTCATCCATCGTCACCAAGCGCTCTGCGGGACCTGCATCGCTATCGATGGACGCGTCCTGCCAGCCCCTGCCGGATCCCATCCGATGATCACGGCCTCGTGATCGATGCGGGTGAAGTCGTCTCCGGAGACAGCTTCGCTTTTCCTCTTCTACCCACGACATTAATCCTGAGAACAACTGAACCAGCATGGAAGGATCCTGATGACCGAAAATCTTGGTGCCGTCGAAACCGAGGCGGACACGACCGAACCGACTGCCAGCGAATGCCCCGTTCCGCACGGACAGCGCACGCCGCAGGCGAGGAGTGGCGGCGGCAATCGTGCCTGGTGGCCCGAGAGACTGAACGTGAAGATCCTCGCCAAGAATCCGGCCATAGCCAACCCCCTCGGTGAGGGCTTCAACTACGCGGAGGCGTTCTCCTCGCTCGATCTCGCCGCCGTCAAGGCCGACATCGCGCAGCTTCTGGCGACGTCGCAGGACTGGTGGCCCGCCGACTTCGGCAACTACGGTCCCTTCATCATCCGGATGGCCTGGCACAGCGCTGGAACCTATCGGGTGCATGATGGACGCGGCGGCTCCGGAACCGGCCAGCAACGCTTCGCCCCCCTGAACAGCTGGCCGGACAACGTCAATCTGGACAAGGCGCGCCGTTTGCTGTGGCCGATCAAGAAGCAGTACGGCCAAAACCTCTCCTGGGCGGATCTAATCATCCTGGCCGGAAACGTGGCCCTCGAATCAATGGGATTCAAGACATTCGGTTACGCCGGCGGTCGTGTCGACGTCTGGGAGCCGGATGACGATGTGTACTGGGGCCCGGAGACCACCTGGTTGGGCGATGAGCGGTACTCCGGCGACCGGGACCTGGAGAAGCCGCTGGCTGCCGTGCAGATGGGCCTCATTTACGTGAACCCAGAAGGCCCGAACGGCGAGCCTGACCCGCTGGCGTCCGCACGTGATATCCGCGAGACGTTCAAGCGAATGGCTATGAACGACGAGGAGACCGTGGCGCTGATTGCCGGCGGACATACGTTCGGCAAAACCCATGGTGCCGCTCCCGACAGCAATCTCGGCGCCGATACCGAATCGGCGCCGCTGGAGGAGCAGGGGTTGGGCTGGAAGAACTCCTTCGGCACGGGCAAGGGCGACGACACCATCACCTCGGGCCTGGAGGTCACCTGGACCTATCACCCGACCCGCTGGGACAACGAATACTTCCATATCCTCTTCGCCTACGAGTGGGAGCTCATGGAGTCCCCGGCCGGGGCGAAGCAGTGGCGTCCGAAGAACGGTGCGGGATCGGATCTCGTTCCGCTCGCCCACGATGCCTCGCAGCACCGTGAGCCGCGCATGCTCACCACGGACATCGCCCTGCGCGCTGATCCCGCCTATGAGGCAATCAGCCGCCATTTCGCCGAGGATCAGGATGCCTTCGCCGACGCCTTCGCCCGCGCCTGGTTCAAACTGACTCATCGCGACATGGGCCCGAAGGCTCGCTACTTGGGCCCGGAAGTTCCGGCCGAGCAGCTGATCTGGCAGGACCCCCTGCCCGAGGCGATCGGTGAGCCAATCGGTGACACCGAAATCGCCGCCTTGAAGGAGCATCTGCTCGCTTCCGATCTGACCGTGTCCCAACTCGTCTCAACCGCGTGGGCCTCGGCGTCTACCTTCCGCGGCAGCGACAAACGAGGCGGGGCGAACGGGGCGCGCATCCGCTTCGAGCCGCAGCGAAGCTGGAACGTCAATAACCCCGCTCAGCTGGCGACCGTGCTCACCAGCCTGGAGCACATCAAGTCCGACTTCAACGAGTCCTCGGAGCGACAGATTTCACTGGCAGATCTCATCGTGCTCGCCGGTGCCGTGGGCGTCGAGCGGTCCGCGGAAGACGCCGGTTTCACCGTGGTTGTGCCGTTCACGCCCGGGCGCGTGGACGCTCTGGAAGAGCAGACGGACGCGGATGCATTCACGTACCTGGAACCTGCCGCGGACGGGTTCCGCAATTACAGCGGGCCGCTCGCCGTTCTTTCAGCCGAGAACCACCTCGTTGACAAGGCCAACCTGCTCACCCTGAGCGTGCCGGAGATGACGGTTCTGGTTGGCGGCCTTCGCGTACTCGGTGCGAACTACGACGGCTCGTCTTATGGCGTGTTCACGGAGACTCCCGGCGTACTGACGAATGACTTCTTCGCAAACCTGCTTGACATGGGCACGAAATGGAGCGCGCTCGATCCGGGCAAGAACGCCTACCGCGGCAGTGACTATGCCACCGACGAGGCCAAGTGGGTCGGCACACGTGCCGACCTCGTGTTCGGGTCCAACTCCGAGTTGCGAGCCGTCGCCGAGGTCTACGCCAGCGATGACGCGAAGAAGAAATTCGTCGACGATTTTGTCGCAGCCTGGGCCAAAGTGATGAACCTGGACCGCTTCGACATTCGCTGACCGAGGGCGGGTCTCGGGCTGTCAGTCCGGGACCCGCCTTGTCCTCGTCACGTGCGGCCGTTGCACGGAGGGTTGTATTTTTTGATCTCCGGATAGGGGAGCAAAGTACTGAGTTTGCAGGTCGCCCCGAGCCCACCCCACGCTGTACTGGTTCGGGTTGGGATAATCGCCGGGGAGAACCTGACACCACTGCAGACCGCCGGGATCGTGGTCGTGTTGACGTTGATTTCTGCCGCCGTCATATCCCGACCCACACGAGCCGAACGCACGAAATTGCCGCGTGCCGACGACTACTCCCGTTGAGGGTTGGTGGGGGACACGCGTGCAGGACCAACGGCCGGACTAGCACCACGTGGTCGACCTGATCCCGGGCTGGCCAACAGTTATGGGTGAGGCAGACCGCCCGGCGTCATAAACTTCTCGACGCGCGGCCGCGTTGGCATCGGGGTGGCGAGTTCAACCGAGCGCCGCACCTCGCGCGCCACGACAGACGCGGGTGCGTGATCAAAAGCGTGCCTGTTTCTCCGGGTTCGCACTTCAGACTGAGTTGAGGTCGGTGAGGGCGGCCTGAAGGTTTTGATCGACTCCGTGGGCGAGCATGCGCTGATAGGTTGCGTCGCCGTTGGCTGCCACCGAGTGAATGATGGCACGTTGGGTCTGCACTCGATCACGGACGAGTTCGAGAACCTCGTTAGGACTGCCGTCCCACCGGTAGGCGCGAAGGAATGCTTCCAGTCGTTCCCGCCGTTTGCCGAACGCCGTGAATCCTTCGTCCAGTACGACTTTTCTGGCGTGGAGTGGCACCCACGAGAACGCGACCCAGGCGAGGTCCTGCTCGCGGGTTGTCGGGCCGGCCATGTCCCAGTCCACGAATCCCACCAGTCCGTCGTCATTCCAGACGGCATTGTAGGGCGCAGCATCATTGTGTCCGATGATCTTGCCTGGCGTCCACTTTTGCCCTTCGCGCCAGGCGAGGTCGGTGGGTGGGGTGAAGTCAGCGACAGCCAAGTGATAGCGCCTCAGCCAATCGCCGACGTCGCGGATGGCCGCGTCGCTGTGGGTCCATCGAGGCCACGGGCGAACGCTGCCCACTGTCTTCCCATCGAGATAGCTGACAACATCCCGGCCCTGCGGATCTGTTCCCATCGGGCGCGGCGCGCCGGTGAATCCCTTCTTGACCAGGTGGTCGAGGAGCGCGTTAACTGCCGGGGTCCACGTGCCGGCAACTCGACGCACCGTTCCCTCGACCAGGAGAGCGCCTCCATCGAATCCGCCTTCCAGTTTTTCATTCACGTCGCCAAGCTTCGCATGGTGCGGCAGGCACGCCGATCCCGCATGAAGCTCGGCGGATTCAAGAAGTCGTTGCGTTGAATCCGTCTTTGGCCCCTGGAACGGGTGCTCGTTGCTCAGCCCCGGGAGGATTGTGCGATCGGGATGGTCGCGGCTTTCACAATGGGCCCTTGTTCACGCCGTAGTCGGATGATGACAGTTAGCGGTACTGGTGGAACTGGATTTGTCGGTAACCACCTCGCGGAACGATTCTCTGCCTCTGATGTGTCAATCGTGTCCGGGCGCTCGGGCACGCCTGATGATGAAGTCGATGAGCTCGCACGAAAGGAACGACCGCGGAGATCGAAGCAGGATGACATGCGGCCGCCCGCAAGATCGTGATGCTCTGCGCGAAGCCGCTGATCTTCGGCTCCGTATCGCCTTCACGCCGGGCGACCGCGTTGTCGTCACCGCACGTCTGCTGGGGATGACTGTGGATGAACCCGTCGAGGTCGTGGCGGTCGTTGAGGAGTTTGACCGGGTCAGCTTCGCGTACCGGACCCTGCCCGGGCTTGAGCGGCGAAATTAGTGCACGCAGTTGTCGCAGTCATTCAAACCGCCCCTTCCAGAACGGCTCTCCACACTGTCCCGTGAAACGTTCCCCTGACAAAACATCATTGCGAGCTGTCAGCTTGCAGAAACAGATTGCCGTTGAACGTGCGGAGAAGCAGGAATGTATTCTTGGGCCGTTGGAAGGATCATCGGGTCGGTTCTGGCCAGCGCGCTTGACGCAGTGCGGTGTTGCTCGTGGCGTACGCCGCTGAGGCCAGGAAGATCAGGCTGAATGCGGCGATGGACTCGGCACTGCCGACGTACTGCAAAAGAATCCCGGCGAGCAGGGGCCCCAGGGAAGGGCCGACGGTGAGGACGGTGATCGTGGCGGTGATGGTCCGGCCTCGGTGGGCATCTTCAACCTGTCGGAAGATCAGGATGTCGATCAAGACCACGGCTGCGGGAATGGGTACGGCGATGAGTCCCAACACGACGCCGTACCACCACGGGCCAGCCGCAGGGATCAGAAAGCCTGTGGTGATGACACCGGCCCAGGTGCTCAGCGCGATGAGTAGCCAGCCCGGCCGGAGTCTATGCAGAGTGCCGACCAGTGTTGTTCCCAGGAGGCCTCCCGCCGCAGCGAGGGCGAAGGCGAAACCCACGTCTGCTGCGGATCCACCGTTGGATTGGATGAGCACGATGACAATCAGCTCTAGTGCAGCGCCAGCGAGGTTGAGCAGGCCGATGGCGATGATTGCTGCGCGCAGGAGAGGTGTCCGCAGGAGGAACGTGAAGCCGCTGAGCAATCCTCCCCGTGGCATTCCGGGTGCTGAGCGCGCCATGCCGCGGTCGCGGGGCATCGCGCAGGCGCACAGGGCTGAGAGGAGGTAGCCGATGGTGATGCAGCTTGTCGCCAGAAGACGCGAGGTCGCATAGACCAGACCTGCGATCGCCGGTCCGGCGATCGAGGCCGCGTGGGTGCGGACTTCCTCCTGGGTGAGCGCGGCGGTCAGCTGACTGGGCGAGACGACGCTGCGCGTGGCGAGCATACGAGCGCCACCGGCGAGGGGTTGCAGGGCTCCGGTCACCGCGGCAGCGATGAGGAGCACGGGGAAATTCAGCCCGTCGACGATGAGAAGCAGGGTCACCAGGGCAAAGACGCCGGCGCGCGCCAACTCGGCGGAAATGAGCAGGGTCCTCCGATTGAACCGGTCCAGCATCATGCCAGCCGGGACGCTCGATGCGAAAGAGGCGATCCCTTCTGTCAGGGCATAGAGGCCTGCGGCGACCGGAGATCCCGTAATAGCGAGCACCAGGAGTGGAACCACGACACTTGTGATGTTGAACGACAACACGGCCCCGGCCCCGCCGATCCACAGCGCTTGGAATCGCCAATTTCGCCGCAGGGGCAGTTCGTTCTTCGTGCCGTGCTCAGCCCACACATCCATCACGGATCATCCGTTCTCTTCAATCAGTTTTTCACTAAGTTCACAACATTCTCATTAGCATGAATGGTTGCACGTACGCGAAACTAGTGCAAGCAGTTTGAATGGAATGAGTGGAGGCCCGATGTCAGCCGAGTTGCCCGACCCACCAGCGAGGGTTCTGGACAAGGTTCGGTACGTGAAGGACTTGGAGACCCTGCGCATGCTGGCGGACCCGCTTCGTTTGTCGATCCTGTCCGCGTTTCGCAGCGGGGAACATGCCCCTTCGTTGACGGTCAAGGAACTTGCGGACCGACTCGGTGAGGGCCAGACCAAGCTGTATCGACATGTGAAGCTCCTTGAGGACGCAGACCTGATCTGCGTCACGGGAACTCGCCTGGTTTCCGGCATCCTTGAGAAGCGATACCGGCCGACATACCGCACTCTGCAAATCGACAGCGACGCCTTCAACCAGAGTCAGGAACCGGACGGATTCCGTGACGCTACGACGGCTTCCCTGAACTCCGTACGAGATCAACTACACAGCGATCTGCAGGCCGAGCGGGTGCCGCTGACCGCCGTACAGGGCGAGGCCGATCTGTCGATTCTCCTAAGCAGCGTGCGGGTGAGCATGACACCGGAACGATACGGGCGGGTACGATCCGCGATCGCCGCAGCCCTCACGGCAGAGGCGCACAGCGACGACGACCCGACCGCGATGCCCGTTGTCATGCAGGTCTTGATGTACCCAACCGTTGAGGAATAAGGTCTTCAACCAACTCGAGGTCGACGCCCTCCGGGTTGTCATTGATCGCGCAGAGGCCACCAGCTGAGCCCCCACCTACCCGTTCAGTGATAGTGCCCAGAATATCCAGGTCGAAGGTCAGCGTCCGTGGCGTGCGTCAAACGCTCCGGTCCTGATTTATCGTGTTGCTAACGCTACGGAGTGGCTTCGGCGCAGGATTCGTCCTGCGCTGTTTGGCCAGTGAGTCCGTTCAGGGCCTCAACGGTTGGTGTTGGGGCAGGGTCGGCCGTTTCGCCCGCCGGCGGCGTTGATGTTTCGATCGGGGCGGGGGCATCCAGTGTCGGCTCGGGGAGGGTGAAGGGCTGATCTGTGGCGAGTCTGCTGAATATCTCTGCGGCGACGGCTTTTGTCGGAACGACCTTGCCCGGGTAGTTGGGGTCTCCGGTCGTGCCGGGATATTGCACGAACAGCATTCGGTCCAGATTGATGTCCTTGAGCGCCAAGGCCATCGACACCATCGTGTCGATGTCGGCGAGGGACGTGGAGAGCTTGATTTTAGACGCCGCAGAGTTGGCGAGGGTGATCAAGGTCGGGATGTTCGTGAGTGTTCCGTTGGCCTGCACGGTGCGCATGAGTGAGGCCATGTAGATCTGCTGGGAGGAAATTCGTGCCAGGTCACTGTGGTCGCCGACGCCGTGGCGGCTGCGCAGAAAAGCCAGTGCGGTGTCTCCGGCGACGACGCTCGTACCCTCGGGCAGGTAGAGGCCGGCAGAGTCGTCGTTGATGGCCGCAGTCAGGCAGATGGGCACTCCGCCCACGGCGTCGCTCATCTGCACGACTCCGTCGAAGGAGATGAGTCCGGCATAGGGGATGGTCAGCCCGGTCAGCTCGGATACGGTCTTGACCACACAGGGCAGTCCGCCCCGTGACATGGCTTCATTGATGGGGCGAGCGGACATCGCCGAAAACTCGGTGCCGCTCGCGGCGTCCGTGCAGGTGGGGTGCGACACGATCAGGTCGCGGGGGATGCTCACCACGACCGCGTTGCTGTGGTCGGCGGACACGTGCACGAGAATGTTCACATCGTTGCGGGTGCCGTGTCGGTCACCGTAGGCCGCGCTTTGGGCCGCGTCGTTGTCAACGCCGACCATGAGAATACTGAAGCCGTTTTCATAGCTTTCGAGCGCTGGCACGGGCGCCGCCCGGTCGCCAGCAGTGATGTCGATCGCGTTGTCGTTGACCGTCTTGTTAAAGCTCCACACCGCAACAGCAGCCACAGCCGAGGTGCTGACAACGGCAACGGCCAGCATCGCCGCCACCACTTTGAGCACGGTGGCATAGGGATTTGATCGCTTGAGCCGCCCATGCCGTGCGATACCGACCATCCGCGTGCTTCGCAAGCTCGCTTCATCAACCACAACGCCCCGTCCCCACACGCCACATTCTCCCGAGGGTATCGCATTTGGAGGTGACGGTAAGTGCGGCCTTTGCGCCACGACGGGGCAGTGAGTGTGAACCGGTATCGGCTTGATGCGTTTTGAAGAAAAGCACGTCTGCCGGCCATAGTGTTCCGCTCACGCCGGTCTGGGCGGTCGGCTTCCTGGCAGGATGAGCGAATGCGAATCGATCCTGATCCCAACTGTGCCGAGCTCGGCATGCTGACGCAGTACCTCGATTATCAGCGCGAGACGCTGCTTTCGAAGACTGACGGCCTGACCCGTGAGCAGTTGGCCCAAAAGCACTTGCCGTCCGAACTCACCCTCGCGGGCCTGCTGTACCATCTGGCACTGGTGGAAGAAGACTGGCTTGAAGTCCGCTTTGCTGGCCTCCCGGATCGAGAGCCATGGGTCAGCGTCGACTGGGTTGACGACCCGAACTGGGAGTTCCGCACTGCCACTCTTCTCGATGCGGTGCAGGTGCGGAGTCGCTACCGTGAAGCCTGCGATCGGAGCCGGGCAGTCGTGTCCAAATCAACAGGCTTAGATCAGCTGTCAGTCAAGGCGCTGGGTGATGGTCGCAACTTCTCTCTCAGGTGGGTACTGCTTCACCTTGTCGAGGAGACTGCTCGCCACGCCGGACACGCCGACTTCCTGCGCGAAGCGATTGACGGCACAGTCGGTGAATAGCGAACCGAGACGTCAGAATCCTCGGCTGGCGAAACATCTTGGAACAAGCTGCGTAACTATGAGGTGCCAATGTCGTTTGGCCGCGTCGGACACTGGGTTCGCCGTCCGGGTTTCATTGCCCATGCCGGAGCTTCCTGTATTGCCACCAATCAGAGCGAGTCACGACTGGATCATTCCCTCAGGCTCCTTCTTTGCTCTGCAGCTTCCCCAAGTCGCGGTCCAATACATCATCCGACCAAACTGCGTCCCCTTCCAAGCTCGCGACCGAAGAGTCGAGTGATACCAGGTACTCGGCGTTTCCGCGCATGGCGGGTTTGTACCGCTCTATTTCATCCGAATGCACATGGTCGGCAAGCAAAGTCAGAAGGCTGCCGAGAGCGGTGTTGACCTGGCCGGCCGCATGCAAGCTCAGAGATTCGAAAGCACCGAGGGCAACAGAGTCCGGAAACTCCCTGCGCGCCTGCGCGAACACCGCCACCGACTCATCTACGCGGCCGAGATTGCGGAGGGTGCTGCCGTATTGGAGGAAGCACCGGCGACGCAGATCCCCGTCGAGCCCTTCGGTCATCGCTCGCTCGTAGAACCCCAGGGCTGTCGTCTCGTCGCCCGCGGTGTCGTAGGCACCGCCAACTTCATAGAGGACTCGAGGGTCAAGCGGGTGCAGCTCGTAGATATGGAGAAGGGCAGCAATGGTTGGTCCCATATTGTTTCGGTCACGAGCCGCAAAGATGCGGTCCACCTCGATGTGCAGTTCGGTACTCATGGGGGAGTGACTCCTAGACTCGTGCCGACCGCGCAGACGCGCGTGCTCAGGCTAGCGGCCGGACATGACTCCTTTGCCGCTAATACTGTTACCGGGCGCAGAAACTTCGCCGTAAGCTGACGACATGGGCGACACTATGAATCCACTCCTTCCCGGCGGGTATGACATTGCGTGGACTGCAGTCTCGTTTCTGTTCATTGCCTTGGTCGTCGTGGCGCTTGTTTCGTTGGCTCGCGCTGCTAAACGCCTCACGTCAATGCAAGCCCTGATCTGGGCGCTCGTGACGATTTTCGTGCCGGTGGCCGGGCCGCTGGCCTGGCTCTTGATTGGCCGTCGATCAGGTCTCGCCCATGGACAGCCAGGCAAAGACTTTGACCCGGTCGGCAGCTGAGACCCAAGCAGGATTTCCTCCTAGCTGGTTCTTTCTGAGGCCGATGCTACCCTCGACGTACCGCCCAGCTCCGACAGGTTCTGCTCAAGCCAGAACCAGGCCGAGACAGTGTCAACTACTGCCGCTGGCGCCGGGAACTCGACGATAGTCCAGAGCGAGCACCTTAATATCGGACGTCTGCGC
>Ga0209023_10005171_pt1 | contig 14405 bp, 12 predicted proteins | sample LakOneMetagenome_FD_187468 | JGI IMG/M metagenome (GOLD analysis project Ga0209023, IMG submission 187468) | Freshwater and sediment microbial communities from Lake Erie, Canada (SPAdes) (version 2) | ecosystem: Environmental > Aquatic > Freshwater > Lentic | place: Lake Erie, Canada...
TCTTGCTTTGTTGTTTTGCAAAATGCAGGTTGCCATCATTGAATGTGGCAGTGGCAGTATTGTATTCCTGCTCAGCTGATGCATAATCCTGTTCAACCAGCTGTACTTTATCGGTAAGTTCCTTTAACTGTGCATTGAACTGTTCCAGCATTGTTCTTGTGCTTGCTATTTCGGAATGGTTTGATTCCAGTTGTTGCTGCAGTTCGGTGATCCGTGCGCTGCTGGTCTCTTCCAGGTGATGCAGGTTCTCAATCTTATTCTGTAAGGAGAAAACGAGGTTGGTCAGGTTGATGATGTCTGACTGCGTTTGCCTGATGGCATTCTCCTTCAGTTGTTCGTTGAATGCGATCACTTCGTTGTGGTGAGCCTGGATGGTAGCTTTCAATGCATTCACTACGGTTTCCTGTGCGTCGATCTCTTCGATCAGTTTTTCCAGGTTCTTTGCCCTTCCTATTTTCTTTCCTTCAAACAAACCAACGCTTCCGCCGGTAAGTGAATATTTTCCTTTTACGTACTTACCCGTTTTTTCCAGGACCACCGAACCATTGCTGTTGCGGAGTGCATCGTCATTCTCCGCAATGAAAACATTCCCCAACAAATGCTTTGCAAGGCTGGCATATTTACCGTCGATCTCCACCACGCTCAATGCGGGCATGGTACCATCGGGCTGGTGCTGTGCTTCAAAATCTGTGAACTTATCCAACAGGAAGAAATTGGCCTTCCCTTTTTTATTTTCGTCCAGCAGGTGAATGGCTTGTAAACCTTCCTCCAGGTTATTCACTACATAATAGTTCAGGTAGGGTTCCAGTACATTCTCAACAGCTGCCCGGTATTCTTCTTTTACATAAATGATATCGCTCAGCAACGGCGCTGTATGATTCCACTGCGGGTTGTTGTGCAGAAATTTCACACTCTCGGGGTAGCCTTCCATTGAATCGATCAGGCTTTTCAGCAGGTCGTGTTCGTTCTTACGGCTGTCTAATTTCCGGTTCTCATTGGCCAGTTCATTGCGAAGGCCTTCCATCCGGTTCTGCGTTTGCAGAATCTGCTCCTTGGTAAATTCGTGGTGCTCCTGTAATTGCTGCAGGTCTGTCTTCTTCTGCTCCAGTTCTTCTTCTTTCTGTTTCTTTTCAGGTTCTAATTGCTGCAGTTGTAACTGGCGTTGTGCTTTTTCTTCCTGCACCTGGCTGATGGTACGCTGCAGGTTAAGGATAGAGGTATCGGCAACAGCCACTTTCTTTTCGGCTTCAAACTGGTTGCGTTGAATAGTCTGGTTATCGCGGCGCAATTCATCAATGTGGCTCCGCTTCTCGTCAAAGATGCGGCGTTTCTCTTCAACCGTATTTTTTAATTCGGTCAGCTTTATTTCAAAATCCTTTAACTGGATCTCGTCTTCTTCAATCTGTTTGCTGGTGAATTGAATGCTTTCATCCAGTCCACTCAGCTGGCCGCCTGCTTTCTGCAGAAATTCATTCAACCCGCTTTCTCTTTCTTTTAAATACTGAAGGCGCTGTCCGGTCAAACTCTTATCGTTTTCTTTACTGCGAACGGCATCCAGCATATCGTTAAATGCATGCTGCATCTGCTGCAGAGCCTTTTCTTTTTCAACCAGCTCTAATTTTTCCTGTTCCAGCAAAGCTTCTTCTTTGGCAATGGCAGTTTCCAGTTCAATCCGCTTATCCACTTCGGCCTTTTGTTTTTCATTCAGGTCGTGGTAGGTGATGTTGAAACCTTCCAATGCTGCTTTGGCCAGTTCAATACTGACTTCTTTGTATTCTTTTTTTATTTCGAAATACTTCTCTGCTTTTTTTGCCTGGCTCTCTAAACTCTTTAACTGGTTATTTATCTCGAAAAGCAGATCTTCAATACGGGCAAGGTCCTGCTCGGCAGCATCTAACTTAAGTTTGGCTTCTTTCTTTCTTGTTTTATAAATGGAGATGCCGGCGGCCTGTTCCAGCATGCGGCGGCGGCTGTTCTCTTTGTCTTTGATGATGTCGTCCACCATACCCAGTTCAATGATGGCATAGCTGTCGTTGCTCACGCCGGTATCCATGAACAGGTTATGAATGTCCTTCAGGCGGCAGGCCACATCATTGAGGCGGTATTCACTCTCCCCGCTTTTGTAATATTTGCGGGTAATGGTTACGGTACTGAATTCGGTTGGAAGCAGATTTTTTGTATTCTCAAACGTAAGGCTTACTTCCGCAAGGCCGCTGGCGCTGCGGGTCTTTGAACCATTGAACACAAGGCTCTCCAGGTTCTCACTGCGCAGATTGCTGATCTTATGCTCCCCTATCACCCAACGGATGCTGTCGACGATATTACTTTTTCCACAGCCATTGGGGCCAATTACCCCGGTTATTCCTTCGTCAAAATTGAGTACGGTTTTATCGGCAAAACTTTTAAATCCTTTGATTTCGAGACTCTTTAAACGCACTTTTTTCTATGTTTTTAGTCAGACGGCAAATATAATGGAATGAACCAATAGAAAATTTTGATTTTTTACAGCGAAACGGCTAGTTATTCACAGTTTATAAAAATAGCCATTTGGGTTTTTTGAGTAGTTTTTCGGCAATAACTCAGAAAAAGAATCCGTTTTTGTTTTAACCCGGGGCCGGTAGATACAAGCTGGCCTGGAAAGGGACATAATTAACTTCTTTAAAACCAATCTTATGAAAAAAAATCTATTTGCCATTTTACTCGCCACGGCCACTTTCACCATTTTTTCCTGCCAGAAAGCAACTGTAGAGCCCCGTGCGGCCGCAGCACCCACTGGCGGAGGTCCTGCTTCTGGCAGAGTTGATGATCCATCCGGGTGTCCTCCTACCGAAGTATCATTGATCGCTGGTCAAAGTATAAATGCCGGTACCATTTCTGTAACAAATGATGCTACCACTATTTATGTAACATATACCACTACCAATGGCTGGGTTTTAACACAAACCCACCTGTATGTAGGTGATTGTGCTGCTATCCCGGTAAATAACCCAGGAAACCCGGTACCCGGACAATTTCCTTATGGAAATAGTTCACTTAACAATGTTACAACAGTTACTTACCAGGTTCCTATCTCAGTAATGCCTGCTGATGGTTGTGGCTGTATAGCTGCGCATTGCGTAGTTAAACAATTAAACTCTTCGGGTGGTACTATCCAGACACAAACAGGCTGGGGACAAGGATCACTTATCAATCTAAATGGTGGTAACTGGGGCATGAAGTTCGGATACTGCAATTGTACAGGAGAATAATTCATTCAATGGATATAAATAAAAATACCGGTGCTTATAGTACCGGTATTTTTGTTTTACCTGCTTTTAAAAAATCTTTGTTTATTCAGTACCCTTGCATAACTTGGCTGAAACCCGGAAATAAAAATGAAAAGAACCCTGCTTTTCCTGTCCTTCCTTAGTTTAAGTATACTTGCAAATGCCCAGGATAAGGATTCCGGCAAGGCTAAAAACCCCGATACGGTTAAAGTGGGCATTTACATCACCAGCATCCACGACATCGATTTCAAACAAAAGGAATACAACGTAAATTTCTGGCTTTGGTTAAAGTATAAGAACAGGGACTTTGACTTTTTAAAGAACCTGGAGATACCCAATGCAAAGACCTTTACTACATCCTATTCTACCATTGACACGAGCAATGGCCAGGTATATATTGTAATGAAACTGCAGTGTGTGATGAAGGATTCCTGGAAGATCGGCAATTTCCCGTTCGACCGGCAGAAACTGAGGCTGTTCTTTGAGAACTCGCAATACGATGCACAATCACTGGTGTTTGTGGCCGATACAATTGGTAATCATTATGACCCACGTTTTACATTGAATGGATGGATCATCGACAGCTGCAGGTTATCCGTTGGTAAAAAAGCTTATGAAACCGCTTTTGGCGACGAAAGTATTTCCAGTACGCATCTTGATTACAGTTCATTCCGTGTAACGATCGGCATCAAACGGGAAGCAGGCGGGCTGTTCTGGAAAATGTTCCTCGGAATGTATATCGCTTTTCTCATCGCTTATATCTGCTTTTACATTCACGCAGATGGCGTGGATTCACGTTTTGGTTTGAGTGTGGGTGCTTTGTTTGCCGTGATCGGTAACAAATACATCATTGATTCGGCACTGCCGGAATCAACTTCCTTCACATTGGTAGACACCCTGCATGGCGTGACCCTGTTCTTTATTTTTTCTGTTATCACCGCTACTGCCTACTCCATGAAACTGGTCAAGAATAATAAAGTGAAACAGGCAAACCGGTTTGACATGATCATTGCCCAGGTACTTCTTGTGATCTATATCATCCTCAATATTTATTTTATTTCAGCAGCCGATGCCGGTTAACGCCACCCCCATTAAATGATTGCCTGTTAAATTCTTTCTAAAAGGAAAGAATGATTTGCCTGTTACGAACCTATTCGTATTTTTGGCGCCTAATAATTTTACAATGAAGAAAACTATTACCCTTTTGTTGCTGGCTGTTTCGGCTGGAAGTTATGCCCAGCCGAAGTTTTTAAACCAGGCCACCATTATCACCAAAACAACCATTGCTTCTCCCGAAGGCGATGATGCCCAGGTTCAGGATATACGTACTGACGGCGGTGGCGGGGAAGTAAGGATCATGCGTTTCGGCGGAGATGGGGAAACAAAAACAACCACCTGGCTGAAGAATGACCTGGTTAAAACATTCTCAGAAAGTGAAATGGGAAGAACTACCGTGATCCGGGATAACAGCAAAAAACTCACCACCACCATCATGGAAATGATGGGCAAAAAAAGCGGTTTTTACGCTACGGATGCCGAGCAGGAAGAGATGCGGAAAAAAATGGACAGCATGATGCAACGAAGAAATCAGAATATACCGGCTGCCGGATCAGGCAAAGCCCCGGAATACAATATCGAATACCTGAATGATTCAAAAAAGATAGCGGGATACGAATGCAAAAAAGCATTGATCATTGCCACAAGAAGTAACGGCAGGAAAGATACCACCCAGGTTTGGTATTGTCCCGATTTTAAATTGCAGGGCATTGCCAGCACCGGTGGAACAATGGGAGGATTTGGCAGTTTCATGAGCCCGTCTGGAAGCAACGGCATGGAAAACCTGAACGGCTTCCCCATGAAATATGAAAGAACCATGGGCCGTGGCCGCACCATGACAGTGGAAGTGACCAAACTGGTAACTGATAAAGATGTGAATGATAAGGAATTTGAAATTCCAAAAGACATAGAATTGAAAGCAATGAAAGACATGCAGAATGGCGGCGGGCCAAATGTTCAATTCAGGACCGGCGGATAGAGAAATTGATTTAAACCATAAAAAAACTCCTGCATTGTGCAGGAGTTTTTTTATGGTTGCTTATTATTTTACAGTTTATCAACGTCGGCCTTCTTCTTCAGGTATTCATCTGATTTTTTCAGGTCGCCTTTCTGTTTGTATGCCGTACTGAGTACATCCAGTACCTGCTTGTAATTTATTTTATCAGATTCCTTATACTTTGGTAAATTAGAAAGCAGTTCAATGGCTTTCTCTCCATAAGGAATGCAATCGGCCATGGTGGATTTACTCATGGCCAGCAATTCGTTCTTCTTCTTTACATCATCAGGTTTTGTTCCCTTTATTTTATTGGCTTCGTCCATTATATCAAATGATGTATTGTAATAGAAATTTGCCAGCAGCATATTGGCATCAATGGTTGAATTGATGGCGATGGCCTGTTTAAAAAGTTCCGGTATCCTTTTCTTATAGCCCGACAGGTCCTTACCCTTTGCATCCTGGGAATAAATGAATTTCGACAACTCGTAGCCATAATTAAAATGAACCATATAATTATTCGGGTGAGTGGTCAGCAATTCTTCGTATGCTTTAAAAAGTTCTTCATTCTCCAGTCCCTTTAATGCAAACTCTACTTCCACGGCCTCCCAGTAAGGATCGGAAGAATAATGTTTCTTGGCCCGGGCAATGTATTTGGCAAATTCTTCCTTGTTGCCTTCTTTGCGGTATTTTTTTATCAGTTCATCATATGCTTCTGCGTATTTTTCATCTCCCAGGTCGGCATCGGCGATCTTCTTGTAATACATCAGAGCATCATTAATTTTTGTGGTATCGGTTTTTTTAAGTTCGTTACTTAAAACTGCAAGGTTCCAAACTATATCCGTATCGTGTGCTGAGAATTTAAGCCCATTTGGTCCGTTCAGGTTATTGCCATAAACATAGTCATGCACTTCCAGTGTCTTCTTAAAGAAATCCCAGGAACTTTGATAGTCCTTTGCATTGTACATTTTCACAGCCTGGTCGTACAGGCCATAATACAGGTTATATACGGTGGAATTACTTTCTTCGGTGGTGAGGGGAGCTTTGCTGTCCAGTTCCCTGTATTTCTTTATGGCATCAAAAGCTTCCTGGCTGAGGGCTTTACTTTCTGCAGCGGTTTTGTTTGCCTGCCGGGAAAGGTTGCCATACGCATATGCCTTGTAGTACCAGCCGGGGGCCTGGGCCGCATTTTTCGGATTGCTGAGGTATTTGTCAATTTCCGGCTTGGCCTGGTCTAACTTGTTCAGGTAAATGTATTTTTTAATATCCTCAATGTCCTGGCTCCGGCCAGCGAGACCGAGCAATACCATAGCAAGTGTTAAGAATTTACGCTTCATGATTTCATTTTATTTTTTGGATGTTAAAGGTAATTATTATTGTTAAGCAGGATGATTTTCAGGGTAAATTTTCATAAATCGCACCCACCTGTTATATTTGCCGCCCTGCATAAAGCAAAGAAGTGTAAATTACAGGTTCATTATTTGGTACGTGATATCCCAGAACAGCATACAACAGATTCTCAGCCGCATCGACATTGTGGAGATCGTGGGCTCCTTTGTAAAACTTAAAAAAAGGGGCGCCAATTATCTTGGCCTCTGCCCTTTTCACAACGAAAAAACACCTTCATTCACGGTTTCTCCTTCCAAAGAAATTTACAAGTGCTTTGGTTGTGGCCGCAGCGGCAACAGCATCAGCTTTTTGATGGAAGCGGAAAAATACAGTTATGTAGAAGCGCTGCGCTGGCTGGCTGCAAAATACAATGTAGAAATAGAAGAAACGGAAACAAGCCCGGAGTATAAACAACAGCAGCAGGTAGCCGACAGCCTCTACATCATAAATAATTTTGCACAGAAGTTTTTCACGGAGGCGCTATTCAACAGCGAAGAAGGACAGGACATTGCGCTGAGTTACTTAAAGGAAAGGGGGTTCCGGGAAGAAGTGATCCGGAAATTTCAACTGGGCTACAACCCTGAAGCCAGGGATGGATTTACCAAAGCCGCACTGGCTTCGCAGTATAGCCTGGAGTATCTGCAAAAGACAGGCCTCGTGAATGTACGGGATGGAAATAGTTATGATAATTACCGGGGCCGCATCATCTTCCCTATCCATAACCAAAGCGGGAAAGTTCTGGGCTTTGGCGCCAGGATCATTAAAAAGAATGATAAAGCACCCAAGTACATCAACAGCCCCGAAAATGAGATCTATGTAAAAAGCAAGATCCTGTACGGCTCCTATTTTGCCCGGCAGGCCATCGATAAAGCCGACGAATGTTTACTGGTGGAAGGATATACCGATGTGGTTAGTCTGCACCAGGCCGGAATAGAAAACGTAGTGGCAAGCGGCGGTACTTCGCTCACGCCTGATCAATTGCGGCTGATAAAAAAATACACCAACAACCTCACCATCATTTACGACGGCGACAGTGCCGGTATTAAAGCTGCCCTGCGTGGACTTGATCTTGCCCTGGAAGAAAGCCTGAATGTGCGGTTGGTTTTGATACCTGACAATGAAGACCCCGACAGTTATGTGAACAAAGTAGGCGCCGGCGCTTTTATTGATTTTGTGAATGCCAATAAAAAGGATTTTATTCTTTTTCAATTAGACATTGCATTAAAAGACATCGGGAATGACAGCAACAAAAAATCAATGGTGGTTAACCAGGTAGCTGAAACCATTTCAAAGATCAATAAGGCAGAGGATTTTACCAGGCAGCAGGATTACATAAAGCAGTGCTCCGAAATATTAAAGATAGAAGAAAGCGGATTGCATGCACTGGTAAATAAATTCATCCGGGAAAAAGTAAATAAGGAAGAAGCCCGTTCAAACAGGGAGCAGCGCTTTGAGCAGGAGAATAGCAGCGACGAAACAATTTCAGAAGCCGACCAGGAAACGCTGGCACTTTTTAACCGGGATGAGATACACGAACAGGCCATGATAAGAAGCCTGCTTGAGTTTGGTTTGAAACAATGGAACGATGAAATGAAAGTGGCGGAATACATTTTTAAAGAGATCGAAGAGAACCACCTGGAGGAATTGATTGATAACCGGGAATTGGTTCGTGTGTACAATACCTACAAAGCCTGGTATGAGGCCGGCATAGAGCCTACTGCCAAAAATTTTCTTTACCACGATGACCTGAAGATGAGCTCCCTGGTTGTGGGCATCATGGATTTCAGTTACGAAATAAGTCCCAACTGGAAAGAACATTTTGAAGGCCATATCCCCACCCGGGAAGAACTTTTTGCCGAAGAGGTTTTTTCAACCCTCAACTACCTGAAGCTGCGTAAAATAAAAAGGCTGATGGATGAGAACCAGCGTGACCTGGAAAGGTCAACTGCTGCAGAAGATCAAATGGTACTTGTGCAAACGCACCAGCATCTGAAACAGATGGAGATTGAACTGACCAGGCAACTGGGCACGGTAATCTTCCGGTAATCTCCATGTTGAGCATTTCCTAAACCGGGAATACAAATATCCAATACACAACGCTCAACTATCAATGCTCAATGAGAGCAGCACCCTGCTGATGCCAGCTTTCTCCACTTGAAGATTGAATATTGTGTATTGAATATTCAGCCGGTCAATTTCAAATGTTCAATCATTGATGCCTGCATCACTTAATGGCAGTTTTGTTCAAATCTTCCTCCAACCAAAATAGATCACCCCAGCAACGAGGGCCAAACGGAACCATGTCCAACAAACACAGTTTGCAATCCAGCCGCTGCCAGTTTTAAACACATTCATTGTTCTATGTTCAACATTCATCACTTCTCTCCCGCCATCTTCATGATAAGTTCCCACTCTTCTGGTTTCACTGTTTGCACACTAAGCCGCCCCAATCTTATAAGATCCATATTGGCAAAACGTTTGTCGGGTTTTAATACCGCCAATGGAACCGCCTTCTTTAATTTCTTTACGGCTTTTATATCAACCGCTACCCAACGGTCATCATCAATGGTCGGGTCATGGTAAGCTTCTTTAACTACTTTGGCAATGCCAACGATCTCCACACCTTCATTGCTGTGATAATATAAGACCTCGTCGCCTTTTTTCATTGCACGTAAATTAATTCGGGCCGCATAATTGCGTACGCCACTCCAGCAGGTTTGCTTGTCTTTTACCAACTGGTCCCAGCTATAAGCCGAGGGTTCTGATTTCACTAACCAATATGCCATCGAATTAAAAATTAAAAATGAAGAATTAAAAATGGAAGCCCTGGATATTTTCCGTGAGTAAAAATACTACCTGTAATGAATAAATACGTGATTGTGGAATTATTTTTTGGCCAGGCAATCCAACCTTGCTTATATCCCGTAATTGTACCTGTTGTCGGCCTTACGACAAAAAAGTTAAAATCATTAATCTAAAAACAATTACAATGAAAAGAAAGAAACTACTGATCACAGCCATGGCTGCAGTAACATTGATCACCGGCGGGATCATCTATGCGGCCGATCACATAGATACGCCCGCTGTAACCGGACAATCATCCGACATTACCGACCTGTACGTATTCAGGGCACAGGACCCGAACAACCTGGTATTTGTTGCCAACACCCAGGGCTTACTGGCACCGGGCAGTACGGCAGCTGCCAAATTCGACGAGAATACCCTCATGGAATTCAACATTGATAATAATGGGGATAACATTGAAGACCTTGTTATCCAGTGCAAATACGACGCGGCATCTAACAGTATGCAGGTTTACGGTCCGGTTGCACCTTCCGAAAAAGGAACAAGAAGTAAACTGGAAGGAAGCGTAACTGCCTCTGCTGTTGTAACTGCTTACGGCGCTTCACCAACTGTTGGAACCGGCACCAGCGGTGTAAAGGTCTTTGCAGGCCCAAGAGATGATCCGTTCTTCTTTGACCTGAATCAATACAAAAAGATCATTGCCGGAACAGCTACCTCATTCCTCCCCCCCGGAATGGCATCCGATACGTTTGCCGGAACCAATGTATTGAGTACCGTGGTGGAAGTTCCTAAAGCATTACTGAATGCCGCCGGCAATATCAATGTATGGATCGAAACCAAAAAGAAAATTTAATTAAACAACACGTTAAACAAATAAAAATGAAAACAATAAAATTATTAGCAGTGGTACTTGGGAGTACGATCATAGCAGCATCCTGCAAAAAAAGCGATGACACACCTGCACCTACGGTTTATTACCAGCAGCAGGACCAGATGGGAAGGCCGGCCATCAACACGGTGTTCAATGTATCGGCAACAGATAAAGATGCATTCAACGTAACGACCCCATCGGCAATGGGCGCAGCATTCCAATCCAAATTCCAGGCAAGGCTGCTGGCGCTGAACCCGGGTTATACAACCAATGCGCTTACGCAAAATGCAGCACAGCTAACCACATTGCTGGCTACAGATGTGTTGGGCGCATCCACAACCGGAACCACTACATTCTTTGACGGCAACCCGGCCAATACATTATCGGGAAGGGCTTTGGCAGATGACGTGATCAATGTGGAGCTGTTGCTCATCTTTGGCGGACCTACCGGCGCAAGTAACCCTGGTTTGACCAATGACAATGTGAATGCAAACGATAAAACATTCCTTGCATCATTTCCGTACCTGGCAAGTCCCTGGTAAGCTGATCAAATCAAGTAAACAAAGGGCGGGGATCATTTCTCCGCCTTTTGCATTTGGTGAATCATGATAATTCTGCAGCCAGTTATCATTTACCAAAACCATCCGTATTATAACCTCGTATATAAAGATGAAAACATCATTACTTAGGCCAACTAAATCAATCTTTAACTGACTGGAAAAATGAAAAAGGCTGCACTTTACATACTGCTCTTTGCCTACAGTACGGTCATGTTAAAGCCCGTTTCTCCTTATATTTCAGATGCCGTTGCCCACATCTTTTACTACACGCAGCACATGGCAACGGTGCATTATGAGAATGGCAAGTTTCATGTACACAAAGAGATTGCAGACAATGCAAAAAAGGACGAATCATCGAAAGAGAATCCTTCCCCAAAAAAAGACAATGCAGGAAACGAACACATAGTGACGCAGCCAAAAGACGCTTTTCATTGCTCTCAAATAATATCCTACGGTCCCTCGCCTTCTTCTGACCTTATTAATCAAACCACCTGCACTGATTATCCCCCACCAAGGCCTGAAATTTAATTTTAGCGTAAGCCATAACCGGTCATTAAAATATTATATTAAAATGAGCCTGTTATGCTGTCTCTATTATCTATCTTAAATTTCAAAGTATGCAATCCAGATTCAGGAGCATTGTCTCCCTGGCCATATTGTTGCTGGGATCATTTCATGCAACGATGGCTCAAACAACAAAAGGCAAAGTGGTAGATGCCATCAGCAGGCAGCCGCTGGAATCGGTGTCGGTTACCAATGCCGGTATCCCGGCCATAAGAACCACCACCGATCAGAACGGCGATTTCATTTTAAGATCGGGAAAGCAGTTAATGGTTTCTTTTGTGGGCTATAAAGCTGAAACAATAACTGTAGAAAAACAGGAAGGAAACATCATTGCCCTGCAACCCGATGTGGTCAGTTTAAAAGATGTGTTGCTGCAAAGCAATGCAACAACAAAGTTCAGCACACTCAGTAAGGTTGACCTTGAACTTAAGCCTGTCAGGAATACACAGGAACTGTTACGCCTTGTTCCCGGTTTATTTATTGCACAGCATGCAGGTGGCGGTAAGGCAGAACAGATCTTCTTACGTGGATTTGATTGCGACCACGGCACCGATGTACAGGTAAGTGTGGATGGGATGCCTGTAAATATGGTAAGCCATGCACACGGACAAGGGTATGCCGATTCGCATTTTATCATCCCCGAAACCATCAACAATATTGATTTTGGCGCCGGCCCATATTATACACAGCAGGGCAACCTGAACACAGCAGGGTATGTTTCCTTTTCAACATTCAAAAATATTTCTAAAAGCCTGGTGCAGGTAGAAGGTGGGCGCTTTAATTCCTTCCGTACCCTTGCCATGATCGACCTTTTGAAAAAAAATAAGGATAAACAAAGTGCCTACATTGCCGCCGACTTCAATTATACCGACGGTCCAACCATCAACAAACAGCATTTTAACCGGCTGAACATTTTCGGAAAGTATAACCTCGCTATCTCTGAAAGCACAAACCTTACCGCTTCCCTCTCTTCTTTCAGCAGCAAATGGAATGCAAGCGGACAGGTGCCCGAAAGAGCCGTTGATGATGGGTCGATCGGCCGTTTTGGAAGCATCGATCCCAGCGAAGGCGGAAACACCGAAAGACACAATGCCAACCTGTTACTCACAACCAGTTTTAAAAACGGAAGCAGTTGGGAGAACCAGGCATTTTACAGCCGGTATAAATTTAACCTCTATTCAAACTTTACTTTCTATTTGAATGACCCGGTTAACGGTGATGAGATAAACCAGGCTGAAGGCAGGAATATCTTTGGTTACACATCAAAACTTAAGCAAAAACATTTCTTTGCAAATGCCAGCCTGTACTCAACCTATGGCGCCGGGTTGCGGTACGATGCTACCAAAGACAGCCGTTTATCCAATGTAGTAAAACGTGTATTCATAAGCGACGTTAAACGGGGCGACATAAAAGAAGCAAATGTCTTTGCTTTTGTACAGCAGCAGTTAAATACAGGCAAATGGCTTTTTGATGCCGGCATCCGGCTTGATTATTTCCATTTCAATTATTTCGACAAGTTGACTGTTGACGAGTTGCCTTCACAACAAAAAACGATCATTAGCCCGAAATTGAATATCCAGTACACAGTAAATTCCCAACTGCAGTTTTTTGTAAAAGCAGGCAAAGGATTTCACAGCAACGATACCCGTGTGGTGGTTGCCAATGAAGGAAAACAAATCCTTCCTGCAGCTTATGGAACCGACCTGGGTGTGATCCTGAAACCAACAAAGGATTTATACCTCAGCATTGCAGCCTGGTACCTGTACCTTGACCAGGAATTTGTTTATGTGGGCGATGACGGCAATATAGAACCCAGTGGCAAAAGCCGCAGGCAGGGTGTTGATGTGATAGCCAGATACCAGTTCAGTAAAAACCTGTTTGCAAATGTCAACATCAATGTCACCAAACCCAGGGCCATTGGAGAACCGAAGGGTGCCAATTATATCCCGCTGGCGCCAACGCTTACAAGTGTGGGCGGAATTTATTACAAGGCACAAAAGGGGTTTAATGGTGGTATCAGTTACCGCTACATCAAGGACCGCCCTGCCAATGAAGATAACAGCATTGTTGCCAAAGGATATTTTTTGCTGGATGCCTCTGTTAACTACACAAGGCCGAAGTATGAGATTGGCCTTGCATTGGAAAATATATTCAACGTTAAATGGAATGAAGCTCAGTTTGCCACCGAATCGAGATTGATGAACGAACCAAACCCGGTCACCGAATTGCATTATACCCCGGGCACGCCGGTATTTGCAAGGATCAAATTTGCCGTGTTCTTTTAAAATAACCGTATGAGTGAATTGAATTCAGCTAAGAAAAGTTTATTCCCGAAGACTGCAGGAATATTGATACTGTCGTTCCTCGCCAGTCAGCCCCTGTTTGCGCATGATGTGGTGGGGGAACTGGAAAAGATGAGCAAAACAGATGCAGCAGTTTTATACCTGCAATTGGGATTCACCCATATCATTCCGCTTGGTTTTGATCATATCCTGTTTGTATTGAGTTTATTTTTACTCAGTCCGAAATTAAAACCCGTGCTCTGGCAGGCAACCGCATTTACAGTAGCGCATTCCATAACACTTGGCTTAGCGATGTTTAAAGTGATCACGCCCTCGCCTGCCATTGTAGAGCCCATCATTGCGTTATCCATCATGTATGTGGCATTGGAGAATATACTTTCCCCAACTTTAAAAAGATCCAGGATCGGGATCGTATTCTTATTCGGCCTTGTGCATGGGATGGGCTTTGCCAATGCACTCGGTACCCTGGGATTGCCGCAGAATTCTTACCTCACTTCACTGGTCATGTTCAATGTGGGAGTGGAACTGGGACAACTTGCCGTTATTCTTTCTGCGTTCTTCTTATTTGGAAAATGGTTTGGTAATAAACCCTATTAC
>Ga0209023_10005172_pt1 | contig 14403 bp, 11 predicted proteins | sample LakOneMetagenome_FD_187468 | JGI IMG/M metagenome (GOLD analysis project Ga0209023, IMG submission 187468) | Freshwater and sediment microbial communities from Lake Erie, Canada (SPAdes) (version 2) | ecosystem: Environmental > Aquatic > Freshwater > Lentic | place: Lake Erie, Canada...
CCACTTCGAGCAGCAGGCGCAGCTGCGAGGGGATGAGCCCGTCGATGCGTTGCTGCTCGACCAGGTAGCGGGTGAGGGAGATGCGGGAGCTCATCGGTGGATCGTCCTTGAGGCTGTGGGTGGTGATGTGAAAGGGGTCAGCGCGACTGTTCGCGCTCGGTCAGCTCGGCCAGGGTCGCCTCGGTTTCGGCCAGCAGGTCGTCGTCGCCGCTGGCGTGGGCGATGGCCACGCGTTGCTGGAACAGGCTGCGGGCCAGCGCGGAGTCGCCGCCTTCGTGGGCGAGCACGCCTTGCTGAAAGAGCGTGTCCAGCACGATGTCGTCATCGTGCAGCGCTTGCCCTAAGGCCAGACGCTGCGCCAGGTACTGCTGCGCCTTAGCGTGGTCGCCCAGCTCGTAGGCGTTTTGCGCCAGGTTGTTGATCAGGCCCGACAGGCGTGCGTCCTGGGCGGAGCCAAAAGCGCTCTGCGCGTCCACCAGCAAGGGCTGGTTGTGCGCCAGGGCCTCGGCGAAGCGGCCGGCTTCGTGCAGGGCGTAGCCGATCTCTTCGCGGATGCCCAGCTTCTGCTCCATGCTCAGCACCGCGCCGGCATGGTCGGCCCACTGCGCCGACTGGCGCAGGTGCTCGATGACAGTGTCGTATTCCTCGGACTGCAGGGCCGATTCGCCGATGGCGTAGTGCTGCTGGTAGCGGTCGGTGGGTGTGAGGTCGCCCAGAGCTTCACGGATGGCCAGCGCGCGCAGACCCAAGGGCAGGCCCTCGTCGTCCATCTGGCGCTTGGAATAGACCACGAACTGCAGCCACAGCAGCTGCGCCAGCTCGGACGATTCAGCGCCCAGGCCTTCGGCCAGCGGGCGCAGTGCCGCCAGGTCGGCCGACATGGCTGAGCCGCTGAACATGGCGCCCTCGTCGTACACGGTGTCGCGCAGCGGGTTGAAGCGCTGCGCGAACTGCTGCGCGGGGGTGGATGTTGAGGAAGTGGGTGGCATCGACATCGGGCCGCTGTCCCCTCAGTCTGCCAGCGCGCGGGTGACCACCTCGCGCACATCGTTGGACAAGTCGGGCTTGGACGCGATGCGTGCGATGGCTTCGCGGGCGGCCGTGCGCCAGGGCTCGGCCAGCTTCTTCCAGCGGTCCAGCGCGCGCGCCAGGCGGGCAGCGACCTGCGGGTTGATGGCATCAAGCTCGATCACCCGGTCGCTCCAGAACACGTAGCCTGCTGCATCCGCGCGGTGGAAGGCGCCCGGGTTGGCGCTGCAGTAGCTGAAGATCACGCTGCGCGCGCGGTTGGGGTTCTTCAGGCTGAAGTCCGGGTGCTGCATGAGCTGGCGCACGGCGGGCAGCACGTTGCCACCGCGGTCGGGCGCGCCGGCCTGCAGCGCGAACCACTTGTCGATGACGAGCGGCTCGTCCTTGAACATCGCATGAAAGCGCGCCAGCGCTGGCCCGGCCAGCTCACTGCCGCTGGCCACCAGGGCGGTCAGGGCGTTGAAGCGGTCGGTCATGTTGCTGGCCACCTTGAAGCGCTGCAGCGCCTTGCCAGGCCAGACGGCGTCGCCGGTCTTTTGCGCGGCGATGCAAAGCATGTGCAGCGCCAGGCCGCTCAATGCGCGGCGGCCGGAGGAGACCGGGTCGGGGCTGTAGCCGCCAGTGTCCTGGTTGTGCTCCCAGACGGTCTCCCAATCGGCTTGCAGCGACACGGCCAGTTGCTCGCGCATGGCTTCGCGCACCGCGTGGATGCGCTGCGGGTCGACCACGGCCAGCTGTTCGGCGATGTAGGTCTCGGACGGCAGGGTGAGCACCAGCTCCTTGAACGCAGCGTCCAGCAGCGGGTTGCGCAGCACGGCGCGCATGGCGTCCACAAACTCTGCAGGCAGGATTTGAGAGTCTGATGTGCTGCTACCGCTTGTTGGCTGTGCGCTACCAGCTATTGTATTGATAGCATGACACGCAAAGCGCAGGGCCAGGCGCTGGCCGGCTTCCCAGCGGTTGAAGGCGTCGGTGTCGTTGGCCAGCAGGGCCAGCAGCTGCGCGTCGGTGTACTCGATGTCCAGCACCACGGGGGCGCTGAAACCGCGCAGCACGGATGGCACGGGCTCGGCGTCCACGTTGGTGAAGGTGAGCGTTTGCGAGGCTTCGGTGAGCACGACCACGCGCGACGTGGGCGCCGTGGCATCAGTAGCGTCGGCAGTGCCTTCGCCTGCCAGATGCAGGGGCAGGGCGGCACCGGTGGCCGCGTCGATGAGGCCCAGTTCCACCGGGATCACGAAGGGCAGCTTCTCGCTCTGGCCGGGCGTGGGGTCGCAGCTTTGCGCCAGGGTGAGCGCATAGCAGCGCGTGGCGGCGTCGTAGCGGCCCGTGGCGCGCACGCGGGGCGTGCCGGCCTGGCTGTACCAGCGCTTGAACTGGGGCAGGTGCTGCGCCAGGGGGCTGTCCGGGTTGGCGTCGGCAATGGCCTGCACGAAGTCGTCGCAGGTCACGGCGTGGCCGTCGTGGCGTTCGAAGTATAGCTTCATGCCTTTGGCAAAGCCTTCGCGGCCCACCAGGTTGTGCTGCATGCGCACCACTTCCGCACCTTTTTCGTAAATGGTGACGGTGTAGAAGTTGTTGATCTCGACGTAGCTGTCGGGCCGCACCGGGTGGGCCATGGGGCCCGCGTCTTCGGGGAACTGGGCGGTGCGCAGCACGCGCACGTCTTCGATGCGCTTGACGGCGCGGGCCGACGGGCTGCCGGCCAGGTCCATGCTGAATTCCTGGTCGCGGAAGACGGTGAGGCCTTCTTTCAGCGACAGCTGGAACCAGTCGCGGCAGGTCACGCGGTTGCCCGTCCAGTTGTGGAAGTACTCGTGGCCGACCACGCTTTCGATGTTGGCGAAGTCCACATCGGTGGCCGTCGATTCGCTGGCCAGAACGTACTTCGTGTTGAAGATGTTCAGGCCCTTGTTCTCCATGGCGCCCATGTTGAAGTCGCTGGTGGCGACGATCATGAAGCGCTCCAGGTCCAGCGGCAGGCCGAAGCGGGCTTCGTCCCAGGCCACGCTGTACATCAGCGAGTTCATGGCGTGTTCGGTCTTGCCCAGGTCGCCGGGGCGCACGTACACCTGCAGCAGGTGGTCGGTGCCCGAGCGGCTCTTGATGTGCTGCTCGCGCGCCACCAGCTTGCCCGCCACCAGCGCGAACAGGTAGCAGGGCTTCTTGTGCGGGTCGACCCACTTGGCAAAGTGCCGGGCGCCGTTCGGGCCGTCTTCCAGCGCGCCGCTGTCCACCAGGTTGCCGTTGCTCAGCAGCACCGGGTACTGGGCCTTGTCGGCACGCAGCGTGACGGTGTAGCTGGCCATCACATCGGGCCGGTCCAGGAAGTAGGTGATGCGGCGAAAGCCCTCGGCCTCGCACTGCGTGAAGAAGGTGCCCTGGCTCACGTACAAGCCCATGAGCTGCGTGTTTTTGGCGGGGCAGCAGGTGGTGAAGATCTCGAGCGTGAACGGCTCGTTGCCGTTGTCTTCGATGGTGGGCAGGTTCTCCAGCACCAGGCGGGAGCCTTCCATCTTGAACGAGGTGCCCTGGCCGTTGACCAGCACGCGCGCCAGGTTCAGCTCGTCGCCGTCGAGCTTGAGCGGCTGCGCGGCCACGTCGGGGTTGCGGCGCAGCGTCATGCGGTTGAGCACGCGGGTCTTGGCGGGGTCCAGGTCAAAGGTCAGCTCGACGCTGTCGATCCAGTAGGCGGGGGCGGTGTAGTCCTCGCGGCGGATGGCGGCCGGGTGGGCCACTGCGTCTCCGCTTCCGTCTGCTTTATGCAGTTGCAACATGGATGCTCTCCAGAAAGTCGGTGTTCATGAGTTCGGTGTAGTCGCGCACGGCGGCCACCACGTGGGGGCCTGCCAGTTCGTCTGCACTGTGGGTGCTGCAAATGGCCACGGCACGCATGCCGGCGCGCCGCGCGGCCTCGATGCCGAAAGGCGCGTCTTCAAACACGATGCAGTGCTCGGGCGCCACGCTGATGCGGCGCGCGGCCTCCAGAAAGATTGCTGGCTGGGGCTTGCCGGGCAGGCCCTCGTCGCCGCGCACGATGGCCAGCGGCGCAGGCTGCAGGGCGAGGTGGCCCAGGGCGAATTCCACGTTGCCGATGTCCCCCGCCGTGCCCACCGCCACCTTCAGGCCGCGCGCATGCACCTGCGCCGCGAATGCACGGAAACCGGCCACTTCCGCAAAGCGCGGCGCGAACAGTTCGCGGTAGATGGTTTCCTTCTCGTGCGTGAGCGCATCGGCTTCTTCCTGCGACACCGCGCGGCCCAGCAGCTCCACGATGCACTCGGTGCCGTTCTTGCCCGTGGTGCGGGCCATGAGGTCGGGCACGTCGATGTGCATGCCGCGGCGGCGCGTGAACTCGACCCAGGCCTGGGCGTGCCAGGGCATGGAGTCGATCATGGTGCCGTCCATGTCGAAGATGATGGCTTCGGTGTGCGCGGGCGCACCTGCAGTGCGCAGCAAAGGGGTGGCGGACATGGATTACACGCCCTGCTTGAGCGAGGCTTCGATGAACGCGTCCAGGTCGCCGTCCAGCACCTTTTGGGTGGCCGAGATTTCGACGTTGGTGCGCAGGTCCTTGATGCGGCTGTTGTCCAGCACGTACGAGCGGATCTGGTGGCCCCAGCCCACGTCGGTCTTGGTGTCTTCCAGCTTCTGGGCTTCTTCCTGGCGCTTGCGCATCTCGAAGTCGTACAGCTTGGAGCGCAGGCGCTGCCACGCGATGTCGCGGTTGCCGTGCTGGCTGCGGCCGTCCTGGCACTGCACCACGATGCCGGTGGGCATGTGGGTCAGGCGCACGGCCGAATCGGTCTTGTTGATGTGCTGCCCGCCCGCGCCGGATGCGCGGTAGGTGTCGGTGCGCACGTCGGCCGGGTTGATGTTGATCTCGATGGAGTCGTCGATCTCAGGGTAGACAAACAGCGACGCGAACGAGGTGTGTCGGCCGCCCGAGCTGTCGAACGGGCTCTTGCGCACCAGGCGGTGCACGCCGGTTTCGGTGCGCAGCAGGCCGTAGGCGTACTCGCCCTCGACCTTGATCGTGGCGCTCTTGAGGCCGGCCACGTCGCCCGGTGTTTCTTCTTCGACCGTGGTCTTGAAGCCCTTGCGCTCGGCGTACTTGAGGTACTGGCGCAGCAGCATGCTGGCCCAGTCGCACGCCTCGGTGCCACCGGCGCCGGCCTGGATGTCCACAAAGCAGTTGAGCGGGTCGGCCTCGTTGCGGAACATGCGGCGGAACTCCAGCTCTTCGATGAGCGGGCGCAGCTTGGCGGTCTCTGCCTCGATGGTCATCAGGCCGGGCTCGTCGCCTTCTTCCTTGCTCATGTCATAGAGCTCGGTGTTGTCGGCCAGCTCGCGCGTGAGCTTGTCGAGCGTGACGACCACGCCGGACAGCGACTTTTGTTCCTTGCCCAGCTCCTGGGCCTTCTTCGGGTCGTTCCAGACCGAAGGGTCTTCCAGCGATGCGTTTACCGTGCGCAGGCGTTCGAATTTGGCATCGAAGTCAAAGATACCTCCGTAACTCTTGCGTTCGCAGAGTCAGGTCGCTGAGAGAGGTGCCGATGAGGTTGATACGTTCTGCGTCCATGATTCTTGTCCTTGGGTGTTCTGTGAAATAACCCGCGATTTTCTCATGGGACGGCCGCTTCACTGCGCAAAGCCCTCTGGGGCGCTGACGGGTGGGGCCGCTGGCGCGCGCTGCGCTGCCGCATGCGGCGTGAAATGTCAAAAATGATAGCTGCTCGCGCTTGCTGGGCAAGCGGTAGCGGCCATTTTGCCTATAAATGCCGCAGTTGGCACCGCCGTGGATGCGCCGGTGGAGATGTCCATGGCGTGTCAGTTGCACGCCAGTTCGGCGCCCCGGCTGCGTCCTTGCCGCGTCGGTGGCCCGTCATCCGGTGGCCGGCCTATGGCCTCAGTGGCCAGCCAGGAAGGTCTCGATGAGCTGCGCCACTTGCCCGGGCTGGTCGTGGTGCAGCATGTGCCCCGCGTCCTGCACGACGGCGGTGCGCACGTCGCGCACATGGGTCAGACGCTGGTGGTACTCACCCAGGCTGTACCTGCCCTTCCACCACTGGCCCAGGCTGTCGTCGCTGGCCTCCACCGCCAGCACGGGCGCGGCGATGCGGTCGTACAGCGCCAGCGCCTCGTCCAGTCGGTAGAGCTGCGCGCTGGTGATCTTGTGGGCGGGGTCGCCCAGGATTTCCCACTGGCCCTGGGCGTTGGGCCGGGCCCAGTGGCCGGCCAGCCATTGGGCCTTGTCTTCGGACAGGCGCGGGTTGGTCTTCATCAGCCGGCGGGCCACGCCGTCCTGGCTGTCATAGGTCTTGAGCGCCAGCTCGCCGCTGCGCAGCTGCTTGAGCTCGTCGATCCACTGCGCATAGCGCTTGGGCGCCTGCTCGGGCTTGGAGGCGGGCATGCCGAAGCCCTCCAGGTTGACCAAGCGGCGGATGCGCTCGGGCCGCACGCCGGCATACATCATGGCGATGTTGCCGCCCATGCTGTGGCCCACCAGGTCGATCGCCTCGCCGGGGGCGTAGTGGTCGAGCAGCAGGTCCAGGTCGGCCAGGTAGTCGGCAAAGAAGTAGTGGTCGGCCTGCGCGGTGGAGGTGAGACCGAAGCCGCGCCAGTCGGGCGCGATGATGCGGCGCTCCTGCTGCAGCGCGTCCACCGTGAACTGGTAGGACGCACCCACGTCCATCCAGCCGTGCAGCAGCACCAGGGTGGGCAAGGGGCTTTGTTCCGGCCCCCAGTGGCGGACGTGGTAGTTCAGGTGGCGCAGGGGCAGCGTGCTGCTGCGGGAGGGCTTGAGCGGGGTGTACATGGGCGGCAGCGCGAAGTGGGGCAGCAGGAAGGTCCCGCAAAGCCCAGGGCCCGCGGGTGTCCCTGGATGGTAATGGGACCGCCCGCTGCGCTGCCGTCATCGGTGTCGCCTGCGCGGCTGGTGGGGCAGGGGCGAGGCAGGGTCGTCGGGCCGCCCTGGGGCGGCCTGCAGAGCACAGCGAAATCCATTATTCTGCGCAGTCCTTCGTTTGCCCGTACTCCTTCTTCCCATGCAAAAAATCCAACTCGGCACCAGCGATCTGCAGGTCACACCCATCTGCCTGGGCACCATGACCTTTGGCGAGCAGGTGGCAGAAGCCGATTCGCACGCCATCCTCACGCGCTCGCTCGACCGGGGTGTGAACTTCATTGACACGGCCGAGATGTACTCGGTGCCCGCCAAGGCCGAGACCTTCGGCGCTACCGAGACCATCATCGGCAACTGGTTTGCCAAAAACCCCGGCGCCCGCCAGAAGCTCGTGGTGGCCACCAAGGTTGCAGGCCCCTCACGCGGCATGCCCTGGGTGCGTGAAGGCAAGGGCATGACGCCGGCCGACATCGTGGCCTCGTGCGACGCCAGCCTGCGCCGCCTGCAAACCGACGTGATCGACCTCTACCAGATCCACTGGCCCGAGCGCCACGTGCCCGCCTTCGGCAACCTGTACTACGACCCCGCCAAAGAAACGTCGCAGACCCCCATCCACGAGCAGCTCCAGGCGCTGGCCGGCTTGGTCAAGGCCGGCAAGGTGCGCCACATCGGCCTGTCCAACGAGAGCCCTTACGGCGTGCACGAATTCGTGCGCCTGGCCGAGCAGCACGGCCTGCCGCGTGTGGCCACGGTGCAAAACCCGTACTGCCTGATCAACCGCACCTGGGAAAACGGCCTGGACGAAACCTGCCACCGTTTGAACGTGTCGCTGCTGGCGTACTCGCCGCTGGGCTTTGGCCTGCTGACCGGCAAATACGACGACAGCGGCCTCACCGGCCCGGGCGCGCCGCAGGGTGCACGCATCGCCACGTACGAGTCGGTGCGCAAGCAGCGCTGGGGCCGCCCCGAGGCGCTGACCGCATCGCGCCGCTACAACCAGCTGGCCCGCGACAACGGCCTCACGCCCACGCAACTGGCCCTGGCTTTCTGCTACACCAAGTGGCAGGTGGCCAGCACCATCATCGGCGTGACGTCGGTGGCGCAACTGGATGAGGACCTGAACGCCTGGGACACGAAGCTCTCGCCCGAAGTGCTGCAGGCGATCGACGCGATCCGCTGGGAAGTGCGCGACCCTGCTTTGTGATTTGCGGCGGTCCCCGTCGCGTCGAATCAGCTAAGCACCACCACCACCGTTCACGCTGAGCCTGTTGAAGCGCCGCGCAGCGTTTCGACTCTTCTGCGGTGGTGTTGGCGTTCAGCAGGCTCCACAACGCTGCTACGTCGGCGGTGGAGTTCGCCCCGTGAAGGGGCTAAAGGATCGCTGACCTCTTCGTGCACCGCCAGTGCATCCGTGCACTGGCGAGCGTGCCCTCAGGCAGCAGCGGCTTCTGCCGTCAGCGCGCCGTCCTTCCACGGCACGCCGTGGGCCTCGCCCAAATCCCAGAACAAGCCGGCCATCACCGCCAGCCCTTCGCGCGCCACCGACGCCAGCAAATGCTCGTTGGGCGCGTGCTGCGCGCAGGCCGGGTACGAATGCGGCACCCACAGCGTGGGCAGGCCCAACTGGTCGGCAAAGATGTCGTTGGGCAGCGAGCCCGCCAGGTTGGGCAGCAGCGTGGCGGCCTGGCCGGCGCTGGCCTCCAGCGAGGCCAGCGTCCAGTCCACCCAGGGGTTGTGCAGGTCCAGCCGCGTGGCGCCGCACGCCATGCCCATGGTGATCTCTACGTCAGCGAAGCCGTGGGCGTCCAGGTGTTCGCGCAGCGTGCGCTCCACGTTGCGCCAGTCGGTACCCACCACGAAGCGCAGTTGGCAGTGCGCCACCGCGCTGGACGGAATGGCATTGATCGGACGTTGCGCATTGCCCGAGCCGAGCGCCAGCACCTCCAGCGTGTTCCAGCCCACCAGCTGCTCGGCGGGCGTGAGGCCCGGCTCGCCCCAGCCGGGCGTGAGCGCGGGGTCGTCCGCACCGGCACCGATCACCACGTCCTTCAGCGCGGTGCGCAGCTTGCCGGGCACCGAGGGCGGCAGCAGGCCTTTGACGAGGATGCGGCCCTTGGCATCGACCAGCGTTGCCAGCGCATGCGTGACCACCGTGGCCGGGTTGGCCAGCACGCCGCCCCAGTTGCCCGAGTGGTAGGCCTTGTCGCGGCTGCGCACGGTGAGCGAGAAGTTGATCGCGCCGCGCGACCCGAGAAAGAGGGTGGGGTGGCCCGCATTCACGCGGGGGCCGTCGCTGGCGACGAACAGATCGGCCTTCAGCGCATCGCTGTGCTGCTCGCAGAACGCTGCCAGGCCGGGCGAGCCGGCTTCCTCGCCCATCTCCATGATCAAGGTCACGTTGTAGCCCAGGCGGCCGCCGCGCGCTTCGATGGCGTGGGCAAGGGCGGCCAGGCTCACCGTGTGCTGGCCCTTGTTGTCCGCCGTGCCGCGGCCGTACCAGCGGTTGCCTTCAATGGTCATCTCCCAGGGAGAGAGGCCTTCGCGCCAGTTGCTCTCCTGCCCGTTGACCACGTCGCCGTGGCCGTAGGTGAGCACGGTGGGCAGGGCCGGGTCTTCCACGCGCCGCGCGACGAGGAAGGGGCCGCCCTGGGGCGAGGGGTTGTCCAGCACCTGGCATTCAAAGCCCAGGGGCGCCAGCCACGGCACCATTTCATCGGTGAGGTACATGCGCAGCTCGGGCGGCACCTTGCCGGTGTCGCTCTCGGTGCGCCAGGCCACGCGGCGGCGCAGGTCGCCCTCGAAGCGGCCGTCGTCGAAGTAGCGCTGGACGCTGTCTATCAGTTGTTCGCGGGTCATCGTGCGGGTCCTTCGGGATGTTGTCGTCTCTGCATTGATCAGTCCACCACGATCTTGGCGCGGTGGGCCAGCGCGCGGTAGCGGCCGATCTCGTTGTCCATGGCGGCGTGCATGGCTTTGGGGCCGATGAACACCGGCTCCATGCCCTGGGCGCGGATCTGCTCTTGCAGCTGCGGGTCGCGCAGGGCGGCTTCCACTTCCTTGAGCAGCTTGTCCACGATGGGCGCCGGCGTGCGCGCGGGCGCTGCCACGGCGTACCAGCCATCGAAGGCCGCGTCGGGCAGTTTGAGCTCCTGCACGGTGGGCACCGCGGGCAGGGCGCGGGCGCGTTCGTTGCCCGCAATGGCCAGGGCGCGCAGCTTGCCGGATCGCACGTGCGGCGCGGCACTGGCCACGGTGTCGATGGCCATCTGGATCTCGCCGCCGATGAGGCCCATCATGGCCTGGGCGCTGCCGCGGTAGGGCACGTCCTGCAGGCGCACGTCGGCCGCCTGCTCGATCAGCGCGCCCACCAGGTGCGGCGCAGAGCCCGAGCCGAAGGTGGCGTAGTTGATGGTCTTGGGGGCCGCCTTGGCCGCTGCCAGCAGACCCGCGAGGTCCTTGTACGGCGAGGTGGCACTGACCACCACCACCAGCGGCGCACGCGCGATGATGGCCACCGGGGCCAGGTCCTTGAGCGGGTCGTAGGGCAGCTTGGGTCGCAGCGCGGCGTTGACGGTGTAGCTGGTGGAACCCGACACCAGCAGGGTGTAGCCGTCGGGCTCGGCCTTCACGACGCTGTCGGTGCCGATGATGGTGGAGGCGCCAGGCTTGTTGTCGACGACGACCGGCTGGCCCAGGCGGGTGGCTAGCTTCTGGCCCAGCGCGCGGGCCACGGCGTCGGTGCCGCCACCGGGCGGGAAGGGCACCACCAGGCGCACGGACCGCTGGGGCCATGTATCTGGCTGCGTGGCCGTCTGGGCGAAGGAGGGGCTGCCGACACCGGCAAGGGCTGCCAGGGCAACGGACAACAGCGAGGCTCGAACAATGCGTTTTTTCATGCGGACTCCGGTGGTGAGGCCTGGGCGCAGCACGCAGCCGCAACGGGGCGGCATGGCGTGTGCACACGGGCATGGATGAATTGGAGCCCTAAGCCATGCAAGATGGAAGCCGGTTTACCATTGCTTCGAATAGAGATTTGGCAACTGACCATTGCCTTTTTGTGACTAGATGCCGCCATGCCGATTTCATTGCTCAGCCTGCCCGTGCGCTACTTTCTGGAAGTGGCGCGCACGGGCTCCGTCAACCAGGCGGCGCAGCGCCTGCACGTGGCCGCATCGGCCGTGAGCCGCCAGCTGGGCAAGCTGGAGGACAGCCTGGGCGTGGTGCTGTTCGAGCGCCAGGCACGCGGCATGGCGCTGACCGAGGCAGGCACCCACCTGCTGGCCCACGCCAATGCGCACGACGCGCAGGCGACCGAACTGGTGGATCAACTGCAGGGCTTGTCCGCCCAGGGCGCGGTGCGCGTGCGCGTGGCCTGCACCGAGGGCTTTGCGGCCACCTTCATGCCGCTGGTGATGTCCAGCTTTCGGCAGGCCCACCCGCAGGTGCAGCTGCAGTTGCAGGTGGCCGTGCCGCAGGAGGTGTCGGCCCTGGTGCTGCGCGGGGAGGTCGACCTGGCGCTGAAATACAGCGTGGCGCCCGAGAAGGGGCTGCAGGTGCTGCACTCGGCCATCGCACCCATCTACGCCATCATGCCGGCGCAGCACCCGCTGGCGCGCCAGCGCAGCGTGTCGGTGGCCGATGTGGTGCGCTACCCGCTGCTGATGGGAGCCAGCAGCACCACTGGACGGCAGCTGTTCGACCTGAGCTGTGCGGTGCAGGGGCTGCGCTACGTGCCGGCGGTAGAGAGCAACTTCTCGTCGGCGCTGCTGCCGCTGCTCAGCGGCCAGGACGTGGCTTTGGCCAGCTACCTGACGGCGGCGCGCTGGGTGGAGGCCGGCCTGCTGGCGGCCCGGCCTTTCGACGAGGCGCAGCTGCAACAGCGGCGCCTGCAGGTACTGGCGGGCGACGGACGGGTGCCGTCGGCGCTGGTGCAGCAGTTCACCGATGCGCTGGTGGCGGCCATCGAGCAGTACGGCAAGCGCAAGGTCGGGCGGCGCAAGGCACGGGACGCCGCGCAGGCTGCGTGGCCGTGATGGCGCGGGCGGGCGCCTCTGCAAATGGCTACCATTCGCTTCCTACCCAGACCGCACCATGGCCAAGAAAGAACACGTCTCCGAAACCCAAGCCACCCAGTTGCTCAAGGCGAACAAGGTCGCCTTCACCGAGCATCCGTACGAGTACCTGGAGCACGGCGGCGCGCTGCACAGTGCCGAGGTGCTGGGGCTCGATCCTTTCACCGTCGTCAAGACGCTGGTGATGCAAGACCAGGAAGCCAAGCCGCTTTTGGTGTTGATGCATGGCAACCGCAAGGTCTCGACCAAGAACCTGGCGCGCCAGATCGGCGCCAAATCGGTCGAGCCCTGCGCGCCGGAGGTGGCCAACCGGCACAGCGGCTACCTGGTAGGCGGCACGTCGCCATTCGGCACGCGGCGCACCATGCCGGTGTACATCGAAGAGACCATTCTGGAATTGCCCCGCATCGCCATCAACGGCGGGCGGCGGGGCTTTCTGGTGCAACTGGACCCGCAGGTGTGCGTGCAGTTGCTGGGTGCGAAGCCGGTGCACTGCGCGCTGGCAGAATAGGCCGCCCCGACCACAGCCCGCCAGAAGGCTGATCCACCGACCAACGAGGAATTGCTTTGACCGCCGTCTACCCCCTGCTTGCCACCGTGGCCGCCTACCTGCTGGGTTCGCTGTCGTTCGCCGTCATCGTGACGCGCGTCATGGGCCTGAGCGACCCGCGCACCTACGGCAGCAAGAACCCCGGCGCCACCAATGTGCTGCGCTCGGGCTCCAAGGCCGCGGCCATCATCACGCTGCTGCTCGACGCGCTGAAGGGCTGGCTGCCCGTGGCGCTGGTGATGTGGTTCGGCCATCCCTATGGCCTGGAAGACGGCACCGTGGCCATGGTGGGCCTGGCGGCGTTCCTGGGGCATTTGTGGCCCGTGTTCTTCCGCTTCGAGGGCGGCAAGGGCGTGGCCACTGCACTGGGCGTGCTGATGGGCATCAGCCCGTGGCTGGGGCTGGCCACCGCGCTCACCTGGGTCATCATCGCGTTCTTCTTTCGGTACTCGTCGCTGGCCTCGCTGGTGGCCGCGGCGTTCGCGCCCGTGTACTACCTGCTGGTGGACGGCGTGGTCTGGTATGCCGAAGGCACGATTGCAGCGTCCATTGTGGTGATGGCGCTGCTGCTGGCCTGGCGGCACAAGGAAAACATCCAGCGGCTGATTGCCGGCAAGGAATCCCGCCTGGGCAGCAAGAAGGCCAAGCCGGGCGCAGAGGCTGCGGGCAAGACCACCAAGTAGTGGGCTGTAAGTAAGGGTTTAGCAGGTCGCACGGCTTGCGCGGGCCGCTGCCGACCCTGTGTCAGTCCCACCGTACCGGCCGACGCATCAAACCACGGTGCCTGGCGTGGCGTGTTGGCCTGAGCTGACCTGGGGCTAGAGCGTGCTCGGGCCCGTCGGAAAGCTGCGCGGCCCGGCGCTGTGCTGTGCCGCATACAGGCCCAGCCGCATCATCGTGCGGTGGTTCAGCTCCAGGCTCACGGCAGACCGGGCCAGGGCCGACTGGATGCGGGGCTTGCCGCTGGCGGTCTGGTAGAGGCTCGGCTGCGCATGGTGGTGGCCGCTGCGGTCCAGCAGGCTCGCGACCAGCGGGTGGTTGGCTTTTTCGCTGCGGCGCAGCACGATGGCGGTTTCGCCGTTGTCCAGTTTCACGAAGGTGCCCGGCGGGCACAGGCCGATGGAGCGCACCAGCGTGTAGCTCACCTCGTCGCGCTGGTCGATCTCTTGCCCCACGATGGCCCGCACCGAGTCGGTCGCGCTGCGGCCGGCGCGGGATTTGCGCGGGCTGATCATGGCCGCGTAGCGGTCGATGGTGCCCAGGATGCGGGTCAGTCGGTCTTCGGGGTCCTGCTGCGCCAGTGGTACCCGGTCGGCAATGCTGGCATGGTGCTGCCCCACCACGTCCAGCCACAGCGCGTCGCTGATGAACAGGCGCTCCAGCACCAGCATGCTTTCTTCGGGGTGGCTCTTGATCGCCTCTTGCTGCGCGCTGGTGGGGCGTTCGCGCTGCTCGGCCAGCTCGTCCTGCAGGGCGGTCATGCCGATGTTCATCGTCAGGGCTGCGCGCACCAGGCTGTCGCGCTCCCGCTGGGGCAGCTGCAGCTCCTGCGCCATGATGTGGCACAGCGTGCCGCACACCAGCGCGTGCGACGCGCTGTAACCCACGGTGGACGTGGACGCCAGCTGGAACATCAAATACAGCGCTGCGTCGATGTCGTGCGCCACCAGGTCCTGCAGCCAGCCGTCGAACTGGCGCACCTTGGCCGGAAAGTCCTGCACCTGAAGGGGCCGCGAGAGCAGCACCGACAGGGCGGCCTCCAGGTCCGACCACAGGCTCAGCAGGTCCTCGTATTCGCCTTCGGCGTGGTGGTTTCCGTTGGGGTATTGGACGGACATGGCCGGTGT
>Ga0209023_10005173_pt1 | contig 14403 bp, 12 predicted proteins | sample LakOneMetagenome_FD_187468 | JGI IMG/M metagenome (GOLD analysis project Ga0209023, IMG submission 187468) | Freshwater and sediment microbial communities from Lake Erie, Canada (SPAdes) (version 2) | ecosystem: Environmental > Aquatic > Freshwater > Lentic | place: Lake Erie, Canada...
GCGGCCGGCGGGGCGGTGCCCGGCTCATCGCCCGCCGCCGTGCCTTCACCCGCCCCCGTCGCCACCGCGCTGGCGGTCCGGGGCCTGTCGGTCGCCTTCGGGGGCATCGCCGCGGTGCAGGCGGTCGACCTCGACGTGGCGGCCGGCGAGGTCGTGGGCATCATCGGCCCCAACGGCGCCGGCAAGACCACGCTGTTCGACCTCGTGTCCGGCTTCACCTCGGCCGACCACGGCCGCGTCCTCCTCCACGGTCAGGAGATCGGCGGCTCGGCTCCGTCCACCCGGGCCCGGGCCGGGCTCGGCCGCTCGTTCCAGGATGCCCGCCTGTTCGCGGGCCTCACCGTGGCCGAGACCATCAGCGTCGCCCTCGAACGCTGGGTCCAGGCCGGCGACCCGCTCACCGCGGCGTTCCGCCTGCCCGCGGGGCAGGTCACCGAAGCCGCCATCGCCGAACGGGTCGACGAGCTGATCGGCCTCTTCGGCCTCGAGGCGCTCCGCGACAAGCTGGTCGGGGAGCTCTCCACCGGCTCGCGGCGCATGGTCGACCTGGCCTGCGTGATCGCCCACCGACCGTCGGTCGTGCTGCTCGACGAGCCGTCGTCGGGCATCGCGCAACGCGAGGCCGAGGCGTTGGGTCCGCTCCTGCTGCGCATCCGCGACGAGCTCGATGCGTCGCTGCTGATCGTCGAGCACGACATGACCCTGATCACCTCGGTCTCCGACCGGCTCGTCGCGCTCGACCAGGGCGCGGTGGTCACCTCGGGCCTCCCGGCCGACGTGCTCGAGCACCCCGAGGTGGTGGCCGCCTACCTCGGCAGCTCGGGCAGCGAGGCCCTCCACCGTTCCGATGTCCGCGCCCCCTCCAGCGAAGGAGCACCGTCCTGATGGCTGCGCCCCCGGCCCCCACCGGCCGCCCCTGGCCGACCCTCAGCCCCGTCCGGCGCTACGGCCCGATCCTGGTCGTGCTCCTCGTGCTCGCCGGGGTGGGCGGCATCGCCACCGCGAAGGCCAAGGGCACCGGCCCCGCGGCCGACGGCCCCGCCGGTGCTCCGGGGGCGGGCGCCGGGACCACTCCCAGCGGGAAGCCGGCGGTCGCGGGGAGCGGCTACGCGGCCAACCCCCGGCTCCCTGTCTTCTACGCCGACGCCAAGCAGGCGGGCACGCTGGCGAACTACGACTGGGGCAGCCGCTGCGACCCCGGGACCGGGCGGATCAAGGTGCCCTCGGTGTACGCCCCGCCCTGCGTGCCGGTGTGGAACGGGAGCAAGCCCTGGAAGGACCGCGGCGGTGCGGTTCAGACCGGCAACGGAGGCGCCACCGCCAAGGGCGTGACCGCCACGACCATCACCGTCGCCTTCTACATCCCCTCGCCCCAGGACCTCGCGACCGCGTTCCAGGCCCTCGGCGTGCTCGACACCACGCCCCAGACGGTCGGGATCATGCAGGACCTCGTCACCATGGGCAACGCCACCATGGAGTTGTACGGCCGCAAGGTGGTGCTCAAGACCTTCCAGGCCAGCGGCGACGGCAAGGACCCGACCTCCGCCCGCGCCGACGCGATCGCCGTGGCCTCCATGGGCGTCTTCGCGTCGATCGGTGGCCCGACCCAGACCGCGGCGTACCAGGACGAGCTGGCCCGCAAGGGGGTCCTGTGCATCGCGTGTGGCCAGGCCGTGCCAGGGTCGAGCTACCAGAAGGACGCCCCCTACGCGTGGGGCCCACAGGCCAACACCGACCAGTTGGTCAACGGCGTGCTCGACTTCGGGATCAAGAACCTGTTCGGCCAACCGGCCCGCTTCGCCGGCGACCCGGCGATGCGCACCCGCACCCGGGCCATCGGCATCGTCCACTACGACCAGGACCCGCCGGTGTTCGGCGACCTGGAGAAGCAGTCGACCGCCCGGCTGGCCAAGGCCGGCTACCACGCGGTCATCAACACGACCTACCTGCTCAACCTCGACACGCTGGCCACCCAGGCCCAGACGATCATCGGCAAGCTCAAGGCGGCGAAGGCCACCACCGTGGTGTTCCTCGGCGACCCGCTCATGCCGAAGTACCTCACCGAGCAGGCGACGAAGCAGGACTACCACCCCGAGTGGGTCATCACCGGCACCGTCTACACCGACACCACCGCCGCGGGCCGCCTCTACGACCAGACCCAGTGGGCCCACGCGTTCGGCGCGTCGAGCTTCCCGGCTCGCACCAAGCCCGAGTTCCAGGAACCCCAGCGCCTCTACCGCTGGTTCTTCGGGCACCCGCCGAAGTACACGAAGTCGCTGCCCGTCCAGTACCCGACGGTCAACCTGCTGTTCACCGGCCTCGACCTCGCCGGCCCCCGCCTCACCGCTCAGACCTTCGCCGGCGGGCTGTTCAACTACCCGCCGTCGGGCGGCGGGCCGACGGTCCCCCGGGTCAGCTACGGCTTCCACGGCCTGTCCGACCTGGCCGACTACACCGGCGTCGACGACATCACGACCGTCTGGTGGGACGCCAGTGCCCAGGGCCCGAGCGAGCAGGGCGTGGACGGCAAGGGCATGTGGACCTACCCCCTGGGTGGCAAGCGCTTCCCGCTGAAGAACCTGCCGAAGCTGCCCGACACGGGCCTGTTCCAGAAGGCCGGCGCGGTCACGCTGCTCAGCGCCATCCCGGCCAGCGACCGCACCCCGCCCTACCCACCGTGGCCGGGGTCGCCTGCCGCCTAGCGCCGCGACCGATGGACCGATCGCGGTAGACAACCGGACGTGCCGTTCACCCCGCTGACCGACCCCCCACCGCACCCACCGGAGGAACCCGCCCTCACCATCGGGGTGCTGATCAACGGGGCCGTGCGGGTCGCCGACGGGGACGCGCCCGACGGCGCGCTGTTCCTCGGGGTGCTCGACGGCCGCCACGCCTGGGCGGTCGATGCGGCCGACGACCCCGAGGCCGACCCGGCCGAGTACCGCGACCTGCGCATGCAGTGGGGCGCCCTCGACGAGGTGGTGTGGACGTTGGCCGGCCGGGCGGTGCAGCTCGTCGAGTGGCAGCGCACGCACCGGTTCTGCGGCCGTTGCGCCACGCCGACCGAGGCGGCGGCCGGCGAGCGGGCCCGCCGCTGCCCGGCCTGTGGCCTGCTGGCCTTTCCCCGGCTGGCGCCCGCCGTCATCACCCTGATCGAGCGGGACGACGGGCGCATCCTGCTGGCCCGCAACGTCAACTTCCCGATCCCGATGTACTCGCTGCTGGCCGGCTTCGTGGAGCCCGGCGAGACGCTCGAGGACGCGGTGGCCCGGGAGACGCTCGAGGAGGTGGGCGTCGTGGTCGACGACATCAGCTACTGGGGCAGCCAGCCCTGGCCGTTCCCCCACTCCCTCATGCTCGGCTTCCGGGCCCGCTACGTGTCGGGCGAGTTCGTGTTGCAGGCCGACGAGATCGCCGACGCGGGGTGGTTCGGTCCCGACGACCTGCCGATGCGCCCGCCATCGATGAGCATCGCCGGCCGGATGATCGAGGCGTGGCTGGAGGAGCGGTGACCGCCGACCGGGACCGGAGCGGCGAGCCGCTCCTGCACATCGTCACCGCCGCGCCGTGGCGGATGGCGCTGGCCGCCGGGTCGGTCGTGCCGCCGTCGTTGGTGGCCGACGGGTTCGTCCACCTGTCGGCCGCCTCGCAGGTGGCCCTGCCCGCCAACCGCCTGTTCGCCGGGCGCGACGACCTCCTGCTGGCGGTGGTCGACCCGGCCCGCCTGCCGTCGCCCCTGCGGTGGGAACCGGGTGTCCCGACCGACCCGTCGTCGATGCGCTTCCCCCACCTCTACGACCCGCTGCCGGTCGACGCGGTGACCAGCGTGGTGCCGTGGCGACCGGGCGCCGACGGTGCGTTCATCGAGCCGACGGGCCTGCCGGCCTGCGACGACCCCGCCGCCCGCGCCAGGGCCTTCGACCGCAGCCTGGCCGAGCGCCGAGCGGCCGCCGTGCTGCCGATCGCCGGAGGAGTGGCCGTCCTCGACCCCCGGTTCCCGAGCTCGTGGGAGCACAACGGCGGCTGGGTCGCCGACGCCGGCACGGTGGGCATCGACACGATCGTGGCCGACCTCGACCGGGTGCTGGGCGGGGCCGGCTGCGCCCACCGGCGCGTCGTCCTCGACGACGGGGGCGTGGCCACCGCGCTGGCCGACCGCGGCTGGGAGGTCAACGAGGAGCGCCTCATGGTGCTGGCGCCCGACGAGATCGTCCCGCCCGGCCCGAGCCCGGTCCGGGCGGTCGCCGGCGAGGCGATGCACGACCTCCGGTCGGCGAGCTGGCGCCGCGACATCCCCGGCATCTCCGACGAGTCGGTGGCCGACCTGGTGGGCCGCGAGGCAGTGGCCGACGCTGTCCTGCGGATCGTCGACCTGGCGGTCCTCGGCCCCGACGGCGCCCCTATCGCCGGCACCCAGCTGCGGATCGACGGCGCCACCGCGGCCGTCGAAGCGGTCATGACCGCCCCCGATGCCCGGGGCCACGGCCACGCCACCAGCCTCGTTGCCGACGCCATCCGCCGAGCCCGCGCCGCCGGCTGCGACGTCGTCTGGCTGCTCGCCGCCGCCGACGACTGGCCCAAGACCTGGTACGCCCGCCTCGGCTTCCAAGAGGTCGCCACCAGCTGGAGCGCCCACACCACCCCGACCTGACCGCCACCCACCTCGATCCTGCGTGCGGATCCGGCGCTGGCGTGGCGGATCCGCACGCAGAATCGGGCTGTGGGCCGAGCCTCGTAGGCTCCGGCGATGGTCGATCTGCCGCCCGCCGTTCCTGCGACGCCGGTCGCGCTGTGCGAGCTGGCGCGGGCGGTGGCGACGAACGCGGCGGAGTACCTGGTGGAGGCGCTGACCGCCACCGACATGGTGATCGAGACCAAGTCGACCAGCACCGACATGGTGACGGAGATGGACCGGGCCACCGAGGTGCACCTGGTCGAGCACCTGCTGGCGGCCCGTCCGCTCGACGGGACGATCGGCGAGGAGGGCACCGATCGGCCAGGTACGAGCGGGGTCCGCTGGGTGATCGACCCGATCGACGGGACCACCAACTTCGTCTACGGCATCCCCGGGTTCAACATCTCCGTGGCCGCCGAGCTGGACGGCCAGATCGTGGCCGGGGTGGTGGTCGACCCGCTGCACGGCGACGTGTTCTGCGCCGCGTTGGGCCACGGCGCCACCCGCAACGGCCAGCCCATCCACTGCACCGACCGGTCCGAGCTGGCCACGGCGCTGATCGGCACCGGGTTCAGCTACGAGTCCGACCGCCGGCGCCGCCAGGCCGAGGTGCTCCTGCAGGTGCTGCCGGTCGTGCGGGACATCCGCCGGATCGGGGCCGCGGCGGTCGACCTGTGCTGGGTCGGGTGCGGCCGGCTCGACGGCTACTACGAGAAGGGCCTGCAGTACTGGGACCACGCGGCCGGCGGCCTGGTGGCCCGGGAGGCCGGTGCCCTGGTGGGCGACCTGGAGGGAAACGCCACGTCGGAGGCGTTCACGCTGGCCGCCGGCCCGGCCCTGTTCGAGCCCCTCCGCGTCCTGCTGGCCGGGGCCGACGCCGGGAATGCCTGAGCAACCCGGGGCCGGACCGGTACCTTGGGGCCGGTGGGAACCCGCATCCTGACCGTCGAGGACGACGAACGCATCCGCACCGCGGTGAAGTTGGCGTTGGAGGACGAGGGGTGGAAGGTCGAGGAGGCCGACACCGGCGAGGACGCCCTCGAGCGGTTCGCCCGCCAACCCGCCGACGTGGTGCTGATCGACATCATGCTCCCCGACATCGACGGCTTCGAGGTGTGCCGGGCCATCCGCCGCACGAGCGACGTCCCGATCATCATGGTCACGGCGCGCGACGACACCCACGACGTGGTGGCCGGGCTCGAAGCGGGGGCCGACGACTACCTCACCAAGCCGTTCGCCCCGAAGGAGCTCTCGGCCCGCATCCGCGCCATGCTCCGCCGGGTCCGCACCATGGATCCCGGGGCCGCCCACCTGACGTTCGGCGACCTCGAGATCGTCCCCGAGGAGGGGGTGGTGCGCCGCGGCGGGCAGGAGGTCCACCTGACCAAGACCGAGTTCCGGCTGCTCGTGGAGCTGGCCTCCACCCCGGGCCGGGTGCTGTCGCGCGAGGTCCTGCTCGAGCGGGTGTGGGGCTACGGCTACTTCGGCGACGGTCGGCTGGTCGACGTCCACATCCGGCGGCTGCGCACCAAGGTGGAGCTCGACGCGGCCAACCCGCGCCACGTGGTGACCGTGCGAGGCCTCGGGTACAAGTTGCAGACCTGACCAGGCCGCACCACCGCCCGGCCTCGAACACCGCCCCTCCGCCATGCCCCGCCGCATCCCTCGCCCACCCCGCCTCGGCCTGCGGACGCGCATCACCCTGTCGTTCGCGGCGAGCGCCGCGCTCCTCTCGCTCCTGCTGGGCGGCACCACCTGGATCCGCACCCGTGAGAGCCTCATCAACCAGCGCGAGTCGGCGGCGATCCGCCAGGCCTACATCGACGCGGCCAACGTCCAGAGCCTGTTCCCCCAGGCCGACGACGCGAACCGGATCGAGAAGATCCGCAACGCGCTGCAGAGCTCGTCGGGATCGCGCCCGGCCTTGCGCATCCGTGATCGCGACGGCAAGGAGACGTGGGTGGCGCCCGGCGAGTTCGCCGACAACGCGCTGCCCGCGTCGCTCGTGTCCCTGGTCGGGAGCGGCACCGCCGGGCGGATGCGCTACGCCAGCGACGGCACCCCCCAGCTGGCCATCGGGATCCCGCTCGCCCAACAGCAGGCGTCGTACTTCGAAATCGTGCCGCTCGACGAGCTGCAGAGCACGCTCGAGTCGCTCGGCGTGTCACTGTTTGGTGCGTCGATCGTCACCATCCTCGCCGGCGCGGCGCTCGGCTACTGGACCAGCCGGCGCACCCTGCGGCCGCTGGCCAACGTCGGCGCGGCGGCCGAGGCGATCGCGGGCGGCCGCCTCGACACCCGGTTGGAAGGGGCCGACGACCCCGACCTCCAGGTGCTGGTCTCCTCGTTCAACCACATGGCCCAGGCGCTGGAGGACCGCGTCGAGCGCGACGGGCGCTTCGCGTCCGACGTCAGCCACGAGCTGCGGTCGCCGCTCATGACCCTGGCCGCCTCGGTGCAGGTCCTGGCCAACCGACGCGACGAGATGCCCGACGACTCGGCCCAGGCCGCGGTCGACCTCATGGAGGCCGACGTCGCCCGCTTCCAGCAGCTCGTCGACGACCTCCTGGAGATCTCCCGCTTCGACGCCGGCGTGGCCCGGCTGTCGCTCGACGAGGTCGACGCCGCCGAGCTGGTGCGCCAGGCCGTCGCGCTGTCCAGCGACCGGGCCATCCCGGTCGACGTCGACCCGGCGGTCGAGGGGCTCGTCGTGCGGGCCGACAAGCGGCGGCTCGTCCGGGTCATCGCCAACCTGCTCGACAACGCCGAGAAGTACGCCGGTGGGGCGACCGGGGTGCACGTCGGGCTGTCCGACGACGCGGTGCGGATCGCCATCGAGGACGCGGGTCCGGGGGTGCCGGCCGACGAGCGCGAACTCGTGTTCCACCGCTTCGCACGCGGGGGTGGCGCCGGCCGGCGCAGCACCGGCGGCGAGGGCGTCGGCCTCGGCCTGTCACTGGTGACCGAACACATCGCGTTGCACGGCGGCCGGGTGAGCGTCGATGATCGTGCCGATGGCCAGCCCGGTGCCCAGTTCGTCGTCGAGCTCCCGGTGAACCGCGCGTGAGCCGTCGCCCCGCGGTCGCCCACGTCGGCCTGCTGGCCGCGCTGCTGCTCGCCGTCGCCGCCTGCGGGGTGCCGACCCAGAGCAGGGCCCGGGCCATCGCCAACGACCAGCAGATCTCCGACGTCACCACCCCGACCGTCGTGGCGGGCCCCACCGCCCGGCGCATCGAGCTGTACTTCGTCGACAGCGATCGGCTGGTGAAGGTGGAGCGGGGCATCGACCAGGTGCCCGACCCGACGGTGGCGGTCGACCAGCTCCTGAGCGGCGTGACGGCCCGGGAGAAGGATCGCGGCCTCGTCTCGGCCATCCCGCCCGACACCTCGGCCCATGCGGTGTCGCTCTCCAACGGCGTGCTGACCATCGACCTCAGCGAGAACTTCAAGCCGGTCGGCGACACCTACGTCGAGGCCTGCGCGCAGATCGTCTACACGGTCACCGCCCTCAGCGACGTGACGGCGGTGCGCTTCCTGGTGGACGGCGACCTCATCAACCCCCCGACCGTCGACGACGGGAACCTGCCGCAGGTCGACCGCTCCAACTACCGCACCCTCGCGCCGTAGTCGGGTCGGCGGCCATGACCCGAGCGGCGCCCGCCCCCCGCTCCCAGCCCGAGGATGCCTGGCTCCGCGACCTCGTCCCGATGCGGCCGCAGGGACCGATCGAGCTGATCGACCGGGCCACCCAGGTGCTGCGGACGCGCCTGGCCGACCTGCTGGTCGTCTCACTGGGCGTGAACGTCCCCATCTGGCTGGTGCTGGCCCTCGTCCTGCGGACCGAGTGGGCCCGCGGCCTCACCGACAACGTGCAGTGGTTCTGGTCGAGCGTCATCCCCGAACCCTTCCTCTTCGCAACGGCCGGCAACGGTGCCCACGGCACGCTCGCGTTCGTGCTCGGGCGGGCCCTCCCGTCCCTCGGCCTCGCCGTCACCGGCGCCGCGGCGGGGGTTCTCGTCGCCGCCTGGTCGTCGGGCCGGCCGATGACCGGAGGGCAGGCCCTGGCCACCGTCGCTCGCCGCGGCCACAAGCTGCTGGCCCTCTGGGCCCTCGTCCACCTGCTCGAGCTCGTGACCGTGATCGGCCTCTTCCTCGGCCCCCTGGTGTTCGGGATCACCGCGCCGTTGTGGGGCATGGAGGGCACAGCGGTCTGGAAGACGATCACCCGGTCGTGGCGGCTGTGCGTCGCGCAGTTCCTGCGGGTGGCGGTGGTCGTGGTGCTGTCGACCGCGCTGGCCACCCTGATCGGTGCGCTGCTCGGCGGCGCGCCCCTGCTCTTCCTGTTCGGGCTCGCCGGCCAGTGGATCGACCTCGGCGGGACGGCCGTCGTGTCGCTCGGCGGGGTGCTGCCCCACCTGGTGATGGATCCGCTGCTGGCCCTGTCGATGGCCCTGCTCGCGCTCGACCTGCGGGTGCGGGTCGAGGGGGCCGACCTGCAAGCCGATCTCGCCGAGCTCCAGGGCGCCCGTGGCTGAGCTCCGGCTCCCGCTCCCGCTCCAGGTCCCGGGCCCGGGGTCCGGTGACGGCCCGCAGCTCCCCGATCCCGGGTCCCGACCCGACCAGGCCGGCCCGGCGGCGCGGCGCGTCCTGTCCGGTGGCGACTACCACCACCGGGCCGCGGCCCGTTCGGTCATCCAGCGGATCGAGGACTGGATCCGGCGCCACCTCCCCCACATCCGCACCGGCGGGCAGCACGGGATGCCGACGGCGGTCTCCTACGGCATCGTGGCCGTGCTGGCCGTCCTGGTGGTCGGTGCGCTGGTGTGGGGCATCGTGCAGGTCCGGCGGGGTCGGCGGGCCGACGGGACGGACGACGGCGACACCGCCGAGGCCGGCGACATCGAGATCACCCCGCTGCGCTCGGCCGACCAGTGGCGGGCTGAGGCCGAGCGGCTGGAGGCCGCCGGACGGTGGCGTGACGCGCTCCGCGCCCGCTACCGGTCGACCGTCGGCCTGCTCATCGATCGGGAACTGCTCGACGACCTGCCCGGCCGGACCCCCGGCGAGCACCGCATCGAGTTGGCGGCCGCCGTGCCCGCCGCCGGTCCCCCGTTCGACACGGCCACCACGCTGTTCGAGGCGTCGTGGTACGGCCACCGACCGACCGACGCCACCGACCTCGAGCAGTTCCGCGAGCTGGCCGACCGCGTCTCGGCGGTCGCGGTGAAGCCGCGGCGCGGACCGGCGGACGACGAGCGGGGCGACGAGCCGGAGGACTCCCGATGAGCGGGCGGCGGGCCGGCCTCGGGATCGGGGCGGTGATCCTGGTCCTGTTCCTCATCGTCGCGCTGGCCCGCCCGCGCCAGGACCCCTACCTGCGACGGCCGCTCGACCCCCGCGGCACCGGGCCCGACGGACTGGCCGCGCTCGTCGCGGTGCTGCGGGGCTCCGACGCCGGCGTCCGCCTCGGTGGCCTCCCCGAGGCCGGCGACGATGTCGTGCTCCAGGTCGCCGACACGTTCAGCGGCACCCCGAGCACCCGCGTCAGCGACTGGGTACGGGCCGGGGGCACCCTCGTGGTGACCGACCCGAACGGCCGGCTCGCCGCCCCAGCGAACCGCTCGTCCACCGTGCGCTCCCGCGGCCGGGGGACGTGCCGGCTCGACGCCCTGGCCTCGGTGGCCGAGCTCGGGGTGGCCATCCCCCGGGCGCTGGCGATCACCCCGGGCACCACGGTGTGCTTCGCCGGGACCGACGGCGCCGGCCTGGTCGTGCGCCGGCTCGGTCGGGGCCTGGTGGTCACGCTGAGCAGCTACGAGCCGTTCCTCAACCGGGCGCTGGGAACCGGCGACGACGCCGCGCTCGCCGTCGCCTTGCTCGCTCCGAGGGTCGGGACCCAGGTCCGGGTGCTCGACCCGACCCGCTTCGTCTCGGACGCGAAGGTCGGCGACGGCACCGTGCTCGGCGCGGTCGGCGATCGGACCCGTCAGGCCATGCTCGAGCTGGTGGTGGCGTTCCTGGCCTGGGGGTTCTTCCGGGGCCGGCGGCTCGGCAAGGTGGTGCCCGAGGAGCTGCCCGTCACCGTTCCGAGCTCCGACCTCGTGCTGGCCATCGGCGAGATGCTCGGTCGTGGCGACGACCTCGGAGCGATCGCCGAGCGGTTGCGGCGACGGGCCCGGCGCGAGCTCGGCCTGGCCATCGGCCTGGGCGCCGCGCCCGACCCGGCCACGTTGATCGCCACCCTGCAGGCCCACGTCACCCTCGACGCCGCCGGCCTGCGCCGCGCCCTCGTCGACCCCGTCCCCGACATCGCGTCGTTGCTCGACGTGTCCCACCAGCTCGACCGCCTCCTGGAGGAGCTCCATGCAACCCATGCCGCCACCTGAGCCCGGCCTGCCGCCCGCCGCGGCACCGCCCCCACCAGCTCCGGCACCGGCCCCGGCACCGGCTCCGGCCCCGGCTGCCCCGCCGGCGCCCGGGCCCCCGACGAGCGCGTCCCGCGACTCCGTGCTGGCCATCCGCGGCGAGGTCGGCAAGGTGGTGATCGGCCAGGACCCGGTGCTGGCGTGCGTGCTGGCCGCCCTGCTGGTCGGGGGGCACGTGCTGCTCGAAGGCGTACCCGGCGTGGCGAAGACCCTGCTGGTCAAGACGCTGGCCACCGCCCTCGACCTCGACATGCGGCGCATCCAGTTCACGCCCGACCTCATGCCGTCGGACATCACGGGCCAGCTGGTGCTCGAGGACGGTCGGAGCGGGTTCACCTTCCGCCCCGGCCCGATCTTCACCAACCTGTGCCTGGCCGACGAGATCAACCGCACCCCGCCGAAGACCCAGGCCGCGTTGCTGGAGGCGATGGAGGAGCGTCAGGTGTCGGTGGGGGGCGAGACGCGGGCGCTGCCCGACCCGTTCATCGTGATCGCCACCCAGAACCCCGTCGAGTACGAGGGCACCTACCCGCTCCCCGAGGCCCAGCTCGACCGGTTCCTGTTCAAGGTCCGGGTGCCGTACCCGTCGGCCGCGGCCGAGGAGCAGATCCTCGCGGCCCACGACGCGGGGATCGACGTCCACGATCCGCGGGCCGCCGGGGTGCGCCGGGTGGCCGGGGCCGAGGACCTGGCCGCGGCTCGCCGCGAGATCGACCACGTCCGGGTCGATCCCGCCCTGTTGCGCTACATCGTCTCGCTGGTGCGGGCCACCCGCGACTCGCCGTCGGTGGCCCTCGGTGTCTCGCCTCGAGGCGGGGCGGCGCTGCTCCACGCCACGAAGGCCTGGGCCTGGTTGAGCGGTCGGGCGTTCGTCGTGCCCGACGACGTGAAGGCGGTCGCCGGCCCCGCGCTGCGCCATCGCCTGGCCGTCCGGGCCGAGCTGGCGCTCGAGGGCATCACCCCCGACCGCATCATCGAGAACCTCCTCGTCACCGTCCCGGCCCCCCGGTAGGTCCGACCGCCGTGCTCCCCGCCCTGACCCGTCGCCTGGCCCTGGTGCTGCTCGCCGTCGCGGGCCTGCGCCTGGTCCTGCCCGAGTCGTTGCCGGGCGGGGTCTGGGGCATCAACGCGGTCATCGCGCTGCTCGTGGTGCTCGACATCGTGCTGGCCCCCAGTCCCCGCTCGTTCGAGATCGGCCGCCAGCTCCCCGACCAGGTGGCGCTACGGGCCACCGCCGAGGTGGCCCTCGTGGTGCGCAACCAGCACCGGCGCGCGGTGTCGATCTCGTTGGCCGACGAGCTGGCCCCGTCGCTGCGGGCCGGCACCCGGCGCTGGCGGGTCCGCGTGCCGGGCCGCAGCGAGGTCAGGCTGTCGACCACCATCCACCCCGGTCGTCGCGGCCGGTTCGAGCCGAGCCGGGTGGTCCTGCGGGCCGAGGGGCCGCTCGGGCTCGGCGCCCGCCAGCGCACCATCGAGGTGCCGGGCCGGCTCAAGGTCGTCCCGGCCTTCCCGAGCCGCAAGGACGCGGAGCTGCGGCTGGCCCGGGCCAAGCGGCTCGAGCTCGGGGTCCGCAGCGTCCGCATGCTCGGCACCGGAACCGACTTCGACCAGCTCCGCGAGTACACCCCCGACGACGACTTCCGGCGCATCGACTGGGCGGCCACGGCACGCGGCGGACGACCCATCGTGCGCATGTACCGCGCCGAACGGAACCAGACCGTGCTGGTCCTGGTCGAGGTGGGCCGCAACATGGCGGGACGGGTGGCGGGGGTACCGCGACTGGAGCACGCGCTCGACGCGGTGTTCGCCCTCACCACGGTGGCGACGGGGCTCCAGGACCAGGTCGGCCTGGTCGCCTACGACGACCAGATCCGGGCCTCGCTCGCCCCGTCGCACCGCGCCGATCAGCTGGCCCACGTGGTGGAGGCCGTCTACGAGCTCGAACCCGAGTTGCTCGAGACCGACCACCTCTCGGCGTTCAGCCACACCCTCGCCCGCTTCCGTCGACGCACGACGCTCGTGGTCTGCACCGACCTCACCGAGGCCACCGTCACCGAGACCCTCCTCCCGGCGCTCCCGCTCGTCCTGCGCGACCACCTGGTGGTGATCGTGGCGGTCACCGATCCCGAGGTCGCAGCCTGGGCCGCCGAGCGGGTCACCGACGACGACGGGCTGTACCGCCGGGCCGCGGCCACCGGCGCCCTCGAGGAACGGGCCAGGCTGGCCGCCCGGCTACGGGGCCTCGGCGCCCTGGTGGTCGACGCCCCGCCGGGCCAGGTGGCCAGCCGCCTGGTCGACGTCTACCTCACCGCCCGCTGGGGAGGCCGGCTGTGATCTCAGGCTCGGGGTTCGTCTGCCGGGAGCATGGTCGCCCGACCGGCATCGCCGTCGACCGCGGCGTCGGCGAGTGGATCGTCGGCCCAGGCCTGGGGGCCTCGGGCGAGGGGGAGGCCGGCCAGGGGGTCGACCGGCGTCCACGACGGGCGCAGCTCCTCGAGGCTGCCCGAGTAGCCGGCCCGCACGGCGACCCGGCCGCGGCCGAACGCCCAGCCGAGGAAGGCCAGCCACACCGATATGCCGATCACCACCTTCACCGCGGCCGGTATGGCCGGCGCGCCGGTCACGAACCCCTCGATGGTGCCGGCGCCGACGAAGGCCAGCGCGCCGCCGAGGATGATGACGATGCTGCGCCGTCCCTCCTCGGCCAGCGCGGTCGTGCGGCTGCGGTCGCCCGGCGAGAACAGCGACCAGCCCACCCGCAGCCCGGCGGCGCCGGTGATCGTGATCGCGGTCAGCTCCAGCAGCCCGTGCGGGACGATGTACACCATGAACGTGTTCCAGAAGCGGCCCTGACGGGCGAACAGCCCAGCCACGACGCCGAGCTCCGACCCGTTCTCGAACAGGATCCACGCGCCAGGGAGCACCCCCAGCGCCCCCAGGCCGAACGCCAGCACCGCCACCTGGATGTTGTTGGTGGTGACCTTGCTGAAGAACACGATCGACGGGTTCTCGGAGTAGTAGGCGACGAAGTCCTTGTCGAGGTACTCCTGCTGCACGTGCTTCGGCAACACGAGGTCGACCCGCTGCGGAGCCAGCCAGAACAGGACGCCGAGGAAGATGGCCGAGCCCCACAGGACGAGCGCGGCCATGGCGATCTGGCGGCGGCACGTCCAGATCGCGGCGGGGAAGGTCCAGCCCAGGAACCGGCGCACGGTGGCCAGCCGCGCCACCCGGGCACCGTAGATCGCGGCGTGGGCCGCGGCCACCACCGCCGACAGGCGCCGCACCAGCCCGGCGTCGCGG
>Ga0209023_10005174_pt1 | contig 14402 bp, 19 predicted proteins | sample LakOneMetagenome_FD_187468 | JGI IMG/M metagenome (GOLD analysis project Ga0209023, IMG submission 187468) | Freshwater and sediment microbial communities from Lake Erie, Canada (SPAdes) (version 2) | ecosystem: Environmental > Aquatic > Freshwater > Lentic | place: Lake Erie, Canada...
CGTCCAGCCGGACCACGCCCTGCCCGTCGGGTGTCTCGACGACCTTATCCATAGTCACATCAGTCACAGCGCTCTCCTTTTTCCTCAGGAGTTACACCGTTTAACTTACAGACCCTTTTCGTCGACTACGGTCCGCAGGCATCGTCGGGCCGAGGTTCGTCGTCGTGACGGTGATGCCCCCTGTGCTTTGCAGATCACGGCGGATTGCATAGCCCTCTATGGCGAGATCGATTACGACGCCCGTCCGCCGCATCCGCGGTCGTTCGAAGTCGATCACATCGTTTCGTCGGTTGAGGCCGAGCAGCTCGGCTGGTCGCAGGATGACGTTGATGCGCTGGATAACTGTCAGGCCACTTGTCGTCAGTGCAATCGCGAGAAGTCCTCGGGGGGACGGAAGTTGGCTCCGATTCGTCCCACGTATCTGAATCCGCGTTTCGCTTGAAAGGTGTGGCTCTATGGCCAAGTACACGTCGTTGAATGAGGCGATGGTCGCCAAGGATGACCTTGCGGAGGCTGAGCGGCGGTACGAGCTTCTGGCTGAGGCTTTCGAGGCGACGCCGAATCTTCGCGGGAATCTCAACCCTGCGTTGGAGCGGGCGAAGGCCGAGATCCTGCGGTTGCGGGCTGCGGATGCTGCGAAGCCGGATGCTGCGACTGCTGGAGAGGAGTCCGGCAAGGTGGTGGCGATCGATCCCGGTCGTTTCCGGAAGTCGTCGGGCTGAACGCGCGCCGTGCCGACACCAGGCCGCGCCCTTCACGGTCGCTTCGCGGTTGCGGTTACGGTTGCAGTCCGGGCACCCTGACAGCAGAATCATGCAGTGTGTTCTGGGGGTTCCGCGTAGTCTATGTGTTTGGTCTCCTTGTGGTTGCGGGAGCATTCACGCTGTACTTCTCCGTTCGAATGCCTTGGGCCTATCGTCGAATCCTTGCCGAGCCTCTAACAATGCTGGTTGTAGCCGTCGGCGGCTTTGTCTTCGCGTGGAATTGCGTACTACCCCACCACGATAGAGAGCCACTGCCGCCTGGGGTTTCCGTTGAAAGCCCAGCATCTCTCGTCGAGAGTAGAAACGGCACTGAATCACCCAACCTGATGTCGGGGGCCATTTGGATTGAGAGCCACGACAAAGAAGACGAGGTTGACTTTTATCCTGCGACGCTGGGATATGTTCCTCCACCGTTTCCAAATGATGGACTGAGAGTGCTCTTATCGGTCTCCTATGAAAGGTCCGTCACCGAAGACGTACCAATTCAATTGGCCGTGACTCTACCGACCGGCGCAGTTGACCCTAAGTGCAGTGGTCCGCCTCAGCAGAAGATCGAATGCATACCGGACAAACAACGGAGCGCCGTGGATCCCAACGTCGCCTTCGTTTCTCGACTGATTCCCGGATGGAAGCCGAGCGATCGATATTTGTTGGTTTCTGGTGTTGTAAGCCGAGGCTCGAACTACTTCACGTGCTTCATCGATGTCAGGGGCACCAACGGAATCGTAGCCGCCCAGACCGGTAGTCGAGCGCGGGTGGTATTCCCTACGTTCATCTACCTGGGGTCTCTGGCACAACCGGTGATAGTGACTGGCGCTGGTTTGCCGCATGGAGATGATTTCACGTGGTCACCTCGCTCCCTTATGCCGGACATGAACGTCTGGCTGTACAATCCTGCTGACGTTTCTGCGAACGCATCAGCGGCGCCGATAACCGGCGTCAACGAACATGCCGACCGTAGAAATGACGACCTTACCTTTTGGGCTGGAATCATTTTTGGCGTGGCTGGGGCCGCGTTCATAGGCTTCTTGCAGAGCGTATTCTCCCATTTTCGACCAGCAGCAAAGTGACTCGGTCTGCCATCCAAAGCGATGACTGGGTTCGAACCGGGGGGACTGTGCTTAACGGGGTCAGGTTTTACAAGGATTGCCTCAGGCAACCCCCACCCCTCAGTCCGCCAGCCGTGCGGTCAATGGCCGCCAACTCAAGGTTAATGGCCAGACCCGTCTTCCCACGCAACGATGTCGGCGAGACGATATCGGGCGTACTTCCCGAACCGCGCATACGGCGGCCCATACCTCTTGTGCGCCCACTGATCCAACGTCTTCGGCGCAATACGCAACCGGGCCGCGACCTCCATACGGGTGAGCCACAGCTCTGCCGGCCCCTGCGTGGAGTCGGCATCCTCGGCCGGGCCATGGTCTGCGGGCTTCTGGACAGCCCGCGAGTCCACGTATCGATCGGGGATGAAAGGCGGCAACCCGCCGATGTAGTTGTCCAGGTCGCCGCGTCGGAACTTCCATTCCCCACCATGTTGGACGGCCAGCAGGTCTCCGCCTATACGGAGGTCATCGACGATGCGCGGGGTGGCGGACAGGTAGTGGGCGGCGCCGTCGCGGTCATAGAGCCCTCGATCAGTCATGCCCGTGAACATCCTCGATGCTGACGACGGGGGTTGGGGCTGGTGGCCGGCTGCCGTTGGGCGGCTCAGGGTCACGTCAGGGTCACAAGCCCACCGGATTCGACCACACTTCTCAGTACCCGCCACATACACAAACGCAGGCCGGGAAACGAATCCCACTCACCGACCAACCCCGACACCTCCGTGAATCGCCCTGGAAATCCCGGAGGCTCCCGACCTTGGAAACGAGGATGGAGTCATGCCGAAGGAGCAGTCGCCGGGGAAGCCGACCACACGCCGCTATAGCCCAGAGGAGAAGGCCGCCGCGGTGCGGATGGTCCGCACGCTGAGGGCCGAGTTGGGGACCGAGCAGGGCACGGTCGCGCGGGTGGCCCGCCAGCTGGGCTACGGGGTGGAATCGGTGCGGTCCTGGGTCCGTCAGGCCGACATCGACGAGGGCCTGGCCCCGGGGGTTTCGACAGTCGAGTCCCGCAAGGTCCGCGAGCTTGAGCAGGAGATCCGAGAACTCAAGCGCGCCAACGAGATTCTGAAAAGAGCGGCCAGTTTCTTCGGGGCGGAGCTCGACCGCCAACACAAGAAATAGTGGCGTTCATCGACGCCAACCGCGCCGAATTCGGGGTCGAGCCCATCTGCACCGTCCTGCGCACCGCAGGGGTGCAGGTGGCCCCGAGCACCTACTACGACACCAAGAACCGGCCGCTGTCGGCACGCGCCCAGCGTGATGCGGAGTTGGGCCCCGCGCTCGTGACGCTCTGGGAGGACAACTACAAGGTCTATGGGGCCCGCAAGCTGTGGAAAGCAGCACGTCGAGCGGGTCACGACGTGGGCCGCGATCAGGTGGCACGGCTGATGCGGGCGGCCGGCATCGAAGGGGCGCGGCGCGGCAAGAAGGTCAAGACCACCCGGTCCGATCCGGCCGCGGATCGGCATCCCGATCTGGTCAAGCGGAAGTTCACCGCGAGCGCGCCGAACGCGCTTTGGGTGACGGATCTGACATTCGTGCCGACCTGGGCCGGGGTGGCCTACGTGTGCTTCCTGACCGACGCGTACTCGCGGATGATCGTCGGGTGGCGGGTGGCCTCCCACATGCGGACCACCATGGTGCTCGATGCGATCGAAATGGCCCGCTGGTCTCGCGGAATCCTGTTGCCGGGCTTGACATGTCACTCCGACGCCGGATCGCAGTTCACCTCCATACGTTACGGCGAACGACTCGCCGAGATCGGCGCGGTGCCCTCGATCGGATCGGTCGGGGACAGCTTCGATAACGCGCTCGCCGAGACGGTGAACGGCTACTACAAGACCGAACTGATCTACGGGCCCGCCCGCAGCGGGCCCTGGAAGACCGTCGAGGACGTCGAACTGGCCACCCTGGGCTGGGTGCACTGGCACAACACCACCCGCCTACACGGCTACCTCGACGACCTCCCGCCGGCCGAGTTCGAAGCCGCGTTCTACGATGCCCAACGGAGCGACCAACCCCTGGTCGAAATCCAATAGCCCGAGTCTCCGGCGGATCCAGGGCGATTCAATGTGACGTTGCAACGTGCGAGTCAAATACCGCGGTGAATCGGCATGCGCGTCAAGCACTTCCTGTGCGCGAGAAGCCCAGTCGTGAGTCATTTCAACGAATTCCGGGATCCCGGCGTCGCGTTCGACTGAACCAGGCTTGCCCAAGGCTACGAATGAATTCGTCTCCGAAGTGCCTTCTTTGATGAGCGGTTCTATCGCTTTGCACAGTGCTTGGTCACCCGAATCGGCAGCAGCTGTCGTTGCTTGCGGTGCTGTCTCGACCCGATTCACTCGATCGGGTTCGGGGACCAATCCGATCAGAGCGACCACGAGAGCGGCGGTGGACATGAACACCGCCACCAACGCCAGCCCGAGCGTCAGTCCTCGGCCACTTCGGCGGCGAGGAGGCGTCAGTTGCGGGGGCCCCGCTCCGGGTGGCCCTGAGCTCGGGTACATGGCTACAAGTCTAAGACCTGGCACTGGCGTGGGACTACACAAAATAGGCCGTGCCGTATATCGGCAGTCATTGCGGCACTGCCGATTTCGAGCATCAGCGCTGCTAGCGCCGCCGCCACGCGGCGTCTAAAAGTCGGGATGGTTGACCTGGTTGGCAGCGGCGGCGGCGCGGCGCAGATCGTCGACAGACATGGTTTGTGGGTCGGACTGGTTTGACTGCGCTACGCAACTGTCGGAGCCCTTCGCGTGACTACCGTTCGCGGGATCAATCACCGGCTGTCTGACGGTCGTTGTCATCGTCATCGAGACCGGCAGAATCTGCGTCGGGCTGGTTCATCTGCTCGCGGATGGCGGCTACGCGAGCTGCGCGTTGCGGGTCAGCCAACAGTTTGGCCAGGCGTGCGCTGCCACGATCTTGCGCGGTCATGGGTGAAAGGTATCCTCCGGGCTTTGATACTCTTTGTAATCCGTTTGGCGTCATCATTCTGCAGGGGTTCGCCGGAGAGGATTCCGAGCTACGTCGGGGAGCGTTGGTAGGTCGGAACGGTATCGCTCTCTCTTGATCCGGACGTGTGAGCAGCGGAATGCGCGGACATCCAATGGGAATGGGATCAACCGATCCGAATTCGCTTCGTCAGCGCGCAGGCCTAACTAACGGCGGCCGTGCCCCTCAACGAACAACGACTACCACGCACAGAAGGTCCAAATGGGCGAGTCGGGCCTACCGTCGGCGACCAGCGTCCCGACGCTGCGCGATGCTACGAGCCATGAGGTTTTTCTTAAGTGTCGACCTGCAGAGCGACTGCGCCAAGATCTCGTGATCGGCGGCATTGGGCCGCAGTCTCCCTCTACGCGGAGCAAATCCAATGCTCGGACCCGTCGGGGGAGGGCTTAGCGATGAGGGGAGCGCAGAAGAGGTTGGGGTTGACCGGTAGATCAGCGATGACCCCGCCCGAGGCCGCGACTTGCTTGCATCGCCAAGAATAGGCGTCCTGAGGAGACACCAGGTAGGCCTGACCTATGGAGAAGCCGTCTGCAGCAGGGTACTGGTCGCCACAGGCGCTGCTGAAGTTGACAGTGTCTCCAGCGTTGGGTGTAGCGGCGGCGGGTGGCGCGACAACGACGGTAGCTCCAGCTGCGATCAAGGCCAGTGCGAAGGGCCGGGCAAATCGCCGACGGTTGCTGGAGGTCACGACTTTTCTCTCTGTTTGGTAGGTGGGAAATCGTTGTCGTCCACGATGTTGGTCGCTCCGATCTGAGTGCCCGTTACAGCAGTGGGCCCCAAGTGGGGCTTGCGGGCTCTTGTGCCTCTACGATGTCGCAGGTGGGGGGCGTTGCGGACGCAGATCAAGGCCAGACTGAAAAGCTTACGGAACTGGCTCTGTCGTGCATTGAAGAGTTCGCTGTGGATGGCCCGCAGGGGGTGCAGGGCGGTGTGCGGCGAGGTCAGCTCAAGTTGGCGATGAGGGTCGCCGTCGTAGAGGCGGACCGTATCGCGCCCGGCAGGTCGGACACAGCGCTGGCCGCCGCTGCCGCGCTCGCTTTGATCGAGAATGCCGGCGTCACTGGTTCCGGTGAGGACACCGGACGCATCTTCAAGCAGCATCCCGATTCCACTCCAGTCAGAGACGGAGTTTTCAGCCAGTACGGGCTGTTGGTTCTTGCCGCCGGAAAACTCGCGGAGGACATTGGACTGAGCCAGTTGACGCCTCGGCCGAGCCAAGTCCAGAGCCTTGCCGCCGGTGACAGCCTTCGAAAGCTCCTGCAGCGCAGCGTCGACAACCTGGAGGCCGGGCAGCCGGCCGACGAGTGGTGGGACAGCTCGTTGCCGGTCCTTGTCCAGATGCTTGAGCGCTATGCCGAACCCACCGGCGTCTACCCCACACTGAAGCCTTACCGCTTCGCGCGTCAGCGCCAGACGACGGGGGCGCCCACAGATGTCGCCGCAGAGGTCCCCGACCTCGTCGAACCCAAGACCAACAATTCGGTTCCCCCGCCAGCAGAGCCATTGGGCTGGTCGAAGTTCTGCGCGCATGTGGCTGGTACGCGACCGCGGGTCGCCGTCTTGGTCGCGGTGGTGACAGTCATGGCGTGCATCGGCCTGGCCGAAGCCGTTGCGCCGATTCCACGGGCGCTGTTCGGTTGGCAAGACACATACGTGGACTCGTACCCGATCCCCTCGTTGCCGCCCCCTGTCGAAGGCGTGGACTCGCCATTGACCTTGCCGAACACTCGCGTCCAACTGTTCTTTATGGAGCAGGGCTCCCAACAGGGGGCCACCGACCAAACCGTCAACGGCCGGTTGCCTGTGGCGACCGCCGCCGTTATGCCGCTGCAGTACCAGATTGCAACATTTCAGGTCCTGCTGTCGAAGACCCGTGCGGACGCCGATGCCGACTCTAACCTCAAACTTTGGGTCCAGGCTCCTCTGCCGATGGATATCAACGGAGCGACATTGATGAAGACCCCGCTCAAGGAGAGCATTCCGCAGCCCGAGCTCAACACCGTCAACGGAATCGGCGGAAAGGCGGTAGAGGTGCCGTCTCTCGACGACGGCGACGTCCTCTACCAGTTCCAGGTCGTGGCGCGGCCCGACAGGACGAACAACGGCTACTTCTGCGGCTACAACGCCAAATTCGTGCAGGTAATGGTGCGCTCCGAAGACAAGACCAAAACCAGTCAAGATGGCGTGGTCACGCCGTACCCGCTGTATGTGCCCCGCGGGGAAGGTTGCTGACCACCTCATGCCAGCGGACTCCATCAAAGTGGCTGTCGGTCGACCGATGACACCACCGCGCCGGGCCGTGTTACCCGACCGCCTTAAGTGACCCTGCCTTGGACAAAACCTTTCGAAGTGAGGCCTTCTCAAGGTCTGCTTCCTGCGCCTTGCGCTGATCTATGGCGCTGTCCAGCTCGTCCAGTTGGGCGGCGGCGATCTCCGCATCCAGCAACGAGCCGATGTAATCGGAGATTGTCTTAAAACCCTTTGCCGTTGCCAAGACCTGGACAGCAGCCTGGTACGTCGCCGTGACCTTCACCTGCAGATTCTTGTCCCGCGGCTCCGGAGAGGGTGCGGCGTCGGTGGACGATGAAGCGTCGTCGTCTGCCATTGATCTCGTTCTCCTCGTACCGGTGGTCCGCTTCGGGCATCGCCCGCCCAGTTATAAGGGGCATGTCAGGTGCGATCTAACCCGGCCGCAGTATTCTCTGCGCCCGCTCTTAGATCGGACATTGGGTCAAGTTAGCACCTGATTCCCCGGATGTCGCGATTCTAAGCCATGTATGCACCAGCGCAGTCTGTATTTATTCAGAGATTCTTGCTATTGCGAGAATCTACAGATTCTGTAGATACTGGCATCTGTCATGTAGTCCAGGTAAGGAGAAGTAGGTGAAGATAGCAACTAGTGCAGGACGTGGGCTTGGAGTGGTTTTTGCGGCAGCGCTCCTAGCGGTGGTGATGATGTTTGGCAGCGCGGTCCCGTACCTTGTCGACAGCGGTCAACTCGCAGTTGCCGAGGCTGATGAGGGCAAGCCAACGCGGATCAAAAGAGGCGTGGGCTGGTTCATCGTTCAGGAGGTCGCGTCGGCGGTGATCGAGTTTGTCGTCAACTCGCCCAGCCCGAACAACGCGCAGGATGTGCTCAACAAGATCCTCGCTTCAGCGCCACACTTCTCGTCGGTCAGCGATCCACAACAGATCGTCTGGCAGGCGGCCCCGATCGCCGGGCCCGCCAACGGTGTGATCTACGGGAACGCGACTAACTTGTTCAACAGCATGGCCGCGGCCGGGCAGCGTACCGGGAACACCTCACTGCGCAACGGCGTCTATACGGTCACCCTAGCGAAGGGCGGCACGTCAAAACCGCCAGTGCTCACCATTTCCAACGCGGCGATCACCAAGCGGATCATGGTCCTCGCCCGCTAGTTATTTCTATCCTCAAGGGCGCCCCCCCGCTAGCAGGGGGCGCCCTTTTGGTATCTGTTCAGGCGTCGACGAATTCCGCAAAAAACTGTGGACCAAACACCGAGAAAGGTTCCACCTCATACTTGGAACCCTAACCTCGCCACGCGGATGGGGATGGGTCGGTTCAACAGGTAGACCAGCGGCTTCCCCCAAGGTAAGGACCCTCGTCCGTGTGGTGTCGCTGAGGTACACGAAATGCGAATGTAACTGCTCGCGCACGCACCAGACCTCACCCAAGCCAGCGGTGATCTGTGGCCCCTTGGAGCCACGTGTAGACCCATCGAGACACTGCCGGCTTACTGGGCCGAGGTAAAAGCCCTTCGGAGCCATGATGACTGCACCGGCCTTGCGCTGAATCGACCTGGTGACAATTTCTACCTGGTGAAGCGGACCGATACCAATGTTTTCTCGGCGTGGTCAGGAAGCCATGTTCTTTGTGAGCGATCTTCCCGCCGTGACGGGATGCGAGGATTGCGAGGAACAATTCCGCGTTTGGTCTTCCTGGGGCGGACGGATCGACCACAGCAGCACATTCCGATGGTTACGGGCGCCGTCGTCCTCGATTGTCCAGCCCAAAGTACGCAGAGCAGCAGCGTTCCGCTTCAGTGCCGTGGTGACGTCGCGGCCATTCTTGGGCCATCCAATAGGACGCCGACCGCCGTCGCTGGTCGGCTGCACAATCGCGAGGAGCTCGGCGCCCGTCTTCCCTAATAGCGGTTCAGTGCAACTGTTGCGCATCGACTCGATGAAGACATCGCCCTGGAGGCTATCTTCGCTCAGCTGGTTCGCTCGAGCCACATAGCGCGCAAGTCCATTCGTTCCCATTTCGCTATCCACTACAGCCAGCAGGCGAGCGAAGTCGGCCATCCTTGGAGTGAAGCCGAGGCTGGCGATGGGCCGGCCATTGTGCACTGTCGCTGCGAGATTAAGCAGAGCGCCCATGATCCTCGGACGAGCCCTCGCCCAGTCTTGATAGATCTCTGATTCTGCTCTTCGGGAGCGTAGATCGATCCTCTTGAGTTCCACCACAGCGAGTCGCTCCGCGAGATCTGGGCGCAACGCGCCGACATCGATCCCATTGAGAATGAGGCATCGGCGGAAACTCACGATTGACAGTCCTCCGTCCGTGTACAAAGCACGTTTGACGCTGCCGTCTCCAGTCACCGCTCTGCACAACGAATCTGACAGCCAGGGTGGGATACCAGACAAGTTGTCGAGGGCAACAACCCAAGAGCCGGCAGCCGCCGTAACCCACGAATCGGCGTCGCGAGGTGCCTGTCGGAGAGGCACAGGCGAGGGATCGATCAGTGTCAACGTCGGGTGAATCTGGACCCCTTTTCGTCGGTTGAAAGTGAACCCCCTTCTAGGTTTGTTTGGTGGTCGTGGCCGCGGGGACGCGGCCGAGGTCTCGGTCTTTGAGTCGGTAGCTGTCTCCTTTCATGGAAAGGACGTCGGCGTGGTGGACGAGGCGGTCGATCATGGCGGCGGCTACGACGTCGTCGCCGAAGACTTCGCCCCATCGGCCGAATGGCTTGTTGGAGGTGACGATCAGGCTGGCTCGTTCGTAGCGGGCGGAGATGAGTTGGAAGAACAGATTGGCCGCTTCGGCTTCAAATGGGATGTAGCCGACTTCGTCGATGATCAGCAGTGGGACGCGGCCGAGTTTGATCAGCTCGTCTTGGAGTCGGTCGCCGTGGTGGGCGGCGGCGAGGCGATCGACCCATTGGGCTGCGGTGGCGAACGCGACGCGGTGGCCGGCCTGGCAGGCCCGGATGCCCAGCCCGATGGACAGGTGGGTCTTTCCTGTGCCCGGTGGTCCGAGGAAGATGACGTTTTGCTTAGCGGCGATGAAGTCCAAGGTGCCTAGGTGGGCGATCTGCTCGCGTTTGAGTGAGCGTTGGTAGTCGAAGTCGAACTCTTCCAATGCTTTTCGTGCCGGGAATCGTGCAGCCCGGATGCGGCCTTCACCGCCGTGAGCCTCGCGGGCGGCGACTTCGCGCTGCAGACACGCCGCCAGGAACTCTTCGTGTGTCCAGGTCTCAGCGCGGGCCCGCTCAGCCAATCTGGGAATCGCGTCGGCCAGTGAGGGTGCTTTGAGGGCGCGGGTCAAAAACGCCAACTCTGCACCGACATCGCGGCCGAGTGCCGCCGTGCGCTTGGTCGTCACGAGGCGACCTCGCCGTCGAGACCGAGGATGCGGTCATAATCGGCCAGGTCCCGATAGTCCACTCCGTTGTCATTGGGCGGTGTAGCCGTGGCCAACCAGCGCTGAGTGCGCAACCTTGCCGCGGCCGTGACGTGGGTGGGATCGCTGATCGTTTGGTGCGATGCCCAACAACGCTGGTGCTCGCCGACGAGGGCGGTGTCGCAATGGACGAGCACCGTGTGCAGGTCGGCGGTGACGGTGACCTTGCGTCCGATCACCGAGGGATGCACCGAGTAGTCGTTGGCGTTCAGGCGCACGTAGTGGTCCCGGCCCAGCCGCACTGTGGTAGTCCAGCCGACCGCCGGCGGCGCGGGTGGCAACGCCACCATCGCTGCCGAGTCGGCGGCCCATCGATCCGTTGGCCGGCATCGCAGGCTGCGATGGGTCCGCGCGTTGGCGACCACTAACCAGGTGCTGAGTTGTTCGTTGAAGTCCGCTGGTGAGGTAAACGACCGGCCAGGCAGAAACGAGGTCTCCAGGTATCCGTTGGCCCGCTCGACGAGCCCCTTGGCTTCGGGGTCACCGGGGCGGCACAGCACCACTTTGATGCCCAGCATTCCGCGGAAGCCGTTCATCGCCGTGGTCAGCTCCGGCTTGCCGGCCCGCCACTTGCCGATTGCAGATTCGTTGTCCCACACCAAGGCGCGCGGCGCGGCGCCCCAGCCACGCAGCAACTCCCAATGGCCGCACAGAAGATCCGGTGACTGCCGGCTCGGCAGCATCACCGCAGTGATCATCCGCGAATACCCCGTGACCATCACCAACACCGGAGGACGACCCATTTGGCCATAGCCCAAGGGAATGTCTACCGGCGGGAACCACAGATCGCACTGGGCGAGCTCGCCGGCCAGATACTGTGTGCGCCCCGACGGATCCGGTGGCAGATACAACGGACGTAACTCCCGGATGCGATCTTTCAGGATCGTGATCCCATAGGCCCAGCCGATCCGCTCGGCGATCACCGTGGCCGGCATCCGCGGATACGCCTGCAACAACTCACGGATCTGCGGCTCGACCGCATCAACCTTCGAGCCCTTCCCCGGCCGCTGATACTTCGGCGGCCCCTCAGCAGCCAACGCCCGCCGCACGGTATTGCGGCCCACACCCAACACCCGGGCGATCGCCTTGATCGGCATCCCCTCCGACCGGTGCAACCGGCGAATCTCGGCCCAATCCTCCACTGACATCACATCCTCAGAATCAACCGAGGGGTCCAAATTCGGCCGACGATTAGGGGTCAGTCTTCACCCGACGCCGACAATCAGATCGACAATTATTCTCGTGACAGTGCTTTTCGCGCTGCCCTGCTCGGCGAAAAGGGCTAATACCGGATGTGGCGTGTCGCTGCTCACGAGGGCTGCAATAAGCGTGGCCAAGAGGATGGGGCGGTCTTCGACAGCCACATTGATGAATTCCCATAGCAGGTCGAGATTCGGCTCACCGGCAGGAAGGGTCATTTCACCGGTCAACTTGGTTCGCAGGAATCGAACTGGCGCCGACGGAAGGAGCGACCACCTGCCATCGCTTATTCGAAAGACCTGGCCATCGAGGCGCCCAGTGTCGACGTAAACGGCATCTGTTGCACTTGCTACCCGCAGGTATAGGCGTTCAGGCTGTTCCCGCGCCGCTAGACCGTCGAGAATCGAAATGGCATCCATCAGTGCTTGACCGCCCGCCGCGGTCCCATTATCCGAAAAGTATTGAGCAGCAAGGTCTGCGCGCAAGCCGGCTCGGCCACCACGAAGAGGTATAGCAATATGCGGCTGTGACTTTCTCGCCCCGAAGGGCTCACCGTCGTCGGTGCAACCTAGGTGGTATTGCTCCTTGGCCAGCTCGACGAGTCTTACGGCAGCAGACTTCTTTTCCTGCGAGGCGGGTGTTGGGGTCATATGCTCCGGTTCGCTTTGTGCATGAACGACAGGTTCGAGGTCGGCAAGACTGAAACCAGCTGCATAGTGGTCAGCAAAGTCCTTACCTGAACGCGGTTCGACGATGGTGACGCTGGATGCTATGGCATAGAGGTGTATCGCCACCGCAGACGCGTGACGGCGTCCTACTTCGTCTCTATCGGCAACAATCACGACTTTCTTGCCGCGCAACGGACTCCAGTCAAAGTTGGCTGATTTGCCCGCCCCCATCGCAGGGCAGACGGCAGTGCCTCCCGCCGCCTCGACCGCCAAGACGTCCTTCTCGCCTTCGACGACGTAGACGAGCTCGGCGTTCGCAATAAGGTCAGCACGAAATAGGCTGCGCCCACGTGTATTACCGGACTGGCGAAACCGCTTCTGAGGGTCACGATGCACCCGGCGTTCGTCGGGATAGACATACGTGGCACCGCGGGGAGCGTCGAATAGATCAGCAAGCGTCATATCAAGCGCGCGGACCACCGATTCGGTGTCGCAGCCCGCATGGCAGTAAATGAGCACCTGACCCTCTATCGCGGTGACGGCAAGTGACGGGTTCCGGTCATCGTGGGCCGGGCACTGTGCCATAGCACGGTCATCTCGGACAACGACTTGGCGATCACTGGTATTGAGCGCTGTGAGAATCCGCTGGTAGGCCGTTTCCGCTGGCTGAGGCAGTGGGTTCATCGTGTAGCACCGTGCGAGAAACCAGGGCCTTGCTCTTGTCGGTGGTGGGCAAGTTTTCGATCCTTGGGACCGCGATCGGGAGTTAAACTCGACATGAACCGTCCTCTGCGAAGGGTGGCAGTTCTCCGAGAGGCCCTGGGGCTCAGCCAGGGTCTCTCATTTTCATTGCTTCAGGCGGCGCCGTCACCTCCACGGCGGGTTGCGCTCTCTTGTTCGGCGATCCATCGCTCGACTTCGCTGCGTCGGTAAACAACTCGACGCCCCAACGTGAAACTTGCTGGTCCCGTCCCGGCATGGCGCCAGTACCGGAGAGTGCCCACTGGCACACCAGTGAGATCCGAGACTTGGCGGGCTGACATGATGCTCATTGATGTTCCTTTCACATCATAATGCTGAATCAACACCGCCAACGATCGCACTTTCCTTGGTGTGGGTCAAGCATTACAGTGTGATTTGTGCATGATGATCCTCCTGCGGGCGCTGACGAAGACTTCAGCCAGACGTTTGGGCGGAACATGCGCATAGCGCGCGGACAAAGGGGTTGGAGTCAGAGGCAACTCGCAGAGGCTTTGGAAGGCCAAGGTGTTCGACTCGACCCCTCGGCCGTTACGCGAATCGAGCGCGGTGATCGCGAAGTCAAGCTGCGGGAGGCGGCCGCGATTGCCGACTGTCTGAACACCGATCTTCAGCAGCTGCTGATGCCTTCAGGTCCGGACCGGTTGAGCGCGGTTCTCGCGGTCCGAGGGTTCGCCGAGAAGCGGATGCGGGCGGGTCGATTCGCATTCGCTGAGCTCGGCCACTACGCCCGAACGATGCAAGAGCTTCTGGAGCTAGCGCCAGAAGCCATGGATCGACTCCGCCGACTCCGTGGTCGTTCTGAGGAACTAGACGCTCATGACCACGTCGTCCTCGAACTAAAAGAGTTACTGGCCGACTTGCATTGGCAGAAGCCAGATTTCGAAGTCGCGGACGTCGATGAACGGCTCGGCGATGTACTCCAACGGGTCGTGAATGCGGCCGTCGACAACCTGTTTGTTGGCGCGAATTCCGAGGACGTCGGCGTAGACGAGCCTCGCGACGTGAACGGGGACGATGCAGAGGCGTAATCGGCGGGGTGGTGTCGAGGACCGCTGGCGCCGTGCAGACGGCAGTCCATCAGTACGTGCCGGAAAGGGGCGCCGCTGGCTGGCCCGCTACGTCGACGACCAGGGGCAAGAGAACACCAGGTCCTTCGATCGCAAATTGGATGCTCAAGCCTGGCTTGACG
>Ga0209023_10005175_pt1 | contig 14401 bp, 11 predicted proteins | sample LakOneMetagenome_FD_187468 | JGI IMG/M metagenome (GOLD analysis project Ga0209023, IMG submission 187468) | Freshwater and sediment microbial communities from Lake Erie, Canada (SPAdes) (version 2) | ecosystem: Environmental > Aquatic > Freshwater > Lentic | place: Lake Erie, Canada...
TTGTGGCGGCTGTAGCCCATGCCGCCGTGGACCTGCATCGCGCGGTCGGCGGCTTCGCAGCAGAGCCGGTTGGCCCAGTAGTTGCACATCGAGACCTTGTCCGAGACGGAGAAGGCGCCGTACTTGTCCATCGACCAGGCGGTCTTGTGGATCAGCGCACGGAGCATCTCGCACTGGGTCTGCAACTCGACGAGGGGGAACTGGATCGCCTGGTTGGTCGCGAGTGCCTTGCCGAACGGCTTGCGCTGCTTCGCGTACTCGACGGACTCGTTGATGCAGTACTGCGCGGCGCCGAGGCTGGATGCGGCCTGGCGGATCCGGTTCTCGTTGAAGAAGTGCTGCACTACCTGCAGACCCTTGCCCTCACCGCCGAAGATCGCGGACTGCGGCACCCGGATGTCCTTGAAGGACACGTGGGCGTGGTCGGTCGGCATGTTGAAGGTCCACAGGAACTGCTCGATCTTGAACCCGGGCGAGTTGGTGGGCGTGAGGAAGGCGGTGATGCCCTCGCCGTCGCCGGCCTTGCCGCTCGTGCGGGCCATGATCATGTCGTACTGCGCCGTGTGAATGCCGGTGTTCCACGTCTTCTCGCCGTTGATGACCCACTCGTCACCGTCGCGATAGGCGTTCGTCTCCATGTGCGTCGCATCGCTGCCGTGGTTCGGTTCGGTGATGCCGAACGCGAAGTGGCGGCGCCCCTCGGCCAGGTCCTCGACCCACTCGGCCTTCTGCTCGTCGGTGCCGTACCGGATCATCAGCAGCAGGCCGACGTTGTTGCCGACCACCGAGTGCTCGTTCTGCAGGTCGTTGTGGAGGCCGAGGCCTTGGCTCGCGAAGTGCTCGCGGATGATGGCCATGCCCAGGTTCGTCCCGTCCTGGCCGCCGTACTGCTTCGGCAACGGGTACCGGTAGTGCCCGGCCTTGTCGGCACGGCGCTTGGCCTCGTGGAGGAGCAGCTCCCACTCGTGGTTCGGCAGACCGCCGCGGTCCCAATCGGTGCGGGCGTCCTCGCGACGGTGGTCGAAGAAGCGATCGTTGTCGTCCTGGGCCTGCAGCGGCTTGATCTCACGCTCGACGAAGTCGTCGAGCACGACCAGGTAGTCGGCGAGCTCTTGGGGGATGTCGAAATCCATGTTCAGTTGCGTCCTTCGATGTTCGGCGCCGCAGCGCTCACTTGATGGCGAGTGGGTTGATCGGCGAACCGACCGCGTTGGTGAACTTGATGGGTGGCGCCGTGAGGAGGAACTCCCACACACCGTCCTGCTCGCAGTCGGCGGCGAGCTCGTCGAAGTCGAGGATCTCGCCGAGGGTCATCCCCATGTCGCGGATCAGGACCATGTGGACCGGCAGCAGCTCGGTGTCGATCTGACCCGGCAGCACCTCGATCGCCCAGTTGTCCGATGCGACGACGGCGACGTCGCGCTCGTGGAGCCACTCGCAGCAGTCGAGCCCGAGGCCGGGCTCACCGGCCATGAACGCCGCCGGATCCTTGTCCTGCTTGAACTTCGTCCGCCAGCCGGTGCGGAACAGGAGGATGTCGCCGGGACCGACCGTGACGCCTTGTGCTGCGCATGCGGCGTCGAGATCGGCCGGCGAGATCGCGTACCCCTGCTCGAGCCACTCCACGCCCTTGAGGCGGGCGATGTCGAGCAGCACGCCGCGGCCGACGATGCCCTTCGCCATCTTGTCGATCGAGCAGTGCATCGCGCCCTTCGGGCCGACGTCGCTCGCCGGGAAGCCGTTGTACATCTGGTCGTCGTAGAAGACGTGGGCGAGCCCGTCCCACTGCGACGCCGCCTGGAGCGGCATGAACACGTAGTCGTCGGCGTAGTGGAACGCGCCGGGGAAGTCCTGCTGCGCACCCGTCTCGGACATGAGCCGGACCGGGTTGATCCGGCCGCCGCCGGGCTGCGGCCCGTTGACGTCGAACGGGATGCCGAGGTCGAAGATCGCGCCGCGCCGCACCAAGGTGCTCGCGTGCTTGATCCGCTCGGGCGTCAGGAAGTTCACCGTCCCCCGCTCGTCGTCGGAGCCCCATCGGCCCCAGTTGCGCAGTCTCGTGCCGATCTCGCGGAAGTCGTACATGTCGAACAGTCCCCTCTGTCATGTTTCGAACAGTTTGCATCGAGAACTGACGACACCGTCAACTGGAACCGCTTGACACTGGGTGGGCCGACCAAGTTGGATGGGCTCGCAGTGGTGAGCCGGGGGGAGCTTCACGATCGGCTCATCATGCGCGTGCGTCTGTTGCACCACGTCGCAGCGGTTCCTCCGAGCCGATGCGCCCACACCAGGAGGTTTCACATGTCCGAACTGATCGAGGTCGCCAGCGGCTTGCAGTTCCCAGAAGGTCCGATCGCGATGCCTGACGGCTCCGTCATTGTCGTCGAGATGTTCGGTCCTCGGCTCACCCGCGTGCTCCCCGACGGCAGCACCCAGACCATCGCCGAGATCCCCGGTGGTCCGAACGGTGCCGCGCTCGGCCCGAACAACCTCGTGTACGTGTGCAACAACGGTGCACGCTTCACCGCGACCGACATGGGTGGTGGGCTCACGTTCCCCGGCGGAGTGACGATGGCCAACTACATCGGCGGACGCATCCAGACGGTGGACATCGACACCGGTGTGGTCACGGACCTGTACACCGAGTGCAACGGGCGGCCGCTCTGGGCGCCGAACGACATCGTGTTCGATGCGCACGGCGGCTTCTACTTCACCGACCACGGCCTGACGGAGGACGAGGCGCGTATCGCGCACCTGTCCGGCATCTACTACGCGAAGGCCGACGGGTCGGAGATTCGCGAGGTCGTGTTCCCGGCGCACGAGCCGAACGGCATCGGTCTGTCGCCCGACGGCACCAAGCTCTACTGGGCCGAGACCTGGACGGGTCGCGTGATGCAGCGCGACATCTCCGGGCCGGGCGAGGTCGTGCCGGTGGAACTGGTGGACACCTCGCAGTGCCTGTACGGCCTGCCCGGCTTCCAGCTGCTCGACTCGCTGGGCGTCGACGGTGACGGCAACGTGTGCGTCGCGACCCTCGTCAACGGCGGGATCACCGTGATCTCGCCGGCGGGCGAGCTGGTCGAATTCGTCGCGGTCGGTGACCTGCTCACGACGAACATCTGCTTCGGGGGCGATGACCTCCGCACGGCCTACATCACGGCGTCGACCACGGGTCGTCTGTTCAAGACGACGTGGCGCTGCGCGGGTGCCAAACTCCACTACCTCAACGACTGAGGCGCGAGCGAGAGGCCGGTGCCGGTGCCAAACTCAACCCCTCCCGCCACATCGTTCACCTCGAGGAGCGATCGGCGGGCGGTGCCGGTGCCATGACAAGGGTAGGGAGCTGACGACGTGCAATCGAAGAGGCCGGATCGGTACGCGTCGTCGGCTCCGCTCCCCAGTACGCCGCTCACCGCTCGGGGTGTGCGCACACGATCGGGCCTCGTCAAGGCGGCCCGCGCCCTGTTCGAGAAGCACGGCTACCTCGATACCAACGTCGGCGACATCGCGAAGCGTGCTCGAGTCGCTCACGGCACGTTCTACACCTACTTCTCCTCGAAGGAGGAGATCTTCGCGGAGGTGGCCGACTCGTTGCTCGTCGACTTCCAACGCGCGCTGCGCGACGAGCCCGACGTGGGGGACCACCCGGATCTGTCGGAGCGCATCGAGCGGGCGAACAGCGGGTATCTGCGTGCCTATCAGGAGAATGCGCGGATGATGGCCGTGCTGGAACAGGTGGCCACGTTCAACCCTCGTCTCGCGACGATCCGTCGTGCGTCACGTCGGTTCTGGGTGCAACGCAACACGGAAGCGATCCAGCGCTGGAAGGACCGCCACCTCATCGATCCGGAGATCGATCCGGAGTACGCGGCGAGTGCACTCGGCTCGATGGTCGATCGCTCGGCGTACGTGTGGATCGTGCTGGGGGAACCGTTCGAGTTCGAGTCCGGGGTGCGTCAGCTCACGAGGATGTATTGCAACGCGCTGCGGCTCACGTATCACCGCGATCTGGAGACGGGGTCGAGCAGTGCCAGCGGCGGCGTGCCGCCGCGTGTCTCGACGAGCCCCGGGGTCTCGGTGGCTGAACTTCAGTGAGGGAAGCGTCATCCCTCTCGCGACCGGGTTCATCTCACCTGGTGTGATCCCATCATTCGGCAGTTGACGACCTCGTCACATTTCTGAGATCGTGTTCGTCAGAGCGCGTCGTGGGGCGCGCCGCCGACATGGGGGTTGACGATGACGCACACGCACGAAGAGACAGGTCCGTCCGTTGCAGCACTGCTGCAGAACTCGCCGAAGAACTGGGGCAAGTGGGGGCCGGACGACGAGGTCGGCAGCCTGAACTACCTCACCCCGGACGTGGTCGTCGCGGCAGCGAGCTCGATCACGTCTGGCAAGACCTTCACGCTGCAGGTGAAGATGGCCAACCCGGAGGGCGATCCGGTGTGGCCCGGTCGGACCGGCGCCGTGCGCATCAACGTGATGGACGAGGGCCACTTCATCGCCGGCAAGGGCGTCGAGACCGCCGGTGGCGCGCACTACGCCGACGACTACATGACCATGTTCCTCCAGGGCTCGACCCAGTACGACGCGCTCGGGCACGTGTGGTGCGACGGGCAGATCTGGAACGGCTACGACGCGAAGACCACCATCGGCGGCATGGCGAAGGCGAGCGTCTGTGCGATCGCCGAGAAGGGCGTGGTCGGCCGGGGCATCCTGCTCGACATCGCCCGCTGGCGGGGCAAGGACGTGCTCGACGTCGCGGAGACGTTCACGCACGAGGACTTGCTTGCCTGCGCCGCGGCGCAAGGTACCGAGATTCGGCCGCGAGACATCCTCGTGATCCGCACCGGGTGGATCGGCAAGTTCTACAAGGTGTCGCGGGAGGAGTTCTACGGGAACTTCGTGGAGCCCGGCCTCACGTACAGCCCGGAACTCGTCGAATGGTTCCAGCAGATGGAGATCCCGAACATCGTGACCGACACGATCGCCAACGAGGTGACCGTCGATCCGGTGTCCGGGTGTGTGCTGCCGTTGCACAACGCACTCATGCGCAACCTGGGGATCACGCTGACCGAGATCGCATGGCTCGACGACCTTGCGGCCGATTGCGCGGACGACGGTCAGTACACGTTCATGTACACCGCCGCGCCGCTGAAGGTGGTCAACGGCACGGGAGCGCCGGTCAATCCCATCGCGATCAAGTGACCGGACCGGCGTCGGGCGAGGTGGACGTGTCCGTCCTTGTTGATACGCGCATCACCTCGGTTGACAGGGTGAGTCCATGAGACGGGTCGAGTCGTCCGACGCGGACGCGCCGGGGCCGGAGGAGGCCGGCACGGCGTTGACCCCGCGCGGGGCGAAGACACGCGCACGTTTGCTGGCGGCGGCGCGGGCGACGTTCGAGCAACGCGGGTACCACGATGCGAGCGTGAACGACATCTCGTCGGCGGCCGAGGTTGCATATGGCACCTTCTACATCTACTTCGCCTCGAAGGAGGATGTCTTCGGTGAGGTCGTCAAGGACCTCTACGCCGAGTTCCGCGCGATCGCCGCTGCAGAGCCCGACCGTGGCTCGAGCCCGGCCCAGCAGATCGAGCGCGCCAACCGAGGATTTCTCAATGCGTACCGTGAAACGGCGCCAATGCAGCGAATCCTGGAGCAGGTCGCGACCTTCAACCCGCGTCAGGCGATGGAGCGGCGTGAATCCAACCGGTACTGGCGTGATCGCACTCGTCGTGCGATCGCGAGGTGGCAGATCGCGGGCATCGTCGGCCCGGACATCGATGCCGTGTACGCCGCCGCGGCGCTCGGCGCAATGGTGGACCGCTTCGCGTACTTGTGGTTCGTGCTCGGCGAAGGACACGACTTCGAGACCGCAGTCGAGCAGTTGACGCATCTGTACTGCCGCGCCTTGGGGATCGAGCACATGCTTGCCCGCGGGTCGGACGACCTGTGAGGGGTTTGTCGGGGGCGGCTTGACACTCGCACGGTCCGGCGGGCAAGATGCCGAGGTTCGACTTGATATGTATGTCAACTTCGAGCAGAGGCGAGACGTGGGGTCTCGACGACAAGGGGGAACTGAACATGACCAACGAGGATCCTGATCTTCGGCGCTACCTCGGCGCCACGACGAGTCGGCGACAGCTGCTCCGAGGCATCGGCCTCACGGGTGCAGGCCTGCTCGTCGGCAGCCAGTTGCTCGCCGCATGCGGCAGTGACAGCAAGTCGTCCGGCTCGACGACCGGCGGTACGACTGCCGGCACCACGGGCGGCACCACCGGTGGCACCACCGGTGGCTCGAGCTCCGACGCTGGCGCGCAGCTGGCCAAGATGCTCGGCATCGACCCGGCGACCGCAGGCAGCGGCGTGACATGGCAGATGGGCGCCGTCCTGGCGCTCACCGGTCCGGGCTCGTACTACGGCAAGACCATGACGAACGGCATCAACCTGGCCGTCAAGCACATCAAGGCAGCAGGCGGTCCCGACATCCAGGTCACGACGCTCGACCACAAGAGCGGCGACGCCCAGGCCGGTGTGGACGCCATGCGAGAGCTCGTCTCGAAGAAGGTGCCGGCGAAGCTCGCGTCCTACGTGGACGACCTCGGCGCGATGCTGCCCGCCACGGAGCAGGCGAAGATGTTCACCCTCGACGGTGGCGGCGGAACCAGCATCTTCGGGCAGGGCAAGCCGTACTTCTACGGCACTCGTGCGATCACGCCGAACGACGCACTGCCGGGTGCGCTCAAGTACATGAAGACGGCGTACCCGGGCAAGACCAAGCTCGGCTACATCATGTGGGATCTCGGCGAGCCGACGAACGGTCAGATCAAGGACGACCTGCTCGCCAAGGCGACCGCCGAGGGCTTCGAGTTCAACGGTCTGTACGAGGTCTATCCCGTCGGTGCATCCGACTACTCGACCCTGATCCCGAAGATCAAGGCGAACCTGCCCGACATCCTGATCGCGTACGGCTCGGGTCAGGACCCGGGACACTTCTCGTCGCAGTGGTACACGAGCGGTGGCGACCTGTGTCCGTTCGTGGGCTTCGAGCTCACGCCCGACGGCGTGAATGCTGCCAAGGGTGCGTACGACCAGTACGGCTTCACCTTCGCCGCGGACTACTTCGACGAGAACGTCGGTGTCAACCCGCTCGCGAAGCTCTTCATCAAGGAATTCCAGGCCGAGTACGGCGCGATGCCCGACTTCTACGCCGCGAACTTCTACGAGAACACGCTCGCGATGTGGGACGTGATCCGCCGGGTGCTCAAGAAGGGCGGCGACATCAACAGTGGTGAGCAGCTCGACGCCGCCTTCCAGGAGAAGCTGTCCGCAGCGAGCGTCTACGGCGGCGACGCCACGACGATCGGCGAGTACCAGATCGACCCGACCACGCACTCCGTGATCCGCCGGCCGATGGGCATCTTCGAGCAGAAGGACGGCAAGGTCACTCCCTTGGCGTACTTCGACATCAACGGTGCCGACTACCGCCTGGCCTGAGGCCACTCCACCATTCACTCGCTGCCCCGGTGGCGCCACGCCCTCTGGCGCCGGCGCCACCGGTGCCGCGTGTCGCAAGTCGTCGTGGTGCCACCGGTGCCGCTCTCCGAGCAGAAAGTGAGACCGTCGCGGTGCTCGCCGTCACGTTCGATACCGTTCGTCAACTGTTCGCCTCCGGCATCGTCAACGGAGCCGCGTACGGGATCCTGGGGGTCGCCTTCGCGCTGATCCTCGGCGTCACGGGGCGCTTCCACTACGCCTTCGGGGTGCTGTACACACTGGCGGCTTTCTTCGCGTTCACGTTCTTCGATCGTGTCGGCTGGCCGTTCCTCCTCTCCGCAGTCGTCGGCGTGCTGATCACCGTGGTGATGGGCGTCGGCATCGAGGCGTTCGTCTACCGTCCGCTTGCTGCCCGCGCCGGCAGCAATGCATTGCTCGCGGTCTTCGTCGCAGCGCTCGGTCTCGGGATCGCCGGCGGCAACCTCATTCAGATCTTCTGGGGAGCGCAGACCCACTCCTTGCTCGGCGTGCGGATCAAACCAGTGTCGGTGCTGGGTGCAGACATCATCAACATCGACGTCTACTCCGTCGTCGGCGCGGTGATCCTCGTGTCGCTCCTCACCGCGCTCCTTCGGTTCACCGGCCTCGGTCGGGCGATCAAGGCAACCCGGAGCAATCCGGAGATGGCGTTGCTCATCGGCGTGGATCCGGCCCGCATCTACCTCGTGGTGTTCGCGGTCGCGAGCGCGTTCGCCGGGTTCGCCGCGATCGTGGCTGCGTTGAAGTACTCGGTGGAGCCCACGATGGGCTTCCGCCCGGTCGTGCTCGCCTTCGTGGTCGCCTTCCTCGGCGGAACCGCGAAGTCGCCGGCGCGTGTGTTCCTCACGGGCATCACGATCGGTCTGGTCGAGACGATCAGCTCGATCTGGTTGTCGGTGCGCTGGACCCAGCTCGTGGTCTTCGTGATCCTCGTGCTCTACCTGATCTCGTTCTCGATCAACCGCTCATTGTTCACCCGCCTCAGCGCGGCCTTCTCGGGCCGGGCGTAAGGGAGCATCGTGGAAGTCGCATCCAACTACATCGATCAGATCCTGATCTTCTCGGTCTTCGCGCTCTCGCTCAACCTCTTGCTCGGCTACATGGGCCAGGTGTCGGTCGCTCACGCGTCGTTCGGAGCGGTCGGGGGATATGCCGTCGGCTACCTGGCGATCACGCACCACTGGAACGTGATGCTGGCCGCGGTGTTCGGGGCGGTGATCGCCGGACTCGTGGGTGCCGCAGTGGCGCTGCCGGCACTGCGTCTCAGCGTGGAGTACCTCATCCTGCTCACCCTGGGTGTGTCCTCGGTGCTGCTCGGGTTGTTCACGACCTTCGCCCAGCTCGGTGGCACGTACGGCCTGATCGGCATCCCGCCGGCCTCGATCTTCGGGCACCAGCTGCTCACGACGAAGGACTGGATCCTCCCGCTCGGGTTGATCTTGGTGATCGTCTACTCCATCTGCCATCGACTCGGTGAGTCGCCGTTCGGTCGGGTGATGAAGGGGATTCGCGACGACGACCAGGCGACACAATCGCTGGGCAAGAACGTCGTGCTCTACAAGGTGCTCGTCTTCGGGATCACGTGCGGCCTCGCCGGCCTCGCCGGCGGTCTGCTGGCGGGGTTCAACAGCCTGGCGACGCCGAGTCAGTTCGGCTTCGACGTGTCGCTGTCGATCTTCGCGATGGTGATCTTCGGCGGCACCGGCAACCTCGCGGGGTCGATCCTCGGCGCCGCAACGGTGGTCCTCACGAAGCCGTTCCTCGAATGGGCGGTCTCGCTCGCTCCGGAGACCGCAGCGCTCTGGCGGCTCACGCTCTACGGTCTCCTGCTCGTCGTGCTGATGCGCCTGCGCCCGCAGGGGCTGATCCCCGAAGGCGTGAAGGTCCTCAAACCGAAGACCTGGCGCGCCGTGAAGGAGACCCCCGCCAACTCGGAGGCGATCCCCACGGAAGTGGCCGCGGCCGCGGAAGCGTGGGAGGTGCGCATCGAGGTGTCCGAGACGAGCGCCGAGGAGCAGCAACGCGCACAGCACTGGTCGGAGGCACCGATCGTGCTGGAGGTGAGCAACCTCTCCAAGCGGTTCGGCAGCATCGTCGCGGCGGAGGAGCTGTCGCTGGTGCTGCGCAAGGGGACGATCACCGCGCTCGTCGGACCGAACGGGGCCGGCAAGACCACCGTCTTCAACCTGCTGACCGGCTTCATCGCTCCCGACCAGGGGTCGGTGAAGCTGAACGGTCGCGAACTCATCGGCATGAAGCCGAACCGCGTGGCCAACGCCGGCATGGTCCGCTCGTGGCAGGACGTGCGTGTGATTCCGCGGTTGAGCGGTCTGCAGAACGTGATGTTGGGAGTGCAGGACCAGGCCGGCGAGCACCTCGGCTCGCTGTTCGCCAACGTCGCCGGTGTCCGCCGACGAGAGCGAGAGGTCCGAGCAGCCTCGATGGAGTGGTTGGCGTTCGTCGGCATGGCCGGATTCGCGGACGCACCGGCCGGATCGCTGTCGTTCGGCCAGTCGAAGCTCGTCGCTCTGGCGAGGGTGCTCGCCACAGATGCCGACGTGCTCTTGCTCGACGAGCCGTGCTCCGGCATCGACACGCAGTGGGTCGACGCGATGCTCAGCCTGATCGAGAAGGTGCGCGAACAGGGCCGCACGGTCTGCATCGTCGAACACAACTTGCACGTCGTGGACCGGCTCGCCGACCACACGTACTTCATGGAGCTGGGTCGCATCACCGACCAGGGCACCTTCCAGGAGCTGACCAACTCCCCGAGGCTCGCGGAGGCCTACTTTGGAACCGTCTGACGTCGTGGCGACGACCGCCTTGCTCGAGCTGCACGGTCTCTCGTGCGCCTACGGGCGCAAGCGCGTCGTGTTCGACGTCGACCTCACCATCGGCCGCGGAGAGATCGTGGCGCTCTTCGGTCACAACGGCGCCGGGAAGACCACCGTGATCAAGAACGTGCTGGGTGCCTACAAGCCGACCGGCGGATCCGTCAGCTACGACGGTGCCGAGATCACTGGCTCGTCCGCCCGTATGAACGTGCGCCGCGGCATGGCGCTGATCCCCTCCGAGCGGTTCGTGTTCCCCGATCTCACCGTGCTGGACAACCTGCTCCTCGGGGCCGCGAACCTTGCCGATGACGCACAGCGCGACGCGCTGCTCCAACAGGTGTACACGCTGTTCCCGATCCTGCTCGAACGATCGAAGCAGCTCGCCGGCACGATGTCCGGCGGCCAGCAGCGGATGGTGAGCCTCGGCCTCGCGCTGATGACCTCGCCACGGTTGCTCCTCCTCGACGAGCCGTCGCTCGGGTTGGCCCCGGCGATCGTGCAGCAGATCTTCTCTGCGGTGCGCATGCTCGCCGACGATGGTCTTTCGGTGCTGCTGCTCGAGCAGAACGTCGGGCAGGCACTGCGGATCTGCGATCGCGCATACGTCATGCGCAGTGGCCGGATCATCCTCGAGGAGACGTCCGAGCAGATGCGTGCCCGCGAGTCCTACTGGGACCTCTTCTGATGCCGAAGCTCACCGACATCGAGCGGGCGACGTTCCTCGACGAGCCCGGCCACCTGCTGCGCGTCGCGACCGTCGACGAGGATGGCATGCCGCGCAACGTGCCGATCTGGTACATCCTCCACGACGGCCGCGTCGTCTTCACGCCCCGCGTGCATTCGGTGTTCCTCGCCAACATGCTCCGCGACGATCGGGTGGGCCTGACCATCGACGAGGACGCGCTGCCGTACCGCAAGGTGACCGTCCAGGGTCGCGCCGAGCTGCTCTACGCGCCCGGCGCCGACGACGAGTGGCGCGACCTGTATCGAGCCATCGCGACCCGTTACGTCCCGGTCGAGGCGGCCGAGGACTACGTCCTGAACACCATCGACCAGCCCCGGGCGCTCCTCGGCGTGTCACTCACGGCCGCGTCGAGCAAGGTGCTCAGCTGGCGGATGCCGGTGGAGGACGAGGCGCCCAGCGGCATCTGGGCCCGTCGCTACTTCCTCGACGGCACCATCATGGCCAACATCGCCGACGAGGCCGGGCACTGACCGACGTCGTCGCAGGGTCGGACGGCGGACGGCCCGCGGGCCGTCCGCCCTCCGCCCTCCGCCCTCAGCGGAGCTGCTCGCCCCATTCGGTCTCCTTGCGGAGATTGGCCTTGAGGACCTTGCCGCCAGGGTTGCGTGGCAGCGGATCCTCGCGGAAGGCGATGAACTGCGGCACCTTGAAATCCGCGATCTGCTCGCGCGCCCAGGCGCGGATGGCGGCGGCGTCGGGATGCGCGCCCGGTTGTGCGACGACGACGGCGCCGACCTTCTCGCCCATCATGGTGTCCGGTACGCCGATCACGGCGACCTCGAAGATGTCCGGGTGCAGCACCAACGCGTTCTCGACCTCGACGCAGTACACGTTCTCGCCGCCGCGGTTCACCATGTCCTTCTTGCGGTCCACGATCTGGACGAAGCCGTCGTCGTCGACGCGTGCGAGGTCGCCGGTCCGCAACCACAGGTCGACGAAGGTCTCTGCCGACTGCTCCGGCTTGTTCCAGTAGCCGGACACGACGTTCTGGCCCCGGATCAAGAGCTCTCCCACGCCCGTGGTCGGATCGACCTCGACGAGGTCGAGCTCCACGACTGGCGCCGCGAACCCCACCGTCTCCGGACGCGAATCGCAGTACTCGTCCGGCAGGAAGGTCGACACCGAGGAGGTCTCGGTGAGGCCGAAGCCGTTGCCGAGGCGAGCGTGAGGAACGCTCTCGCGCAGCTTGGCAATGATCTCCGGTGCCATCGGCGCACCGCCGTAGGTCACGTAGCGCACCCCACTGATGTCGAACTCGTCGAAGTTCGACTGGTTCATCGCCAGCCAGAAGATGGCCGGGACCGACGTGACCATGCTGATCTTCTCGTCGACGATCGCCGAGAGGAACGACTGCACGTCGAACGTCGGCATGATCACCGTGGTGCCACCGAGGTACATGGTGAGCAGCAGTTGGCTGTTGCAGCCGGTGACGTGGAACATCGGCACCGAGATGAGGTTGCGCAGACGCACGTCCTCCGCGACCCCGATCACGCGGCGGCATGTCTCGCAATTCGAGAGGAAGTTCTCGTGCGTCGTCATCGCACCCTTCGGGAAGCCCGTGGTGCCGCTGGTGTAGAAGATCGCGGCCAGCGATGCGGGTGCCAGCTCGTCCGTCACGAACGGTTCACCGTCGGGCAGGGCCCCGTCGGGCTCGAAGATGTGCTTCGCACCCGAGTCCGTGACCACGTAGTCGACCTCCGCGTCACTGAAGCGGGTGTTCACCGGCACCGCGACGGCACCCGCCATCTGGACGCCCATGAACGCGTACGCCCAGTCGTTGCCGTTGGGCAGGTGGATGGCAACACGATCGCCGGTCGCGATGCCGAGTGAGCGCAACCCGCCGGCCACCCGGGTGCTGCGGTCCCACAGCTGCTGGTAGGAGACCCGGTCGCCACCGAGCTCGACGAGCGCCTCGCCCTCGGGCTGGGCAGCGACGGCGTCGCGGAACATGTCGACCAGCGACGCCGGTAGGTCGGTGTAGCGCAGGACTCCGTCGCCGGAACGGGCCACGCCTGACATGTCGAACGGCAGGAGATTCGGCGTGCGGCCTTGCTTCGTGATCATGGTGATTCTTCCCCTCGACGGCCGCCTACCCCACGTATGACGACTTCATATTCTGGACTCGAAGATGATACGGTTGTCAACTCTGAGACCGGTAGGGGAACCGGTCCGACATCATCGACGAGCGAGGGAAATCATGCTGCTGGGCGACATCGTCAGGCTCAATGGACGCAAGACGCCGGCCGCGATCGCGGTCGTCGCTGGTGATCGAATCGTCAGCTTCGGTGAGCTGCGTGATCGGATGCTGCAGGTCGCGAACGCGATGCTCGAGATCGCCAAGCCGGGGGACAGGATCGCGGTCCTCGCCGAGAACCTCCCGGAGTATGTCGAGATGTACTACGGGGTTCCTTCGGCCGGCATGGCGCTGACGTTCCTGAACTACCGCCTGCACGCCAAGGAATGGGCGTGGATCATCACCAACGCCGATGCCCGGGTCCTGGTGGTGCAGGAGAAGTTCCTGGAGCAGATCGAGCCGTTGCTCGACGCCATGCCGTGCGTGGAGCACGTGGTGGTCATCGGCGAAACGACATCGGCTCGCCAGGTGTCCTACGAGGACCTCGTGAACGCCGCGCAGCCCGTCGAGCCGGTCGTCGAGGTCGACGAGGACTCGACGGCGTGGCTGCTCTACACGAGTGGCACCACCGGCTTCCCGAAGGGTGCGATGCTGACGCACCGCAACCTCCTCGTCGCCGCGCTGAACTCGGTGATCGAATACGAACCGCAGCCCGACGAGCGAGCGCTGATCGCCTTCCCGCTGTGCCACGTGTCCGGGTACTCGGTTCCGGTGAACCACTTCCGCGGTGGCAGCATCGTGCTGAACCCGATGTTCGAGCCCGAGCTGTGGATGCAGATGGTGGACCGACACCAGATCACCGGCACGTCGATGGCGCCGACGATGCTCAACATGATCCTGCAGCACCCGAAGATCAACGAGTACGAGCTCACCTCGCTGCGCGGCATCGGCTACGGCGCAGCTGCGATGCCCGTCGAGATCCTGCGCGCTGCGATCGCCCGCTTCGGACCGATCGTCTACTCCGGTTTCGGCATGACGGAGCTCGGCGGCAACGTGCTCACGTTCCCGAAGTCGGCACACGAGCGCGCCACACGCGGGGAGGAGCACCTCCTGTCGTCGTGCGGCACCCCGATGTGCCTGGCGGACGTCAAGGTGGTCGACGAGCAGATGGAGGAGTGCCCACCCGGCGTCGTCGGTGAGATCGTG